>VFQQ010004938.1_pt1 | contig 11399 bp, 9 predicted proteins | sample 3512341 | NCBI WGS metagenome assembly VFQQ01 (sample SAMN10412373, study PRJNA504923) | tailings metagenome | isolation source: Relicate 2 Philex TSF1 revegetated site | place: Philippines: Tuba, Benguet | collected 2017-08-29 | reverse complement strand
GTGGATTGTGGTGCGGTATTAGGAGCTACTAAGCTCATGGGGCCTTATCATTCGGCACTGGGGGTATTTACGGGAAAAGCCGCTACTTCTGACGAATGGAAATGGGGCGTAGAAGGCATCCAACACTTGGCCGAATATGCTCAAACTCAAGGTATTTTATTGGGCCTTGAATACCTCAACCGCTTTGAGCTTTACCTCACAAGCTGTGGCGACGAACTCATTCGGTTTGTGGATGACGTAAACCATCCCAACTGTCAGATTATGTTTGATACATTTCATGCCAACATCGAAGAAAAAAACATCGGTGATTGTATCCGCAAAATGGGCGACCGCATTGCTTTTATTCAACTTTCTGAAAATGACCGCAGTACACCTGGAAAAGGCAACGTGGACTGGGAAGGTACTTTTCAAGCAATCAAAGACATAGGCTACGACGGATGGCTGAGTATCGAAGCATTTAGCCCTAAGCTTCCTGCGGCCAATATATGGCGCAAAATGTTTGATTCGGAAGAACAACTCATGCGCGACGGCTTGGCTTTTATTCGTAATTCATGTCAGCAAATAGGTCTTTAAAAAAGTAGAAATTTTATTCAAAAAATAGTTTAAAACATAACGAACCCTGTGATGGTGCTTTGCAGCAACATCACCCTACAAACTGCTTCTGCTATGTCTAAAAAAATCAACATTGCTATCGTTGGGCTCGGTTTTGGAGCCGAGTTTATTCCCATTTATCAGCGTCACCCCCACGCCAACATGTATGCTATTTGTCAGCGTAACGTCGAAAAACTCAACGCTATCGGCGACGCTTTCAACATAGACGTGCGCTATTCGGACTATGATGAACTACTCAAAGACCCTAACATTGATGCTGTACATATCAACTCTCCCATTCCTAATCACGCCGAACAAAGTCTCAAAGCTTTGCGGGCAGGAAAGCACGTAGCTTGTACGGTGCCGATGGCAACCTCGGTAGAAGAATGCATGGAGATCGTCAAAACTTGCAAAGAAACGGGCAAGAAATATATGATGATGGAAACAGTAGTGTATGCAAGAGAATTTTTGTTTGTGAAAGAACTGTACGAAAAAGGAGAACTTGGTAAAGTTCAGTTCTTGAAAGCTTCTCATCAGCAGGATATGGACGGCTGGCCCGACTACTGGCCTGGCTTACCTCCTATGCACTATGCTACTCACTGCGTAGGTCCCGTAGCAGGCTTGCTCAAATTGGAAGCGGAGTACGTATCTTGCTTTGGTTCAGGCACAATTCGCGAAGAGCTCGCCAAGATTCACAACTCACCTTTTGCGGTAGAGTCGGCGCATATCAAATTCAAAAACAGCGATTTGAGTGCTTATGTATATCGTTCGTTGTTTGATGTAGCTCGTCAATACCGCGAAAGTTTTGAGGTGTATGGTTCAAAAAAATCTTTTGAGTGGCCTCTCATAGAAGGCGAAGAAGCGGTGATTCATACTGCCAAAAAAGAGGAACACGAAATCCCTGAGCGCGTAGCAACGCCTGATTATGCACATTTGCTACCCGAAGAAATTCAACAATTTACGACCCAAGGAGTTTATGACATTGCCGAAAATACCCATCTTTCATTTACACAGGGTGCGGGCCACGGTGGTTCGCACCCCCACTTGGCTCATGAATTTTTGATGGCATTGATTGAAGACCGCGATCCTTTCCCTAACGCCGCTCAATCTGCCAACTGGACTTCTGTCGGAATTTTGGCCCATGAATCCGCAATGCAAGGTGGAAAGATTTTGCAATTACCAGATTTCTTTAACGCCTAATTGGCTAAAAATTGTTACAAATATTACGCCGCGTTACAGATATTACGCCGCGTTACAGATATTACGCCGTGCTACAAATATTACGCCGCGCTGCGGCTTTGGGGTACATCAAAGGTGCAGCGCACCGTAATATTTGTAGCGTAATATTTGTAACACAAACCAACCACAAAGGTGCAGCGCACCGTAATATTTGTAGAAATGTTTGTGACGCAATCAAATCAACCACAAAGGTGCAGCGCACCGTAATATTTGTAGACGTGATATTTACAAAACCATTTGTGTAACCCATGGCCAATACCTATACGCAGCTTTACATCCAAATTGTTTTTGCAGTGAAAGGACGGCAAAGCCTTATCCGTAAGGTATGGAAAGAAGAATTATACGCCTACATAGGTGGCATTCTAAAACAACATGGGTCGAAGCCATTGGCAATCAATGGAACCTCAGACCATATTCATATTTTTATGGGGTATGGTACCTCAGTATCTCTTTCCGATTTAGTAGAAGAAATAAAAACCTCCTCCAATAAATTCATAAAAATACATTTTCAATACGCTAATTTTAATTGGCAGCGCGGTTACGGCGCTTTTTCTTATAGTAAATCCCACATTGACGCCGTCATCAAGTACATTAATAATCAAGAAGAACACCATCGAAAAAAGACCTTTCGCGAAGAATATTTAAAAATGCTAACGGATTTTGGAATAGAGTTTAAAGAAGAATACCTATTTGATTTTTTTGAAAATAATGAAGAGTACGAATAGCAATATGACATAACTCTTATTTGACTTTTTCTAGCAACAAATAACTTTTCTAACCATACAATGAAACGCTTTCTAACTATTATTTTGTCGGCGACTTTGCTTTGGCAATGTGCTACGCAAAAAACCAACCTCGGCAAGGGTTCAACCCTTGCCGAGGTTACTCCGCGTCGCCTTGAAATTCTCTTTCTGGGCGATAATGGCCACCACCGCCCCATCGAACGTGTGCCTACTATCATGGCGGCATTAGGCTCTAAAGGAATCAATTTTACGTATTCTGACCAGTTGGAAGATCTTAACCCTTCTAATTTGGCTAAGTACGACGGAGTGCTACTATATGCTAACTGGGATACTATCAGCAAGCCCCAAGAAAAAGCCTTGGTAGATTATATCGCTAGTGGTAAAGGGTTTATTCCTGTTCACTGTGCGTCCTACTGCTTCCGCAACTCTGAGGAATTGGTAAAAATCATGGGAGGGCAATTTTGGCGTCACACTTGGGACACCATTCGCCCTATTTGGACCAATCCCAACCACCCTGCCATCATGGGCGTCAAACAATTCAAGACATTGGACGAAACTTACCTTCACAGTAAACTCCAACCTGACAACCTTATCTTGACGGAGCGTGAGATTCAGCCCGACCAATACAAAGACAAGCCCAATACCAAAACTGAGCCTTATACATGGGTACGTACGCATGGTAAAGGAAGAATTTTTTATACGGCATATGGACATGACGACCGCACTTGGAGTCAGCCAGATTTCATCAACCTACTCGAAAAAGGAATTCGTTGGGCTGTAGGAGACCAAGCTATTAAGAATTTGACCGCCCTCGACCCTCGTCCGTTTACTTACAAAGAAGCCAAACTTCCTAACTACGAAAAACGTTCTGGGCCACAGCTTCAACAAAATGCCGTTTCGCCGGAGGAATCCATGAAACACATTCAGGTACCAACTGAGTTTACGCTGGAACTGTTTGCCTCTGAACCCAATGTGATGCACCCTATTGCCATGAGCTGGGACGAGCGCGGACGTTTATATGTATTGATTACGAAAGATTATCCCAACGAACGCAAAGACTCCGGAGGAAGTGATTATATCCTGATTTGCGAAGACACCGATAAAGACGGCAAAGCCGATAAATTCACTCGTTTTGCCGATGGTCTGAGTATCCCAACGGGGATGGTATTTGCCAACGGCGGTCTTATCGTAAGTCAAGCACCTCACATTATTTTCTTAAAAGATACCAACGGTGATGACAAAGCAGACGAGAAAAAAATCTTGTTTTCGGGCTTCGGGACGGGAGATACACACGCAGGGCCTAGCAACTTGCACTATGGATTCGACAACTGGATTTGGGGATGCGTAGGATATTCAGGATTTGAAGGCAAGCCTAAAGACAACGCTGATAGCCTCAAATTCGGTCAGGCATTTTTCCGCTTCAAACCCGACGGGTCTAAAATTGAGTGGGTTACCAGTACTTCCAACAATACCTGGGGATTTGCCTTCAATGAAGCAGGTGATGTATTTGGCTCTACCGCCAACAACTCCCACGGCTGGTACATGGCAATTCCTCACCGCTACTTCACAGGCAGTGTAGGTATGGGCCGCGACAACGGTAGCCGTGGCACGGATACCCACAAAGACATGAAGCCAATTACTCCGCGTATTCGTCAGGTCGATGTATTTGGAGGTTTTACGGCAGCGGCTGGACATAACTTCTATACCGCCCGTGCTTTCCCTAAAAAATATTGGAATCAAATTGCATTTGTTGCCGAGCCTACTGGGCACGTATTGCACCAAAATCAGCTCATCAAAAAAGGAACCGATTATGAAGACAAAGAAGCCTTCAACCTCATGGCTGGTGCTGACGAGTGGTTTTCACCCGTTTTTGCGGAAGTAGGCCCTGACGGAGCTGTGTGGGTAGCCGATTGGTACAGTTTTATCATTCAGCACAATCCTACTCCTCAAGGATTTGGCAATGGAAAAGGAAATGCTTACGATACCGACCTGCGCGATTATACTCACGGACGCATTTATCGTGTAGCCTACAAAGAAGCGCCCGCTTATACTCCTATCAGCTTAAGTAAAGACCGCCCTGCTGAATTGATTGCGAACCTCAAAAACACCAACATGTTCTGGCGCAATCATGCCCAACGGATGTTGGTAGAGCGCGGCAACAAAGACGTGGTACCGCAGCTTATCGCCTTGGTCAATGACCCCTCTGTTGATGAAATTGGTTTAAATCCAGCCGCTATTCATGCCCTTTGGGCATTGCAAGGTTTAGGTGCTTTGTCGGATGATAACGCCCTCAAAGCCGTAGTAGGTGCGCTCAAACACCCAAGTGCTGCCGTACGTAAAAACGCTGTGCAAGTGTTGCCTTCTACTGCGGCTACTGCGCAAGCACTGTTGGCCAACAATACCCTCAATGATTCGGAACCTCTTGTCGTTCTCAACTCATTGCTCAAATTTACCGAAACACCTCTTACTCCCGAAATAGAGAAGGTTTTATTGGCTCGCTTCGAAGCTTCCAACGAAGCCGACGATCGTTGGCTGCCCGATGCTTTCTCTGTGGTATTAAATTCGCATGGAGGTAAATTGATGCAAACTTATTTGGCCAAACGTACCGTCGGCCAAAAAGCAGAGACCAAAGCACCGGCTCCTATGACACACGACCATAGCGCTATGCATGGCCCCAATGCCGCTGCCACTGAGCACAATCATAGCGCCATGACCACCGCTACTAAACCTGACTTGGCTATTACCAATATCACAATCAATCCTAGCGTGCCTTTTGTACGCGAACCCGCCGCTATTACGATTGAAATTACCAACAAAGGGGTGGCTATTCCCAAAGAAACCGTTCCTGTGGTGAAAGTAGGAATCGAAGGACTAGGTCTAAAAATCAACTATGTAAGCTACCAACTCAAAAACGGTATTGGAGCCGGCGAAACCATTCAATTGGTAGAAAGCAACAATGGCCCTTGGGTAGGTCGTATGGGCTTTACGGCAGAGCAAGCAGGCAAATTGCGCATCAGTGCAAGCATCGACGCTGACAATCTAATTCCGGAAGAAGATGAGGTAAAAAACAATGCTTTGTCTAAAACTTTTGAAATAAAACGCCCCGCTAAACTTTCGGATTTTGCTCTTGAACGTGCCGCACGTAGCTATGCTTCTTCACTCAGCATGAGCCCCGATTCGGTCATAGCCTTGATTGCCAAAGCCAATACGCTAGATAGCGATGCACGTTATGCCGTATTGAAGGGAGTCGTGAACGGTTGGAATCCTCGCCGCAAAGTAACCACTAGCGACGCTGGCAAAATGCTACTAGTAAGTACCAAAGAGACCATTGCCGACGATTTGAAAGCTAAATTTACGGGGGTAATTGAGTCATTTGGTGCTAATGCTCTCGTACCCGTTGATCCCAATCTCCAAGTCATCAAAATCAAATCTATCAAAGAAGCGATGAAGTTTGATGTAAAAGAATTTACGGTGATTGCAGGTAAGCCCGTAGAATTGGTTTTTGAAAATCCTGATGCTATGCAGCACAATCTTGTGATTATCAAGCCAAAATCTACCGAAATCGTGGGAAATGCGGCGGATAAAATGATTACCCAGAAAGATGCCGCTGAGAAAAATTACGTTCCCAACTTGCCCCAAATCGTAGCTTATACACCTTTGGTCAATCCCGACCAAACGTACCGCCTTACTTTCACCGCTCCTACCGAACCCGGAAACTACCCTTATCTATGTACTTTCCCCGGTCACTGGCGCTTGATGAGTGGTGTTATGAAAGTGGTAAAAGACGATAGCAAGACCACAAGTAAGTAATTCAACAACAATTTATTACAAAAAAGAGAGGCGCCTTATAGCGCCTCTCTTTTTTGTAATCTAGTAGCCTAATACAAATTCTTCAATGATTGGCCAGAGAGCTTCACCTCACTGCTATCCGACTGAGTAGCCAAACGAATTTTTTTCACGGCTGTACCAACATCCTCTAATCCAGCCTTATCTGCCAAACTCACCGTCAAATGATTGATTTCGCTGCCCTCTACCAATCGGAGTTTAGAAATATCTTCTACCTGAGCGTTTACATTTCCCCACGTTCCTTTTTCTAGCACACACACGCTATTTTTCTTAATCAACAGCGATGCATCCATTGGCTTGGTAGTAACGATGGTCACATTTGAATTATACAACTCAATCGCAGGCATTTCGGAAAAATACAATTCACAAAAATCGACGTTATCATCCCGCCCTGTGACGGCTGAGATTTCGAGCGTATCTCCTTTTTTACTGTAACCAAAACCTACTCGTCGGTAATCGTGGCGGAAACCTTGTTTACTGCTTCCAAGATGCAATACAAAGCGAATTCCGTTGGCTTTTAGAACTTTTATTGGCGTGTTTTCGATTCTAAACGCTTGAAAAATTGTGTGCGCTTTCTTTTGCTTTTCGGTCAGCTGCTCTAAATAGGCGCTTTTGTACCCAAATACTAAAAGTGCCTGAACAACCAACGTGATAACGACCGTCGCACTTAGCAATTTATTAGATGTTTTCATGTTCGTAAAATCGTTTTTCGAGTTCTTCAAAACTCATTTTTAGTAAGCGAATTTGTTTGAAAAAGATCGGTAATTCGTTCTGAATAAACGTCTCTTTACGCCAGTTGAGGTAATTTTGTTCGCCGTTCGGAGCTACAAAATAGCCCAATCCGCGTTTGGTAAAAATGACCTCCTGCGTTTGTAAAAAATCGTACGTACGCTGCACCGTGTTGGGATTTACCTCCAATTGCACTGCCAATTCCCGAATCGACGGAATCTTGTCATCGGGTTTCCAGTGCTGGGTCAAAATCTGCTCGCCAATGTGCTCGGCGATTTGCAGATAAATCGGGATTTGGTTATGAAAATTCATGGCTGTTAAACTTCTTTTTCTTTGATTTTTAAGTACGTAGCTACCCACAAAATGACGGGTAAACACCCCACCCACCAAACCAAGTAGGGCAATTCAAAGGTAGAGCCAGATTGGATATAAAGTTTGGAAATAGTTCGTACGCTGGCGTATATAAAACCTGGATAAGGAGAGGTTTCCACTCTATCGGCATTTGGTAAAATTGCTATTAGTGCTTTTTGCTGAAAAGTGTAAAGGAGTAGTACCGTTCCTACACTAAGAGCCAATGTTTTGAAAAAACTATATTTCCTAAAAATCACGCTTCCCAGCATAAAAGCCCCCGAAATACCCAAAACTCCAATCGCTAAAATTGTTTCGACTACACTTCGAAATGCCTTCGCATAATCCATTCTGATAATTGCTTTAGGAAAGGTTGAAAGGATAAACGGGGTTGCAAAGAACCACGTTACTCGCCATAAAATAGCCGTTATTATCAAGCTTAAAGGGATAGTAAGAAGCCAAGCGAAACAAAATCGTTCAAAGGGGGAGACGGGTAAGGTTAGAGAAAATAAAGTTTTGGAAGAAGAAGAAAAATAAGAGTAAGCGTAGCTTCCTGTAATCCAAGTGGCTATTACGGCAGAATTAAAAAGCCCAGCAAAAGGGTTTAAATCATAACTTTTCAACTGGTCGTAATAAGATTTATTCGCCAATGGTTTGCACAACAGATAAATGAAAACCAACTGCATCAATACAATACCTACAGCAAACAACGCATACACTTTCCAGTTTTCACGAAATTCTTTTCGGGCATACCACCCAAAACGGCGAATGTTAAATATGTCGTTCATAATCAATGAGATAAGATTATTGTAGAAGAAGGTTACACTTCTCGTTCTTTCATTTTTAGAAACACGATGACGTACAAACAAATCGGCAAACACAGCACCCACCAGCCTTGGTAGATGTTTTCATACAGAGAATGAATCCGCTCTACGGTAATCCCTGCTTCACTTCGTACTGTAATCGTAGGAGCTACCCAAGGGGCTGGTGTAGGATACCGCAGCCCTTCGGCAGGAAATAAAGCACGCAGTAAATACCCTTGCCCCCATTTTAGAATGACAAGCCCCGAAAGCAGTAAAATCCCGATTGTTTTCAGGAAATTGAGCTTTCCTAAAGTCATGGCTCCCAACATAAATACGGCCGACCCCGTCAAAGTAAAAATGAGGAAATAGAACCCATCGTTCCAGTAGGCTAAATCATTGTTGATTAGTAAGTTAGGGATGTCTTGCCGCCATTGCTCGATGACTAGCAACCAGCTGAGTTTCCAAACAACGAAACAAACAAGCATCGGGATTGGAACCGATACCAACCACGCATATAGCCAACGCTCAAGATTGGATACGGGCAATAGCAATGTCCTCAACCGCTCATTAGTTTGTGAAAACCCTTTAAGGCTAAATACACTGCTTACCCAGACCAACAGCCCCACTGCTATAATCAAGGAAGGATAAATATCTATGGGAGCCTTGATGTATTGTGCAGGTAATTTAGGGCTTTCCGAATAAATAAAATAAGCCATCAAGGCCATCATTCCCACCAAACCCAACGCATAAGCTTTCCAGTTTTCTCGAAACTCCCTTTGGGCATACCACCCAAATCGTCGAATAGTAAACACATCGCTCATGATTAGTGAAATTGAATAACTTCTTGGAACAAATTTTCGAGATTAGGCTGTGCGGTGGCCTTATCGGCTAAGGCATTGAGGTCTTCGTTATAAACGATTTTACCCTGATGAAGAATCAAAACGGCGTCTATCAAGCTATCCAAATCGCGTACTTGGTGGGTCGAAATCACGAGGCAACGTTCATCGGTCATTGCCCCCGCTACCAATTTTCGGAAGGTACTTTTGGAAGGGATGTCTAAGCCATTGGTAGGTTCGTCCATCAAGACCAAGGGGACGTTGGTCGCCAACGCAAAGCTAATGACGACCTTTTTACGTTGTCCAAATGACAGTTTAGAGAAGACCTGTTCGGCAGGCACTTGAAACTCTTTCAGATAATCTAAATACAGCGAGTTATCAAAATTTGGGTAAAAAACGCCGTAGGTATCCGCGTACCGCGCCGCCGTTGAATGCGGCAAATGAGGCTCATCAGCCACAAAATACAGCTGACTCATAAAGGAAGGTTTGCGGTGACGAGGCTCATGCTCCAACACCTTGCACATCCCTCCTTTGGGAAAAACCAACCCTGCCAATAGTTTAAGCAAGGTCGTTTTACCCACTCCGTTTGCCCCCAAAAGCCCATAAATGTGCCCTGACTGCAAGTACATGCTCAACCCCGAAAATAGGGGTTTCTTTTCATAGCTGAACGAAACATTGTCTAGATGAATCATAGAATCTTTGAGATTTAGTGTACTACTTTACTAATACACTGCAAACATACAAAAACCTCTCCATAGATGTCAATAGAGAGGCGTAATTTTTTTTAGATGACTAGTGGAAGCTAAATTTTTTTCATACTCTTACACTTTGATAATAACTCCTTTCTTGTACATCACATACAGAATCACAAACCAAATCGTAACAAAAGTAAGTGCCCCTGCCAACGACGCGTTGTAGGGATTGCTAAACCATACCCCAATCAGATTTTTTTGCATCCATTGCTGCGAATTAATCGTTCCTTCGGGAGTTTCGACTTTAATCAGTGCCAGCGTGCGTGGAATAATCCCCGACAAGAAAAATACCGTAATGGCATTCACGCCAAAAGCCACAAAAGGCGTAGTCCAACGGCGATAGCCCTGTACGTCAATCAGCCAATAACAAACCGCAAGCCCTACCATACTCCACCCACCCGCATACAACACAAAAGAACTGGTCCAGAGCGATTTATTGATAGGAAAAAACAAGTCCCAAATCAATCCTGCTACAACAAGAAGATTCCCCGCCGTAAACAACCAAGCGATTTTTTCAGCTACCGCCTTGTCCGAACGTAGCCACTGCCCCGTCAGCACGCCCAATAGTCCCGTGGCAACGGCAGGAAGAGTACTAAACAAGCCTTCGGGATCCCACACTTTTGCGACTTTCCACAAATGCGCAGTAGTGAGAATACTTCGGTCAATCCACGCGCCCAAATTAGTGGTAGCTTCCAGATTGGCGTAGCCCACATCTGGCACTGGTACAAATGTCATCAACAAATAATAGAGTAAAAGTAGAAAAGCAGTTAGCTTTATTTGGGTCGCATGGGTTGTTTTCACAAAAACAATCGCACAAACCAAATACACCAACGCAATACGCTGCAACACCCCCGGAATACGTACTGTTTCGAAATTGAATTTGGGATATAAATTCAAAAATAGCCCTAGTCCAAACAAAATGGCACTACGCTTCACAATCTTTCCAATGGAAGGCTTTTTCGATTTGCTCATCGCAAATGAAATAGAAACCCCCACAATAAATAAAAAAAAGGGAAAAATGAGGTCGGTTGGGGTACAGCCGTGCCAATGTGCATGGAGCAATGGAGCATAAACATGTTCCCAATCGCCGGGGTTATTGACCAAAATCATCGCGGCGACCGTAATACCCCGAAAAACATCTAAAGAAAGTAGGCGGTTTTGCATAGCTTGTAAAGACGATGTGTTGTTTTGCTACGCAAGTTAAGACAAATATTTTTAGCGAAGGTTTCCTCCTACGGCTAATCCACTCGGTACTTTTTCGGGAATGGAGCGATCAAACTGCTCATCGTTGAGGGTATTCAAAAATTCGACAATCAAAGATATATCTTTAAAATCGACCTTGAGAGCCTCCACGATGGGGTCGATTTGGGAGGGTTTTACTTGCGAATTACGGATTTTATCCCCGGCCAAATCTTCATAAAACTCTAGTACTTGTTCTAAGGTCTTGAGCTTACCGCTGTGCATATACGGCGCAGTATAGCGCAAGTTGCGCAAACTAGGCGTTCGGAATTT
>VFQQ010004937.1_pt1 | contig 11399 bp, 8 predicted proteins | sample 3512341 | NCBI WGS metagenome assembly VFQQ01 (sample SAMN10412373, study PRJNA504923) | tailings metagenome | isolation source: Relicate 2 Philex TSF1 revegetated site | place: Philippines: Tuba, Benguet | collected 2017-08-29 | reverse complement strand
CAGAACGAGAAGGCGCTGATCTTGTTTGCCTCGGTCGCGGCCGGGGCGCCGCCGTCAGGCTACGACGCCAAGGCGTACGACGAAGTGATCGGCAGCTTCGACGCGCTGCGCCTGCAAGCCCAATCGCGCGAGGTGCCGCCGATGGCCCAGAAGCTGGTGGCCCAGATGGCCCAGGGCGGTGTCCTCGCCAAGGTCTGCGGCACCGAGCCGGCCCAGGCCGTCGATTGCATCAACGCCTCGCCACGCTCGATCGCCCAGGTCGTCCAGATCCTCACCCAGATGAAGGTGCAAGCCCGCACCCAGGGGCTGGCCCCCGACCTCGTCATGATCTGGAAGACGCAGTATGAAACCGCGATCCAGCAGGCCCTGACCGTCGAAACCGCCCTGAAACGCGACTGACCCGACCCCGCACGACGAGGCCCCCGCATGGCGTTCGATCTCAACCAGACCATCAGCGATGTCCTTGCCGCGCTGCAGGGCAGCCTGGCGCAGAGCTGGGCGACCGTCTCGGCCTTCGCCACCCAGCAGACCACGCTGCTGGCGACACAGGCCGACATGATCGCGCAATCGCGGCTGAACGGGTCGCTGCAAGGCAACGACACGCTGTTCCAGACCTTCCTCGACAATCTCCAGACCGCGGCCGAGAACTTCGTCCGCGCCCTGGTCGCCCAGGCGGTGGTGGCGATCGAGAAGGCGTGGAATGCCGTGGTCGGGGTGATCTGGGGCGCGATCGGCCGGGCGCTTTCCACCGTGCTGCCGCTGCCCGGCGTGCCGGTCTGACTATGCCGGCCTGAGGAACTGGCTGGCGGCGAAGCCGCGCAGGTCGCGGCCGTCGAGGATCGCCTCGATCTCGAGGAAACCGTTCTGGGCCGGGCCGCCGATCGCCTGCACGACGGTGCCGGACGGCAGCGAGCCGATGATATTGCCGGGATCGGCCACCGGGGCCTGCCGCAGGTTCAGCGGCTCGGACGCGGTCACGACCGTGTACTGCGCCCCGGTCGCCGCGGCCGGGCTTGCGGGGGGCGTCGCACCCGTCGCCGGGGTTGCGCGCGCCTGTTCGAGGAAGGCGTAGAACAGTTCGCCGTAATACTGGCCGTCGCCGTTGCGATAGCCCTGCTTCAGGCCGAGCGATTGATCGCAGCGGCCGGTGTTGTAGGCGATGGCGACGAAGGCCATCTCCATATCGCTGAGCGCGGTTCGCCCCTGCCAGCCCAGCCGCGACAGGCCCTGGCGCAGCTCGGCCACGCACAGCGCCGCGCAGGTCGGGAAATCGGCGTAGCCGCCCTGCAGGAAGTAGTCGGGGTTGGTTTTGAAGAACTGCAGGTCGTACTGGAAGATGCCGAAGGCGTGGCAGAACTTGTTCGGGTTGCCCGCGACGCCGGAAAAGCCGGGGATGTACTGGGCCATGTCGACCAGGGCCTGATGGGCCAGGGCAAACATCTGGGCGCCGCCCGGCTGCCAGGCGCGCAGATCGTCGGCGGTCTGGGGAAAGGCGCGCCGGCCGGCGCTGGCATCCAGCGTGTCGCCGACGCAGAGCTTCAGGATCTGCGCCACCGGCAGCCCCTTGCGGCGCAGCGTGCTCCAGACCGGGCCGGTTTCCTGGCAGGCGACGGCGGTCAACATGTCGAGATCGAACGGCGTGCCGGCCACCGCCTGCTGGATCTGGGGCCCGAAGGTCGACTTGAACCAGCCGATATCGCTCGCATCGGGCATGCCCCACCTCCCCCGTCAGTCTGTTTGTTCGATGGTACAATATTAATGGGAAGGCGAACAGCACGTTACGGGTGCCGCGCGGCAGGCTTGAAAATTTTACTCGGAATTAATCTCGCAACGGCCCCATCCCGGTATATCTGAGCAGGCGTACAAGTTACCGGCTGGTCGGGCGGATGATTGCGAGTCTCGATTACCCCACGTTGCTCCTGGTCAACACGCTGACCCTGGCCCTGCAGGCCGCCGCGCTGGTCTATGTCTGGCGCGTCCACCCCGACTACCGCCCGACGCGCGACTGGGCGCTGGGCTCAGGGCTGATCATGGCGGGCACGCTGCTCGCGGCCGGGCGCGGCGGCGGCTGGCCCGACCCGGTGTTGATCGCCGCCGACGCACTGTCCTTCTGCGGCGTCGTGGTCTACGCCGCCGGCATCGTCCGCGCCTGCAACCGGCGCCCGCCCTGGGCCGCGGGGCTCGGCCTTGCCGCCGCGGCGACGATTGCGGTCGGCGCCGCCTTCGCCGTCGCGGCGCCGGCGAATTGCCGCAGCTTCGTCTTCGTGCTGCTCGTCGCGCTGTGCGACATCTATGCCGCATCCTGCGCCTTCCGGGCCGGGCCCGGGCCGCTGCGCGGCACCCGGTGGCTGATCGGCGCGATCCTCTGCCTGGAGGCGGCGGTGGCGCTGCTGCGCCTGGCCGCCGCCTGGCCGATCTTCGACACGCTGGGCCTCGACAGCGCCGGCATGGACCGGGTGGTCCTGCTGACGGCCGCCTGCATCACCTTCCTGCTGGTCTGGGCGCTGACGCTGTTGACCAGCAGGCGCCTGCAGGCCGAGTTGTCGGTCGCGGCCCGCCACGACCCGCTGACCGGCCTCCTCAACCGCCGCGCCTTCGCCGAGATCGCCGACCGCGAATGGCAGAAGCTCGGCCGCGCGCAGCATACGGCCTCGGCGCTGGTCTGCGACTTCGACCATTTCAAGACGCTGAACGACCGCTTCGGCCATGCCGCCGGCGACGATGCCCTGACCGCGGCCGCCGGCATCCTGACCCGGGCGCTGGGCGGCATCGCCGCGGTCAGCCGCCATGGCGGCGAGGAGTTCGTAGCGCTGTTGCCCGGTATCGGCCTGGACACCGCCGGCGCGATCGCCGAGCGCATCCGGGCCGAGGTTGCCGCAGTGGCCCTGGCGGCCGCGCCGGGGGCCCGGCTGTCGGTGTCGATCGGCATCGCCGAGGCCGGGCCCGGCCATCACGGCTGGGAAGACCTGGTGGCCGAGGCCGACCGTGCCCTCTACCGGGCCAAGGCCGCCGGCCGCGATCGGGTGGTCGTCGCCTGAATGAATCGCCGGACGCGCCAAACCGTGATTTAATCCGCGTACGCACCCGGCCGACGCACCTCAGACCCTACTGCCTGGTAGCCACCCTCCCCCCGCATCGATCCGTGCTTGACGTTTACGTTAACGTCAACTAAGATCCTTCCCGACCCGAGAACCATAACGAGGGCGGAACGACATGGCAGTGACCATGCGGGAGGCAGACGCCAGGGACCAGCGCAATGACGCGCCGGGCCAGGCCGACCGCACCTTCACCATTACCGAACTGGCCGAGGCGTTCGACGTAACGCCGCGCGCCATCCGTTTCTACGAGGACAAGGGGCTGTTGAACCCCATCCGCCAGGGCTTGGCCCGCGTCTACACCCGGCGCGACCGGGCGCGTCTCGCCTTGATCCTGCGCGGCAAGCGGCTCGGCTTCAGCCTGACCGAGATCGGCGAGATGCTCGATCTCTACGATCTCGGCGACGACCAGTCCGAACAGCTCCGCGTCACGCTAACCAAGTCGCGCGAGCGCCTCGCCGTGCTGGAAGCGCAACGCAGAGACCTGGATGACGCGATCCGCGAACTGAAGGAATCCTGTCACATCCTCGACGGCTTTCTCGAAAACCGCCAGCAGGATGCCTCGTTGAAACTCTCCGATTACCTCCGTTCCCGCGGCCTCGACCCGGGCGGCGGCTGCTGAAAAACAATCCTATCGTCTCGCAAGAAGGACAAAACTGATGCGCAACGTCGTGATCGCCGGCTACGTCCGGTCCCCGTTCACCCTGGCCCGCAAGGGCGCGCTGGCCAAGGTGCGCGCCGATGAGCTGGCCGCCCAGGTCGTCAAGGGCCTGATCACCCGGACCGGCGTCAACCCCGACGACATCGAGGACGTGATCATGGGCTGCGCCTTCCCCGAGGGCGAGCAGGGCCTGAACGTCGCGCGCATGGCCTCGTTCCTGGCGGGCGTGCCGCTGTCGGCCGCCGGCACCACCGTCAACCGCTTCTGCGGCTCGTCGATGCAGGGCATCCACCAGGCCGCCGGCGCCATCCAGATGGGCGCGGGCGAAGTCTTCATCTGCGCCGGCGTCGAGCAGATGACCCGCGTGCCGATGGGCGGCTTCAACACCAGCCTGCATCCGCGCCTGGCCAAGGAATATCCGCAGGCCTATGTCGGCATGGGCATCACCGCCGAGAACCTGGCCAAGAAGCACGACATCAGCCGCGACGCCCAGCAGCAGATGGCGATCGAAAGCCATGTCAAGGCGGCCGCGGCCCAGGCCGCCGGCAAGTTCACCGATGAGATCATCGCGATCGTCGACGGCAACAAGACCGTCGACCAGGACGGCTGCATCCGCGCCGATACCTCGATGGAAGGGCTGTCCGGGCTGAAGCCGGCCTTCGACGAGAAGGGCACGGTCACCGCCGGCACCTCGTCGCCCCTGACCGACGGCGCCTCGGCCGTGCTGGTCTGCAGCGAGGAATACGCCAAGGCGCAGGGGTGGACCCCGCTGGCCCGCATCAAGTCGATCGCCGTCGCCGGCTGCGCGCCGGAGATCATGGGCATCGGCCCGGTGCCGGCCACCGCCAAGGCGCTGAAGCGCGCCGGCCTCGCCCTCGACGATATCGACATCATCGAGATCAACGAGGCGTTCGCCGCCCAGGCGCTGGCCTGCCTGAAGGAAACCGGCATGAAAGCCGAGCGCATCAACCTCGACGGCGGCGCCCTGGCGATGGGCCACCCGATGGGGGCGACCGGCGCGCGCATCACCGGCAAGGCCGCGAGCCTGCTGCGCCGCGAAGGCAAGAAATACGCGCTGGCCACCCAGTGCATCGGCGGCGGCCAGGGCATCGCCACCGTCCTGGAAGCGATCTGAAGGCAGGACCTGAAACCATGGCCGAGATCAAGAAAGTCGCCGTGATCGGCGCCGGGGTGATGGGGGCGGCGATCGCCGCCCATGTCGCCAATGCCGGCATCCCCTGCGTGCTGCTCGACATCGTCCCCAAGGACGCCAAGAACCGCAACGCCTTCGCCGAAGGCGCGATCGAAAAGATGCTGAAGACCAGGCCGGCGCCGTTCATGCACGCCAAGAACGCCAAGCTGGTCACGCCGGGCAATCTGGAGGATCATCTGGGCTTGCTCGCCGACGTCGACTGGATCTGCGAGGCGATCATCGAGAACCCCGCGATCAAGCGCGACCTCTACCAGAAGCTCGAAGGCGTGCGCAAACCCGGCTCGATCGTCACCTCCAACACCTCGACGATCCCGCTGGCGACCCTGCTGGAAGGCCTGCCCGACAGCTTCGCCCGCGACTTCGGCATCACCCACTTCTTCAACCCGCCCCGCTACATGCGGCTGTTCGAGTTGGTGAAGGGCCCGCAGACCCGCGACGACGCGATCGCGGCGCTGGCCCATTTCGGCGACGTCGTGCTGGGCAAGGAAGTCGTGCGCTGCAAGGACACGCCCGGCTTCATTGCCAACCGCATCGGCATCTACTGGTCCTACATGGCGATGAGCCTGGCGTTCAAGCACGGCCTGAACGTCGAGGAGACCGACGCGCTGGTCGGCAAGCCGATGGGCATCCCCAAGACCGGCATCTTCGGCCTTGGCGACCTGACGGGCATCGACCTCGCCCCGCATGTCAATGCCTCGATGCTGCGCCTGCTGCCCGCGAGCGACGCCTTCCCCCAGGCCTTCGAGCCCGAGGGCAAGCTGGTCAAGCTGATCGCCAGGCTGATCGAGACCGGCTACACCGGCCGCAAGGGCAAGGGCGGTTTCTACCGCAACCGCGGCAAGGAAGTGCTCGACCTGGAGACCGGTGAGTACCGGCCCAAGCAGAAGGCCGCGCTCGATTCGGTCAATGCCTCCCGCAAGGGGCTGCGCGCGCTGGTCGAGCATGCCGACAAGGGCGGCAAGTATTCCTGGGACCTGCTCAGCCGCGTGCTCAGCTATGCCGCGTCGCTGATTCCGGAAATCGCCGACGACATCCTGTCGGTCGATCGCGCGATGAAGACCGGCTATGCCTGGAAGTTCGGCCCGTTCGAGCAGATCGACCAGCTCGGCACCAAGTGGTTCGCCGACAAGCTGCGCTCGGAAGGCCGCCCGATCCCGAAGATCGTCGACGTCGCCGACGGCCGCCCGCTGTACAAGGAAGAGGGCGAGAAGGCTTACTACCTGACCCTGTCGGGCGACTATGCCGAAATCCCGGTGGCCGACGACGCCTGGAGCCTGGCCGACAAGAAGCGCGGCAAGACCCGCATCGCCGGCAACCGCGGCGCCTCGATCTGGGATATCGGCGACGGCGTCGCCTGCCTTGAATTCCATACCAAGATGAACGCGATCGACGCCGACATCCTGAACATGGTCAAGGAAGCGTCGAACCTGCACAAGAAGGGCTACAAGGCCCTGGTGGTCGGCCATGACGGCGACAATTTCTCGGTCGGCGCCAATGTCGGCATCGCCCTGTTCCAGGCCAATGTCGCGATGTGGCCGGTGCTGGAAGGCGGCATCGCCGAAGGCCAGAACATCTACAAGGGCCTGAAGTATTCGCCGTTCCCGGTCGTGGCGGCGGTCGCCGGCATGGCGCTGGGCGGCGGCTGCGAGATCACGCTGCATTGCGACGCGGTGCAGGCCCATGCCGAGTCCTATATGGGCCTGGTCGAGGTCGGCGTCGGCGTGCTGCCGGGCTGGGGCGGCTGCAAGGAGATGATCACCCGCCACGTCCTGAACAAGAAGCGCCCCGGCGGACCGATGCCGCCCTTGGCCACCGTGTTCGAGATGATCTCGACGGCCAAGGTCTCGACCTCGGCGGCCGAGGCGCGCGAGATGCTGTTCCTGCGCGAGACGGACGCGATCACCATGAACCGCCGCCGGGTGCTGGCCGATGCCAAGGCCCGGGCGCTGGCCATGGTCGAGGGCTACCAGCCGCCCAAGCCGGTCGAACTGAACCTGGCCGGGGCCGGCGGCAAGGCCGCGCTCGACACCGCGGTCCAGGGCTTCGCCCTGCAGGGCAAGGCGACCAGGCACGACGTCGTCGTGTCGGGTGCCGTGGCCCGCGTCCTGACCGGCGGCGACAAGGACATCACCGAGATCACCACCGAGGACGATCTCTATGCGCTGGAGCGTGAAGGGTTCATGTCGCTGGTCCGCACCAACGCGACGCTCGACCGCATCGAGCACATGCTGACCACCGGCAAGCCGCTGCGGAACTGAGGAGCACGAGAAGATGCCGAGCTATACCGCACCCGTGACCGACATGCGCTTCGTGCTGCATGAGGTCCTGAAGATCCAGAACTACGCCAACATCCCCGGTTTCGCCGACGCGACGCCCGACACCATCGACGCCATCCTCGAAGGCGGCGCCCAGTTGATGCAGGAGGTGATCCAGCCCCTGAACCAGGTCGGCGACCGCGAGGGGTGCAAGTGGAACAACGGCGAGGTCACCACGCCGACCGGCTTCAAGGAAGCCTACAAGGCCTATTGCGAAGGCGGCTGGCCCGGCCTGACCGCCGATCCCGATTACGGCGGACAGGGCCTGCCCCATGTCATCGGCATCGCGCTGTCGGAAATGATGTGCTCGGCCAATCTCGCCTTCGGCATGTATCCGGGCCTCAGCCACGGGGCTTACGAGGCGCTGCATGCCTACGGCACGCCCGAGCAGAAGGCGATGTATCTGCCGAAGCTCGTGTCCGGCGAATGGACCGGCACGATGAACCTGACCGAGCCGCATTGCGGCACCGATCTCGGGCTGATGCGCACCAAGGCCGAGCCGCAGGACGACGGGTCCTACAAGATCACCGGCACCAAGATCTTCATCTCGGCCGGCGAACACGACATGGCGCCCAACATCATCCACCTGGTGCTGGCCAAGATCCCCGGCGGCCCGCCCGGCATCAAGGGCGTCAGCCTGTTCGTGGTGCCGAAGTTCCTGGTGAACGAGGACGGCTCGCTGGGCGCCCGCAACGGCGTCTCCTGCGGCTCGATCGAGCACAAGATGGGCATCCACGGCAACACCACCGCGGTCCTGAACTACGACGGCGCCACCGGCTGGCTGATCGGCGAGCCGCATAAGGGCATGCGGGCGATGTTCGTGATGATGAATGCCGCCCGCCTCGGCGTCGGCATCCAGGGTCTCGGCATCGCCGAGGTCGCCTATCAGAACGCCGCGACCTATGCCAAGGACCGGCTGCAGATGCGCTCGATCTCGGGCACCAAGTTCCCGGACAAGCCGGCCGACCCGATCATCGTGCATCCGGACGTGCGCCGCATGCTGATGTCGATCCGCGCGTTCTCGGAAGGCGCGCGGGCGCTGGGCCTGTGGGCCGGGCTGATGGTCGACCTGGCCAAGAAGCATCCGGACGACGAGCAGAAGAAGATCAACGACGACATGCTGGCGCTGCTGATGCCGGTGGTGAAGGCCTACTTCACCGACTACGGCTATGAAAGCGCCACCATGGCCCAGCAGGTGCTGGGCGGGCACGGCTACATCGCCGAATGGGGCATGGAGCAGTTCGTCCGCGACGCCCGCATCACGATGATCTACGAGGGCGCGAACGGCGTGCAGGCCCTCGACCTCGTCGGCCGCAAGATGCCGGAAGGGTTCGGCCGCCTGCTGCGCCGGTTCTTCCACCTGGTGTCGTCCTATGTCCAGGACAACATGATGGACCCGGATGTCGGCCGCGAGTTCGTCCAGCCGCTGGCCAAGGCCTTCGCCCGGCTGCAGACCGCCACCGGTTTCATCGCCGAGGCGTCGCTGAAGAACCCGGACGAGGCCGGTGCCGCCTCGACCGACTACCTGCGCATCTTCGCCCTGACCGCGATCGCCTATATGTGGGCGCAGATGGCCAAGACCGCGGCCGAGAAGATCAAGTCGGGCGACGGCCTCGGGGCCAAGGAATTCTACGAGACCAAGATCGCGGTCGGCCGTTTCTTCATCGACCGCATGCTGCCGGATACCGCCTCGCATCTCGCCAAGCTGCAGGCCGGCGCCAAGAGCATGATGGCACTGGACGCGGCGAACTTTTAAGCTAGGTTACTCCCGGGTAGGTTCACCCCTACCCGGGTTCTTATTGCCCAAATTTTGACTGGTGAATCATCGAACGGCCGGCGCAACGCCGTCGGCCGGAGGAAACAGACCCTAAGGAAGGCGCCTGCGCATGATCGAGCGTTCCATCTTCACCCCGGATCACGTCCTGTTCCGCGACCAGGTCCGCAAGTTCTACGAACGCGAGATCCAGCCGCACCATGCGCAGTGGGAGAAGGACGGCATCGTGCCGAAGTCGGCCTGGCGCAAGGCCGGCGAGAACGGCTTCCTGTGCACCTCGATGCCCGAGGAATACGGCGGCGCCGGCACCGACAAGCTCTATGCCGCGATCCTGATGGAGGAACAGGCCAGGATGGGCCTGACCGGCCCGGGTTTCGGCCTGCATTCCGAGATCATCGCCCCCTATATCCTGCATCACGGCAACGAGGAGCAGAAGCAGACCTGGCTGCCCAAGATGGCCACCGGCGAGCGCATCGGCGCCATCGCCATGACCGAGCCGGGCACCGGTTCCGACCTGCAGGGCGTGCGCACGTCTGCGGTCCGGGACGGCGACGACTTCATCATCAACGGCTCGAAGACCTTCATCACCAACGGCCAGAACGCCGACCTCGTCATCGTCGTCACCAAGACCAGCCCGAAGGACGGCGCCCGCGGCACCAGCCTGTTCCTGGTCGAGGGCGAGCGGCCCGGCTTCAAGAAGGGCCGCAACCTGGAAAAACTGGGCATGCATGCCCAGGACACGTCGGAACTGTTCTTCGAGGATGTCCGCGTGCCGGCCGCCAACATGCTGGGCGGCGAAGGCCAGGGCTTCTTCATCCTGATGCAGGAACTGCCGTGGGAGCGGCTGCAGACCGCGATCTCGGCCATCGCAGCCTGCGAGGCGGCGATCGAATGGACGGCCGACTACGTCAAGAACCGCCAGGCCTTCGGCCGGCCGATCGCGGAATTCCAGAACACCAAGTTCAAGCTGGCCGAACTGAAGACCCAGACCCAGATCGCCCGCGTCTTCGTCGACAAATGCCTGGAACTGATCTGCGACGACAAGCTCGACGTCACCACCGCGGCGATGGCCAAGTACTGGTGCTCGGAACTGCAGGGCAAGGTGCTCGACGAATGCCTGCAGCTGCATGGCGGCTACGGCTTCATGTGGGAATACCCGATCGCGCGGGCCTATGCCGATGCCCGCGTCCAGCGCATCTACGGCGGCACCAACGAGATCATGAAGGAACTGATCGGCCGCACCATCTGACGGTGCCGGGCCGAGAGATCAGGAGGAACGACATGACCGACGCATTCATCTACGACACCGTGCGCACGCCGCGCGGCCGGGGCAAGGCCTCGGGCAGCCTGCATTCCGTCACCCCGATGCACCTGGCCGTCACCGCCCTGCAGGCGGTGCGCGACCGCAACCAGCTCGACACCGCGCTGGTCGACGACGTCGTCTTCGGCTGCGTCGAGCCGGCCGGCGAGCAGGGCGCCAACATCGCCCGCGTCGCCGCGATCACCGCCGGCCTCGACGAAAAGGTCGCCGGCGTGCAGATCAACCGCTTCTGCGCCTCGGGGCTGGAAGCCTGCAACATGGCCGCGGCCCAGGTGATGGCGGGCCAGTCCGACATGACCATCGGCGGCGGCGTCGAATCGATGTCGCGCGTGCCGATGGGCACGTCGGGCGGCGCCTGGCCGGTCGACCCGGCGGTCGCCTTCGACACCTATTTCGTGCCGCAGGGCATCTCGGCCGACCTGATCGCGACCAAGTGGGGCTACAGCCGCGACGACGTCGACGCCTATGCGGTGGAAAGCCAGAAGCGCGCCGCCGCGGCCTGGGCCGCCGGCCGCTTCAAGAACTCGATCGTGCCGGTGCGTGACGTCAACGGCCTGACCGTGCTGGACCGCGACGAATTCATGCGGCCCGAGACGACGATGCAGAGCCTGGCGGCGCTGGATCCGTCGTTCAAGGTGCAGGGCGAGATGTTCGGCTTCGACGCCGTCGCCACCCAGCGCTATCCGGAAGTCGAGCGCATCAACCACGTCCACCATGCCGGCAATTCGTCCGGGATCGTCGATGGCGCCGCCGCCGTGCTGATCGGCAATGCCGAGGCCGGCCGGCGCGCCGACCTGAAGCCGCGCGCCCGCATCCGCTCGTTCGCCTCGATCGGGTCGGAACCGACGATCATGCTGACCGGCCCGTCATTCGCGGCCGAAAAGGCGCTGAAGCGCGCCGGCATGAAATCGACCGACATCGACATCTACGAGCTGAACGAGGCCTTCGCCTCGGTCGTGCTGCGTTTCATGGAAGCGCTCAACATTTCCCACGACAAGATCAACGTGAACGGCGGCGCCA
>VFQQ010004936.1_pt1 | contig 11403 bp, 16 predicted proteins | sample 3512341 | NCBI WGS metagenome assembly VFQQ01 (sample SAMN10412373, study PRJNA504923) | tailings metagenome | isolation source: Relicate 2 Philex TSF1 revegetated site | place: Philippines: Tuba, Benguet | collected 2017-08-29 | reverse complement strand
AGCCGGAGCATCTTCCTGGGCTGCCTTCGCACTGCCTTTGGCTACAGCATGTGACCTGAACTTGTGCACACCACATTGTGATATCAAAGCAGCGAGGTAATCTATGTGGCCTGCACCACGCACATGAAATGCTGCATGGAACACATGCAGCAGCTTTGTGCCAGTCCGCTGCACTCCACCACTGCACCCTCCCTTGCTACACGGCGTGGAAGTCAGCGCGGCTGTTGCCTGCACAGTGCGCCGGCTGCTTCTTGGCGTGCAACAGAGGGGTTCAGCCGCCTTGGAAGCACACGTGAGCCCTGAGACACGCCTGCTGCGTTTGAAGGCCCCCGGGCAGCGGATTGCAGAGGCCCTGCACAGTGCCAGCAACCTGTTGTGGCAGCAGTGGCGGCGTGCGCACGGGGTGCCTCGTCCCCATCCACCCCGTGATTCCATGGGGCAGAGAGACTGGGCCTGCTGGCTGCTCAGTGGCTGCACTCGCATCTGACTGCAGCAGCCCACGTCATTGCATGCTGGTTTAGGTGCTGTTCGACTGGCAGCGCCAATGGATGAGCTCGGTAGCGGCACCGAGCAGGGAGCAAGCCGCCACCAAGCCAACTTGCAAGCGGCACCGGCTTGCGTGCTGCTGAATGCCATCGCTGCTCCCAGAATTCAAGTGGTGGTTCCATCCTCCTACGCTGCCACATTGTTTCTCCTGCTCCATTTCGTTTCTGCACCGCTGCGCTGGGGGGTGGGCACCCTAGCAACACCAAGGGGTGCAGCATGCATGCTCTGTTCCCCTGTTGTCCATTGTTCTGACCAGCTGTAAACGACAAACGCGGCTAGGCGGCAATTTCAGGCGCTGCGCAAAGATGCCATGCGTTGCACAATGTACGAGACGCCCCGGCAGCAGCCCCGCCGCTGCGACACGGTCCCTCAGCGAGCTGCATCGTCCTTGCTGCCTGCGGCCACACGCGCATCAATGCTGTCAAAATCAACGCAGCGTGTATCCTCGTCGGTTTCACTTTGTCAAATGTTTAACTGCGCGTGCATCACTTGGGCAGGCACCCTTATAACCTTGCAACAAGAGCGGCCACGGGGCGCCGGCTCGCGGGGACCTGTCCGTCTGTCTTCAGTAGGCAGCGGTGCTGCCAGCCGTTATCTGCTGGTGCAGCTGCCACTACTGACGGTAGGGGCGGTCGGTAACACGCGGAGAGCTGTCCGTCAGTGTTGTGAACTGGCTGTCATTGCCACACATCTCTGGATGCCGTCCCGGCTGCTTTCCCATGATAAATGAGCCTTCTGTCCAGGCTTTGCAGCCCTTCCCGCCAACCAGCCTGAGATCAATTGGCGCCGATCATCTGATGCGGTAGCGGCGCTGGCGGCATGCTGCCCCCGCGCTCCGCCGGCCAAGAACGCCTCTTGGCGATTCATGCGTTTGTTTCGATAAAGCGCGGAGTTTCGGTCTGTTCTGAGCCGGGCCGGGAGCCCTGCGGGCCCACCGTGTCGACCGGGCTTTTAGCGGCCGCGCTGCAAGCAACCCTCACGCGTCCCGGTTGCCTTTCAACGTCAGCTGCAGTTTAGAAGGGCATGCAGCGTTGCCTGCTGCTCCTCCTTGCGCTGCTGGGGGGCGGCGGCCTGCTTCCGACGACCGAGGCTCAAGTGGCCGCCTGGCACGACAGCGCAACGGTTCTGGAGGCGCTGAGCCCCGGCAGCGCGCAGGTGGCAACCGGTCTGCAGCTGCTGCAAGCTTTCGCGGACGGCGTCGGCTCGATCGAGCTGCTGGGTGAGCGGCGGTCGTCTGCCTGCGTTCTTGGCCAAGCTTCTGCTGCTGCTGCTGCTGCTTGCCTGTTCTGATGCTGCCCGAAGTTGTTATACATGCTGTTGGATGACAGCAATGCGGTCCGGGGGCTGCCGCATGCCCCACAGATGTGCGGACACGTCTGCCGTGGTGCATGGGCACTTTAGCCGTTGTCGACGTGTTCAGCAGCCGTTGCATCCCTCGTGTGTCGCTACCGCCGCTGCATTCCATTGCGCCTGCTTCTTACCCAGCCAGTCTGCAATGCCTGCATGCAGATGACATCACGCTCACGCCGGCAGACTGGCAAGCGTTCGACCTGCCGATAGTCGTCGACACTAACGGCTCGGCAGTGCTGGTGCATTCTGGTGCGCACTGTCCCATTATTGTCGTTGCTGAGCTGCGCATGCATGGCGGCCTTGGTTATAATTGTCTGCCGCGCCGCTCTGCTGACCAGTATGAGTTGAGGATTTGCCAGGGCATGCCTCAATGCGAGATGTGCACCGCGCACTTCGTACCGAAGCAGCTGACGCTTGCCACCCTGGCCTCCCCGACCTCTGCTGTGTTGCCTGCAGCCGACCCAAACAAGCAAATGGTCCTGGACTGGGATTTCGTGCTCGAGGTGCTGAACGTGCAGGCGGGCAGCACCCTGGCGTTCGACAACATCGTTTCCAAGAGTGAGAGGGCAGGGGAGGCTGCTGGAGTGGGCACGCTTCTGTTGCTGATGGATGCAACCAGCTCGTTGCAAGGCGCGCAGCCAACCCGCCGCCAGGTTGAGTTGCCGCACCCACTGGCGAATGCAGTCGTGCACCACCGCCCTGCCTCTCCCTCCTGGCCTGCCCTGCAGACCCGGGCAACCGCACCAAAGCGATTGAGAACAACCAGGTGCCGTACGAGGTGGTCAGCGCCATCCTGTGGCCCACCGTCAGCGGCATGCCCGGCCACTTTGAATACTACTCCAACTCGTTTGCCTATATGGACACACCCGACTGCAATCCGGACTTCGTCCAAATCGAAATCGAGCGGCTGCACCAGATGCTGAAGCGCAACGACACGGTGCGCTCATGCTGCTGTCCCGCTGCACACTGCCCAGTGCGTAGTGTCGCTTTTGGCCAGCCTGGCTGCCAACTACATGTCGGGTTGAGCTGCCACCCAGCCAGCTGCGTTTGGCCTCGCTTCTGGCCACACACAAGTGCAACTGTTGTGTGGCCACTGTTGCAGACTGGCCTGACCGGCCCCGCCTGTGTGATGTGCCACACCTGCAGGTTGAATACCTAGGCGGCGTCAACGTACATTACACCAACATCACCTGTGAGTGTATGCCGGGCTGTAACTTGTTAGGGAGCTCAGGGAGAGCTGTAGTTCCGTTTGTCTGGCCGAGGGCATTTGAATTGCACCACGCCATCACCTATGAGCCTGGGGAGTGCTGCATATGTCGAGGGTGCTGGGTTAGGGCTGGTATGCCTCGGCGGGAGGGGACTGCTTTGTGCGGCATTCACACTCATGCGCAGGGCAGCATGCCTGCTGCCCACGCCTGGCGCCTACTGCTCGCCAGCTGTTGCCCAGCCCCAAACGGCGCTGCCCCACCGCCGCCTCACTGTCTTGGGGACTCCAACAGGCTTCCACAGTTTCCACAGACAGCTGACCGCCTTGTTGCCATCGCTCTACCGCAGACCCAAGCCCCATCACTGACCTGACCACTCGGCAGCAAGGTGTGGTGCTGCTCCATCCTATCTGCCACACGCGTCGCCACAGTTCCGTCTGCACCGCCCTTGCTCGGGCCAGCTCACAACCCCTTTCTTGCAACCGCCCTTCTGCCCAGTGAGGCGTATCGCCCTTGCAAGCGCACCTGACCATGCGCCGCCGTCCTGCCCCCACCCAATCAATGCACGCAGTGGGTGTGGCATTCTTTACTTTCCATAACGTGACCACCACATGCTACGACTCGGCACAGCAGCTGCGCGCGGCTGGCGACAGCGGCGGCGGCAGCGGCGGCACGCCAGGCTGGGTGTGGGCCGTGGTGGGAACGGTGGGCGGCCTCCTGGCGATCGCAGTGGCGGCAGGCGCTGTTTACCTGCGGCGGCACGGCAGGCGGCAGCAGGCGCAGCACGCGGCATCGCTGGACGATGACAAAGACAAGGCCAGCAGCCTGTGTGAACTGGGCAGCGGCCCTGCCAGCCTGGCACTGTCAGGCTCTCTCGACCCGCATGCAGCGGCGCCGCTGTGCAGCGGGTCGCACGAAATGCGGCTGGCCAGCGGGCACAGCGGGGAGATGGCCAGCACCTGGATGCGCACCCGGTGAGAGGCCGTTTTGCCTTTGGTTTCAGGCTCTCAGTTGCCCTCAGTTTGGGTACTTGCACTTGGGATTCTTTCGCGAAAGCATGCAGCTGCACGCATGCCCATGATAGTGTGTGTGCACCTACCCAAGGCGAGCCGCCGTTTCCGGCATGTGTGCACCACCACTGCACCTTGCTGCAGAGCGGCTTTGCTGCGGCTCACCGTTGCCGCCCCCTGCCCATTTCCTGATGTTCCAGGTTTGGAGCGATCGACGGCGTGCAGCTTGGAGAGCTGCTCGGCAGGGGAGCATTCGGTGAGAGCCAGGAAATGTGCAGCAGCGCGCGAAGGGCAGCCGCCATCTTCCTTTGTGCTTTGCTTCCTCACCAATGCCTCTCCACGAATGCTCCCCAACCCTTCTGGCATCTGCCATACTGCAAGGTGGGCGTACGGTGGCCGCTGGATGAATGTTGTTCTGGCAGCTTGCCAATGCAATACCACGATTTACATCTGTCCCTCTGCTGCCCCTGCATGACGTGCCGCAGGGCGGGTGTACCGCGGCCGCTGGATGAACGCGGTTGTGGCTGTCAAGATTGTGGAGCACAGCGTGCAGCCCGGGCAGACGCACGATCTTTCGAGGGAGCCGCTGCTCAGGTGGGCTGGCTCAGCAGCAGCAGCTCCTTGCAGCGGAGTTAGGGGCTTGGTTCGAGAGAGCTGCTGGCCAGCTGGCGTGCAGCTGTGGGCAGGCAGGCAGGTGGCGCAGTTTCGCGTCATCCTGTTCTCCCCCCGCCGCCACTCGTGCAGCATGTCTGTGTCTCACCCCAACGTGGTCATCACCCACAAGATGGCGATCGTCAAAGTTTCAAGCGGCGCAGATGCAGCAGCGGCGGCGGCGCAGCAGCAGCAGCAGCAGCGGCCGGCCGACGGCCGTGCATCCGGCAGCGGCGGCTCTCGCAAGGGCAGCGGCCAGCTGGTGCCTGCGCTGGATGGCAGCGGCGGCATGGTAGAAGTGGTATCCCCCAGTGATGTGCTGCAGCCGGGGCTGTACGAAACGTGGCTGGTGAGCGGGGTGGGGGAGGGTTAGGGAGGCTGGGGGGCTTGGTGAGGCTGGGGGGCCTGTTGGTTACTGTGTTCACTGCTAGGGTTTGGTCGAGCAAACTTAGTCTGGGTTGGGAAGCTGGGCCGCTCTTTCAATGGCACTGCACTATGTCTGTTTCACACTGCAGGTTTTGGAATATTGCGACCGCGGCTCGCTGGCAGACCTCATCGCCGACGGCAAGCTGGGGGGCGATGCGGCGCGACACGAAGTGTGGGCCCTGCTCTGCCTGCTGGACATTGCGCAGGTGATGAAGGAGCACGCGCTGGGAGTAACCTTGTGTGTTTAGCAGCATGTTGGAGTGTTGTGAACGTGCGTGGCATGGGTGGGGTGGGTGCTGCTCTGCCTGCTGGACATTGCGCAGGTGACAGGGCGGGCTGTGTTGGCGGGGCGCGTGCTTGGAGCATGTTTTGAGCGCATGCGTGTGTTTGCAACAGCGCGTAAGGGTCCACCAGTCGCTCTGCCCGAACGGTCTCCACCTCCTTCATTGGGCGTTGTCACGATTATGCCGTTTGCCTCCCAATGCCATTAACCAGGGTCTGGACTACCTGCACAAGAGCGGCATAGTCCATGGTGACCTCAAGCCTCAGAACATTCTGCTCAAGTCGGCGCGCAACGACCGCCGCGGCTTTGTGTGCAAGGTGCGGCAGCAGGCGCTGGGATTGCTGCGTGCATTGCAGTCATGGGGTAGCTGGTTTCAGTGTTTGCATTGCCTTTTCATTTTCACCCCACATCGGCGACTTTGGGCGCGCACCGCCAAAACCACCCCCTATTCTGTTCCTTGCTCCCGCTTGCACCTCAAGTCGGCGACTGTGGCCTGAGCGTCTCCTGGGCGCAGGGCAGAACCAACAGCCCTGACGGCGTGCCTGGAAACCCAAACTTGATTCTGCTCCCAATTCCACCCAACAGGTCGGCGATTTCGGGCTGAGCCGTATCCTGGGCGCGGAGCAGACGCACCTTGAAACCGCCAACTTTGGCACGGCCAGCTACGCCGCACCCGAGCTGCTGAGCGGCAAGCTGTCCAGCGCCTCGGACGTCTACAGCTTTGGCATGATCAGTGAGTGGTCGATTGCATTCGTTGATTATTGGCCTTGGTTGTGGTGGTGGTGGGGAAACAGCTGTCAGAGTGGGTGTGCTCGTGCGCTGCATTTTTCACTCGGCTGCTGCAACGCCTGCCCCCTTTGAAACCTACTCTGTTTGAGGAGGTTCACTTGCACTTAAAGGATATGGGGGCCCTGGCCAGCGGCGGCGAGCCCCACCCAGGCCGACATGCAAATGCACATAATGGAGTGTCAGTTTGCCAAGCCAACCATAATTTCCTCCCACACTACACTGTGCAGTCTGGGGCCTGGCCAGCGGCGGCGAACCCTACCCTGGATGGAACGCCATGCAGATCATCGTGCAAGTGTCGCAGCAGGGCCACCGGCCAGACGTGCCCGCCGACTGCCCGCCCTTCCTGGCGGCCCTGCTGCAGCGCTGCTGGAGCCAGGACCCGCAGCAGCGGTGCGCCGGGCTGCTGCCTCTGCTTTTTGTGTTTCCGCTTTGTGGCAGCGCTGAGCAGTGGCATGCTGGGTGGCTGCATCACAAGCAGTGCTGCTGGAAACTTGCTGCCTGAACAGCACAGATGTCCGCCGCTGGTCGCCGCCGCTGTGCGCCTGACCAGCCGGGCCGTTGGGCGCCAGACCTACATCTACAGCTCAACTTGTACTGAGCCTAAACCTAACGGCTTATCCTGCATCCCTCCCTTGCCTGCTGCAGCCCCACAGCAGCAGCGATTGTGAAGGAGCTCCGAGGCGAGCTGCAGCAGCAGCTGCGCCCCGCCGCGCCCAAGCCTGCAGACTGAGGCTGCCGAAGGGCGCTGAGCAGCTGCGCAACAACAACAAAGCCAAAATCATTGGCACCGGGGCGACGCGTTGCAGCTGCTATGGCAGCCATCCTTGTATGCCCCCCTGTCTTGCCCCGCTTTCTTTCCCTCTATTGCATTGTTTATTGTGGGATGCTCCCACGGCTTTTCGCCATCCCCGTTCAATCCCCTGCTCTTTCCCCCTCAACCAACATTTTCCCTTCCCTAACCTGTCGCATTTCGCCATTTTCTTTTCATTCTTGAGCATGCATGTTGATGCGCCGCATCTTGTTCCGCTGCTTTGCTGCGTCTTTGCCCTTCTTTCCATGCACCACACTCCCATGGCCACGTATGCTGGCATGCCTTGCCTTGATATACACACGATGATTTGAAAGTACGACATATGGCTATATGTTTGTAACGGAACAACACACTGAAGAGCACAGCATGGCTGCCTGGTAAGTGAGCAGGGAGCTCAGGGGGTGCTGTTGGAAACTGAAGACAGGGGTAAGCAGTGCACAGAACAGGCAGAGCGCAAATGAAATGGGTGGGGCTTTTTAGCAGAGGAAGGGTTTGTTTGGTCACCCCGGCAGAACTGAACCGGCTCCGCCAGCTATTGCATCACTCTGCATCGCTGCTGCTGCTGCTGCTGCTGCCTCTGCCGCTGCCAGCGGCCACAGCGACGGCGGGAGCAGCAGCAGCTGGGTCGATGGCTGCGCCGTGCAGCGCGGCTGAGCGCACCCGGTTCTCAATGAGCTGAGCCATGAGCGAGTCGATTCCGATGGGCTCAGCCACTATGCACTCCACCCCTGGGTTGGCAGCCGCTGCTTCGGCCGCAAGCTCGGGAATGTCGTGCTGCGACAGGGGAGGTGGAGTTAGGGCAGGGGCAGTGTGGGCGGTGATGGGGTGACGAGGTGGGCTGCGTCGGCAATTGCAGGGCAACCCTGCGTGTGCCGCTGCTGCCACAAGCAGCAACGACCTCAGAAATCGCGGCCTGCTGATCCGCGCAAGCGTGGCAGCGCGTCTGCAGCCAGTGAGCCACCAACCACTCCAAGCCCAGCACCTTCCCACCTGCACGTGCCGCCCCCTCGACAGGAAGTATGGTGCGATGACCACGCGCTGTGCCCCCGCCGCAGCGCAGCGCGCCACTGCCTGTGCGATTGTCGGCTCTGCAAGCTCCATGTGCGCAGCCTCAACCAGCTGCCGCCCGGTCAGCTGCCTGGGAGCAGGGGGGAAGGGGGAGAGAGCGGTGGGAGAGAGCAGTGGGACAACTGGGTTGGAATGCTGCGGTCGGGGTGCCCTGGCAACGTGCCCAGAGGTCGAACGAGAGCAAGGGAACGCTTGGCAAGTGCAGGTTGCGGTTGGAGCGCAGGTTGCAGCTAGAGGAAGCGGTGGTCGGGGCACGCCCTCGAGCCCCTCGAGCAAGCAGAGCAGTGCAACCGAGCGCCGCTCCCCACCAGGGCTTGCAAGCAACCACCTCGCTGTCCAAATCGCGTGGCAGCAGCCCGCTTGTTTCCTCATCCCTCCGCTCACTTGTACAGTTCCACAAACTCCAGCAGCATGTCGTTTGACTCCTTCTTGCGAGAACCGTGGTCGACTATCACCACTGCCTCGGCTGCACCACCACCGCTCGCATGCTCGCCGTTGCCGGCTGCCGCGGGGGCAGCGCCGCGCCGGCTGTGCGCTCCTGCTGGTTGGGCACGCAGATTTTTCTGCATGCTGCCTTTGCTGCCGCTGCTGCTGCTGCTAGAGAGGCGGGGAGCCTGCACTGCCGCCGCTGCCGCCGCCGCCGCCGCCACGCCGCCGCCGGCGCTGGGCGCCAGTGGCACGGGCTGGGGCGCCTGCATCTGCCATCTGCATGTGGCAGGGCCCGCTGCAAGGGCCCGCAGCCCGGTGCCCAGCATAGCTTGCACGGCCAGGGCTGAGCGCGCTGGGGCTCTGGGGCAGTCGCGGAACAGCAGGTTTTGGCTTTGGCGGTCTTTGTGTGCTGATCGCCGATTGAGGGCCGCAGGGGGCCATCGCGCAATGCAATGGGCGCTGTCACGGTGGTCTCCCTGCTGCGCCATGTCCGCCTGCTCGCTGGCGTCGGATGAGGAGCGCGCAACGACTGCCCCACTGCACGTTCCACCAGCCCAGGCAAGCGCGCCACGCTGACAACCCCGCAGAGGCGCCACCCCGAAGGTCTCTCGCGAGCAGCAGCACCCGCGGCCCCCAGCCCGCTGCCAGCGGCCCGAGCAGTGGTGCAGAGCTCCACAAGCCGGCAAGGGCATCTCCAGAGCAGCAGCGGCGGGGCAAACGCAACCAGCGCCATGAGCAGCGCGGTGGAGAGCCCGCTGGTGGCGCAGCAGCCGCCGGCACTGCAGCCCGAGGCCGGCGTGCCTCCGCAGCCCGCCGCGGAGGCCAAGCAGCAAGGGCTGGAGGAGGACCTGAAGGCCAGCCTCAAGGTGCGCTCGGGGCGCGCCTGCCAGGCCCTCGTCGGTCGAGGAATGTTGGCGTAAGCCACGGGGTTTACGCTGGCCCGCACGTGGCCACCCTCCCGCGCCGCGTGCCCGCCGCCGCACCCGCTGGACCTCGCTCGTTGCTATCTTTGTCTCCTGTGCACGCCTTCCCAGCTGTGAATGTGTGCGCCGCTGTGCACGGCAGATGCAACTCTGAGCCGTGGGCTGCTCGCAGCGCCGTCCGCGCCGCCGCTTTTGCCTGCACGCGCTCTGCACCACAGCCGCCGCTTGCGCCCCCCCGTGCCGCCCAAACCCTGCCTCGCCGCCCCGCTCGCTCCTTTCGACCGCAGAAGCTGGAGAGCTTCGAAGCTGAGGAGACCATGTTCTCGTGCAACATTTGCTACGAGGTGGGTGGTGCAAAAGCTGTCCGCGGGCCCGGCGGTATTGCGCCGCCCCTCATGTGCCTGTTGATTTGTGGGGCCCACGTGAGGTCCCGCTCGCCGCTGGCCTGTGCCGCTCACCCTGCATTTTGCTAGCAGCCGCCCCAGGCTGCCATGCCTGCCCTCCCCTGCCGTGGCCGACCCGCTGTAACACTGCCGCCGGCCCCAACCAACCCCTGTGCCGCAGCTAGCATCTGAGCCGGTGGTGACGCTCTGCGGCCACCTCTACTGCTGGCCCTGCCTCTACCGGTGGCTGCAAGTGCAGAGCCACTGCCGCACGTGCCCCGTGTGCAAGGCGGGAGTAGAGAAGGACAAGGTGGGAGCCTGGCAGTGCCGCTGCATGACAGAGTGCGAGCTGTGGTTGGCTGTGCTCGGGACTGCTGTGCTGCCGGGCTGCACAGCGGGCGTGCCGCTGCGTCAAGCTGCGCGCTTGCATTGCAGACTCAGCCGCTCCGCCGCACATGCTCACTCCGCCTGCCGCCTGCTGCCCCCTGCTCCGCCCTCCAGGTGATCCCCATCTACGGGCGCGGCGGCAACGAGGACCCTCGCAGCAAAAGCAAGGGCGAGCTTGAGGCGGTGCCGCAGCGGCCCGCGGGGCAGCGGCCGGCACCCATCGTGCGCAACCCGCTGCTGCAGGTGCGCCCCGCTGGGCATGCTGTGCCATGTTGTGCTGTGCATGCTGTGCTGTGCATGCTGTGCTGTGCAGTGCTCCCGCCCGTCTGTCACAACCCTGCCAAAGTGCCCTGCTTGCCTGCTGCCGCCTGCCCCGCTGGCGTTTTCCACACGCTGCCCCCTGCCGCCCGCCCGCCGCCCGCAGCCAAACGTGAATGTGAACGCGCAGCAGGGCGGCTTTGGCATCATCCCCACGCTCTTTGGCCTGCAGAACAGCAACGGTGCGTGCCCGATGGGGCGCCGTGGGGCTTTGGTGCTGATCATCAGCTTGTTGCAGGCACAGTTGGCAGCAGCTGGGAGCTACTTGATGCCTGCCTGCAGCTGGTACCGAGTTGCTTATCATGCCCCTTTGGCCTGCTCCGCGTGTGTGCTGCTCCGCAGCCTCCCATGCCAAGCCAACAGTCGCTCACACACACCTCAACCCCACCGCCCTGTTGCTTATGCAGGCAACGGAGGCTATGCGGAGCCGCTGACGCCGGAGCAGCAGCACCAAGCCTTCCTGTCCCGCCTGCTGCTCATGCTGGGCTCATTTGTGAGTGCACGCTGCGCTGAGCCCGCTGTGGTCGTGCTGTGCCTGCTGTGGTTGTTGCGGCTTGCTGCCGCGCTGTGATCCCAGCCGTGCTCTGCTCTGCAAGGCGTGCGCTGCGAGCCGGCGCGCTGTGGCATGTGTGCTGGCTGCCTTGGAGCCCTTGCAAGGCAGTTGGCTCTGTGCCCGAACATCCCACCGTTGCCTGGCCCCCTCTGCAGGTCATTATGTGCCTACTTCTGTTTTAAGCAGCGGCCGTGCGGCATGGATCGTCAGCCTGCCCTTCGCTTGGAGCAGCACCCAGCTGCACCCTTGGCGGTTGCAACCGCCATGCAAC
>VFQQ010004935.1_pt1 | contig 11405 bp, 15 predicted proteins | sample 3512341 | NCBI WGS metagenome assembly VFQQ01 (sample SAMN10412373, study PRJNA504923) | tailings metagenome | isolation source: Relicate 2 Philex TSF1 revegetated site | place: Philippines: Tuba, Benguet | collected 2017-08-29 | reverse complement strand
CCGTGCGCGTGTCAGTCTCTGCTGCTCAGCTGCGCTCCTCGCCTGCAGCGTCTCCAGCTGTTCTTCCTTCTGCCGCAGCTCCTCGCCAGCGTCCCGCTGCTGCTGCTGCAGCCGCTGCAGCGCCTGGCGGGCGCTGCTCAGCTGGTGGCGGGCTGTCTCTTGGTCGGCTGCGGCTGCGTCCAGCTGCTCGCGCAGCTCGCTACAGCGCTGCTCTAGGGCTCTTCGCTCTTGGACAAGCTCGGAGTGCGCTGCCGCTTGTGCTTCAGTCTGCAAACACAGCAGCACATGCCAAGACACGCACATACGCTTAGTCCGGTTAGTGCGATTTGTACAATTAGAAACGAAGTCATGCAGCCTGCAGTATGACAACTGCGCGTGACTTGTGAGATAAAGTAGCGTACCTGTTTCTGCAGTCGTTTCAAATGAACCTTTGCCTCCTCCACTTCCTCCTCCGCCAGCCGCCGCGCGAGCCGCGCATTCGTCGCCGGCGCCGCCCCCGCGCCGCCCGGCGTGTACACGTCTCCCGCGACGCTCCTCACCGACTCGTCTCGTGCGTCTTGCAGCTGCCTGCGAAGTCTGTTGACCGTTGCACGCTCGGAAAGTAAGGATTCTTCTAGGGCTGCGACCTCTTGGGATGCGGCTGCTGCACGGGACTTGTACTGAGTGGCGAGGCGCTGTGTGGCTTCAAGATCCGCTTCCAGGGTCGCGATCTGCACACACACACACATACACACACACACACATACATATAGGGGTCTCATGCTATGGGTCTCACGCTATGTAGCAAGGTCTTGACATGCCTGCTGCGGGGTACGAGAGTCCACAGAAAGATACAAAGCGGGATGCGTACCTGTGTCCTGAGCGTGTGCAGGTGTCCAGGTGTATGCGGCGTGTCCAGGCCTGTGTGTGCCCTCATCTGCCGGTCCAGAGCTGCATGGGCGCTGCGTGTGGCGTGAAGCTGCGCCTCTGCCTCTGCTGCGCGTTCCTCAGCCAAACGACGTTGGGACTCAGCGGCCTGTAGAGCCCGCTGGAGCCGCTCTACCTCATGCTGCCACACAGCGAGACTTCCTGCATGCAAACAACCACAAGCCACACCATTCTCAGTCCGCTCTCTTATACAGCCTCTCCCCATGCATATGGAGCTGCCAAGCGGTGTTCAATTACTTCATTGTGTTTGTACTGGCAAGCTGCATGTGTTTCTGTGTGTGCATACCCGTAGCCTTGTTGTCCATAGCACTGGTGCCAACATTCAGTGCAGGTGTGTGTAGGGTGGAGTCAAGGACGAGGCCACGCGCCCACCCAGCCATGGAGTCAGGCATACCTAAAACACACACACACACACATACACGCACACATAAGTACATGTCGAAGTCCGACTGAGCCCGCCAAGCAGGCCCGAGATGTTGCAGCGGTATGTGTTTCATGTGTACACACGGGCTCACCTGGCGTCTGCATCTGTTTAGCCAGTGCTGCCTCCTGCAGTTGCCGCTCGGCTGCGGCCAGCTGCGCTTGCAGCCTGCTCAGCTGCTGCTCCACATCTGCAGCACGCTTGGTGGCCTCGTCAGCCCGCTGCTGGCTCTCTGTCTCCGCGACCTGCTGAGCCTGCATGTATACGCGCGCACACATGCAACTGTGATTGTCGGCCTCACACTCCCATACTTCCTCGTAAGCGCGCGAGCAGGACTTCGCAGTATGTGCTGTTATGTGGCGTAGTCTTGTGTACACAACGCAATTGCGTGTCTCTTAGTTGTGTGTACACAGGCATGCAGACCAGGTGTGCCAGTCGTGACTGCATACAGTAGCGCACCTCAAGCTTGGCGAGGTGTTCCTGCAGCTCCCGCTTGCACTTGGCCAGTCTCTTTTGACAGAACTCCAGCTCCTGTGTTGACTCGTGACGCTGATTGAACAGCTGACGCAGGTGCTCCTGACCCTCGCGCACAGCTTCACTGACAGAGGACAACTCCTACACACACACACACACACACACACAAACACGACACACAGTCACACACACATCATTCTCCCACACACACACACGCATACTCATACTACGGAGAGCGGACCTGCTACAAGCGCAAGGCCGCGGCATATGTTGTGTCGTAGCATGCCATGCTCATGCCAGCAGCAAGTGACAGGAAGACACGCAGCTGGCACATGGCACATACCTTCTTCAGACTGTCTAGGTGTGTTTCTGCCTGTGTCTGCTGCTCTGTCAGTGTATCCCTCTGTGTCGTGGCCTGTGTCAGGTCAGCTCGTAGCTGTTGTAGCTCAGTCTCCACAGCAGTGCGCTCACCACGCAGTGTTGACAGAGACTGGGTGTCAGAGGCAAGTGCGGACCTTGTCTCGGAGAGTTGGCTTTCGAGGCTAGCAAACTCGGCACGAAGCTACGCACACACACACACACACACACACACACACACCAGTATGTGCTTCCATGGCCACACGTTCCGCCCTTGCTGTTCTGGGTCGCATGCAAAGGACATGTCTACGTGTCAAGGGCAAGCTGTGTATGTTTGTGTGTGTAGAATGGATCAGGCATGTTACCTTATCCAGGGTTGCCTGCATTCCCTTGACATCCCTGTCCACCTGAGCACGCGCCGCCTCCGCATCATTCAGCTGCAACCGCCCCTTACTCAGCCGTTTCTCCACCTCACTCCACTCTTGCTGTGCACTGGCCAAGCGTGCCTCTGCGCTCTGAGCCTCTCGCTGCACGGACTGATACTTGTGCTGCAGGGCTGCCACCTCGGCCTGTGTGCGCTGCAGGTCTGTGTGAAGCTGAGCTAGCTGGGCCTCTGCGGAGTGCTGCTCGGTACGTAGGGCTACGAGGCACTTCTGTGACTCTGCGATGCTGGCTTGGAGCTCCTGCTCAAGAAACAACAATCACACAGCGCAACTCAACATTACCGAAGGCTACGACGTTATGCGATGCATGTAGCATGGCCCATTTGCCGAATGATAGACCCAGTGAGAGGATGCAGTCGTATACTCGCACATGTTTAGTGTGCACAGCGTATACTCTCACCTGCTCCGTTTGTCTCGCCACCTCTGTAGCGCTCTCAGCATCCCCCTTTTGCCGTCGCGCCCCCCTCAGCTCCTCCGCAGCCTGCGCGCCCTCCGCCTGCAGCGCCGCCAGCCGCGCCGCACAGCGCGTGATCGATTCTTCCAATCTCTCCAGGTCCGCAGTCGCCTCGTCCACAATGGCTTCCAAGCCCGCTATGCTGACACGCTTTGGTGTCATAGAAGGCAGGCCTGGTGTTGTGTGCTTGGCTGCTGCAGGGGTGTGGGTGTGGGTGCGCTGAGATCCCATGCCAGAGGCCGAGAGATTTTCATCTGCTTTCATAGCACGGATCTCTTGTCTGGCTTGTGTGAGGGATGTTTGGGTGGTGATGTGGGCGGAGCGCTCGTCATCAAGCTGTCGTAAAGCCTGTGACACACACAGACACGCACACAAGCTCATATGCATACTACAGCCCGCAGGCACGCAGCCCGCACATGTTTGCAACTGTGGACGCGTATGCATGTGTGCACCTGTCTGTGTGTGTGTGTGTGTGTGTGTGTGATGTGTCTGTACCTGGTCTAGCTCGTCCTGTGTACGTGTAAGCCTTAGCCTCAGCACGTGGACCACAGCAGACGATGACTCTCCAGACTTAGGCTCTGGTAGCAGCTCCCATAGGTCGACCTGCGCAGTAGGCCCAGTGGACATACGTTTGAAGTAACTCACATCCTCACAGGATGCTCTCATGGGGCTTGCATACTGGTACCTAGAGCGGCCACCTCCTTGTTATTCTTGTGCTTGCATAGCTTATGGACGTATAGTCACGTGCAAATAGAGTTGTTGCATGGCAGGTCCATCCAATCACCTGTGTTGACGCTTGCTGGCACACTACGCTCATACGTGTGACTGGCACCACAGGAAGTGTGGCATTCTCTGTTGGCACCTGTTGCTGTGATGAACGCACAGGCACCTGCGGCCTACCTCCACCACCACCCACACCAGCGCCCCCTTGCGCCATGCCCTGCAGCTTCGCCGCAGCCAAGTCGCCACACGACATACTCCGCCGCACACTCGCGCGCTTTGCGCGCTTCCGCGCGCGCGACCGTGACGGCGGCGCGCCGCCGCCGGTGTCATCGGCCGGCACCTCCGCGAGCTGCGCCGCGGCCGCCGCGAGCTGTGCTGCATGTAGGCTGAGTACCAGCCCGTCAACATGAGATTCCACAGATGTGAGCCTGGGGTCTGTGTGGAGTGCAGGTGTGGGTGTTCGTGCGGGCGTGAGGGTGGGTGGGTGTAGTGTGCGCAGGTGCGCGAGGCGTGCTGCTTCGGACTTTGCGTGGCGTGGGCGTACGGGTGTGTCTGGGGAGGGCCCTGAGCCTAGACTGATAAAAGGGTCATGGGGTATGGCTACGGGGCCTAGTGGCGGGGAGCTGTTCGCCTCATCCCTGCACACACATACACACACACACACACACATGCGTACACCATGACACACATCCGTACTGTGGGCCAAGCGTTCATCCGTGAATGGACCGTTCCATGCAGCTGGTAAGTGTGACGCATGGAGCCAGTAACACTACAGCGCACCTGAGATTCAGCAGGGCACCCACACATATGTACACACACAGAAGTAGAGTCGGTCGCTTGGCCATCACGTACCCCAGGGCCCCAAGGGGGCTATCAGATGCGATGGTCTGCTATGTACCACAGGCTATCCCTTGCTCTGTAGCTAGTATGTGTGACGCATGGAATGAGTGATACTCCAGCGCACCTGAGGTTCAGTAGAGCGCCCAGGTCACGCATTGGCACCATCTCTTCTTTGTCCCCTACAGCCACTGCATCAGCAGCCTGCACGTCCTGCTGCACTGCCGGAGTTTCACTCGCATGTGTGCCCTCTGTCTGCTTACTGGCAGGCTTCTGTGCTGATCTTGCAGTCGGCTGCATAAACTGCTTTGCTGGCTCTGCATCACTGCCCTGCTGCACTCCATGCTGAGCGGCGTTCTGCACCCCGTGCCTGCCTGTACCAGGGTCGGATATCGCAGGCTGGGGGTTACCAAACAACAACGTATCTGGCCCTAGCGCTTCAAACTCAGGCCTGTCACCAGGCCGCACAGGCGAGCCTGCGCCGCTCCCAGGGTCACTGAGCAGGTCCGCGAGGCGCTGCACCAGGCCTGTGCGCTCACGGACCACACGCTGAGGGCTGACCTGTGGCTGTGGCTGTGGCTGCTGTTGTGCTACTGTGACCTTTGGTGCGGTGGTGGTAGCTTGGAAGGGTGCCTGTGTTGTGGGGTGTGGCCGCTGCCCAGCCTGCAGGGGTACGAGACAGGACCACGTGAGTCCTACCATCTCATGTTGCTGCGGCATGATAGCCACATGGGCGTGCTGAAGTGTGGCATGGTGTTCTGGCATCAACACACACGCAGTACGTGACACTGCGCGCTCGCACCTGTGCTGTGTCCGTGCCTGTAACGCCTGCAGTCGCCTCCAGCAGCAGCCGCTGTGACAGCTGCACCAGTGGGCTGGTGTCAGGCAACGATAGGGTGTCCTCTCCTTCTAGTGTGGGCGAGCACAGGGTGCGTAGAGCGCCCAGCTGTGCCTGCACCACGGACGCTGTGAACTTGGCGTGGTGGGCCTGCTCGGCAAGCTGAGTTAACTCATCCTCAAGCTACACATTGAGCACACACACACACACATACACATACACACGTGTAAGCACACATATGCGTACAACGCACACATACTTCGCTTCGCAGGACCTGGCGTACGAGTACAACGTGTCGCAATGAGGAACATGCGTGTGTCTGTGTGGGTCGCACCTCTTGGTGAAAGCGTGTAAAGAGGGTGTTGGCGTCCTCTAGCACGGAGCGGTCACGACCGCCTGACGACTGGCCAGGGCTCGCTGCAAGCAAGAGAGCTGCGCCACGCGTCGGTTCCTGTTCATCTACGGTTCCTGTAGTGCTCCTGGCTCTGCGGAGTACATCTGGAACAGCCTGCTTACGTGTTTTAGGCGCGGAGGCGTCCTTGGGCTTGGGTTGCTCAGGGCTCGCTGCAACTGCCGCTTGCTCCTGCACGCGAATGCAGCGAGCGCGCCACGTGAAGTTCATCATACTGCTTGGGCTTGTAGCGCTGTAGGGCTGCGCGCTGCTTGTTTGGGCTGTGGCGTACCTCGAGAGCTGCAGCGTCTGGGAGGGGCACTTGTCCCTGACTCTGCCTTAACTTGCTACGCTGACGAAGCTGCTGCAGCATGAGCGAGAGCTCTGCCAGCTCCTCGTGGCGCTGCTCTTGGCGTTGCTGCTCCTGGTTGACGGTGGAGGCCAAGCGGCTCGCGACATCCTGGATGATGTTCTGACTGCGCAGAATGTGCTGCTGTGCTGCGCTGCGTGGTGTGTTCATCGCGGCATAGCTGTATAACGCTTGCTGGCTGGCATCTGGCTAATGCGGGGCGTCTTTAGTGACCGAGCTTGGGGTCAGGTGGGCGAGGGTGTGCGCCGGTGGGCCAGGTCAGAGTCAAGCCTGTGATCGACAGCTGGTGGCAAGAGAGCCAAGTCACGGCTTAGTCAATGGTCATATGATGCGCCAGCACGTGCTGGCTGCCTGGCGTGGTCGATGACGACGAGTGCGTGATTCAAGTTCAAACACTGAAAGGACGGTTTCCCTGTGTCTGCTCACATTCGTGCTATCTTTTTAGCTGCTTTACTGCCGTTCCTGCTTTCCCGTGCACACTGTTCGCCTCCGCTGCCAAGAGGGGAAGGCGTAACATTACACGAAAAAGGATGTAAGAAGCTGGTACCTTACAAGCACAGGTGGTGCATACATAGGCGCAGCAGTAAGGCAAGCCCAACACAGGACACGATAGCAATGCAGAGCAGCACTGCGAGCAACAAATGATAAAAGCACGCGAGCAGACAAAATGGATGAATGGACACTCTAGTGTACATCGCACACACTCAAGCATGGGAGCCCCTCCACACAAGTATGACAGCTCCCTTAGTATCCTACACTGAGGTTAGAAACAGCCAAGGGAGCCAGGTACAAGATGAGGATGTTCGTCTGTCACCCCTACTGTGTCTTTGATGCGTCCAGTCCTTGACAGAGCACATGCAAGCGTGTCAGGTCGTGCGCGGCCAGAGGCGCTGCAGCATCTACGTCTAGGTACAATGCCTGGCTGTCTGTCGTCTCAGTTCGAGACGGACTGGCCTGCACGGATGCCTGATGTTGGCTTTGCGGGCCAGGGCCTTGCAATGCCGTAGCTCTCTGTGTGCCTGCGTCAGCTGACAAACTGGCTTGTTGCCTAAGTCCCTGGTCACTGGCACCTGCATACAGGACGGCGCCAGACACATACGCGCGCACGGATGCGATGCAGCACAGGCGCGCCCCGATTGCACCATCAGGCAAATGCTGGTCGGCAAGGGCAGCCTACCTGTCTGCCACGATGTGAAGGTGTCCCTGAGCAGCTGGACGCTTGTAGCCAGAGCCTTGGCACTGCGGGTGAGCACGGAGAGGACACAGGAGCTCAGGCATGGGGCATACAGACGTGGACGTGCTGACGGGCCTGCAAAGCGTGCCAAGCATCTGACAGCGGCTCGGGCTGTGTGTGACACCCTACCAGTTGCAGGTGTAGGCTGTGAACCCTGGCGAGAGCGCTGCAGGCTTGGATACAGCGCCCAAGACCACGCGCGCGGCCTGGTCCATCTCCGGGTGCTGAAGCTGCCCCTGATGGCCTGCCGTCGGCCTGCCCCCAGCCAGCAGGCTCTTACGGGCGTACAGAGCAGCGATATACTGGCGGCCAGGGGGTCCGCGCGAGCGCCAAAGTCCCACACTCTACACCGAACACCTCAACGACTTTCACACATCTCCCCTCCCGTGTCTGCTTTCAGCAGTGCGCTGTGCTCAGTGATCAGACAGTGAGGAGGTGGCACAGGGAGCACTCTCATCCTAGCGTCTCAGGTGCGTGCGTGCCAGTGGCGTGCGGTGTGCGCACCAATCCAGCATCAGTGCACTTGCTATGCTTGCCAGAGTGCTTATCTAGACAGTGAGTCAGCCCATCGGCTTGTCCACGGGTGTAGCATTGGCGGCCACCCCCATCCTGCCTGCATCATGCCTGGCCGTGCACACATACATGGCCAGAGGACTCTCGGATGTGCCTATGAGCATAGCAGCCAAAAGCCTGTACTGAGCATCAAGCAGGCGGACGTTCCCAGAGCCTGTTCCTGACGCGTTGATCCGCGGATCGTGACTGTGCGCAGGATGGGCCTCGTCATCTCCACGGCCAGCGCCGACTCAGCCCCGCCGCCGCTGCCCAACTTTACCAACATTGGCCAGGCAGCGGCAGCGGCCATCAAGGCAGAGAAGCCGAGCTATCTAGAGCTGCCCGCGCCAGTCAAGTATGAAGAGATTCAGCGCGAGGCGCTTATGGCGCTCAAGCCCGACCTCTTTGAGGGTCTGCGCTTCGAAATCAACAAGCCACTTAACCCCAATTTCTTCCTCTCGCACTCGCTCTTCATGGGCAACATGGACTTATCCACAGGAGGCAGACAGGCACTCAAGACCCCCATCGGCAACTACGGTGCGTGCGCAGCTGCAAACTTGCATGCGCGGATGCTGTGCGTGTGCCTGTACAGAGCTAGCCTATGCCTCAAAAGCACAGCCAGGAAAAGCGTATGTGTGCGCGCGTACGTATGTGCAGAGTTTGGGGCGAACGTGATCAACGAGCACTTTATGATGCTCGGCCGCGTGACCACCGACGGGCGCCTGTCCGGCCGCATGAAGTACGACGTAACAAACTGGCTGTCCGCCAAGCTCCACATGCAGCTCGCCAACGAGCCAGGGCAGTCGCAAGGCATGTTCGACGCCGATTTGAAGGGCGGTGACTGGAACGCGCAAGTCAAGCTCGGCAGCCCTGCCTTCCTAGGTCTCAACTACTTCCAGTCAATCACGCCTCGGCTGTCAGCCGGTGGCGAGTTCTTCTGGCTGCACAACAACCTCAAGTCAGGCGTGGGCGCGGCGCTCAGACATCAAGGCGACCGCCACGTGGCAACGCTCCAGGTACGTACGTTGCACAAATCACAACCTTGCGGGCCGCGTTGTGCGGTTAAGAACTCAGTAAGCTTGCAGGCCTCACCGCACCCTGCACATAACCTTGCGGGCCGCAAATGCTTCTGCGCACCTGGTATCCTTGCAGGGCAGTGTAGTGAGAGGATACACATGTGTCTGTGCGTGCGTGTGTGTGTGTGTGTGTGTGTGTGTGTGTGTGTGCCTGGGTGCGGTGCAGGTGGCCACAACCGGCATCCTTTCGATGCAGTACGCACACAAGGTCAACGAAAAGATCACGCTCGCGGCGGACCTCCTCTGGCACTGGACGCAGCGCGACGTGACCGCAACAGTCGGGTACGACGCACAGCTGCGTCAGTGTAGGCTGAGAGGGAAGATTGACACCAACGGGGTGGTGTCAGCCTATCTAGAGGAGAAGTTCAGCCCAGGCATCAGCTTTGTGCTGTCAGGGGAGCTAGATCACTTCCACAGCAATTACAAGTTTGGCTTCGGGGTGGTCACAGGGGAGTAGAGTGAGAGTCAGTTGGTGAGAGGTTGCGTGGGCTGAATGCCCACATACGATAGTTGTTAGCTTGCGCCATGGTGCTGATAGCACAGCAGGATGTGTGTGGACCATGTGATGTTGCGCACAGCACCCTTGTGCGCATCGCGTGTGCTCCACACAGCACTGTGGCGGACATATAGTTAGGCACAAGTTGACATGACGGCACGCACACGCGGGGCAGAGCCATGGACTACACTGACAGCAGCAGAGAATGGGACATGATTGACCGACACACAAAGGCTGCCATTTTGTTGTGCCATGCATGCAATGGCTGGTTCCTAGTTTGACAAGACTCGCAAACTGCATTGAACGGACTTATGTGTCTGTGTGTGTTGTCGTTTCTGCTCTCGTTGCTTCGCATATATGTTCCCATGTACAGCCTGAGCGTTGACACAGGGCGCCCATGCTTTGCTGCACTGTAACGACGTTGCCATAGCGGCTTCTTGGCTTCAGAGTGTCAGACCACAGCCTCTCCAACAGACAATATCATTACAAACATAACGCACACAACATGGGTTTGATGAGAAGCAAACACGCACGAAGACACAAAGAGAGAGTCTAGCAGGCTACATGCCTCCTGCTAACGCACTAAGATGTCCTAGCTGGTGTCCATGCTCTGCACATCCTCGACCTGTACGTCTGCCAGCGTGAGCTTGTGAACCTTCTCCTTGATGACAGCTGCAGACACACACACACACATGCATGCGCCTGCTCAAGACGCCGGACCAGACGCGCCATGGTCACGCGCATGTGCGCTTTGCTGTGCAGACAGTCTGCCAGGCAGCAGTGCAAAGGTCACTCACTTGTTGTGCCTGGTGGGTAGACCACAGGGAAGATGCGCGTGTACGTCTTGCCCATGTGGTACTCGTGGTTGCGCAGGTAGTCTGTCTTGTCCTTGGTCACCACACACAGGTCCACGTTGGAGCCAGAGCCCAGATCGTTGAAGATACCCGCACGGATAGCCCTGCACACACACACACACACACACACATAAGCAACCCACGTACAAGGTGTACCACGTTGGCTGCGTGCGCACAATGTCCAGCAATGAGCAGACACGCATCCCAGTCCAGAGCACACACGATACGCATATGGCGGTCCTGACCAGTAGCCGGCTGGCTGTGTGTGTCGCTGTGATGCAATCAGTGTGTGTTCCTGTAGCTGTACTCACTTTGTGACTAGGTCCATAGCCTCCTCTCTGGTCATGTCGTCCTTGTACCCTGACTCAAACACAGACATGGCAGCCAAGCTACCACTGCCCATGGTGGCGAAGGGCAGGCAGTCCGTGGAACCGTGTGGGTAAATCTGCAGAGGCGCAAGGTGCACACACACACATACACACTGTGTCAATCACAGATGTACATTCGAAGGCTGCAAACGCCTGCATGTGCACTGACTACCCAGGCTAGACACCCTGACATGCGCGCCCGTACCACGCAGAACAGATGCTGGCGTGCTGTGTTGCTTACCGTGAAGAGGTGCGGCCCGTTGAAGTCCACGCCACCCAGAATCAGTGCTGCACCTACGTGCCCCTGGTATCTGAAGAGATGCTGCTTGAGCATGGTCATGGCTGTGATCACGCGCGGTTGTCTGCCTGTGCCGTACCGGTGTAGCTCAAGTGCTGCCGCGACCATGTCTGCAAGCGCGCCAGGACACATACACTGGCGCTCGAGCAGTGCAACCAGAGGTGGTGGTTCTGTGGTGGAGGCAAGCGCGTGGTGCGCAGTGCTGCCCACGCGCGATGCCATCCCGTGCGCGGGACTCACTTGTGACTGCCTCTGTGTCCGCCGCTGTGCCTGCACCGCAGCATCTGATGTT
>VFQQ010004933.1_pt1 | contig 11408 bp, 10 predicted proteins | sample 3512341 | NCBI WGS metagenome assembly VFQQ01 (sample SAMN10412373, study PRJNA504923) | tailings metagenome | isolation source: Relicate 2 Philex TSF1 revegetated site | place: Philippines: Tuba, Benguet | collected 2017-08-29 | reverse complement strand
GCGTGTTCGGTCTCGTGAGCGGTGTGGCCGTACTGCTCGCCAGCGCGGTGGCGGGCGTCCTGTGGGACCGTTTCGGTGCAGCCACCACATTTCTGGCCGGCGCCGCCGTGGCGGTGCTCACGCTGGTGGTCCTGTGGCGTGCGCCGGCCAATGTTTTCGCGCCCGTTGGCGCTGCGGCAGGCAACAGCAACTGATCACCACGGATTTCGCGGACAACATACGGAAACTGCAGGAAGCGCCCGCTGTGCCTCCGTGCTGTTTCCGTCCAATCCGCGTCATCCGCGACAAGGCAGTTGAACTATCGTACCAACCACGAGGTCAGGTATGCGTAGCGCCGTCACGCCGCGATCTGCACGCGCCGCGTTGACTTGACCGAGTACAAGGCCTGGTCGGCAAGGCGCAGCAGGGTATCGAGATCCGCGGGCTCGGACGCATCGAAGCAGGCGAACCCGAGGCTCAGCCCAACATCGATGGGCAGCCCTGCGTGCCGGACAGCGTCAGCCAACGCCTCCTGCAGTTTGTGCACGATGTCTGGCGCACTCACTCCATCGGTATCGGGCAACAGGGCCGTGAACTCATCACCACCGAGACGGGCTATGACATCCGTGGCACGCAGATGGGTTTGCATGACCTCGCCAATCAACTTCAGCACCCGATCACCGGTTTCGTGACCATGCTGATCGTTGACCTGCTTGAAACGGTCAGCGTCGCCGTACAGCAACACCGCCTTTCCACCGCGTTGCTGCTGTCGCGTCAGCTCGGCCGTCGCGACCTGGAAGAACCCGCGACGATTGTACAACAGCGTCAGTTCGTCTCGAATGGCCTGCGTGCGGAGTTGTACTTCGGCGCGCTTGCGATCCGAGACGTCACGCAGCATGCAGATAAGGCCACCGGTTGGCAGCAATGTGATGGACAAGTCAACCGGCACGAAGTCGCCTGCCATGCGCTGTACTTCCGACTCACCGGTCCACGCGCCGAGCCGCATGACCTGCGGAAGTACCTCGCGCTGCAGCCGCCGCGCCTCTGCATCCGCAAAGCAGCGCGTCCAGCTCTCGTGTATCAGCACGCCAGGACGGTGCTGCAACAGGCGAGCAAGCGCATGATTGACGAATTCGAATGCGCCTCCCGCGTTGATGATGCCAATTCCGTCATTGGTTACCGCCAGAGCGGCAGCCATTTGCTGGCGTTCGCGCTCCGTTTCCTTTCTGGCGGTGACATCGCGCTGGACAGACACCCAGGCGGAGATCCGGCCATGGTCGTCGCGCAGTGGTGTCGTGTGCACCTCCATCCAGAACGGCGTACCGTCCTTTCGGTAGTTCAGCACCTCGGTATCGATCGACTCGCCCATTCGCACTGCGGCACGCATACGCTCTATCGTTTCGGCAGCCGTGTGCGGGCCATGCAATAGTTCACCGGGGCGTCGCCCTCGCGCCTCGTCGAGCGTGTAGCCGGTGGTGCGAGTCCAGGCGCTGTTCACCCAGGTCAGGCGAAGCGCGGCGTCCGACATGGCGATGACCTGATCCGTTTGCTCCACGGCGATAGAAAGAGAGCGGAGCTGCTGTTCCTTCGACCGCTCGGCCGTGATGTCGACAAACGTCAGAACGGCGTGGCGATCAGATGCGGTTGCGTGTGGCGTTTCATCGGCGTTGTCCACCAGCCGAGCGTTCAATCGGAGCCATCGAGCTGGGTCATCACCGCGCTGGAGTTGGTACTCTGCACCCGTAATCGATCCACGCGACAGTACCTGCGCGAGTGGTAGCTGATCGTCCTGCAGTAAGACACCGTGCGTATCGCGAACGGCGAAAAGCGGGCGATCCGGTCGACGCGCGCGCATATCGGCTTCACTCACGCCGAGCAGTTGCAGGGCACTTGCATTCCACGACAGGACACGCCCGTCTGCCTGGACAAGCACCATCCCCTCGGCCATCGACTCCAGCACCGAGCGATGGCGAGCCTCCCGCTCCATGGCAGATTGCTGCAGTTCCTCCAAGAGTTGGCGGTGCTGCTCCATGAGCATTTGCTGTTGCAGGAGCTCATGATTTTGCGCTGCCAGCTCGGTGGCACTGTCCTCGAGTTCGCGAGATTTGGCTTCGAGATTGGCGTTTGAAGCCGAGAGTTGTTCGGCCATGCCGGCGAGTCGCTGCGCCACTGGCCGAAGGACCACCAGGGTCAACAACACCAGCACGCCGCCGATGAGAAGGAATACGACGGTCTGGCCAGTCTGCAGCCGTGTGGTGCGAACCGTCGCCCACGCCAGCTCCGCCTTGTTTACCGCGTCGACGAGTGCAGAAACCGAATCATTGAGCGCGACCAACGACCGGATTTCGGTTTCCGTGAGGGGACCACGCTCACCAGACAGACGGGCAGCCACAAGCGCATCTGTTCGCGTCACGACATCGTGAATCCGCGCACTGACTCGGCCCTGCCCGACCCCACTGGCTTCTGACGCCTGCGCCTGCTTGGCCGTCTCGCGAGTGAGTTGCGCGACCGCTGAATCCAGCCGGTGTTTGGCCTGCTCGCGGGCCGTGCGCCACGGCTCTCGGTCGGGACCGGATGGCGCCTGCATCAGGGCAATGCTGTTGCTGACCACCAAGGTGGACAACATCCGCTGCTGCGTGACCAGTACGGTACGCTGGGGAATGCTGGCAATTTCAGCGGTTGCGCGCCTGACCCACACCCATTCCGTGGCGCCAAGGACCACGAGCGCCAGCAGACTCAGGGTGACAAGGTGCGCGAGGCGCTTATATGAGCCGGATTGCGCTCCGGCGGCACGAGTGGGCACGGCGTCGTGGGGTCACAGGGTCGACGACGTAGCCCAAAAGCGGCTGGAAATGGCAAGTGACGTCGCTTCCTAGCCAATATCGGGCGACCCACGGTACGCGCAGTCCCCGGCGCTACTGACTGCTTATTTCCTGTACAGTCCAGCCCCGACAAAGGGACTGCCTTGCATGGCTTCCTGTGCCGATGCCGTCTGCTCGCCACGAGCCGGGCGGGCCGAGGCAATGACCACGACCTGAACACTTGCAGAAATTGCAAATGATATTACCGCCATGGTGGCATTCCCAGCGCCGACACCGCGCACCATGCCGCTGTTGTTCACCGTGGCCACGTACTTGTTGCTGGAACTCACGGTACGAGGAAGTCGATGGCCACCGCGAGTCCTGCAACGTGCAGTGCGCCGAAACGCCGAACGGCGCCTCGACCGAAGTCAGGGCGCCGTTCGCTGAACAATTTGAACCATCTCTCGGACGAGCGGATGGCCACGTTGAACTCAAATAGCTGGGGGGAGACTCGAACTCCCGACCTCACGATTATGAGGCAGACTCTCACGAGTTGCTAAGTATCTCATAGTCAATAGCTTACGAATGTCATATGCGGCCGAAACCGGCCCGCGTATGCGCATACGCCCCCACATCGCCCCCGGTCACGCCCCACGGCCCCGCGTCGGCCGGCCCCCCACCGGGCCGGCCGACACGGGCAGCAAAATTAGGTGCCGTAGCCTGCGCGCACACCCATCATCCCCGGAGGGGACTGTGCGCAAAGCGCAACCATTTTTGAACAAGTCGCGGTACTGGGGCAACTTCGAGCGCTTCGCCGCCGTCGGCGGCACGCGCGAGCCGCTCGTGCCCGCGGGCGAGGAGTTTGCCACCAAGGATCTGGAGATCGCCCAAACGCTCTTCCACGCGCGCTGGGCGGTCTACGAGCGGGCCATGGATCGGCACCGCGCCGGGCTGTCGGCGCAGGTGGCCAGCCAGCGCGGCCCGACCCTCGCCGACTACGCCGTGACGTTCCTGACGGCCCTCGCCGCGGAACGGCAGACCGACGGCCGGCCGGAGCATACCGCGCGGGATCTGGACCGCCGGAAGCGCGGCATCATGGCCTGCCTCGAAACGCCCACCCTCCAGCGGGTGCGCTACCTCTCGCGGCTCGAGCCGCGGGACGTCGACGCGATGCTGGGAGAGCTCGGCGCGCGCTGCAAGGTCGATGGCACGCCGCTGTCCGCCGCCACCGTGCGGTCGTATGCCCTCGAGTTCTCGGCGATGCTCACCTTCGCCGTGAGCGAACGGGTGCTCACGGGCAATCCGGTGCCCAACAGCCGGTATCTGCCCCGCCTCAGCAAGCGGACGGCCCTCGAGGACGACGCGTACCTCACGCGCGCCGAACTCAAGGCGCTGCTCGAGCACGTCCTCCCGTCCCGGCAGGTGCCCTATGCAATTGCCCTCGTCATGACGCTGGTCTACACGGGGATGCGCCGCGAAGAGGCGCTCGGTCTTCTCGTGCGTGACGTTGACTTTGACGCGAACGAAATCCGCGTGGCGCCGAACACCTTTCGCGACGGGAAGAGCGAGAACGCGGAGCGCCAGATTCCGCTATGGCCCAAGCTGGCCGCGGTGCTCAAGCCCTACATCGGCACCCGGCGTGGACACGAGCCGCTATTCCCCAGTGTCATCCGCAAACTCAAAGACGACGTCGACGCGCCCATAAAGGCGATCCTCGGCACGCTGCGCGCCGCGGCGCGTCGGGCGGGCATCCGCAAGTCGATGGACCATCACATCCTGCGTCACAGCTATGTCTCCGCGCGGCTCCACATGTATCAGCGGTCGGTGACCGGTGTGAAGGTCAAGGTGGACGCCCAGCTGATCGTCAGTGAAATTGGCCACTCGGACGAGGCGCTGATCCGTCGCGTGTATGGCCACGTGACGCGCGAGCGCGTCGACCAAGAGCTTTTGGACTTCGACGAAGTGCTGCCCGATGCACAGACCGCGCGGCAGCGTCGGTCGGCGTTTCATGGCGAACGGATCCGGGCCGGGCGCGCCATTGAAAGGCAACGCCGCGCCGCCGGCGACGTGGACGCCACTGCATCGACCACGCCGCTGACCGAGGCAGAGAAGGCGCAGCGGCGCGGCTATGCGCGGGCGATTCGTGACGCCGCGCGGTCGCGCGGCTGGTGTGAAACGACCTTGGCGACCCACCTCGCGGCCACACCCGCGGAGGCCACGGCAATCATGCGCGGTGATCTCGGTCGTCTCCCCCTCGCCCGCATGCGCCGCTTCGCGGCGGCCGTGGCGCGCCTGGACTAGGTGACGCCCGCGGTGCCGTGTGCTCGCGTGCTGGCGCGCGCACGGCACCACGGGGCAAGGTTACTTCAGTTTGGGAAACGCTCGCGGCTATCTGCTGGCGCACCGTACGCCCATGCGGCTGCCTCGGCGCCGCGCAGCAGGGCCCCACAGCGAGCGTCGGCCCCACCGTGGTCCCCGTGGTCAGCGGGAATAGATCGACCGCGGCCCCCGCCGCTTCTTGCGCGGGGCGGCCGCGCCAGCCACGGCCGGCACGTAGGTCCCACCGGTAGCGGCCGGCACGCCAAGACGGCGGACCTCGAACGTCAGGTTCCGCAGCGCGGCGAGCGGATCGGCCTCACGCTCGATATCGGCCGTTTCTGGGGCGCCTGACGGGCCGCTGGCGACGTCGGACACCGGGAATAAAGGATCAAGCAGCTGAGCCCCAAACCGCCAGCCGACAGGTGTGTACATTGCCGGCATGTAATGGCCTGCCCGCGCCCGGCGTCGGATCGTGTCTTCGGTGCAGCGAGCGTGATTGGCGAGTTCCGCAGCCGTGACCGGATAGGCGGCGAGGTCCAGCAGGATCGGTGCGGCCGAAGGCCCCTCAACCGCACCCCGTGGGGTCAGCCGGAGGCGGGCGGTATGGAGAAACCGCCACTCGCCGTGTTCGTAGCGCGAGTCGGTAATGCGACCTGCGCGCGCCCATGCGCGGAGGGTGTACGCGGCGATCCCCCAGCGCGCCGAGAGCTCGGCGACGGTGAGGAGCGTGGGCCGGGCGGCCGAGTTGGCGGCGACCTCGGGAGCGGCGGCGGGGCCGACGGCGCTGAGATGCGATGAACCTTTCATGGGAAAGGTCTAGCGCACGTAACTTCTGCTTCCTGCCTGGCCGGCGTTTCCCAAGTATCACAGTTTCAGCACCGTCGCTGACATGGACCGGGACCAGGTACCTCGCGGGCCTGACGGTGCGCGAGGGGCAGCGGCGACTGATCCCAAGAGGCTCCCCTGCCCTGCCGCTCAATCCACTGCCGGAGTCGATCAAACCGGATCATCCGGATTGTCCGAGCCTATCCGCCGCCTCCGGATATCGCGACACATCCGGAGCAACCGGACGATCCGGTTCATCCGGTTTGTCCGGACCTCACGGATGGCGTCTTCCCTCCGCTTCCCCTCAGAGTGACCACCCCGCGGGAGTCACCTCGTAGTCGGCCTAGACTGGTCTCACCTCCGGCCGTGGTGGTCGGGGACCACCGAGGGATGCCGATGCCGGTTCATCGTCAAACCAATCGCCGGCGCGTCTCCGACGCGTTCGTGCGCGCCATGCTTCGCGAACGCGTGCGCAACCAACTCCCCATCGACGCCGAGACCGTCCGCGCGCTCGGCATTGCGTGTGGCAGCGACCGTCTCAGCCGGTTGCGCCGACAGGTGTTGGGGCAGCTGGAAGGGGAGTTCACCACGGGGGCGGCGACTGACCGCCCCATGGCGGGCACCGGTGCACCCTTCGCTGTCACGTGTGAGGGGTGGCGGTCGCGGGACATCGCGATCAGCCAGTCGGCCGACCTTCAGCTCGCTCCCGGCGCGACGTCTGCGCATCCGGAACGCACCGCGTTTCGCTTCGAGGTTGCCGCAATCTGCGGAATACTGCTCCGGCGCCTAATGACCGTCCTGCTCCGTCTCTGGGCGCGAGCCAAATCGCCTCTGGCGAACTGACGCCGACTGGTATGACGTCAACCGGCGGTCGATTGCCGTGCACGAAAATTAGAGACTCTAGGCTGTGCTCGCGGGGACACAGCGCGCACTTCCGCGCGCTCTCGCGTTCCCGCTCTACGCACTGTTTGGAGTAACGCATGCGCAGCAAGGTCAAGTTCGTTCAGCACTCCGCCGCGAATTACTGCAACATCGAATACACGTACGAAGACGGCAACTTCCACCATCGGCAGTTCGGCGCTCCAGCGAATGGCGGGTACGTGTTCGAGAACCTCAACAACCCGCGGCAGATCTGGGAAGGGCTCGCGCGCACAGGGTGGGCACTCCTCTGGCACCCTACGGAGTTCCCGACGCTCGCAGATCTGCTCCGTCACGAACACCGCCGCGCGGCCGGTGCGGCCCGACACCGCGAAACCACGCGGTAACAGGGAAACGACGTAGACCCGGCCGCCAATCGACGACCGGGTGCCACGTCGGGTCGTTCAGGCCGAGGGCGGCGTCCGCCAGACACCGTTCTCGTCCTGCACACAGCCCCACTCGATCAGGGTGTTCGCGAAGATCTCGGACGGGATCTCTTCCACGCCCTCGTCCTTGAACGCGTCCGTGAATCCAGGACCGAACGCGTACGGGAGCGCCTCCGTGGTCCACACCGTGTACCGGCCACCCGTCGACACCGTCGCCGAGCGCTCCTCCTGCAGATGCGCAAAGACGCGCTTTCGCATCTGCTCGACCGGGTAAGCCGGCGGCGGCGACCCGAAGATCCAGTTGCGCACGGCGGTCTCCGTGCAATCGAGCCTGAAAGCGATCTTCGCGATGGAATCGCCAGCGCGGTGCATCTCGCGCGCCGTGTTTCGACGCGCCTCCAGCTCTGCCTGCGTGCCCTTCGGACGTCCCATTGATAGTCCCTTCGTGTTACGGGTGATCGGATGAGGGCCGGCATGTTCGGCCCGCCCACAGCCTACCGCACGGTGGCCAAGACGACCGTTTGGCCGCCGCCACTGCCGTGCTGATGAGGTCGCATACACCGCACGGGGGTCGGGGTTTCTTCGGGTGAACGTGTTGGCCTTTCCGTTGCGTAGTCGGCGCCGGATCAGGGCCCTCCTTCGGGGGCACCACGGTCCACCGTCCACCCGGAGCATCGATGTCGCTTTCTCCTTCTCCTGCGTTGCGCTGGTTCGCAGCCGCAGCCGTCATCGTCGTGGCCGTTGGCGCCTGCGCCGACCAGCCTACGGTGGCCGCTAGCGACACCGTGCCCGGCGCCGCAGCCGCAGCGCGAACGCCAACCGTGACGAGCGCACCGGCGCTCTCGACCGCCGAGCGCAATTACGAGATCAAGTTCATGCAGGGCATGATCGACCATCACATGATGGCGGTGATGATGTCGGAGATGTGCCTGCAGAAGGCCGTGCACGAGGAACTCCGCGCGCTGTGCTCGGAGATCATCGCGGCCCAACGCACCGAGATCATGGAGATGCAGAGCTGGCTGCAGTCGTGGTATGGCATCACCTACGAACCCGAGATGAAGCCCGGCGATCAGCAGATGATGGATCGCATGGCGGCCATGAGTTCCGCCGAGTTCGAGGTTGAGTACATGGAGCGGATGATTCGTCACCATGCAAAAGCCGTGAAGGAGGGGGAGCATTGCCTCGACAAAGCCTACCATGCCGAGCTGAAGACCCTTTGCGCCAATATCATCGCCACGCAGCGCGAAGAGATCGCGATCATGCAGGCATGGCTGTGCGCGTGGTACGGCATCTGCCGGTGAGGATGGCTTCTCTCACCCAGACAAGGGAGCGTTACATGCCCGGAATCGAACTCGGCAACTATCTGCGCGGTGCTAGCCAGAGCTATCACGACTGTATCGAGGTATGCGCGGAATGTCTCGTGGCCTGCGAGATGTGCGCGGATGGGTGTCTGCAGGAAGACAGCGTGAAGATGCTCATCACGTGCATTCAGCTTGACCGGGACTGCGCGGACGCTTGCACGGCGGCCATCAGGACCATGGCGCGCGGTGGCCCACTCTCGGCCGAGGTGTGCCGCGCTTGCGCGGTTGCCTGTGAGGCCTGTGCCGAGGAATGCGAGCGCCACGCGTCGCACCACGAGCACTGTCGCGTCTGCGCGGAGGTTTGCCGGCGCTGCGCAGAGGAGTGCCGGCGGATGGCTGCCGCGGGGAGTAACCGGAACGAGCGATACGCGGGGTGAGCAAAATCGCTTGATGCAAATCCGCTTGATGCTGAGTAAAATCCAGACAGCTGATCGACGCCGGCCGGGCGGCCCCGACGGGGGCGTCGCCCGCCCCCACCGCTGTCTGGAGACGTATCCCCGTGGCACCCAGCTTCACCTATCGCGCTCGTCGCATCCACCGCTGGCTCGGCCTGTTCATCGGCATCCAGTTCGTGCTGTGGACGGTTGGCGGACTGTACTTCTCCTGGACCGATCTCGACGCGGTTCACGGTGACCACCTGATGCACGCCCCGAGGCCGGTCGCCGCAACGGAGGCCACCGTGTCGCCGGCGCAGGCCGTTACGGCGTTGGGCGCGAGCACACGGGTCGACTCCGTGGCCACGGTCGAACTGGTTCGCGTGGCGGACCGTCCCACGTATCGCCTGAGCTATTTCACTGCACACGAGGAGGGCGCGCACAATGTCAGGCGCCGCGCCTTCGTCGATGCCGGCACCGGGGCTGTGCGTCCGCCGCTTACCCGGGAGGAGGCCATCGCCACCGCCAAAGCCGCGTATGTGGGCAGTGCTCCAGTGACCGGCGTGTCGCTGCTGACAACCGACTCGGTGAACACCCATCACGAGTTCCGCGAGCAGCCGCTGCCGGCGTGGGCCGTGCACTTCGGTGACGAAGAGGGCGCGACGGCGTATGTTCCCGCCGAACTCGGCCAGGTGCTCCGCATCCGCAATGACCGGTGGCGCGTGTTCGATTTTTTGTGGATGCTGCACACGATGGATTACGAGGGGCGCGACAACTTCAACAACCTCGCGCTCCGGGCGTTCTCGGTGCTCGGGCTGGTGACCGTGGCGTCCGGGTTCTTGCTCTTCGGCCTCACGTCGCCGACTTTCCGGCGAAGACGGTCCGCGGCTGCGCAACTACTGAGTAGCACCGCGTCCGCTGCTGAGGTTCAGGCGTGATCCTTCCCTCCCCCGTCGGCACAGGCACCCTGCCAAATCGCATGGGCGCCCTCTGGCGTGGCCAACCACTTTGATCGATGACGATCACCAGCTACACCGGCGGCCCCAATGGTGCTGCTGAACTCACCGCCACTCGCGATCCTCTGCGAGCGTTGCTCGCTCGATGGCGGGACGACGCAGGCGGGACATATCGCACGTGGTTCCTGTGGGAAGAGCGTGTGAAGAACTTCCGCTCCATCCGACGCGGACTGCAGGCGGTGGTTCGCGAAATCGATGCGGGAACGTTCGGCAATGCCTACCGCGGGTCGTCGCTGGAGACGGTAGTGCACTCCATCGCCGAGCAGCGACAGCTTTTCAAGGGAGCGGATCACGCCTGGCTATGGAAGCCGAAGCTCCGTATCCCCGACATCTACGAATCCCCATCGAACCAGAAGGCGTTCGGTCATTTCCTCGACGCATGCGTGTGTTGCAGCACCGAAGAGCAGGTGCTCGCGGCCGTGCGCCGGCTCGAGGCCGTTGGAATCAAGGGGCTGGGCCCCACGGCCGCCAATCTGATGTATTTCCTTCACCCCACACTCGTGCCGCCGTTCAACACGGCTATGGTGAACGGATACAATGCGCTCACGGGCGCCAAAGTAAAGCTCGGGAGTTGGGAGCACTATCTCGCCATGCGGTCCGGCATTCTGGCTCTGAACGCGCGCTATCGAGATCTTCTTTCCAACGATCTCGGCGCGATGGCCGGCTTGCTCTTCGACGTTGGAAGCGGTCGGTACACGGCGCCCCCTCGCGACGATGACGAGCAAGCCCGGATCTCATGGGAGTTGGACCTCGCCCGTGTGCGCGAAGACTCAGCGAAGGACGCGAAAGCGCTCGCAGCCTCACGAGAGAGTGATCGCACGCATAGCGAAGTGCAGGGCTGGCTGCGGGATCTCGGTATCGCACTGGGATACGCCGTGTGGATCGCCGCCAATGATCGCGCTCGACCGTTTGCCTCGGGCCGCTTGGGAGACGGTTGTCTGGAGGTCCTGCCGACTCCGCTCGCCAGCGTCCCCGGGGCCGAGGCCGTACGTCTGATCGATGTGCTGTGGCTCGAGCGCGATGCCGCGGGACAGCCCAACGGCCGCGTGGCCGCTGCCTTCGAGGTCGAACATACGACGTCGATCTACTCCGGCATCGTCCGCATGCTTGATCTGGCGCTCGGCGCGCCGGATGCGGCTGTAACGCATCTCTTCCTTGTCGCGCCCGATGACCGAGAAGCGGACGTACGGGCGCAGCTCGCACGTCCGGCCTTCAGTCGAGTGAGTGATCTACGCGTTCGCTATCTCCCCTACGGAGAACTCGAGCGGCACCGCGAGCAGATGGCGCGTTTCGGCACCGGCATGAAGGCAGTGGAGGCTGTCGCGCGGACCCTGTCCTGAGTCATCAGTGAGTCACAGCTTCGCACGGCGCAGCAGCTGTGCGTTCACGGCGACAATAATGGTACTGAGCGACATCAGGACAGCGCCAA
>VFQQ010004932.1_pt1 | contig 11411 bp, 8 predicted proteins | sample 3512341 | NCBI WGS metagenome assembly VFQQ01 (sample SAMN10412373, study PRJNA504923) | tailings metagenome | isolation source: Relicate 2 Philex TSF1 revegetated site | place: Philippines: Tuba, Benguet | collected 2017-08-29 | reverse complement strand
CCACGTGTTCGCCGAGCTGTTCGACCCGCAGACCGAGACCTTCACGCCCCTGGCGCCCGACACCACGGGGGTCACGCAGCAGCGCCAGCTGCACGCGGCCCATCTGTGCAGCGACGGCGGCGTGCTGATCCTGGGCGGCGAAGCGGTGAACGACACCGTGGAGCCGCTGGCCACGGTGCTGCGCTTCGACCCCGCCACCCGCCGCTTCACGAGCCAGGCGCCGCTGGCCACGCCGCGCACGCTGGTGGCCAGCGTGCGCCTGCCGGGCGACGAGGTGCTGCTGATCGGTGGCGACGTGCCCGGGGACCTGTCCAGCCACAGCGGCGTCTTGTGGCGCGCCGGTGATCAGCGTGCGCTGGCACCGCTGCCCGGCGGCCGCGCCTGGCACACGGTGAACCGCCTGCCCGACGGCCGCGTGGTGGTCATCGGTGGTGAAACCGGCAACGGCGATTTCTCAACCCAGACGGCGATCTACGAATGAAGACGATCAAGAACCTGTTGGCGGCCGCCTGCGCCGCCGCCCTGGCCGCCTGTGCCGGCCTGCCGGCTGCGCAGATGGCGCTGCCCGAAACCCTGGCCGGCCAGCAACCCGAGCCGGTGCAGGGCCTGGGCGGTGGCCGCAGCGGCGGCTTCACGCTGGCCGGGCAGGAAGGCCGGTTCGAACGCAGCGCGAGCCGCCTGGCGCTCTTCGACAACGCGCTCGCGCGCGAGCGCTTCAACGCCCGCTACAGCAGCGCCGGCGTCGAAGCCAGCTGCCGCGCACGCGAGACATCGGTGCAGGTCGGCGTGCTGGCGGGTTCCCCGCGGCCCTACGAACTGCACTGCAGCTTCAGCGGTGCCATGCAGGGCGAACTGGTGCTGGCCGGCGACATGAGCGGCACCGGGCGCCGTGGCCGCGCCAGCCTGGGCGGCGTGGCGCTGGAACTGCGCTCGGTGCACCGCGCGCAGGGCTCGCCGCTGCCGCTGGCCGAGCCGCTGGGCTACCTCATCACGCAGCAGGGCCAGCCGGTGGGCGCGGTGGAACTGAACGGGACGCCGCGGCTGTGGCGCCCGGTGGGTGGCGCGGCGCAGGCCGCGGTGACGAACGTGGGCCTCGCGCTGGCCTTGTTGTGGCCGGGGCAGGGCAGCTGACGCGGTCCGCTAGGCCAGCAGCTCGATGCGCCCGGTGCTGCCCGGCAGCACGCTCGCGTCGATCGTGCGCTGCGCCACGCGCAGGTGCTCGGCCAGCAGCGTGCGCATGGCGGCGCGCAGGTCGGTGGTGACCTTGAGGTCGCGGCCCTCGTAGCGGTCCTTCTTCGCCAGGCCCGGCCAGTCGGCGATCACACGCCCGCCCTGCACCGCGCCGCCCAGCACGAAGGCGGCGCCGCCGGTGCCGTGGTCGGTGCCCTGGTTGCCGTTCATCGCCACCTCGCGGCCGAACTCGGTGGCCACGAGCACGGCCGTGCGGCTCCACAGGCTGTTGGCCTGCAGGCCCTCGCGCAGCGCAGCCAGCGCGGCGTCGAGCGCGCGCAGGTTGTTGGACGTGGCGCCGTTGGGCAAGGCCTGGTTCGTGTGCGAATCCCAGCCGCCCATGTCCATCACGGCCACCTGGGCGCCGCGCTGCAGGAAGTCGGCGGCCTTGCGCGCCAGCGCCACCACGGCGGCGCGCTGCGGGCCCGCGGCGCCGGCCATGGCGGGCATGTTGGCGGCCATGCCGGGCTCCTCGCGCAGGCCGCGCGCGCGGGCCAGGGCCTGGCCGAGCGCGGGGTCGGCGCGGTAGAGCTGCTCCAGCCGCGCGACGAGATCGGCGCCGGGTTCGGGCAAGGCCGACGGCGCCCAGGTGTCGACCTCGGTGGGCCCGCGCAGCACCAGCGGCACGGCGGTGTCCAGCGCCACGGCCTTGAGCGGGCTGCCGCCACTGCCGGCCAGCGCGCGGCTGAGCCAGCCGGTGCTGAGCTCGTAGGGGCGTGTGCCGCCGCTTTCCAGCACCTGCTGGGCGTCGAAGTGGCTGCGCTCGCGGTAGGGCAGGCCCACGGCGTGCAGCACGGCGAGTTCACGCTGCTGGTACATGGCATGCAGCTGCGGCAGCAGCGGGTGCAGCGCGAAGGTGCTGTCGAGCTTCAGCGGCTCGGCGTTGAAGGCATCGAAGCGGCCGAGCGCGCCGCGGGCCTCGGCGAACGCGGGGTCGCCGAGCGCGGGCACGGCGCTGAGGCCGTCCATGCCGCCGCGCAGGATCACGAACACGAAGCGGTTGCCGCTGGCGGGTGCAGCCGCCTGTGCAACGGCCAGGCTCGCGCCCGGCAGCAGGCCGGCGGCGAAGGCGGCCTTGAGCAGGTGTCGGCGGGATGTCATGGTGGCCCTCATCGGCGTTGGAATTCGGGCGCCAGCAGCAGCAGCGCAAGCGCCTGCGGGCCGTCGGCGGCACGTTCGATCTGCGTCAGCGTGTCGGGCCGCAGGCGTTCGCCGAGCCCTGCCGTGGCCAGCGCGCGCGCATCGACGTTGCGCCCCACCAGCCGCGCCACGCGCGTGGCCCATTCGACGCGCTTCCACACCGCATCGGGCCCTAGCCATTCTTCGGCGCGGTCGGGCCAGCCGGCGGGCGAGGGCGCGGCCTGCACACGCTGGCCGAGGGCGTTGATGCCGCCATCGGGTGCACGCGCAAAGGCCTGTTCGCCCAGTTGCAGCAGGCGCGCGCTGCTGAGCACGAACTCCTCGGGGCTCTTGAGCTTGGCCGGCTGTGCAGCCCAGGACTCGGGTGCCTCGACCAGGGCACGGTAGACCGTGGGCAGGTCGCCGCCGCTGCCGGCAAAGGCGGCTTCGAGCCGCGCCACCAGCGCCGGCGGTGGCTCGTCGCTGCTGAAGTGGCGCGCCAGCTTGGTGGCGACGAAGCGCGCGGTGCTGGGGTGCAGGGCCAGGTCGTGCAGCACCGCGTCGAGTGCTTCGGGGCCTTCGGCGTAGGTCTTGCCGAGCACGGTCTTGGGGCCGGGCTGGTGCCAGCTGGCGTCGAACACCACTGCGGGGCCGTCGCCGCCGCGGCGCAGGATGTCGGCCACCGGCACGCGCCAGCCGGTGAGCACACGCGCGAAGGCGGTCACGTCGGCCTGGGTGTAGCCGCCCCAGCCGCCGTAGGCGGCTCCTCCTCCACTGACGCCCAAGGTGTGCAGTTCGAGGATCTCGCGCGCCAGGTTTTCGTTCAGGCCCGTCACGCGCCCGGGCGCCATGCCGGCCTGCACACGCCGCGCCTGGCGCGTGACGAAGATCGAGTCGGGCCCGGCCGAAGCATCGTTGTCCAGGTAGCGCAGCATGCCGGGGTGGTGCACCACGGCTTTCAGCAGTTGCTCGAAGCTGCCGGCGGTGTGCGGCCGGATCGCCTCGCGCTCGAAGGCGCCCACCACGCCGCGTGCACTCGCCTTGGCCATGCTGACGGTGAAGTGGTTGGCCCAGAACAGCGCCAGCCGCTCGTTGAAGGGCCGCTGCGTGGTGGCGGCGGTGACCAGGCGCGCACGCACGTCGGCCTGCACGATCTGGCGGAAGTGTTCGGCGAACTGCTGCTCGGCGTTGCGCATGTCCGCGCCCGTCATGGCCTGACTTTGTGCCTGGAGCTGCCGATCGCGGAAGAACTCGGCGAAGCGCTTCACGCCGCCGATGCCGGTGGCCAGGTTCTCGCCCCGTTGCGGTCCGGCGGGGCCGAGCTGCTGCAGCAGCCAGCCGCGAGCGTCAGCGCCGATGGCCGCCAGCGTCGGCTCGCCCAGGCCGAAGCGGTGCGCCGCGATCGCCGCGGCCAGGTCTGGTCGTGCGCTCATCTGCCGTGCCCTCCAACGGCCGCAGTGTCGCGCAAGCCCAGGTCACGCGGCATGGCTGCCGCGTGAAGAAACGTGATGGCGGAAGCGCGTGGCGGGTGGCTCAGGGCGCCAGCAGCCGCGTCACCGCATCCACGTCGGCCGGCACCAGCTGGCCCGAGGCCTGGCGCAGGCGCAGGCCGTTGACCACCACGTCGTAGCGCGCCTTGGCCAGGTCGCGCTGCGTGTTGGCCAGCAGGCTCTGTGCGTTGAGCACGTCCAGGTTCACGCGCACGCCCACGCGGTAGCCGAGCTGCGTGGCCTCGAGCGCGAGCTTGCTGCTCGACTCGGCCGCCTCCAGCGCCTTCACCTGCGCCAGACCGCTCTGCACGCCGAAGAACGAGGCGCGTGTGGCCTGCGCCACGGTGCGGCGCACGGCTTCGAGGTCGTTGCGCGACTTCTCCTCGAGCTTGAGCGTCTCGCGGATGCGGTTCTGCGTGCTGCCGCCGGTGTACAGGGGCCAGTTCAGCTGCACGCCGATGCTGCCCACCGTGGTGGTGCCGGCGCTGCGGCTGAGGTCGGGCAGCGTGCCACGCGCGTTGCTGCCGCTGACCGAGGCCACGGCGTCCACCGTGGGCAGCTCGGCGGCACGCGCCTTGTCGGTTTCCAGCGTGGCCACTTCCAGACCCACGCGCGCGCGGCGCACGGCGGGGTGCACCTGGTCGGCGGCGGTGACCCATTCCTCGGCGTTGGCAGGCGCCGGGGCGGGCAGTTCCACCGGCACCAGGAGCGGCTTGGGCGCCACGTTGCTGCGGCCCACCAGCGTGTCCAGCGCCAGACGCTTGGTGCGCAGGTCGTTTTCGGCCGCCAGTTCCTGCGCGGTGGCGAGGTCGAAGCGGGCCTGGGCTTCGCGCGTGTCGGTGATGGTGGCGGTGCCGACCTCGAAGTTGCGTTTGGCCGAGGCCAGCTGCTCGGTGATGAAGGTCTTGCTGGCGCGTGTGGTGTTGAGTGCGTCCTGCGCCGCCAGCACGTCGAAGTAGGCCGCGCTCAGACGCACGATGAGGTCCTGCTCGGCCGTGTCGAGCTCGGCGCGCGCGCTGACGAGCGACTTGCGCGCCTGTTCCACGGTGACCCCGTTGGCGCGGTTGAACAGCGGGTAGCGGCCGCTCAGCGCGCCCTGCACGGTGTGGGTGGACTTGTAGCTGGGCAGCGTGGGCGTGTCGGTCATCGAGCTGCTGGCGCCGGCCGTCACCGCGGCCGAGGGGCGCAGCAGGGCTTCGCTCTGCGCCACGCGGAACTCGGCCGACTCGAAGGTGGCCCGGGCGGCCAAGTAGGCGGCGTCATAACCCCGTGCGGCCTGGTACAGCTCGGCCAGGCTCTGCGCGCTGGCGGCGCCATGCAGCGCCGCCAGGCTGAAGGCGGCCAGGGCCACACGCGTGATGCGGGTGCTGAAGGGTCGGATCGGGCGCATGAAGGGGTCCTGGGTTGTTCTGGTGGTGGGCTCGGGCCCGGTCAGGCGGCCCTGTTGTACACAGCCGGGTGCCGCTGCCGCACGGCCGATGCGACGAGTTGCGTGCCGGCGGGGGTGCAGCGGCCCTGGGGCGCGACGGATGGCGTGCGTGGGGCCTTCAGAAGTTGAACCGGGTCGGCTCGGCAAAGCCGAGCAGGCGCGGCGCGACGGTGTCGAACAGGTCCTGCTCGCCCCAGGCGGCTTCGCCGGCGCGGGTGAAGAGCTTGGCGCGCATGATCGGCTCCTGGCCCACGACGGCGGCCAGCCGGCCGCCGGCCTTCAGCTGCTGCAGCAGCGCACGCGGCACCTCGGCCACCGAGCCGCTGAGCAGGATCACGTCGAAGGGCCCCTGGGCCGCGTGGCCGCCGGCCGCCTTGGTGGCATCGACCTCCAGCACCTGCACGTTGACCACGCCGTTGCGGGCCAGGTTGGCGCGTGCCGTGGCAGCCAGCGCGGGCTTGCACTCCAGCGTGGTGACGCTCTGCGCGCGGTGCGCCAGCAGCGCGGCCATGAAGCCGGAGCCGGTGCCGATCTCCAGCACGGTTTCGTGCCGCTGCACCTGCAGGGCCTGCAGCAGCCGCGCCTCGACCTTGGGCTCGAGCATGCACTGGCCCTCGGCCAGCGGCACCTGCGTGTCGACGAAGGCCAGCGCCTTCATCGCCGGCGGCACGAAGTCCTCGCGGCGCACGGTGGCCAGCAGTTCGAGCACGGCCGGATCGAGCACCTGCCAGGGGCGGATCTGCTGCTCGATCATGTTGAAGCGGGCGATTTCGGTATTCATGGCTATACGGGTTAGGGTATCAGATCCGGGTAACCGAGCATTTTATGGGCGGCTCAATCGGCGGCGGCCGCGGCGGCGGGCGCCGCAGGCCTGCCGCCGAAGCGGCGCTTGCCCCAGGCGGCCAGGTTGTCGAGCCAGCAGTAGATGACCGGCACCACCACCAGCGTGAGCAGGCTGGAGGTGATGACGCCGCCGATCACGGCCTGGCCCATCGGCGCGCGCTGCTCGCTGCCTTCGGTGAGCGCAAAGGCCAGCGGCACCATGCCGAAGACCATGGCCAGCGTCGTCATCAGGATCGGCCGCAGCCGCACGCGCGCCGCCTCCAGCAGCGCCTGCGTGCGCTCCATGCCCTGCTCGCGTGCGCGGATCGCGAAGTCCACGAGCAGGATGGCGTTCTTGGTGACCAGGCCCATCAGCATCACCACGCCGATGATCGAGAACATGTTCAGCGTGCTGCGGAAGGCCAGCAGCGCCAGCACCACGCCGATCAGCGTGAGCGGCAGGCTGCTCATCAGCGCCAGCGGCTGCAGGAAGCTCTTGAACTGGCTGGCCAGGATCATGTAGATGAAGATCACCGCCAGGCCCAGCGCACCCACGGCGTAGGCGAAGCTCTCCTGCATGTTCTTGGTGCTGCCGCCGAAGCTGTAGCGGTAGCCGGGCGGCCAGGCGATGCTGTCGAGCACGGCCTTGATGTCGGCGCTGACCTCGCCGCTGCTGCGGCCCAGCGCGTTGGCGTCGATGTTGACCTCGCGGTTGAGGTCACGGCGGTTGATCTGGTTGGCGCCGGTGCCGTTGCTGACCTCGGCCACCTGGGAGAGGCGCACCACGCGCGGGCTGCCGTCGGCGTTGGCACCGATGACCAGCGGCAGGTTCGCCAGGTCCGCCGCGCTGTCGCGCGATTCCGGCGCCAGGCGCAGGCGCACGTCGTAGTTCTCGCCGTCGCTGGCGCGCCAGCTGCCCACGCTGGTGCCGGCCAGCAGCGTGCGCAGCGTGCCCGCCACCGTGTTGACGTTCAGGCCCAGGTCGGCGGCGGCGTCGCGCTTCACGTCCACGGCCACCACCGGCTTGTCGGGCTTGAGGGTGGTGTCCAGGTCCACGAGGCCCGGGATCTCGCGCAGGCGCGGCATCAGCTGGTTGGTGATGCGCTGCAGTTCGCCAAGATCTGACCCCTGCACGCTGAACTGGATGCTCTTGCCGCCGCCCAGGTCGGTGACGCCGATGTTGGTGACGGTGATGCCGGGCACACGGTCCAGCGCCTCGCGCATCGGCGTGGCAAGCTCGTTGACGCTGCGGGTGCGTTCCTTGCGGTCGACCAGGCGCACGTAGATGGAGCCGTAGATCTTGCCGGCCGCGAAGCCGCTGTTGATCGTGGTGACGGTGTGCCGCACCTCGGGCAGGGAACGCAGCGCGGCGTCGATCTGCTTCGCACGCATCTCGGTCACGTCGAGTGCGCTGCCCACCGGCGTGTAGAAGTTGATCTGCGTCTCGCTGAAGTCGGCCTTGGGCACGAACTCCTTGCCCACCGCGCCGAGCATGACGATGGCGAGCACGAAGGTGGCAACAGCCACCAGCACCGTCTTGATCTGGTGCTGGAGGCTCCAGGCCAGCAGCTTCTGGTAGCCGTTGCCCAGGTTCACGGTGAGCGCGTCGAACCACATCGTCACGCGGCCGATCGTGCGGTCATACAGCGTCTTGCGCTGGTCGCCGCGGTGCGAGCCATGCTGCGCCTGCGGGTCGTGCCACACGCTGGAGAGCATGGGGTCCAGCGTGAAGCTCACGAACATGCTGATCAGCACCGCGGCCACGATGGTGATGCCGAACTCGTGGAAGAACTTGCCGACGATGCCGCCCATGAAGCCGATGGGCAGGAACACGGCCACGATGGACAGCGTGGTGGCCAGCACCGCCAGGCCGATCTCGTTGGTGCCGTCGAGCGAGGCCTGCTTCGGCGTCTTGCCCATCTGCACGTGGCGCACGATGTTCTCGCGCACGACGATGGCGTCGTCGATCAACAGGCCAACGCACAGGCTCAGCGCCATCATCGTGATGTTGTTGATGGTGAAACCGAACACGTACATGAAGAGGAAGGTGCCGATGAGCGCGATCGGCAGCGTCAGGCCCGTGATGACGGTGCTGCGCCAGCTGTTCAGGAACAGGAACACGATCAGCACCGTGAGCGCGGCGCCCTCGATCAGCGTGCGCTGCACGTTGGCCACGCTGACGCGGATGGAGCGCGAGTTGTCGCGGTTGACCTCCGTGCGCATGCTGGCCGGCACCAGCGGCTGCGCTTCGGCCAGCGCCCGCTTCAGGCCGTCGACCACCGCGATCGTGTTTTCGCCCTGGCTCTTCTGCACGGAAAGCAGCACCGTGCGCTGGCCGTTGTAGAGCGCCAGGCTCTCCTGCTCCTGCGGGCCGTCGACCACGTCGGCCACCTGCCAGAGCTTGACGACACTGCCGTTGGCCTTGCGCGCGACGACGATGTCGCGGAAGTCACGCGGCGTCTTCAGCCGCGCGTTGATCTGCACCACGCGGTCCTGTTCGCTGGAGCGGATGTTGCCGAGCGGCAGCTCCTGGTTTTCGCTGCGCAGCGCGGCGCCCACCTGCTCGGTGCTGATGCCCAAGGCCTCCATCGCGGCCGGCTTGAGGTTCACCTGCACCTGGCGCTCGACGCCACCCACCACCGTGACCGCGCCGACGCCGCGCACGTTCTCCAGCTTCTTCTGCAGCACCTGCTTGGCCCAGGTGGTCAGCTCCTGCGGTGTCGCGTTGCCGTCCTTGGCGAGGATGGCAACGTTGAAGATCGGCTGCGCCGCCGGATCGAAGCGCGAGATGCGCGCGTCCTTGACCTCGTCGCGCAGCAGCGGCCGGATCAGCGCCACCTTCTCGCGCACGTCTTCGGCGGCCTTGCGGCCGTCGACGTCGAGGTTGAACTCGACGATCACCACCCCCGTGCCTTCGTAGCTGCGCGAGTACAGGCTGCTGATGCCGGCGACGGTGTTCACCGCCTCCTCGATCTTCTTCGTGACCTCGGCCTCGACGATCTCGGGGCTGGCGCCCGGGTAGTCCATGCTGACCACCACGGTGGGGAAATCGACGTTGGGGAACTGGTCCAGGCTCAGCCGCTGGTAGCTGAACAGGCCCAGCACCACGAAGGCCAGCATGACCATCGTGGCCAGCACCGGGTTGGCGATGGAGACGCGGGTGAACCACATGGCGGGTCAGCGCGAGGCCGTCTGCGCCGGCAGCTTCACGAGCGTGCCTTCACGCAAAGCGCCGACGGTGCCGCGCAGCACCGCGGCGCCGGGTTCGAGCCCGCTGGTGATCTCCACGGCCGGTTCGGTCTTGCCGCCCACGGCCACGTCACCACGTGCGCCGGTGCTCACCACCCGCGCCACGGCCTTGCCGCCTTCCACCACCAGCACATAGGGCTTGGCCTGGTCGAAGCGCAGCGCCGTGGCCGGCACCACCAGGGCCTCGCGCCGCGTGAGCTCGATGCTGCCGCGTGCGAACAGGCCCTGGCGCACGCCGAGGCTCGCGGCGTCGGCCGCGAGTTCCAGGTAGGCCAGCACCGCGCGGCTGCCGGCCTGTGCGCTGGGGTTGATGCGCACCACCCGGGCGCTGATCGGCTGCTGCAGGCCGTCGATCTGCAGCGTGGCGGCCTGGCCCACCCGCAGCTGCACCACGTCTTCCGGCGCGATCTGCGCTTCCAACTCCAGCCGCGACAGATCGACGATCTCGACGATGCGGCCATCGATCGGCACCCGTTCACCCGGCTGCACCAGGCGCTGCGCCACCAGGCCCGAGATCGGCGCCACCACCTGAGCATCACCCACCGCCTTGCGTGCGATCTCGGCCGCGGCGCGTGCCGCCTGCAGCGAAGCGGCTGCGCCGGCGGCGCTGCTCACCGAGGTGTCGAGCGCGTTCTTCGAGATGAAGCCCTGGTTGACGAGCGCCCGGTTGTTCTCCAGCGTGCGCTCGGCGATGTCGAGCTGCGCCTTGGCGGCCATGGCCTGGTCTTCGGCCTGCTTCAGGCGCCATTGGTACTCGGTGGCGTCGATCTGGCCGAGCGGCTGGCCGGCCTTCACGCGGTCGCCTTCGCGCACGAGCAGCGTCTTCAGCTCACCGGCCACCTTGGCCTTGACGATGGCGCTCTGCTGCGCGCGCACGCCGCCGCTGACGGCCAGCGTGCTGCTGAGCTGCGCTTTCGCGGCCTGTGCCACGTCGCCGGGCGCGAGCTCCAGCGCTTGTTGCGGCGCCGAAGCGGCAGGGCTTGCAGCGGGCGCGGCAGGCTTGCGGCTGGCCATGCCACGCCCCACCAGCACGGCAGCCAGCACGGCGGCCAGCGCGAGGCCGATGAACAGGTTGCGGCGCTTCACCGACGCACCGCCTTCTTCGTGGGCTTGTTCGCGGCCTTGCCTGCGGCGGGTTCACGCACTTCCAGCCCCCGCAGCACCAGATCGAGGTGTGTGTCCAGCACCGTGCAGGGGTCGATCTCGGCGCCGTGCACCGGGCAGGCGCCGAAGGAATGGCGGTGCACGGCCATGAAGATCAGCGGCGCCATCAGCGCCGTGGCCACCTCGCTCACGGGCATGGGGCGGAACTCGCCGCTGTCGATGCCCCGCTGCACGCAGGCCACGAACAGGCGGTCGGCGGGGATGATGACCTCGTCGGTGTAGAACTGCGCCAGCTCGGGGAAGTTGCGCACCTCCGCGAGGATGATCTTGTGGATGCCCGCCGCCGGCGTGTTGCCGAAACGCTCCCACCAGGTCTGGATGAGGCAACGCAGCAGTTCCGAACTGCTGCCCTCGAAGCTGGCGGCCATGCCCTCGCCTTCGGCGATCAGGCTGGAGAGGCTGCCACGCACCACCGCCTTGAAGAGTTCTTCCTTGCTCGGGTAGTACAGGTACAGCGTGCCCTTGGACACGCCGGCCGCCGCCGCGACCTCTTCTACCCGGGTGGCGGCAAAGCCCTTCTCGACAAAGAGCCGCAGCGCCGCGTCCAGCAACTCGCCGGGGCGCGCTTCCTTGCGCCGCGCACGGCGCTGGCGGGGCTCAGCATCGGGTTCGGTGAGGGCGGGGGCGGCGGGCGACGACATGGGGTGGGTTTATTAATGACCGATGGGTTAGTAATATAACCCAGCCCCCAGGCGTGCCCCCGCGCGCGCTCAAGGGCGCGCCTCGCATCGCCGCTGCGTTTGCGGCGACCTGCGTCGATCAGTTGAACGCCGCAATGCCGGTGATGGCGCGGCCGAGGATGAGGGCGTGCACATCGTGCGTGCCCTCGTAGGTGTTGACCACCTCCAGGTTCACCAGGTGGCGCGCCACGCCGAACTCGTCGCTGATGCCGTTGCCGCCCATCATGT
>VFQQ010004931.1_pt1 | contig 11411 bp, 9 predicted proteins | sample 3512341 | NCBI WGS metagenome assembly VFQQ01 (sample SAMN10412373, study PRJNA504923) | tailings metagenome | isolation source: Relicate 2 Philex TSF1 revegetated site | place: Philippines: Tuba, Benguet | collected 2017-08-29 | reverse complement strand
CTTCGAACTTCAAACTTCGAACAAAACTTCTACCCATCTACATTCTACTCTCTACCCATCCTTCCCTTTAAACCGCCATACCGCATTACGCGCTATTTTATTATGTTTGCGGCATGTTACAGGTTTATAAACCCGGCGATACAAAAACTTACAGCATTGTGGTGCAACAAAACGATACGGCAACATTTAACAGTGGAGCGGTTCATCCCGTTTATGCCACATTTGCCTTAGGCAGAGACGCCGAATGGTGTTGCAGGCTGTTTGTGCTCGACATGAAAGAGGCGCATGAAGAAGGCATTGGCACTTTTTTAAGCATCGAACATAAAAGTCCGGCAAAAATAGGTTCAACCGTTACATTTACGGCTACTGTAGAAAGCATTACCGGTAACGAAATTATTTGCAGTTACCAAGCAATGGTTGAAAAAAGAGTAATTGCCAGTGGCCGACAAGGTCAAAAAATTATTGCAAAAGAAAAATTAGAAAAACTGTTTAACAGTTTGTAGCAGCATGAGTAAAAAAGAACTAAATATAACCAATAAAAAAGCCCATTTTGAGTTTAAAATTTTGCATAAATACACCGCAGGTATGCAACTTACCGGTACCGAAGTAAAATCGGTAAGGGCCGGAAATGTAAACCTAAGCGATGCATTTTGCTTTTTTAAATTAAATAAACAAACCCAAACCGAAGAGCTTTTTATAAAAGGCATTAATATTGGCACTTTTAAGCAAGGTAGTTATGCCAATCACCAGCCATTAAGACATAGAAAGCTATTGCTTAAAGTGGCAGAATTGCGCAAATTAAAATCAAAATCTTCCGAAAAAGGGTTAACCATTATTCCACTTAGAATTTTTGAAAGCGAAACCGGTTACCTAAAAATCGAAATAGCCATAGCCCAAGGCAAAAAAGCCTTCGACAAGCGCGAAAGCATTAAAGAACGCGATGTAACCAGGAGCATGCAGCGCGAGTAAAGTGCGCTCCATAAATCATAACACATCTTTTAAATATTTAGCGTTATGTTCGATGCTATGTAATTATTAACATTTGCTTATAACCGCCAATATTTTGCCATTCGCCTTAAATTGCAGATGTTTGCGGTACATTTTTTGATACATAACAAATAGTTTGAAAACCTTTTACCTATTTATTGCCCGCAGCTTTTTAAAAGCCTTTTTGCCCACATTTGGCATTGTAATGGGCATTTTATTAATGCAGGTAATTTGGCTTTATGTTGATGAGTTGGTGGGTAAAGGCCTGGAATGGACTGTTATTGCCGAACTTTTGTTTTATTTCTCGGCCAGTATTATTCCTCAAGCATTGCCGCTTTCGGTGCTCTTAGCCAGTATAATGACGTTTGGTAACCTGGGCGAAAGCTACGAATTGGTTGCTGCAAAAGCCGCCGGAATTAGCATTTGGCGCATGTTTACGCCTTTGTTTGTAATTATGGTATTGGTGGCATTGTTTGCTTTTTTTGTTTCTAATATCCTTATACCGCAGGCCAATTTAAAACGTGGTGCCTTGCTGTACGATGTTAGACAAAAAAAACCGGCATTGGCCATAAAACCGGGCGTTTTCTCTCAAGATATTCCGGGTATTACCATGCGTGTTGGCAAAAAAGACAAAGTAACACAAGAATTATTTGATATTGTTATTTACGACCAACGCGAAAACCAAGCCTACAGCACCATTATTACTGCTAAACGCGGTACCATGAACATGAGCGACGATAAACGCTACCTGTTTTTTACACTCTTTGATGGAAGTAGGTACGAAGAAATGGAACGCACACGCGGATATTACGTCTCGTTTCCGCACACCACCACCAGCTTTGCAGAAGAACGCATAACGTTTGATATGAATAGCTTTAAATTTAACCGTACCGACGAAAGCCTTTTTAAGCAACATTGGGAAATGTTAAATGTGCTGCAATTAAAACGTTCAACCGATTCGCTTGTAATTATTGCCCGCAGTAAACACCAACAATTAAAAAACTTAATTAAACCCAATTATTATTTTAGCCGTTGGTTTTGGCACGATTCGGGCATGTCTAACCCAGTTTGGCCTGAACCCACTTTTGCATTAAAACACGAATTGGGCCAAAATTTTGAACCGCATTTGCGCACAGGTATTTATGGCGAAGCTCTTACGCTGGCCCGCAACAACAAAAGCATTATTGAATACAGCTTAAACGAAAGCAACGACCTGGAAAAACTCATTGTTCGCCACGATATTGAATGGCATCGTAAATTTATTTTATCGGTGGCATGTTTGGTTATGTTTTTTATCGGCGCGCCACTTGGCTCTATTATTCGCAAAGGCGGTTTTGGATTGCCCATTGTGGTAAGTGTAATTTTATATGTTTGTTACCATATTGTTAGTTTAAGTGGCGAAAAAGCCGCCAAAACCTACGCTTGGCAACCGGCAGAAGGCATGTGGTTTGGGGTTTTGGTGTTTGTTCCTCTTGGCTTATTTTTAACATACCAAGCGTCTAACGACTCAAAAATATTTGATAAAACCTTGTACACACAAGTGGCCAAAACCATTGGCAGTTGGTTCAGCAAAAAAAACAAAGCTACCGCATGAGGATTCTGCAATTGTTTAACCGTTTTCCTTGGCCTTTAAAAGATGGCGGAGCACTTGTAAATTTTAATATGCTGCAAGGTTATTATAACGCCGGTTGCAGCGTAACTGCTGCTGTGTTAAATACCACAAAACACCATGTAGATTTTAATGCCTTACCCGATACAATTAAAAATTTGGCCGATTTTAACCTGGTAAACATAGATAACCGCATAAAAGCAACCGATGCCTTTTTAAATTTATTTTCTTCTAAAAGTTACCATGTAACGCGCTTTATAAGCAAAGATTTTAGCCAATTGCTTGTAAAATTATGCCAACAAAACACCTTTGATGTGGTAGTTTTTGAAAGTATTTTTATGGCTCCGTATTTGCATATAATTCGCAAACATAGCAAGGCTGTATGCATTTTACGATCGCATAATGTAGAGTTTGAAATTTGGCAAACACAAAGCAAAATTGCACAAAATCCATTAAAAAAATGGTATTTAAACTTACTTGCCAATCGCCTAAAAAACTTTGAAACAGACATGCTAAACAAGTTTGATGGCATTGTAACCATTACACAAAACGATAGTCAAAAATTTGCACAATTGGGTTGCCAAAAGCCCATGCATGTTGCTCCTGCGGGCATACAAACTAATCGCTTTATGGGTTTTGAACCAACCAATTATGTGTCATTCTTTCATTTAGGCTCTATGGATTGGATGCCTAACCAAGAAGCAGTGCTTTGGTTTGTAAATGAGGTTTGGCCTGTTGTTTATAAAAAACACCCGCAAGTTACCTTTACCATTGCCGGCAGAAACATGCCCGATGCTTTTTTAAAGCTAAACAAACCCGGTGTACAGGTAGTGGGCGAAGTGCCCAATGCTTTGGCATTTATGCAACAACATGGCGTAATGATTGTGCCTTTGTTTAGCGGCAGTGGCATGCGTGTAAAAATTATAGAAGGCATGGCAATGGCCAAATGCATAATTGCAACACCACTTGGCGCACAGGGTATAGAAGCTATGCCTAATAAAGAAATTATTATTGCTTCAGAAAAATCAGATTTTGTAAATGCCATTACACAGTTAATAGCAAACCCCCAACAAATTAGTCAAATAGGTGGTGCTGCACAAAGGTTGGTTCAGCACAAATACAATATGGATTTAATTATACAACAAACTTTAACCTTTTACAGGGGTTTAATACATAACAAACATGAGTAATTTTAAATTTAACACCATTGATGAAGCCATTGAAGACATAAAAAATGGCAAAATGATTATAGTGGTTGACGATGAAGACAGGGAAAATGAAGGTGATTTTTTAACGGCTGCACGCAATGTTACGCCAGAAGTTATTAACTTTATGAGCAAAGAAGGTCGTGGTTTAATTTGTGTGCCACTTACCGACCACAGGTGCAACGAGTTAGGTTTAGATTTAATGGTGCGCGATAACACAGCTTTGCATGCTACACCTTTTACCATATCGGTTGATTTATTGGGCAAGGGTTGCACCACAGGCATTTCGGCACACGATCGTGCTAAAACGGTTCAAGCCTTAATCGACCCAAATACAAACCCCGATGAATTGGGTAAACCCGGACATATTTTTCCGCTAAAAGCTCGTCCGGAAGGTGTTTTGCGCCGTGCAGGACATACCGAAGCTGCCATAGACTTTGCACGTCTTGCAGGTTTTGAACCGGCAGGTTGTATTGTAGAAATTATGAATGAAGATGGTAGCATGGCTCGATTGCCGGATTTGGTAAAAATTGCCGAGAAATTTGACATGAAACTGGTTACCATTAAAGATTTAATTGAATACCGCCTGCAAAAAGAATCGTTAATTAAGCGTGTAATTTCTGTTGATATGCCAACCCATTACGGCGATTTTGTTTTAACAGCTTACCAACAAATAGATAGTGGTGCCGAGCATTTGGTTTTATCTAAAGGCACATGGTTAGAAGACGAGCCTGTATTGGTTAGGGTACACTCTAGCTGTGTTACCGGCGATATTTTTCATAGCATGCGCTGCGATTGCGGCGACCAATTGCATGCTGCCATGCAACAAATAGAAAAAGAAGGCAAAGGAATGGTTTTATACATTAACCAAGAAGGTAGAGGCATAGGCTTAATAAACAAGTTAAAGGCTTATAAATTGCAAGAGCAAGGTTTAGATACTGTTGATGCAAACCTGAAATTAGGCTTTAAAATGGATGAACGCGATTACGGTGTGGGGGCACAAATTCTACGCGATATGAATGTAAGAAAAATGCGTTTAATGACGAATAACCCAACCAAACGTGCAGGATTAATTGGCTACGGACTAGAAATTGTAGAAAATGTAGCATTAAAAGTTGAACCCAACCCTCATAATAAAAATTATTTAGAAACTAAAAAATCTAAAATGGGGCATGAAATTTAAATAGGCTTGCTGTTAAATTTAAATCTGCATTAGATTTGAGAAAAAGTCTGGCGAATACTATTGTAGTTAAGTTGTCCGGGCTTTGACAAAGAAGATGATGTATCGCTGAATTAGCGAAAACTAAAAACGTGTGTAATGCAATAATAACTTAAGCCCAATAGAATTGTTTTTTCACCTTGCAGAAGAGTTTAGTTTTTAAATACTTAAATGCTATAAAATTAATGATTTGAGCGTTAATCAGCCAGCCCTAAATAATTCAATATAAGGACTATTGTTATAATTATTATTTAAGTTAAAAGTGGCTATTTTTTCTCCTATGCTATATTTCCTTCCAATATAACGGTTTTCAGCTATACGCAGGCAGAGGTTTTAACCACTATATTTTCCTACTAAGAACTGAACTTTAAATTTACCACTTTCTTGTTTTACGAAGCACGAAACCTCTGCTTGTTTATAGGTGATGTTATGCCCTGGCGTTCTTGTACCCCGTGTCTTGCAACCCTTGTCAATATTAATTTTTGCAACCAACTGTCCGAATGTTTTTGTGTCGGTTTGAGGGTTGGCGTTTTTAAAATTTTTAGAAGGGAAGGAGATTTTTAATTTTTTCTTTTCAGCGTGGGACAGGCATACGCTGCCGGCAAGCTTTGGTTTGCGTGTTGGCTTGTGGGGCTTTGGCAATGTGCTTGCAAAATGGGTTGGCATATTGGCGTATGCTTATTCATAAATCGCAATTTCTTTAATCAAGTCAACTATTTTGTTGTTGTTAAACTGTGTCCTAAATTCAATTTTCACTTTGCCGTCAAAGAATTTTTCAGCGTGTTTGATTTTAAATTTTTCTTCGTCACGAAGTCCGTCTTTGCTATTTACGTCTTTGGTTTCTACAATGAAGTTTAGTTTTTGCTCTCCGTCTTTGAATTTCAAAACATAGGCAAAGTCAGGTGAATATGATTTGCCACCTGCAACTGGAATTTTAATTGAGTTCTTCGGTATTTTAGTAAACACAATTACTTCTTTTACTTCTGTCTTGATGTTGGATTTCTCCAAGTCAGAATCGTAATACAATTCTTCAAAGAAATAAGAATCTGCAACATCTTCGTCAGAAAACAAAACACCAACATCAGATGCAGAAATTTCTTTCAGCACATTTCCTTTTTCGTCTGTCAGTTTGGTTGGATGAATGCTGTTTGAAACCTTTTTGTATTCAATAGAATACTTGTCAAATGCTTGTGTCATTAAGAAAAAGTCAAAATTCTGTTTGATTATTCTAAGAGTAGTTTGGTTAAGATATTTATTGATGTCTGTTTCTGCGTCAATGATTGATTGATGCAATGTTGCGAGGTTTATGTTCAGCATCTTTGAAAGTTCTTTCAAAAAGTCGCTGTATTTCACTATTGAAATAGTTGCAGTCTTTCGGTTGTAAACGGATTCAGGTTCGCTAACAACTGCTTTGTTGTCCTTGATTTCAACTTTTGAAATTTTTTCGTTAATACCGTCAGATGTGAAATTGTCTTTTTGTGATTTCAAAAACACTGTAAACAAAGTTTTGAAGTTGGCTTCGTTGTCAAACTTATATTCAAGTATAACTTTCTCATTCAGTTTTTCCCAAAGGTCTTTTAGTTCTTGATACTTCTCTGTTCTAACTACAACTTTCTTTTTCGGGTCGGTTGCTTTGCGAACCTTGTTAGAGTTAACACCTTCAAAAATTCGTGAATAGTTTTGTTTGATAAAGTCAAAACCGCCTTGTAAAAACTTTCTTGAAAAGTCAATTACTTTGTCTTCCATTATTAGTTTTTGGAGTAAACTATTTTCATCAGCGAACTCATACTTTTCAATGATTTGTTTTATCATATTTTCAGTAAGTGAAATAGGCGTTTCATCAATTGAAACTGCTCCTGATTTCTGATTGATTTCGTTTACAAGTTTGTCAACAAAATCGCTTTCGGTAAAGTCAACAAAGTAGTTCAAATAAAACTGTTCGTCTTTTACACGATTGCCATATTCATTCACTGGTAAGCGCAAACCACGACCAACTTCTTGAAGTTTTGAAATTTCACTTCCACTGCTTCGGAGTTTGCAAATCTGAAATACGTTGGGATTGTCCCAACCTTCACGCAACGTCCATTTTGAAAAAATAAATCGTCTTGGATTTTCCAAGTCAAGCATTGCTTGTTTGTCGTGCAAAATTTCGTTTATCTCTTTTTCAATTGCTTCGTCTTTTTCGGTATTGTCTTTTGAAAAATATCCTGCGTGTGTTGCCGAAAGGTTAAGCAATGTTTTTTCAAGGTAGGCTTTGTAAAAAGCATCCTTTTCTGTTTTTAGCAGTTCTTCAATCTCTGCTTTGATGTATTGCTCAACAGTTTTGCGGATATATCCTTCTTTGTTTCGGTATTCGTCTATATTGTCAATGAAGAAAAGTGTTAATGGTTTAATCTTTACTTCTCTTGTCAATAGCTCTTTTTCAATTTCAAAGTGGTGCTTGATTGCCTTTTGAATCATTGTTTCCTGCAACTTTTCGGCATAAGAATAAGGGTTGATTTTATCTCCCTTTTTCATTTCCAAACCATTGGTTAAAACTACTGTGCTTTTATTCAGATTTTCAATTCCCAAATCGGACATTTCGGGATGAATCTTTTTGAGGCTTTCTTTTTTGGTAACTGTTACAGTTTTTCGTCTTTCGTTTTCAATCAATTCAAAACTGGCTTCTGTTCCGTCTGAATCTATGAATTTCACAATGGCGTTTTCACCTGCATTAAATTCCGTGATGTGTCCGATTACTCCTTTTACTAAATTTCTGTTGAATGAATCAACGGCTGTCAGGGTGTAAATCAAGTTTTCATAACCTTGAAAAGTTGCACCATAACGCAAGATAAATTGGGGCTTCATTTTCTGAATGTTCTCCCAAGTCTTATTGCCTTGCCCAAATTTGTGTGGCTCGTCAATAATCATAAAAGGTTTCGTTGCTCCAATGGCATCAAACGGAACAGTGTATTTGTCAAACAAACCTTTGTCAAAGCTTTTTTGCATTGTTTCAGAGTTAATCATACCTGCGTTGATAATCATAACCTGAATACTGTTTTTCTCAAAAGTTCCGGCATTTACAAAACTGGTTACTGCCGGTGGTATGAATGATTTTTTGCTCTTGCTGTTTTTCTGACTTTCTACAATATGCAAGTGAAGCGTTTTGCCATATTGTTCTTTGAAATGCTCACGGCTACTGTCCGATTTCAAAAAGTCAATCGTTCCTGCTTTGATGGATAAGGTTGGAACCACTACAATAAATTTGAAAATGCCGTAGTTTTTATTGAGTTCAAAAATTGTTTTGGTGTAGGTATAAGTTTTACCTGTTCCTGTTTCCATCATTATATCAATGATGTTGCTGTTACGCTTTATTTTTTCATTAACTCCGTTGCTTTCTTGAACGGCTCTTAAATTTTGTGGGTAAGCCCAATCGCTTAAAAAATCAAATGCAGGGTTAATGTAGTTCTTATCCGCTTCTGTCGGCTGAACAAGGCTAATGTTCTCAAACACCGCAATAGTGCTATCTACTGCGTGTGATTGATGGTTCAGGTTCTTCTCAAAATTAAATCCCTTCATATTTTAATACCTTGTTATAAAGTCAATATCACTTTTCTTCTTGTTGTTGTAAGTTTTTACGTTTTCCGAAATCTCTCGTAAACTCTTGCTCTCCAAGTGATAGCCAAAGGCAATGATGCTTTTAGGTTCAAAATGTTTGTTAGTGTCTATCTTTTCCAACAATGCTTTTAGGCTGTCAGTAGTAAAACCTTTGTGCATCAGATACAATCTGCCATTGCCATAATAAGCTGTGTAACCGCTTAAATCAACACTTTCTAACTCTTGAGTTAGTGCGATGCCATCATACGTTTTCCAAGTAGTTAGTAATGCTTTGATGTCGTCTTCTGTTAGTTTTCCAGCATCAAACAGCGTTTGCGAACTGTCAAACTGTTCTGCTTCAAAATTGTAATCTTCCCAGATTGGAGTTGTTTCAAAAATTTTGAAACCTAAATCTTGAATTTTAAGAGTGCTAATTTCAAAATTCAGTTGCTTTATTTTTTCGTCTTTAAATTCTAAGTCGAGTGTCCCTTCTAAATTTTCCTTTTCAATTTCTTTGGCAGATACTCTAGATTGATTCGCTTTTCTCAGATTTTGGGCAACTCTTTTTAATCGCTCTTTGGTTATTTCAAAAATTATAGGTTCTGCTTTTAGCTCATCTTTTACAAAATCAAAAGATACTTTATTTTTCTTAGGGTCGATTGGCTCGGGAATTTGAACTAATATAAATTTTAAGTTTTTATATTCTTCTGAATTAATTTGCATAACAGCATCACCTGTTGTTCCACTGCCGCCAAAAAAGTCAAGAATAATTACGCTTTCTTCTTCATTTACGTTGATGAGATTTATTAGATGTTTTATAAGTTCAACGGGCTTTGGATTGCTGAAAATTCCTTTATGAGGTTCAAAAAGTTCATTAAATCTTTTTGTTCCCGAAGCATTTGTAAATTGGTCAAGCCAAGCTTTTTCAGCTTGGTAAATTGTATTGTCTTTTTCAGGGTCAAAGTAAATTTTCCTTTGAAGTTTAGTTCCATCATAATGAATTAAGCTTTTGTCTTTTTCAAATTTTTCAGGAGTCCAAAGCCATCTACCATCTTCTCCTTTTACTTTATTAGGCAATATTTCTTCCTTGAAAGTTTCAGGTTTTATAGTTGTTAATGTATCATCTTCTAAAACATAAATTGGGTAATACATATTCTTTCTTGCAGAACGTGTAGCGTCAGAACCTGATGCTTGAAATTGCCCCAACAAGTAATCTCCATTCTCGTCTGATAATGGAAACTCTTTTTCACCCATATTTTTTTTATTGAAAATCAGATTGTTTTTTTGATAGATAAAAACGTAATCATTCAACTTTCTTAATTCTGATTCTGAACGTGTGGCCGCTGAACCTGCTCCAGTTTTTCGGGGTGCTAATGCAACGAAATTTTCTTCTCCAAATACTTCGTCTAATAAAAGTTGTAGTTGTGCAACTTCACTTTCATCAATTGAAACAAATATTACTCCATCGTTCTTCAATAATTGTTTAGCAATGTAAAGACGAGGATACATAAATGTTAACCAAGCACTGTGGCTATTACTTTTACTTTGAGTAAAATCTAAGATGCGTTTAGCTTTCTCAGCATCTACACCAATAAGATTCTGTAGTTCCTTTACTGTAAATTTTCTGTCGTCTTGATATGTGAATCCATCACTGCCTGTGTTGTAAGGCGGGTCTATGTAAATCATTTTTACTTGTTCGTAGTAGGCGTTGGCAAGGTGTTTTAATACTTCCAAGTTGTCGCCTTTTATGAGCAAGTTTTCCGAGTTGGCATTTTCGGGTTTAGCATTGTGAGTTTCGTCTGCTTTTAGCAAAGTGGTGGCAGGGTCGCTTGCCAACAATCTTGCATAACTTTTGCCTAACCAGTCTAAACCGTAACTCTCGGTAGAAAAATTTACTTCCTTTTCAGTCAGGTTATTTTTGAATTTCTCTAATTGAAAATTCCCGTCTTTGTCAAAGCAATGCGGAAAATGAATTTTCAATGTTTCCAAATCTTTGTTCGGCACTTTTATCTCAGTAGTTATTTTTTGCTCTTTGTTCATTTCTTATCCTTTTTAATTTCGTTGTCAATCAATAGTTCCTTTACATTTACGCCAAGAATTTTGGCTATGTCGTAAAGGACTTCTATTCGTGGTTGTTGTCTGTTTTGCACATAAGCATTTACCATATTGTAGCTTTTGCCTAATTGCTCGGCAAGCCAAGTTTGCTTAATGCCTTTTTCATCCAACACTTCTTTTATTCTATTCATTTGTTCAAATGATGTCAAGTCGCAAATATAGTTTTAAAACATCTTGTATCTCATTTTGCAAGATAAAAAGTAATCAAATTCCTTTCATCCGTCTTATGGTGCGTTGGGAGAAACGGCTCTTTGGCTTTTGTCTGAAGGGATGGATTGTATGGTTGCGGCAAAAGCCAATATGCCGTTTGTGGATTGGCTGTCTTTTTACACTGACCGATAACTTAATCCTTTCTCGTCAACAAACAGGTCTTTCTTTGCTGTGTCACCTAAATAAAGAAGAGTTCCACCATTGGCAAACCTTGGGGCGAACTGTTCAACTATTGCTGCTTGAACTTCATTGTGTTTCCCTGCTGAAAGTTTTAGAATTTCACCGTTTTGAAGTACTACTGGAATCTGAATCAATTCTCGTCCTTTCAAATAGACCTCCGAAAGTTTACCAACTGTATCAATGAAGTTTTTCAAGGCATTTTTCCAATTTCTTGTTTTGTATGACTTTACGACTTCCAAAACTTCAGATGTCAAGGCATAATGTGCTCTAGGGCTATTAACAGGCAGTGTTGGGTCGTCTGGATTGTAAT
>VFQQ010004930.1_pt1 | contig 11413 bp, 9 predicted proteins | sample 3512341 | NCBI WGS metagenome assembly VFQQ01 (sample SAMN10412373, study PRJNA504923) | tailings metagenome | isolation source: Relicate 2 Philex TSF1 revegetated site | place: Philippines: Tuba, Benguet | collected 2017-08-29 | reverse complement strand
ATGGAGACCGGCTACCAGCGCGGCAAGATCCAGGAAGAGTCGATGCACTACGAGATGCAGAAGCACACCGGCGAGTACCCGATCATCGGCGTCAACACCTTCCGCAACCCGCATGGCGAGCCGGTGCCCGAGCACATCGAGCTCGCGCGCAGCACCGAGGAAGAGAAGCAGAGCCAGCTCACGCGGCTGCGTGCGTTCCATGCGCGCCACGCGAAGGAAGCACCGGCGATGCTGCAGCGGCTGCAGCAGGCGGTGATCGACAACGGCAACGTGTTCGAGGTGCTGATGGACGCCGTGCGGGTGTGCAGCCTGGGCCAGATCACCAGCGCCCTCTTCGAGGTGGGTGGCCAGTACCGCCGCAGCATGTAGATCTGCAAGCACGGCAACCAGCCGTTGCACACCCGTTGGGGTGGGGAGAAAGCGGCGGGGCCGGCATCAATAATCCGCCGCATGCCCGCCCCCACCCCAGCGTTGCGCCTGGCGCGGCGCGCCTGGCGGTTGTTGCACCAGGACGCTACCGAATCGATCAAGGCTGCCGAGAAGGCCGTCACACGCGCTGTGGCCGACGGTGACCGCCTGGGCGAGGCCTGGGCCCGCCTCTCGAAGGGCTTCCACCAGCTCTACTTCGCCACGCCGCAGCAGGCGGCAGAGCAGATCGCGCTCGCCCAGGCCGCCTTCGACGCCTGCGGCGACCGTGCCGGCCAGATCCTGGCCACCGCGGGCCAGGCGCGTGCGCTGTGGCGCAGTGGGCAGGCCGACGCCGCGCTGGCCCTGCTGCTGCCGCTGCGCGACGAAGGCGTGAGCCTGCTGCGCGACGAACAACGCGCCGTGCTGCTGAACGCGCTGGCCGGTTGTTACTCGGCACGCGCCGACAGCGCGCAGGCCTTCGCCTACATGTTCGAGGCGCTGCGCAGCGCAGGCCCGGTGCGCGGCCACGGTTTCGACGCGGCGCTGCACTGCAACCTCTCGCACGAACTGATGGAACTCGGCGACCACGAACAGGCGCTGGAGCAGATCGAACGTGGCCTCGCGCGCTGCGAGGGCCTGCGCAACACGCGGCTGGAGAGTGTGCTGCGCATCAACCGCGTCATCGTGCTCACCGAACTCGGCCGCGCCGACGAAGCCTGGCACGACGTGCAACGGCTCGAAGAGCTCTCGGCCCGGCCCGAAGGACGCGGCACGCGCTCCTTGCACCACGAGGTGCTGGCCATCACCGCGTTCGCCTGCGGCCGTGTGGACGAAGGCCGGGCCATGCTGGCGCGCGCGCGTGAGCTGGCGCCCACCTTGCTGGCCGACGAGCGCATCGAACTCGCCGTGGCCGAGGCGCTGGCCGAACGAGCGGCCGGCCGCCCACGCGCCGGCCTGGCTGCGCTGCAGGCGGCGGCCGGCGTCATCGACAGCGCCGGCCTGCGCGCCCGCGCGCTGCTGGCGCACACCGAGGCCGACCTGCACGAGGCGCTGGGCGACGCCGTGTCCGCGCTGGCCGCGCTGCGCCGCTGGCAGGCGCTGAACGCCCGCCGCTGGCGCATGGCGTCCAAGGCGCGCTACCAGGCCGCCACGCTGCAGACCGAACTGCTCAAGCTGCAGCACCGCCTGGAAGAGACCGACGCGCGCCGCCGTGCCACCGAACGTGCCCGCGCCGAGATGGCGCTGGCCAACCGCGCGCTGTCGAAGAAGATCGAAGAGGTGCAGGCGTTGCAGGCCGCGCTGCGCGAGCAGGCCACGCAGGACGCGCTCACCGGCCTCTTCAACCGCCGCCACCTCAACGACACGCTGCCGCAGATGCTGGCGCTGGCGCTGCGCGAACGGCAGCCGCTGGCGGCCGTGGTGATCGACCTCGACCACTTCAAGGCCGTCAACGACACCCACGGCCACGCGGCGGGTGACGCGCTGCTGGCCGGCTTCGGCCGCCTGCTGAAGGAACAGCTGCGTGGCAGCGACCTGGCCTTCCGCTACGGCGGCGAGGAGTTCTGCGTGCTCATGCCCAACACACCCGCCGCCGCGGCGCAGGCCAAGGTCGAAACGCTGCTGCAGGCCTGGCACGAACAGGCCTTCGACCTGGACAGCGGTGCGCTCGGTGGCCTGGGCTTTTCGGCCGGTGTGGCCGACACGGCGGGCAGCGCACCCACGCCGCATGCGCTGCTGCGCGCGGCCGACGACGCCTTGCTGCGCGCCAAACGCGCCGGGCGGCGGCGCGTGCTCGCGGCGCTGCCGGCCTGACACGCGCGCGACGGCGCTGCCGGCGCCGCCGGCTTAGTCTCGCGCCTGATCAAGACCTTCAGGAGACAAGACGATGCAGGACCTCGACACCCTCTTTTCCCTGCGCGGTCGCAGCGCGCTCGTCACCGGCGGCTCGCGCGGCATCGGCCGCATGATCGCCACCGGCTTCCTGAAGGCCGGCGCGCGTGTCTACATCTCGGCGCGCAAGGCCGCGGCCTGCGATGCCACGGCAGCAGAGCTGTCGGCGCTGGGGCCCTGCGTGTCGCTGCCGGCCGATGTGTCCACGGCCGAGGGCATCGCCGGCCTCGTGGCGGCCTACCGCGCGCACGAACCCACGCTCGACATCCTGGTCAACAACGCCGGCGCGGCCTGGGGCGCCGAGTACGAGACCTTCCCCGAGTCCGGCTGGGACAAGGTGGTCGACCTCAACCTCAAGAGCCCGTTTTTCCTCACGCAGGCGCTGCACGGTGCGCTGAAGGCCGCGGCGCAGGCGGCGGGGCGGCCGGCCAAGGTGATCCACATCGCCTCCATCGACGGCATCTCGGTCAACCCGCAGGAGACCTATTCCTACGCCGCCAGCAAGGCCGGACTCATCCACCTCACCAAGCGCATGGCGCTGCGGCTGGTGGGCGAGGGCATCGTGGTGAGCGCCATCGCGCCCGGCGCCTTCGCGTCGGACATGAACCGGCTGGCGCGCGACCATGGCGACGAGATCGCCAAACGCATCCCGGCGGGCCGCATCGGCACCGACGAAGACATGGCCGCGGCCGCCATCTACCTGGCCTCGCGCGCCGGCGACTACGTGGTGGGCTCGACGCTCGTGGTGGACGGCGGCGTGACGTACGCACGCTCGAGCTGAGGGCTGGGTCAGCAGCGCCTGATCCTTCGGCTGGCACGGCCCGGCTGCTGCGCCGCATCATGCAGAATCCGCCGCAGCCGGAACAACAAGCCGGACCCGCCGGAGACTGATGGCCTATCGCTGGACCGAGGAAGGACCCGCCTTCGAGTTCCCCACGCCCTTTGCCGTGGAGAACCGCATGCTGGTCTGGCGCGGTTGGCTCTTGCTGCTGCTGGCCATCACCATGGCCGCCGTCACGGGGTACCTGCAGGGGCTGGATGTGCCCGTGGCCGCGGTGGCCATCGAAGACCGCCCCCCACCCGCAGCCGCCTGGCCCCACTACCTGCTGGCGCTGCTGCTGGCCGTGACCGCCACGCTGGACCTGGTGCGGGCCTCGCGCCAGAAGATGCTGCGGCTGCAGCGCGGCCAGCCGGCCTCGCTGGCGCAGGAGGTGCCGCACGAAGCCACCGGCGTGGGCGCTGGTGCGCCGGCGCTGATGCAGGGCCTGCTCAAGGGCGAACGCCCACCCGGTGTGCTGACCGGGCCGTACCAGCGCTTCCTGCGCGCGCTGGGTTCGGTGAACCATGCGCCGCGGCCGCTGCAGGTGTTCCTGGCAGCGCGCATCGCCCACCTGCTGCTGGGCACGGCCTTGCTCGCGGTGCTGGGGCTGGGCACGGTGCTGCTGCTGAAAAAATCAGCCGCGCTGCCGGTGCTGGCCATCGTCATCAGCGTGCTGGGCGCGGCCTTCGTGGCGCGGCAGGTGTTGCTCACGGCGGAGCCGCCCTTCGGCCGGCTGGTGCTCGCCATCACGGTGAGCCTGGCGCTGGTGGCGGTGGTGCCGCTGTTCCTGTTCGGCGGCCGCCTCACGGCGCTGGAGCCGCTGAAGGGCTTCCAGCTGCCGCTGGCGCTGGGGGTGGCGCTGGCCAGCGGGCTGCTGTTCGAGTGCTTCGGCCTCATGGCCGGGCGCGCCCAGCTGCCGCGTGAGCAGCCCTACAAGCTGCAGCGCGAAGAGGCCACCCTCGAATTCGGCGGCGACCCGCGCAACCTCATGCAGGAGGTGGAGCGTGAGCTGTACCGGCGCTGGACCGAGGGCGTGCCGAACCGGCGTTATGCCTGGCAGCCGCCCTTCGTCGACCGCGCGGCGGTGTCGGGCGAGTGCCGCGTGCAGGTGCTGGAGGAGTCGCAGCCGCTGGTGCACCCCCTGAGCGTGGCCGTCGCTCCCAAGACGCCCAGGCCCGAGGTCACCGACCCCGACGCACCGGTGCGTGCCGCGCCCGCGCCCCGCCTGAACCCGCCGCCGGGCGCCGGCTGGCTGCGCCTGCTGGCCGTGTGTGGCCTCGTGTGGGCGGTGGTGGGTGCGCTGCTGTGGCTGTGGCTGGCCTACACCCGCATGAAGAACCCGGCCGCGCCCTGGTGGCCCGCGGCGCTGGGGCTGGCCTTCGTGGGCGGTGCGGGTTATGCGCTGCGGGTGGGCCACCTGCTGTGGAGCCGCATCGAGCTGCAGAGCACGCTGACCTGGCTGGACATGAAGGGCAGCTTCGTGCGCACCGGCGCCGCCGCGCCGGCCACGCCCGAGAAGGTGGGTGCACAGCGTGCCGAGAAGCCGGTGCAGGTGGACACGCTCGACATGCACTGCAGCGTGGTGCAGCTGCGCTCGGTGTTCTATGCCGCCGTGCCGGCGCGTGCTCTGGGGATGCGCACCCTGCTCGACTGGGCCATCGACATGAAGGGCGCCGAGGCCTGGATCGGCTTCGTGCGGGCGCACACCCGCGGCGGCGGCGGCGTGCCGCCCGACACCATCGCCCCTCGGGCCCAGGCCAGGCCCGCGGCGCGGGCGGGTGATGCCGAAGCCCCGCCGCGCCGCTCGGCCAAGTTCTGCGCCGCCTGCGGCACGCCGGTGCTCGCCGGCGCGCGCTTCTGCCAGCACTGCGGCAACTCGCTGGCCGGCGACTGAGGCCGTTCAGCCGGCCGGCGCGGCCTTCAGGCGCAGCAGCGCGCGCACGAAGCCGTGGTCGCTGCGCCAGCGCTCGCGGCTCTCGTGCAGGTGGTCGTTGAAGACCTCGACGCGGCGCACGTCGCCGATCGCAAACCGTGAGCCGGCCACGAACTCCTCGCTGACCCAGATCTGGTCGAGCAGCTCGGGCCAGCCCTGGTGCACGTGGGAGTAGGCCAGGTCGCGTTTGAGCGCCGGCTCGGTGGCCACGTCCCACGCGTGGTACAGGGCGGTGTCGCGCGCGCCCTTGTCGTAGGCCACGGCCTGGGTGGCGGCGATCATCTGCGTGGTCACGGCATGCGGGCCGTCGTTCAGGTCGCCCAGCAGCACCAGCGGTTCGCTGTGGCCGTGGCGGCCGGTGATGCCGACCACCACGCGGCGCAGGGCTGCAGCCTCGGCGGCACGCATCAGCAGGCTGCGCAGCGTGGCGCGGGCGGTCACGGCGGGGTCGTCGCGGTCTTCCAGCGCATGGCCTTCGGCGTCCTGCAGGTACTTCGGGCGCTTGCTCTTGAGGTGGCACACCAGCACGTGCAGCGGCGCGCCGGTGCGCAGCCGGAGCAGGGCGTGCAGCAGCGGGCGTTCGAAGCGCGTATGCGGGCCGATCCCGGGCACGGGCACCTGCTCGGCGGGCAGGAACTCGGCGATCGACTCCACCGCTTCCACCGGCAGCTTGCTGGCCAGGCCGACGCGCGGCGTGCCGGTGGCGCCCTGCTCGGCGCCGGGCGCGAGCACGGCGCTGAAGCGCTGGCCACTGCGCGTGGCGGCGGCCTTCAGCGCGGCCTCGTGCCACACCTCCTGGAAGCCGCAGACCTCGGCGTTCAGCCGCGCCAGCATGTTGCCGAGCCAGGCGATCTTGCGTTCGTGCTCGGTCGCGTCGTACGGGTCCTGGCCTTCGTAGAAGGCCTGGCCGGGCAGGGCGAGGTTGAGCAGGTTGCAGGTGGCCAGCTGCAGCGTGTGCCAGACGGGTTGCGGCTGCAGCGGGGCCGGGGCCGGTGTCTCCATCGGGCCAGTATCGCGCAGCGCACGACACCGTCATGCCGGCATGCCGCCGTTCGTCTTTGGGTTGCACACACCCACAATCCCGTGGGCGTGCCACCCGAAGGAGCCCCGAGATGAACCAGTACCTGTTCCTGCTGCACGAGAAGCCCGCCGATGCAGCCCATGTCAGCCCGGCCGAGATGCAGGAGATCATCGCCCGCTACAAGGCCTGGAGCGCCGGTCTGGCGCAGCGCGGCCTGATCGCCGGCGGTGAGAAGCTCACCGACGACGGCGGCCGCCACCTGCGCCTGAAGGAAGGCCGCCCCGTGGCCACCGACGGCCCCTACGCCGAGGCGCATGACGTCATCGGCGGCCTCTTCATCGTCAAGGCCGAGTCCGACGCCATGGCCGAGGAGCTGGCGCAGAGCTGCCCGCACCTGCGCGGCAGCCAGTGGATCGAGATCCGCCGCGTCGATCCGACGTGAACGGCGCAGCGCAGCAGCTGCAGGCGCTGCTGGCGCGCCAGCGCCCGCGTGTGGTGGCGCACCTCGCGCGTTCGCTCGGCCTGCCGCACCTGGCGCTGGCCGAGGACGCGCTGCAGACCGCGGCGCTGCGCGCACTGGAACGCTGGCCGGCGGAGGGCGTGCCCGCCAACCCCGCCGGCTGGCTGTACCGTGTGGCGCGCAACGAGGCCATCGACAGCCTCCGTGTGGCGGGGCGTCACGACGCCTGGCCAGACGATGACGAGCGCGCGGCAGCGCTGCTGCCGGCGCCGGAAGCGCCGCAGCGCTTTGCCGGCGAGCTCGACGACGACGAGCTGGCGCTGCTGTTCGCTGCCTGCCACCCGCTGCTCCCCGAGGCGCAGCAGCTGAGCCTGGCGCTGCACATGTTCACCGGGCTCGACCACACCGTGCTCGCGGCCGCGCTGCTGTGCACGCCGGCCGCGCTGGCGCAGCGCCTGCAGCGCGCGCGGGAGGCGCTGCCGCGCGAGCGCCTGCGCCTGCCGGCCGGCCACGAACTGCCGCCGCGGCGCGACGCCGTGCTGGGCACGCTCGCGCTCGCCTTCCACGCCGGCGGCCGCGCCCGTGCGCGGGGTGACCATGCGGCGCTGCCGCTGTGCTGGGAGTCGATCCGCCTGGCGCGGGCCCTGGCCGCGCACCCCGTGGCCAGCCATGCCGATGCCGACGCGCTGGCCGCGATGCTGCTGCTGCACGGCGCGCGCCTGAACGGCCAGCTCGACGAAGCCGGCCACATCGTGCTGCTGCCGGGCCAGCCGCGCGAGCGCTGGGACGGCGGCATGGTGCGTTTGGGCATGCTGCACCTGCAGGCGGCGCAGCGCGCCACGCAGCTGTCACGCTGGCACCTGCTGGCCGGCATCGCGGCCGAACACGCGATGGCGCCCGACTTCGCCAGCACCGACTGGACCGCGATCGTGCGCTTCTACGAAGGCCTGCTGCAGCTCGACCCTTCGCCCGCGCCGCGCCTGGCGCATGCCATCGCGCTGGCCGAGGCCGGTGCGCCGCGGGCCGCGCTCACGCACCTGCAGGCGCTGTTGCCCGAAGCACCCGCCGCCTTGCGCCCACACGCGCTGGCGGCGCTGGCGCGGGCACACGAAAGGCTGGGCGACCGCGATGGCGCGCGTTCGTGGCTGCAGCAGGCCGTGGCCGCCGCGCACCCGGCCGAAGCACGCGCGCTGGCGCAGCGGCTGGCGGCGCTGTAGCTAGGACCGCACGCGCCGGTCCGGCGCCAGCGTGGCGCGGCGCTCCACGCCGGTGCGGCGCTCGCCGCCCCAGGCGTTCTCCAGCTCCAGGCGCTTGATCTCTTCGACCGCGCCATCTTCGGCGCCGCCGGCCTTGCGCGCCTGCGCGCGGGCCAGGCGTTCCATCAGGCGCAGGTCGCGGTCGGTGAGGCCGAGCGCACTTTCCGCCCACTGGTCGACGATGGCCATCAGGTTCTCGTACTGGATCGGCGCGGCCAGCTTCTGCGCGCGCAGCGCAGCCACGGTGCCGCGGTGGCGCGGGTCCACGTCGCGCAGCACGCGGTCGATGGCCTGCTCGCCTTCGCCGTCTTCGCACACCACGTCGATCACGCGGCGGTACAGCAGTTCATCGGCGCTGTACAGGCGGCCCGAGAGGATCATCTCGTTGGCCACCGCGAAGCCGGCGCGGCGGATCGTGAAGTCCCAGGCGCCCATGCCGGGGAAGAGGTTGAACAACACCTCGGGGAAGCCGGCCTGCGCGCTCTTCTCGAAGATGATCCTGTGGAAGGGCAGCACGCTCTCCAGCCCGCCGCCGAGCGTGTCGCCCTGGCTCAGCGCCACGGTGTGGATGCCGAGGTTGGCGGCGTTTTCCATCCACCACACCAGGTCGACACAGCGCTGGCCGTAGAGCCTGAGCGATTCGATGTCGCCGGCGCGCACCAGCAGCACGAAGAGCGCGAGGTCACCGCCGAAGTTGAAGACACGGGGCACATCGGAGGTCATCACGAAGTGGCGCAGCAGCCCCGGGTTGGCGGTGATGTCCGACAGCATCTGCTGCAGCTCGCCCATGGCGGCCAGGCTGTAGCACTGGATGGGCTTGACGCAGGTGCGCACGCGCAGCATGCGCAGCTCGCTCGTCCACTCCAGGCGGATGGTCTTGTACGGCCGGCCCAGCAGGCCTGCCACACCGACGGCGGGGGTCGGGTCCACCAGCGCTGTTCCTGTCCTAGATGGCCTCGATGATGCGCGTGAAGTGGTGGAAGTTCACCCGCACCGATTCCACCACCGCGCGCTGCGCGGCTTCGTCCTTCACCTGGTTGAGGATCTGCCGCAGCTCGGCCATGTGCTGGGCGTCCAGCGAGGCGTGGCTGTCGATGAAGCTCACGCCGCGGTCACCTTCCAGCAGCAGCGATTCGCGGATCGCGCTGGCAAAGGGCCCGCCGTAGACCGAGGCGATGACCTCCAGCGCGTACAGCATGCCCAGCACCGAGGCCGGGTGGCGGCGGTCGGCGGCCCAGTAGTTGTAGCCGTTCAGCGCCAGCGTGTGCGGGCTGGGCGCGTGGGCGCGGGCGTCGGCGGGCGTCACGCCCACGGCTTCCAGGTCGTTCAGCACCCAGAGCTCGTGGCCGGCTTCTTCCTGCATGTGCTCGTACAGGAACATGCGCACCGGCTGCAGCGCGTCGTGCGCCGGCTCGCCCAGGCGGCTGGCCGCCGCGGCGCTCACCGGGTTGAAGTGCCACACCACGTGGTACAGCTCCAGCAGCAGCCGGCGATAACGCTCGACGTTCATGCCCTGTGCCACCGCATCCAGCAGCACCGGGTGGTTCTCAAAGGCGCGGCGGTCCTCGTCCGTCTGAGTCACCAGTTCCGCAAAGAAGCTCAGCATGGAATCCCCAACGAAAGGCCAGCATCGTGCGGTCTAGTTGTTCACCCTGATCTGTACCCGAGTCTAGGGCGCGTTCGGGCTGTCCGTGGCAGTTGATGGTTGGAAACTACAATTCGCGCGATGGAAAAAGCGGTGCTCGCCGAGCCGACGCAGAGCGCCAACCCGCGCGGGCCACGCCCCATCCGCGAGCTGCCCGACGAGCTGATCAGCCAGATCGCCGCCGGCGAGGTGATCGACAGGCCCGCCGCCGCGGTGCGCGAGCTCGTGGACAACGCGCTCGATGCCGGTGCCACCCAGATCACCGTGCGCCTGCTGGCCGGCGGCGTGCGCAGCATCGTGGTGGAGGACGACGGCGCGGGCATCCCGCCCGCCGAGCTGCCGCTGGCGCTGAAGCGCCACGCCACGAGCAAGATCGCCTCGCTGGCCGAGCTGGAATCGGTGGGCACGATGGGCTTCCGCGGCGAGGCGCTGGCGGCCATGGCCTCGGTGGGCGAGATGGCCATCACCAGCCGCACGGCGCATGCCGACCACGCCTGGCGGCTGCAGGCGCGCAGCGGCGAGCTCGGCCCCGCCGCACGCGCCGTGGGCACCACGGTGGAGCTGCAGGAGATCTTCTTCAGCACGCCGGCGCGCCGCAAGTTCCTGAAGACCGACGCCACCGAGTTCGCGCACGCGCTCGAAGCCGTGCGCCGCCACGCGCTGGCGCGGCCCGACGTGGCCTTTGCGGTGTGGCATGAAGGGCGGCTGGCGGCGCAGTGGCGCGTGGCCACGCCAGCACAGCGGCTGGCCGACGTGCTGGGCGCGGACTTCCGCGCCGCCAGCCGTGAGCTGGCCGTGCAGCGCGGCCCGCTGCGTCTGCACGGGCTCGTGGGCCAACCCGAGGCCGCACGCTCGCGGGCCGACCTGCAGTACCTCTTCGTCAACGGCCGCTTCGTGCGCGACCGCCTGCTCTCGCACGCCGTGCGCGCCGCCTACGAAGACCAGCTGCACGGCAGCCGGCAGCCGGCGTATGTGCTGTTCCTGCACATCGCGCCCGAGCTGGTGGACGTGAACGTGCACCCGGCCAAGGCCGAGGTGCGGTTCCGCGACGGCCGTGCCGTGCACCAGGCGGTGCAGCACGCGGTGCAGGACGCGCTGGCGCCGACCCGTGCTGCGGAGGCCGTGGCCGTGGCGGTGCCGGTCGAAGCCCCACCCGCCACCACCATGCCCCCGCTGCCACCGCCGGCCTGGCAGGCGGCGCTGGCCTTGCCTGAGGCCCTGCCCGCTGCGAGCGTGCCGGTGTGGGCCGCCCAGGAGCCGCGCAAGCCCTGGCCCGTCGAGCCGCCCGCCCGCTCGCAGGCTGCCTGGCCGCTGGGCCGCGCCGTGGCACAGATCGGCGGTGTCTACGTGCTGGCCGAGAACGAACACGGGCTCGTCGTCGTGGACATGCACGCCGCGCACGAGCGCATCGTCTACGAAAAGCTCAAGCGCGCCGCCGAAGCCGGCGCGGTGCTGCCGTCGCAGCCGCTGCTGATCCCGGTGAGCTTCGCTGCCACGGCCGAGGAAATTGCGCTGGCTGAAAGCCACGAGGCCGCGCTGCACGAGCTGGGCCTCGACGTGAGCGTGCTCGGCCGCGGCACGCTGGTGGTGCGCAGCCGCCCGGCGGCGCTGCCCGATGCCGACCTGGCCGAGCTCGTGCGCTCGGTGCTCGCCGACCTGGCCGTGGCCGGCGCCAGCCGCGTGGTGCAGCGCGCACGCGACGAGGTCCTGGCGACGATGGCCTGCCACGGCGCCGTGCGCGCCAACCGCCGCCTGACACTCGAAGAGATGAACGCGCTGCTGCGCGAGATGGAAGCCACGGAACGCGCCGACACCTGCAACCACGGCCGTCCCACCTGGCGCCAGGTGACGATGAAGGAGCTGGACGCGCTGTTCCTGCGCGGCCGCTGAGTGTGGCGGCTCAGGCCGTGCGAGCGCGCAGTTGCATCTGCGCGAGCAACTGCGCGCGCACGATGCCCAGCTGCGTCAGCTCGCGCTGGG
>VFQQ010004929.1_pt1 | contig 11414 bp, 12 predicted proteins | sample 3512341 | NCBI WGS metagenome assembly VFQQ01 (sample SAMN10412373, study PRJNA504923) | tailings metagenome | isolation source: Relicate 2 Philex TSF1 revegetated site | place: Philippines: Tuba, Benguet | collected 2017-08-29 | reverse complement strand
CGAATGAGCATGCGCGCCGTCTATGAGGTGTTCGAAGGCTGGGTGAACCCGTTTCGGGAACCCGGCAACCTTCGGCCACCCGAGACTGTTTGGGGCTTTCTCTGGCACTATGTCGGCCAGGCAAAGCTCGCCTTCTTCGCCATGCTGGTCATCGGCGGCATAGCCCCGCTCGTCGAAGCGGGGCTTTTTTATTTCGTCGGCCATCTGGTCGATATTCTCGATCAGTCTTCCGGTAACAGAAGCTGGCAGGGGCTTTGGGACGCCGCCGGCATGCAGTTGCTGTTCATGCTGGTTACCGTTCTGGTGCTGCGGACGATCGTCGAGGCGCTGTCCGACCTGATCGACGAGCAGACGATTACGCCGGGCTTCTACAATCTCGTCCGCTGGCAGGCGCACCGTCACGTCTCGCGCCAGTCCTATGCCTTCTTCCAGAACGATTTCGCCGGCCGCATCGCCACCAAGGTGTGGCAGGCGGGGCAGGCGACCGGCGACCTGATGGAAAGCTTCATCGAGGTCGTGTGGTTCATGATCATCTATACGATCACCACGCTGGCGCTGGTGGCCAGCCTCGATCTCAGGATGGCGGGGCTGGTGCTGATCTGGATCGTCGCCTTCGGCTTCGTCGCGCGCCACTACCTGCCGTCGATCCGCAAGCATGCCGAGGCGACCGCCGAGGCGGGCTCGATGATCAATGGCCGCATCGTCGATTCCTATTCCAATGTGCTGACGCTGAAGCTGTTCGCCGCCGATGGCGATGACCGCTACATCCGCAACGGTTTCGACATCTATGTCGAGACGCAGCGGCCGTTCATGCGCAAGCTGACCGGCCTGCGCATATCCATGACCGCGCTGTCGGGCGTGATGATCACGGCGATTGCCTGCTTTTCCGTCTATCTCTGGGTCGAGGGCACGATCACGGTCGGCGCGGTCGCCTTCACGCTCAGCCTCGTGCTGCGGCTCAACATGCTGTTGCTGCGCTTCATGATGCAGCTCAACGGCATCCTGCGAAATCTCGGCGTGCTGGAAAATTCCAAGGCGCTGATCTCGCAGCCGCTCGGGCTGATCGACAGACCGGGTGCGAAGGAACTGGCGGTCAAGGGCGGCGAGATCCGCGCGGAGAACGTCGTTTTCCACTATGGCAAGGGTGGCGGCGTGCTCGACGGCATCGATCTTGTCGTCAAGCCCGGCGAGAAGGTCGGACTGGTCGGGCCGTCGGGCGCCGGCAAGACCACGCTCGTCAATCTGATGCTGCGGCTCTACGATCTGGAAGGCGGCAGGATCCTGATCGACGGGCAGGACGTTTCGAGCGTGACGCAGGATTCGCTGCGGGCCAATATCGGCGTCGTCAGCCAGGATACCGCACTCTTTCACCGCTCGCTGCGCGACAACATCAAGCTCGGAAAGCCGGACGCCACTGAGGCCGAGGTGATCGCGGCGGCGCGAAAGGCCGAGGCGCATGATTTCATCGGCAGGCTGCGCGACAATCAGGAGCGCTCCGGGTATGACGCCTATGCCGGTGAGCGCGGCGTGAAGCTTTCGGGCGGCCAGCGCCAGCGCATCGCCATTGCCCGTGTCTTCCTGAAGGACGCGCCTATATTGGTGCTGGATGAAGCGACGTCGGCGCTCGATTCGGATGTCGAGGCGGCGATCCAGGAAAACCTTCATGCGCTGATGCAGAACAAGACCGTCATTGCCATTGCGCACCGCCTTTCGACCATCGCAGCACTCGACCGGCTGGTGGTGCTGGATGACGGGCGCATCGTCGAGCAAGGCACGCATGACGAACTTGTGGAGCAGGACGGCCTTTATGCGCGGCTGTGGAAGCGCCAGTCCGGCGGCTTCCTGTTCCATGAAGACCAGATCGAAGCGACGAGGCCGGCCTGATGAAAGAGGGAGGGTTGCAGGAAAGGATATGGCGCCGGTTCGAGGGCGCGATCGATCCGTTCCAGGACACCGATCGCGAGGTGCTGCTGGCCAATGCGTGGCGCGTCATCCTTTATTTCGCCAGCCAGGCCAAGGGGCCGTTCATCCTGTTGCTGATCGTCGGCGGCCTGTCCGGCGCGGTCGACGCGGCGCTCTACTGGTCCGTCGGCTGGCTGATCGATCTTCTCGACAAGACCAGCCCGCAGGCATTGCTGACCGATCACTGGCCGGAACTGGTGGCGCTCATGGCGCTGCTTCTGGTGGTGCGCAGCGTGGTGATGATCGGCGGCGCCATCGTCGAGCAGCAGATGGTCGTGCCCGGCTTTTTCTCGATGGTGCGCTGGCAGGCGTTCCGCCGTGTCATCGAGCAGCCCTATGATTTCTACCAGAACGATTTCGCCGGGCGCATCGCGACAAAAATCATGCAGGGCGGCGAGGCCGTCGGCGATTTCATCGTCAATGTGCTCCAGACCATGTGGGCATTCCTGACCTTTATGATCCTGACGACGACGATCCTGATAACGGTCGATCCTCTGATGGGCGTGGTGGTCACGCTCTGGTTCATCGCCTATGCCGCGATCGTCTATTTCCTGCTGCCCGAAATGCGCCGCGCCGGCCGCGCCACGGCTGACGAACGCTCGATCTTCAACGGGCGGCTGGTCGATGCCTTCACCAACATCATGGCGGTAAAACTGTTCGACAGCGGGCGGCGCGAACATGCCTATGTCCGCGACGGGCTCGAGCGGTTTCTGGTCGCCGTCGTGCGGCTGACGCGCTCGGTCACGCTGGTGCGCAGCTCGATCGCCATCCTCAACGGTTTCATGATGGGCTCGGTGGCGGCGATCTGCATCTATAAATGGACCGGCGGCGGCATCTCCACCGGCTCGATTGCCGCCTCGCTCGGTCTCGTCTTCCGGCTCAACCAGATGTCGGGCTGGATCATGTTCAACATCAGCGGCCTGATCCGCAATTATGCCACCGTGCAGGATGCCACCCGCACCATCTCTGTGCGGCCGGCGATACGCGACGCGGCGGATGCCGTCGTCATGCCGCGCGCCAAGGGCGATATCCGCTTCGAGAACGTTTCCTTCCATTATGGCAAGGGCGGCGGGGTCATAGAAAAGCTGAACCTGCATATCAGGCCGGGCGAACGGGTGGCGCTGATCGGCCCCTCAGGAGCGGGCAAGACGACGATCGTCAACCTGGCGCTGCGGCTGTTCGATGTCGAGCAAGGCCGCATCCTTATCGACGGGCATGATTTGCGCTCGGTGACGCAAGGGTCGCTGCGCGCGCAGTTCGGGGTGGTCAGCCAGGAGGCGATGCTGATGCACCGCTCGATCCGCGACAATATCGGCTATGGCCGCGAAGGGGCGACGCAGGCCGAGATCGAGGAGGCTGCCGAGCGGGCGGCGGCGCATGAGTTCATCGTCGATGTCTCCGATCCCAAGGACAGGCGCGGCTACGATGCCCATGTCGGCGAGCGCGGCGTGAAACTGTCCGGCGGCCAGCGCCAGCGCGTGGCTATCGCGCGCATGATGCTGAAGGACGCGCCGATCCTCATTCTCGACGAGGCGACATCGGCGCTCGATTCGGAAGTGGAAGCGGCGATCCAGGACAATCTCTACCGGATGATGGAAGGCAAGACGGTCATCGCCATCGCCCACCGGCTTTCAACCATCGCAGCATTGGACCGCCTGATCGTGCTCGATGATGGCAAGATCGTCGAGGAAGGCACGCATGAAGCGCTAATCGCAAGGGACGGGCTTTATGCGCAGCTCTGGAAGCGCCAGTCGGGCGGCTTCCTGGCCGATCGGCTCGCCGCGGAGTAGCGCCGCCATGTCTCTTCGCCCGCCCGGCAGATATTCGCATCCGTCGCAGGAAACCGGCTTCAACGTACTCGAGCACGAGATGCTGGCGGAAATGGCCGTTTCGCTCGGCCGTGCCGGACAGCGTGCGGAGGAAACGCTGGCGCTGCTGCGCGACCATCAAGGCGACGAGGCGAAAAGGCAGAAGCTTCTGAAAGACGCCGCCCGCGCCGTGCACGCCTATTTCATCCAGCGCGAACTTTGCGGCTTGCGCCGCCACGACGACGTGATCCGCGATCTCGCCATTCCGAAGGGGGTGCTGGTCAGGCTTGGCGCGATGTGAGCGGGCTCATTCGAGCCATTCGGTGATGAACGTCTCGCTGGCGTGAATGTCGATCGTTTCCAGCAGGCCGGGACCGATGTTTTCGAATTTGTGCGGCGTGTTGGCCGGCGCGACGAGCACCATGCCGGCCTGTGCTTCGATCTGCTGGTCACCAACGGTGAAGCGGGCGCGGCCGGACCGGATGATGAAGGTTTCGGCATAGGGATGCCGGTGCAGTCTTGGCCCGCTGCCGATCGTTTCGGAACTGTTGAAGATTATCGAGACCGGAGAGCCGCATGCGGTGCCCGGCAGCTCGCCGTGCCACAAGGTTGGCGATTCGGCCCAGCCGTCGCGATTGATCACGGTCACCATGGCGCCGACGATACGCTGGAGCGTTGCTGCGTGTCGAGATGGTGGGCGGGCGTTTCAAATTGTCGAGCCGTCCCAGGGATTGAAAAGCGCGACACCCATTCGCTGGAAGTCGTTCACATTGCGCGTCACGATAGTGAAGCCATGCACCAAGGCAGTCGCGGCTATGAGCGAATCGCGCTCGGGCCGGGGATCGGGAACGTGAAGGGCTGCGCACCGCAACGCGACCGCCGTATCGACCGGAAGAATCCGGCCATCGAACTGCGGCAAAATGGTTCCTGAAATCCAGTTGCGCAACGACGCGCCTTGCAATGTGTCGCGCCTCTCGACGAGAAGGGCGCCATATTCCAGTTCGAGCACGGTTATGGCGGAAAGGAAGAACTGTACCGGCGACATTGTATCCGCCCATGCCAGAACCTGACGATCTGCCTTTTCCCTGCGCCTCAATTCGGAAACGACATTGGTGTCGAGCAGATACATCAATCGAGATTGGCCGGCTTGAACAGGCCTTTCCCGATGGGCTTGGGATCAAAGTCGAAATCGCCGCCCTCAGTCTGCGCAAGGGCTTCGGCCAGGCTAACCGTCTTGCCGGCAAGACGCTGATATTCCTCGATCGTCAGCAGGACATGGGCGGGGCGGCCACGGTCCGTGATGAAGACCGGCCCCTTGCTCGCCGCTTTCTTGGCGCCGCTCGTGTCCTGGTTGAAGAGTCGGCTGGACAGGGTCGTAATGGTCATCGTGGCCCTCTTTTCTCGGTGGAGAGATTTCCACCGACTGAGTGATGCGTCAAGAGATATGTAGTTACGTATCTACATTTTTACAGTCCGCGCCGTTTTTGGCTCTCCACAGCCACCCGCGACAATGTGCCCTGACCCCTTTGTCCCGTCTGGACAAGAGCCGGCTTCGCGCATAAACCGAGTGCCAAATGCCGGAGGAATTCGTCAGCCTGTTCCGCTATGCGGTTGCGGGCCGTCGACAGTGAGCGGGGACATGGCTCGACCACCGGCGTGGGTAAGGCGAAAGGATCATATCTCGTGAGCGCAAACGACACGATCGACCCAACCCGTCGTGATTTTCTTTATGTGGCGACCGGCATGGCCGGCGTCGTCGGCGCCGGTGCGGTCGCATGGCCGTTCATCGACCAGATGCGCCCCGACGCCTCGACGCTTGCAGCCTCCTCGGTCGAGGTTGACGTTTCGTCGCTGACGCCGGGCATGTCGCTGACGGTCAAGTGGCGCGGCAAGCCGGTGGCGATCCGCAATCGCACGGAAAAAGAGATGAAGGATGCCGAGGCGGTCAGCCTCAGCGATCTCAAGGACCCGCTTGCGCGCAACGCCAATCTGGCCAGCGACGCGCCCGCGACCGACGCAAACCGCACCGTGCCGGGCAAGGAAGCCTGGATGGTGATGGTTCAGGTCTGCACCCATCTTGGCTGCATCCCGCTCGGCGAGCAGGGTGAATATGGCGGCTGGTTCTGCCCGTGCCACGGCTCGGCGTACGATACGGCCGGACGTATTCGCAAAGGACCGGCGCCTGAGAACATGGCGATTCCGGTATTCTCGTTCATTTCCGATACTTCGATCCGGATCGGCTAAGGCAGAGGGAACTTAATCCATGAGCGGTGGACACTCGACCTATTCGCCAAAGACAGGCATCGAACGCTGGTTCGACGCGCGCATGCCATTGCCGCGCCTCATCCACGATTCGTTCGTCTCCTTTCCGGTTCCGCGCAACCTGAACTATGCCTACACTTTCGGCGGCATCCTTTCGCTGATGCTGGGCGCGCAGATACTGACCGGCATCGTGCTGGCCATGCACTATGCGGCAGACACGACGCTGGCTTTCCAGTCGGTCGAAAAGATCATGCGCGACGTGAATTCGGGCTGGCTGCTGCGCTACCTGCATTCCAACGGCGCTTCGATGTTCTTCATTGCCGTATACATCCACATCATGCGCGGCCTCTATTACGGCTCGTACAAGGCGCCGCGCGAACTGCTCTGGATCCTCGGCTGCATCATCTACCTCCTGATGATGGCGACCGGTTTCATGGGCTATGTGCTGCCCTGGGGCCAGATGTCCTTCTGGGGCGCCACCGTCATCACCGGCTTCTTCACCGCCATTCCGCTGGTGGGCGAATGGGTCCAGCAGCTTCTGCTTGGTGGCTTCGCCGTCGACAACCCGACGCTGAACCGCTTCTTTGCGCTGCACTATCTGCTGCCCTTCATGATCGCCGGCGTCGTCATTCTTCATATCTGGGCGCTGCATGTGGTCGGCCAGACCAACCCGACGGGCATCGAGATCAAGTCGAAAACCGACACCGTGGCCTTCACGCCCTATGCGACCATCAAGGACGCGTTCGGCATGGTCGTGTTCCTCGCCGTGTTCGCCTACTTCGTCTTCTACATCCCGAACTATCTCGGCCACCCGGACAACTACATCGTTGCCGACTCGCTGAAGACGCCGGCCCATATCGTGCCTGAATGGTACTATCTGCCGTTCTACGCGATCCTGCGCGCCATCACCTTCAACATCGGGCCGATCGACTCGAAGCTCGGCGGCGTGCTGGCCATGTTCGGCGCCATCGCGGTCCTGTTCTTCGTGCCGTGGCTGGATACATCGAAGGTTCGTTCGGCCGTCTACCGTCCATGGTACAAGCTGTTCTTCTGGCTCTTCGTCGCCAATGCCATCTTCCTCGGCTGGCTCGGTTCGCGCCCGGCGGAAGGCACCTATGTCGCGCTGGCGCAGGCCTCGACGCTTTACTACTTCGCGTTCTTCCTCGTCATCATGCCGGTTCTCGGCCTGATCGAGACGCCGCGGCGGTTGCCGAACTCGATCACCGAAGCGGTGCTCGAGAAGAACAAGTCCGGCTCGGGTCACCCCGCTGGTGCTGCGGCATCGCCGGAAACCAAGGGCTGAGCGAGAATCTTGAGAGGAATGTTCGTATGAAAAAGATTCTCACCGGATTGGCTGTGTTCGGACTGGTCGTGGCCGGCGCCTTTGGCGCCGCCATCGCCGCCGAGGAAGGCCACAACGAGGCCGAGCCGACCCATTTCCCGATCCACAAGCCGAAGCAGGAAAAGTGGTCGTTCGCAGGTCCGTTCGGCACCTACGACAAGGCACAGCTCCAGCGCGGCCTGAAGGTCTACAAGGAAGTCTGCTCGGCCTGTCATTCGATGGAACTGGTGGCGTTCCGCACGCTGGCGGACCTTGGCTATTCCGAGGCGCAGGTGAAGGCTTTCGCCGCCGAATACGAAGTGCAGGATGGCCCCAACGCCGATGGCGAGATGTTCACGCGCAAGGCGATCCCCAGCGATCACTTCCCTTCGCCGTTTCCGAACCACGCAGCGGCTGCCGCTGCAAATGGTGGTGCGGCCCCTCCTGACTTCTCGCTGATCGCCAAGGCGCGCGGCGTGGAACGTGGGTTCCCCACCTTCGTCTTCGACATCTTCAAGCAGTATGCCGAAGCCGGCCCGGACTACATCCACGCCCTGCTGAATGGCTATGACGAGCAGCCGCCGGCGGGAATGCAGATCGCCGAGGGCACGCACTACAATCCGTATTTCATTGCCGGCAAGTCGCTGGCCATGGCCAAGCCGATTTCGGACGACCAGGTCACCTACGACGACGGTTCGCCGCAGACGGTCGAGCAGTATTCGCACGACGTTGCTGCGTTCCTGATGTGGGCCGCCGAGCCGCATCTGGAAGCGCGCAAGCAGACCGGTTTCCGTGTCATGGCCTTCCTGCTGCTGTTCGGCGCGCTCGTCTACCTGACCAAGCGCAAGGTCTGGTCGGGCGTCGCCCACTAAAAGCGGGCACCGCCGGCAAGTCGAATGTTGGGAAGGGCGCGCAAGCGCCCTTTTCTTTTTGTACGCACGGCGGCAAAAGTAAGCCTCAACGGAACGGTCTCATGAAATCCTCCCTCGAAGACACCCTGATCTCCGCGATCCGCAACATTCCCGACTATCCCAAGCCGGGCATCATGTTCCGCGACATCACCACGCTGCTCGGCAATGCGCGGGCCTTCCGGCGCGCCATCGACGAACTGGTGCATCCCTATGCCGGCTCGAAGATCGACAAGATCGCCGGCATCGAGGCGCGCGGCTTCATTCTCGGCGGGGCGATGGCGCACCAGCTTTCGTCGGGCTTCATTCCAATCCGCAAGAAGGGAAAGCTGCCGCACGAGACCGTGCGCGTCGCCTACAGCCTGGAATACGGTCTGGACGAGATGGAGATGCACAAGGACGCGGTTTCGGCTGGCGAGAAGGTCATCCTCGTCGACGACCTGATCGCCACCGGCGGCACCGCCGAGGGCGCGGTGAAGCTGCTGCGCCAGATGGGCGCCGACATCGTGGCCGCCTGCTTCGTCATCGACCTGCCGGAACTCGGCGGGCGTGCGAAGCTGGAAGCGCTGGACGTGCCTGTGAGGACGCTGGTGGCGTTTGAGGGGCATTGAGGTTGGAGGGGTTGGCGCTGCCCCTCATCCGCCTGCCGGCACCTTCTCCCCGTATAGTGACGGGGAGAAGGTGGCTGGCCGCAACCTTACCGCTTCTTCCTTCTCCCCGTTCACGGGGAGAAGGTGGCCCGAAGGGTCGGATGAGGGGCAGCGCCAACCTCTCAAATCTCTCTCAATCCGCCTTCACAAGCACCGCGCTCTCAAACTCCAGAACCTTGTCCCCAGTCGAATCGAAGGCGTCGGCGCGGATGGTTACCAGCCTCCATCCGGGACGGCTGGCGACCGGCCTGTGGCTCAAGCCGGTGCGGGTGAAGGTGATCGTTTCGCCGGCATAGACGGGCTTCAGCCATTTCAGGTTCTTGAAGCCGGGCGAGGGGCCGAATTCCGGCTTGGGGCCGGGGCCGTTCCATTTGCCGTCGGCCTCGGCCTGCTGCTCGAGATTGTAGCGCATCCATGTCGCGGTCGTGTGCCAGCCGGAGGCGCATAGCCTGCCGAACACGCTGTTCTCGGCCTTCTTCTCATCCATATGAAAAGGCTGCGGGTCGTATTTGGCGGCGAATGCCTTGATCGCCTCCGGCTCGAATCTGTGCGAGCCGAGCGTGACCGTGACGCCGATGCCGAGGAATTCGTCGAGCGTCATGCCGTGCCCTCGCGCGTCAGGAACATGCCGGTGTTTTCCAGTTCGATCACGCTCTCGCCCTTCTGGTTGAAGAGTTCGTGGCGGCAGGTGACGAAGCCGAGCGTCGGCCGCGATTTCGACAGCCGCTTGGCAACGACGCTGCTGCGACCGGTCAGCGTATCGCCGGCAAGCACAGGCTTCTTCCAGCGGGCATATTCGATGCCGGGTGCGCCCTGCGAAGTGGAGTCGAGCAGGAAGGCGTCGCACATCATGCGCATGAACATTGCGCAGGTGTGCCAGCCGGAGGCGGAAAGCCCGCCGAGAATGCTCGCCTTGCCGGCTTCCTCATCAAGATGCATCGGCTGCGGGTCGAACTCGCCGGCAAATTCGATGATCTCGGCGGCGGTGACGTGTTTGGTGCCGAGGTCGATCGACCCGCCTTCGGGAAAATCCTCATAGGCCCATTTTTTTGTGGTCATGCCGCAATCCTGTTCAGGTTTGAACGTTCATAGTGGCGTTTGTCTCGCCCGACGGCAAGCCCGACCATCGCGCCACAGGCAGCGGACGGTTGTTACAGCCAGCCGCGCCGCTTGAAATAGAGGTATGGCAGGATGGCCGACAGGACCATTAGGCAAAGCGCGAAGGGATAGCCGAGAAGCCATTTCAGTTCGGGCATGATGTCGAAATTCATGCCGTAGATGGAAGCGACGAGCGTGGGCGGCAGGAAGACCACGGCAGCCACGGAGAAGATCTTGATGATGCCGTTCTGCTCGATGTTGATCATGCCGAGCGTGGCGTCGAGCAGGAAGGTGATCTTGTTGGACAGGAACGAGGCATGGTCGGTCAGTGACGAGACGTCCCGCGACAGCGTCTTGACGCGAGCGCGCACATCCTTGCTCTTGGCCTGCATGGTGACGTTGCCGAGAAAACCGGAAAGCCGCTGCAGCGTCATCAGGCTCTCGCGGATGTTGGAGGTCAGTTCCTCCTTGCGGCCGATGGCCTGCAGCACTTTCTGGAAATCGCGGTCGCGCTTGGACGCCTTGGTTTCGGACGACTGGAAGATGCCGTGCGAGATGGTGTCGATGTCATGGCCGATGCGCTCCAGCACGTCGGCCAGGCGGTCGACGATCGCTTCGAGCAGGCTGACGAGGATGGTCTCGCCATTGGTGCAGCCCATGGTGACTTTCTCGGCCCGCATCGGAAAGGTCTGGAAGGCGCGGGGCTCGTGATAGCGAATGGTGATCAGCCTGCTGCCCGAGAGCACGAAGGTCACCGGTGACATGACGGGATGATCCTCATCCGTCTTCGCCGGTAGCGTGGCGGTCATGAAGTAGGCGCCGTTTTCGATGTAGAGGCGCGAGGAAATCTCGATCTCCTCCATCTCCTCGCGTGTCGGCACACCGACACCGAGCCACTTCTCGACCTCGGCCTCTTCTTCCTTCGTCGGCGTGACGAGATCGGCCCAGATGACCGCATCCTTGTTCGCCTCGAGATCGTCCACCGGGCGCAGACGGTCATTGTCGAGGACAAAGGCCTTGATCATCGTTGGCTCCGTATTCCCAAGAGAAAGCGCGTCAGAGGCCGACGCCGATTCATTAAACGCCGTAGACCTCGGCGTTCAATGCGTCAAGAATTGGGTATCGGCTGATAGCGGCGGTCAGGTGTTGAACTTGAACATCAGCACGTCGCCGTCCTGCACGACATATTCCTTGCCTTCGTCGCGCGCCTTGCCGGCTTCCTTGGCGGCGACTTCGCCACCGAGGGTGACGAAGTCGTCATAGGCGATGGTCTGGGCACGGATGAAGCCGCGTTCGAAATCGGTGTGGATGACGCCGGCAGCACCCGGTGCCTTGGTGCCGCGCTCGATCGTCCAGGCGCGCGTTTCCTTGGGGCCGGCGGTGAAATAGGTGATCAGGTGCAGGA
>VFQQ010004927.1_pt1 | contig 11419 bp, 8 predicted proteins | sample 3512341 | NCBI WGS metagenome assembly VFQQ01 (sample SAMN10412373, study PRJNA504923) | tailings metagenome | isolation source: Relicate 2 Philex TSF1 revegetated site | place: Philippines: Tuba, Benguet | collected 2017-08-29 | reverse complement strand
CGCCCCCGCCTCGGACTTGTACGTCTCGTGCGTGACCATGCCCTGCGTGAACAGGGCCGCGAACGGCTCCCGCAGGTTCTTGGTGCCGTGGCCAGCGTCCGAAATCGCCCGATAGAAGAACCGCGAATAGAGAAGATGCAGGATCGCGTGCTCGATGCCGCCAATGTATTGATCGACCGGCAGCCAGTAGTTCGCCTGCTCGGTGTCGACCGGCTTGTCCGCGTGCGGCGCGGTGAAGCGCACGTAGTACCAAGAGCTGTCGACAAACGTGTCCATGGTGTCGGTTTCCCGGCGCGCGGGCTTCGCGCACTTCGGGCAATCGACATGCTTCCACGTCGGATGACGATCCAGTGGATTGCCCGGCTTGTCGAACGTCGCGTCGTCCGGCAGCTTGACCGGCAGATCCTTGGCCGGCACCGGCACGATCCCGCAATCGTCGCAGTGAATGACCGGGATCGGGCAGCCCCAATAGCGCTGGCGCGAGATACCCCAGTCGCGCAGGCGATAGTTGATCTTGCGCTGGCCGACGGGCTTGCCGCCGAGCGTCGAACCTTCGAGCTTCTTCGCCGCGGCTTCGAACGCGTCCTTGGTCGACAGACCATCGAGGAAGCGCGAGTTGATCATCGTGCCGTCGCCATCGACGGCCGTGTCGCCGATCGCGAAGCCCTCGGCCTTCGCGCCGGGCGGCAGGATAACGGGAATGACGGGCAGGTTATAGGCGCGCGCGAAATCGAGGTCGCGCTGATCGCCTGCCGGGCAGCCGAAAATCGCGCCCGTGCCGTAGTCCATCAAAATGAAGTTCGCGACATAGACAGGCACCAGCCAGTCTTTGTCCAGCGGATGCACGGCGCGGATGCCGGTATCGAAGCCGCGCTTTTCAGCCGACTCGAGATCGGCAACCGATGTGCCCATGCGCCGGCACTCTTCGGAGAACGCGGCCAGCTCCGGATTGGTCTCGGCCGCGGCCCTCGCGAGCGGATGATCGGGCGCGATCGCCATGAACGACGCGCCGAACAGGGTGTCCGGTCGCGTCGTGTAGATCTCGAGCTCCGAATGCCCCTTGGGCGCCGTCGTCTTGTCGAGCGCCCAGCGCACCAGCATGCCTTCCGAACGGCCGATCCAGTTCGCCTGCATCAGGCGCACTTTCTCGGGCCACTTGTCGAGCGTCGACAGTGCTTCGAGGAGTTCGTCCGAATAGGCGGTGATCTTGAAGAACCACTGCGTCAGCTCGCGCTGCTCGACGAGCGCGCCTGAACGCCAGCCGCGCCCGTCGATCACCTGCTCGTTGGCGAGCACGGTGTGATCGACCGGATCCCAGTTGACCTTCGACGACTTGCGGTAGGCGAGACCTTTGGCGAGCAGATCGAGAAACAGCTTCTGCTGGTGCTTGTAGTAGTCGGGGCTGCAGGTCGCGAGCTCGCGGCTCCAGTCCAGCGACAACCCCATCGACTTGAGCTGCCCCTTCATCGTGTCGATGTTGGCGTAGGTCCACTTGGCCGGATGCGTCTTCCGCTCGATGGCGGCGTTCTCGGCCGGCATGCCGAACGCGTCCCAGCCCATCGGATGCAGCACGTTGAAGCCCTTGGCGCGCTTGAAGCGCGCGACCACGTCGCCCATCGCGTAGTTCCGCACATGCCCCATGTGAATGCGGCCCGACGGATACGGGAACATCTCGAGCACGTAGCTCTTCGGCCGCGAATGGTCGTCGGAAGCCCGGAAGATCTCTCCGTCCTCCCAGACCTTCTGCCAGTGCTTCTCACGTGCGGGCGCGTTGTAGCGTTCAGTGGCCATGGATGGTCGTCGTGCTTTCGGCGTTAAGGATTTGGGCGCGTACTCAGCCCGAAAGGCGGGGGCCGGTCAAGGCGACCCGGCGCCCGACAGGTGCCGAAAATGCTGGCGGGATAAGCCTCCGGCCGGGTCATGTCGATATTTTCCATTTTCATCGACACATGACCATTCACATGTCGATCCGATCGACACATACCTCAAAATATGTCGATAAAACGCAATTTCATCGACATAATAATCTGGACGTGTCTAAAAGATCGACATATCCTCCATTGTGTGTCGATAAATTTCAAAAACGTCGACATATGAACAAGCACTCCGGGGAGACCAGTGTTCCAGCCCAATCAACCTTACAATGATCTCCCACTGCTCCCGCCAGTGACGGATGTCGAGACACGCGCGATCCTCAAAAAATGGGGCCTGGCCCGCACAGCGCTCGCTGAGCTTCGGCTTGCCGGGCAGATTATCCCGGACCAGAGCGTGCTCATCAGTGCCATCCCTCTTCTCGAAGCCAAGGACAGCTCCGAGATCGAGAACATCGTCACGACAAACGATGCGCTCTTTCGCGAGGCGAGCCTGGGCGACGACGACGGCGATCCAACGGCAAAGGAAGCCCTTCGATACCGGACGGCCCTCTACAAGGGGCTGGAGGCCTTGAAGATTACACCGCTATCCGCGCGAACGGCGGTCGAGATCTGCCAAACGGTCACGGGGATAGACCTGGACGTCAGAAACATACCTGTGAGCCTCACCAACAAGCACACAGGCGAGATCATCTACACGCCGCCTCAGGAACAGGAGCGGCTTCGTGGCCTGCTCGGAAACTGGGCCGACTACCTGCACAAAGCCGACGACGGCCTCGACCCGCTGATCCGGATGGCGATCCTGCACTATCAGTTCGAGGCCATACACCCATTCTCCGACGGCAACGGCCGAACCGGGCGCATCCTCAATCTGCTCTATCTGATAGAATGCCGACTGCTCGACCTGCCGACACTTTACCTAAGCCGCCACATCTTGCGTACGCGGGGCGACTACTATCGCTTGCTCGAACGGGTAACGACCCACGGCGAATGGGAGCCTTGGATCCTCTACATGCTCACGGCTGTCGAAGTGACGTCGAACTGGACAACCCAGAAGATCAGAGCCATTCGCGCACTCATGGACGCTACGAACGCGATCGTGCGCGATCGTGCCCCAAAAACCTATTCGCGCGACTTGATCGATCTGATTTTCACTCAGCCTTACAGCCGCATCGCAAACTTGGTAGATCGGGGGATCGCCAAACGGCAAGCAGCCTCGGTGTACCTCAAGGAGCTAACGAGGATCGGCGTGCTGACGGAAGAGAAGGTCGGGCGCGACAAGATTTTCTTGCACCGAAAGTATCTCGATCTCCTTTCAAGCGACGAACATACGTTCGAGCCCTACACGAGCCCTCAAACCTGATTGCGACACAACCGCCGACCGACGAGCCGGCTGTGCGCAAATTTGCGATCTGACCTCCTGCCCTAGCCCAGTGCACGTCTGCAAAACATGCACTGATTTTTGTACTTTCAGCGCGCATACGCGCAGAGACAAGCCGAACCGATGACCGAACGGACATCCCCCAACTTGGCCGCAGCCGCCCTCGCCGACGTCGAAGCCCGCATTGCCGAGGCCGCCCGCGAAGCCGGCCGAGACCCCGCCTCCGTCCACCTGATCGCGGTCACCAAAACCTTCGGCCGCGACGACATCCTCCCCGTTCTGGAAGCCGGCCATCGCCTTTTCGGCGAGAACCGCGTCCAGGAATCGAAGGCGAAATGGCCCGAGTTGCGCCAGCTCTATCCGGACCTCACCCTGCACCTCATCGGCCCTCTTCAGTCGAACAAGGCGCGCGAAGCGGTCGAGCTATTCGACGCTATCCATACCGTGGACCGGCCGAAGATCGCCAAGGCCATCGCCGACGAGCAGCAGCGGCAGGGTAAGGCGCTCAAGCTCTTCATCGAGGTCAACACCGGCGAGGAGCCGCAGAAGGCCGGCATTCCTCCAAAGGAGACCGCAGCATTCCTTGCCCATTGCCGCCGGGATCTCGGCCTCGAAATCGCGGGCCTCATGTGCATCCCCCCGGTCGAGGAAGAACCCGCGGTCCACTTCGCCTTTCTCGCCAAGCTCGCCGGAGATCTAGGGCTCCCCGAACTCAGTATGGGTATGAGCGGAGACTTCGAGACGGCTACCCAGTTCGGTGCCACTTACGTGCGCGTCGGCTCCGCGATTTTCGGCACACGTTGAATCTCGGGTGCGAGCTGTGACCCAGTAAACACGCATTTACTCACAGCTTTCGCACACTCCCGCGCCGCGCGCCGTCCGCGTGCGCCACCCCCCGATGCTAGCCTTTCGGCAATCGAGTGATTCGGCGCGCCCGATCACGACTTGAAACCGAAGGGAGACCGGCATGACAGCACCCGCCCTCAAGGTGGTCGACGCCCGTGCAGACGCAGCGGCCGCCGATGCAGCGCGTGACGCACGCGCCGAGGCTCTCGAGCAAGCGGCCACAGAAGCGAAGACAAAAGGCAAGAGCACGAAGAAAACGTCCAAGCGCGCCTCCGACGGCTGGGACCGCTTCGTGGTCGACATCTGGATTACGGACCTGAACTTCACCGAGTTCGGCATCTACAAGCGCACGCGCAACCGCGCCAAGTCGCGCCAGTTCACGTCCGACATGGATATCTTCGGCGAGATCATCGAGAACGGCGAGCGCACCGGCCTCTTCGGCTATCGCGAGGAGGCGTGGAAGAAGGCCCAGGGCATGGACAAGCGCCTGGTCTTCAAACTCTTCACGCCGAACCTCGGCTGGCGCGCCACCATGGATCTGATGATCGGCCGCTCACTGCAGCAGACCATCGGCGCCCGCGGCTTGCCGGTGATGACCTATTCGATCAACACCGACGACGACAACTACATCATCTATCTCGAGCGCTCGGCCAACAAGTGGCCGTTCATGCCCGAGCACTTCTCGTTCTTCATCATCGACGGCAAGGGCCAGCCCGAGTTCTACAGGCTGAAGCGCGCTTTCATCAATCTCGGCGGCGACTACGCGCTGATCAACCAGCGCGGCGAGACCGTTGGCTATCTCGACGGCAAAGTGTTCTCGATTGGCGGCAAGTGGAAGGGCCAGGTCCGCGCCGGCGCCGACAAACGCCTGCTGACCGTCATGAAGCTGTTCGGCGCCATGATGATCTTCAACGGCGATTGCCGTCGTCACATGAAGCGGCTCTACAAAGGCATGCTCGCGGGGAAGATCAAACCCGGTCTCGATCGCCAGGAAGCGGACCTATACATGAACCCGCGCCGCGTACGCTAGCGCTGCCCACTTACCGGGCAGCGCTCAAACGCTGAGTGCCTAGTTCTTCATCATTTAGGGCGCGGTCTTCTAAGAGACCGCGCCCTTATTGTTTGGCATACCCCGACAAAATCGGCTTCTGAAAGTCTGGCACAGTTCTTGATCCTAGAGCCCGTCCAATAGGCAAACGGCGCAAATAGGCGCCAGTCTGCACAAGAAACAATCACGTCTGGGGGCAATAATGGATCCAAGCTTACAAGGCGCCGACGTCTTCTTCCTCCTCATGGGCGCCATCCTCGTCTTTGCCATGCACGGCGGCTTCGCCTTTCTCGAAGTCGGCACCGTGCGCCACAAGAACCAAGTCAACGCGCTCGTGAAAATCATCGTCGACTTCGCGATCTCGACCGTCGCATATTTCTTCGTCGGGTACTGGATCTCGTACGGCGTGACCTTCCTCGCCAGCGCCACCGCCATCTCCGGAGGCGACTCCGCCTTCGCTCCACAGGGCTTCGCGCTCGTGAAGTTCTTCTTCTTGGCGACGTTCGCCGCGGCGGTTCCCGCGATCGTCTCCGGCGGCATCGCCGAGCGCGCACGCTTCGGCGCCCAGTCCGCCGCAACGGCTCTGATCGTCGGCCTCTGCTACCCGCTGATCGAAGGCGTCGTCTGGAACGGAAACTTCGGCTTGCAACAGACACTCTTCACCGATGTGCTCGGCGCGCCGTTCAAGGACTTCGCAGGTTCCATCGTCGTTCACGCGTTCGGTGGTTGGGTCGCACTCGGCGCAATCCTGCGCCTCGGACCGCGCCTTGGCCGCTACGATCGCGGCAGCACCTTCGGCATTCCGCCCTCGTCGATCCCCTGGCTCGCCATGGGCTCGTGGCTGCTGTGTGTCGGCTGGTTCGGCTTCAATGTCATGAGCGCGCAAAGCCTCAAGGGGATCTCAGGTCTCGTCGCACTCAACTCGTTGATGGCCATGTGCGGCGGCATCCTCGCGGCCCTCGTCGCCGGACGCAACGATCCGGGCTTCGTGCACAACGGAGCACTCGCCGGCCTCGTTGCCGTCTGCGCCGGGTCCGACGTCATGCATCCGCTCGGAGCTCTCGTGACCGGCGCCGCGGCGGGCGTGATCTTCGTCTATATGTTCCAGATCTCGTCGAACCGCTGGAAGATCGATGACGTGCTCGGCGTCTGGGCTCTCCACGGCCTATGCGGCTTCTGGGGCGGAGTTGCGTGCGGCATCTTCGGACAGACGGCGCTCGGTGGCATCGGCGGCGTCACCATCCAATCGCAGCTCGTCGGCAGCATTCTCGGAGCCGCATTCGGTCTGCTCGTCGGCCTCGTCGTCTACACGCTCGTCAACGCACTCTTCGGCTTGCGTCTTTCGCCGGAGGAAGAACGGCGCGGCGCGGATCTTTCAATTCACAAGATCGGAGCAAATCCCGAAGAGGACGTGCGCATGGGGCGCATCTAACAAAAAGGGCCGGAGCATCGCGATGCTCCGGCCCTTCCAATTGCAAAATCGAACAATCAATGAAGCGCTGCGCCGGCGCCGGACGCGGCTTCCACCGACTCGCCATTGGTCGGGATACCGCCTGGGCCGCCCATCACGGCCAGCGAACGGTCGATGTCCCGGAGCCCGTCGACGAACGACGAAAGCCGGCCCGAAATCTTTTCGATGAAATGATCCGCCAGCGACGGATCTGCCGACATGTGCGCGAGCATCTCAGAGCGCGTAATGCGCAAGGCCCGCACCGGCGTGCGCGCCACGACCGTGGACGTGCACTCGGTCTCGATCAGCATCGTCATTTCCGAGATCAATGCGCCGGCCGGAAGTGCCCCCTCGCCTTCCTGGTATCCGGGCCCTTCGGTGCGCACGGCTTCGCCGGAGATCAACAGCACCGCAGCATCCACGCCCTCATGCGCCGACACGATGACATCACCCGGCTTGTAGACGATGCGATCCGCGCGCCGCGCGATCTCCGTCAACTGAAGCGGTTTCAGCCCCTGAAAGAGTGGGACGTTGAGGAGTGGAAGAACCAGTGCATCGATCGCCATTACAAAAACCCCGCCACAAGACACGGCATGCCGCACGCAATGCCGATATGCGCCAGCGCGGAGAGCCGATCGGGCCGAGAAACGATTGCCCTTGCGCCTAGCGTGAGACCAAGGGTCGGGCGATTCGGGCTAAGCGGTCCAGGGCAGGAAATGGGCTTGTTGATGGCCGAGGAATAACCTGTTCATGCCATCAGCTTGTAGCCGCCGGTTTCTGTGACCAGAATCTCGGCATTGGAGGGATCCTTCTCGATCTTCTGCCGCAAGCGGTAGATGTGCGTCTCGAGCGTATGAGTCGTGACGCCCGCATTATAACCCCACACCTCGTGCAGCAGCGTCTCGCGCGAAACCACCTTGTCGCCGGTCCGGTAGAGATACTTGAGGATCGCCGTCTCTTTCTCGGTAAGCCGGATTTTGCCGCCCTTTTCGTCGAGAAGAAGCTTGGAAGCAGGCTTGAACGTATAGGGTCCGATCGTGAAGACGGCGTCCTCGCTCTGCTCGTGCTGGCGAAGCTGCGCACGAATGCGCGCCAGCAGCACGGCGAACTTGAACGGCTTCGTCACATAGTCGTTGGCGCCCGCATCGAGTCCGAGAATTTGATCGGCGTCGCTGTCGTTGGCGGTCAGCATGATGATGGGACTCTTGAAGCCGGTCTTGCGCAGAAGACGCACGGCTTCGCGGCCATCCATATCCGGCAGGCCGACGTCGAACACCACGAGATCGTGATGCCCCTGCTTGGCCGCTTCGATGCCTTTGCCGGCCGTACCCGCAACCGACACATCGAATTCATCGTGCAGGGCCAATTGGTCGTGCAAGGATCCACGGAGATCTTCGTCATCGTCGACGAGAAGGATCCTGCGTGCGGCGCTCATGGTCGGGCGGCTCCAATTCCGGTTAACGCGAAGCACCCCCTCTTAGCATCTGCTCCACGCCTGAGGTAGGGTGCCGTGGCTCGAAGGGTTATCGGATAAGGGGATGCGCCATAATCGCCCATAAAATCGTCGTGAGAAGCCTCAATCCGAGGAGCACCGTCGGCCGGCTGGCCTGCGGCAATCTTATGCTGCGCTGCGCCCTGGGACGCAGCGGCATCCGCGCGAGCAAGCGGGAAGGCGACGGCGCCACCCCACGCGGATCGTTCCGTCTGGAAAGCGGCTTCTACCGAGGGGACAAGCTCTTGCAGCCGAGAACTGCGCTCTCTGTCAGGCCATGCCGCCGCAACGATGGATGGTGCGACGCAAAAGAAGACCGCAATTACAATCGGCGGGTGAAGCATCCCTATCCGGCCAGCGCCGAGCACCTCTGGCGCAAAGACGGGCTCTACGATCTGGTTATCGTCATCGACTACAACCGGCGGCCACGTGTCGCTGGGCGCGGCAGTGCGATCTTCATGCACGTTGCGGAAAAGGGATTGAAGCCGACGGAAGGTTGCGTCGCACTTCCTCGCCGGGATCTGCTCAAGGTGCTGGCACGCATCGGTCCGCGCACCAGGATCGTCATCATCTGACGTTTTGGCTCGGGTGGCCGCAAAGAAAGGACCCGGAGCCGCGAAGGCCCCGGGCCAAGTTTAGAGCACGTCTAGGGGAGACGCGTGCTCGGGAGAAAAATTCAGTGACAGAAGCCCTGCCGGCCGAAGCCGGCAGGATGTAAGCGGCCTCAGTGGTTGTAAGCCCGCTCGCCGTGGTCGACGACGTCGAGACCTTGGCGCTCATAGTCTGTGCTCGGACGCAGGCCGACCAGGATGTCGACGATCTTGAACAGGATGGCTGAGAGAATGCCCGTCCAGAGGATCGTGAAACCGACGGCCTTGGCCTGGATCATCACCTGCGCGGCCATGTCGTACGACCCAGCCACCAGCTCGCCCGGCTTCGAGATGTAATCCGCAAGACCGGAGCCGCCGAGATCCGGGCTGACCAGGATGCCCGTGCCGATGGCGCCGATGATGCCGCCGATGCCGTGCACGCCGAACACGTCGAGGCTGTCGTCGTAGCGGAACAGGTTCTTGATGCCGGTGCAGGCGAAGAAGCACAGCGCACCTGCCACGAGGCCGAGCACGATCGCGCCCATAGGACCGGCAAAGCCGGCAGCAGGCGTGACCGCAACGAGGCCGGCCACCACACCCGATGCGAGGCCGAGCAGCGACGGACGGCCCTTGACCAACCACTCGACGAGCATCCACGACAGGCCCGCGGCAGCCGTTGCGACGAAGGTGTTGATCATCGCGACGAACGCGGTCGCGCTCGCCTCGAGGTTCGAACCGCAGTTGAAGCCGAACCAGCCGAACCACAGCAGCGCCGCGCCGACCATCGTCAGCGTCAGCGAATGCGGAGCCATCTGCTCGCGGCCGAAGCCAACGCGCTTGCCGACGATAAGTGCGCCGACAAGACCCGCGATACCCGCATTGATGTGAACGACCGTGCCACCGGCGAAGTCGAGCGCGCCCCACTTGAAGAGGAGGCCGGCATCGGCCAGCGCTTCCGAGAGCTTCGGCTCACCGGCCTTGGCAGCATCCGCGAACACGTCGGGACCGCCCCAGTACCAGACCATGTGCGCCATCGGAAAGTAGACGAACGTGACCCACAGCGCGACGAACAGCATCACGGCAGAGAACTTCATGCGTTCGGCGAGCGAACCGACAATGAGCGCCGGCGTGATGCAGGCGAACGTCATCTGGAAGGCGATGAAGGCAAGTTCCGGAATGTAGACGCCGTTCGTGAAGGTGCCAGCCATGCTGGCAGGCGTGACCCCCGCCAAGAACATCTTGGAGAAGCCGCCGACGTAGTCGTTGAGTGCGCCACCGTTGGTAAAGGCCAGACTGTAGCCGTAGGTGACCCAGATGATCGACACCATGCAGGTGATGGCGAACACCTGCATGAGAATGGAGAGCATGTTCTTCGAGCGCACGAGGCCGCCGTAGAACAGGGCCAGGCCCGGCACCGTCATCAGAAGCACGACGATCGTGGCAACGAACATGAAGGTCGCGTCGCCCTTGTCGACAGTCGGCGCAGTCTGCGCCAGCGCCGCTCCTGCGGAGCCAAGCATTAAAATTGCGGCCGCCCCAAGCGGACTCGCAACGCGTTTCAGTAACGTGAGTGTCATGGTCTGAAACTCCCTCGTTTTGCCCCATCGGCATCGCAACAGCGTGCCGATTTCCCCGAGTGCAGTGGTGCAGCCGTCATCCCATCGGCACGGCCGCCATCCTCGCGCGCAAGATCACGATGCCTCGACGGCAATCTCCTGCGCTGACAGATGCGTGGTGTGATGTGAGGTGTTCATTGAGCGCCCCTTGTGCTCCGCACCCGGGATGGCGGAGCAGCGGCACTGGCGTATCAAATCTCGTGCCAACCGCGCACAACCGCACAACCGCTTGAAACCGCGAGATGATCTCTCGCTTGCATGAAACCGTGGCGCGTCCCGCATAGATTAAATTGTAGGCAGCGAAATTCGTGGGTGCGGTTCAATTCGCACAGAAATGCATCGCACGCCGCATCGTGTTCGTGCACGCGCCTGCCGCCGTGTCATCGCACCGACAAAAAACCCGGCGCTCGAGGCGCCGGGTTGAAGTTTGGAGCACGCTTGGTGGAGACGCATGCTCGGAAGCAGATCTGAGAGAGAGGCTCGCCATCCGGAGACGGCGAGCCCAGAGCGCTCTAGTAGTTGTAAGCGCGCTCGCCGTGATCGGTGATGTCGAGGCCTTCACGCTCGCCTTCGGTCGTCGGGCGCAGACCGATGACGATGTCGACCAGCTTGAACAGGATCGCCGAGATGATGCCCGTCCAGAGGATGGTGAAGCCCACGGCCTTCGCCTGCGCGGTGACCTGAGTGATCATGTCGTAGGAACCGGCAACGAGCTCGCCGGGCTTCGTGACGTAATCCGCCAGACCGGAGCCGCCGAGATCCGGGCTCACCAGGATGCCCGTGCCGATGGCACCGATGATGCCGCCGACAGCGTGCACGCCGAACACGTCGAGGCTGTCGTCATAGCCGAACATGTTCTTCACACCGGTGCAGAAGATGAAGCAGATGATGCCGGCGACGATGCCGAGCACGATCGAGCCCATGGCACCGGCGAAACCGGCAGCCGGCGTGACCGCGACGAGACCCGCAACGACACCCGATGCGAGGCCGAGCAGCGACGGCTTGCCCTTGACGACCCACTCCGCGAGCATCCAGGCAACGCCAGCAGCCGCAGTGGCAACGAACGTGTTGATCATCGCGATCACGGCCGTGACGCTGATCTCGAGGTTCGAGCCGCAGTTGAAG
>VFQQ010004926.1_pt1 | contig 11419 bp, 13 predicted proteins | sample 3512341 | NCBI WGS metagenome assembly VFQQ01 (sample SAMN10412373, study PRJNA504923) | tailings metagenome | isolation source: Relicate 2 Philex TSF1 revegetated site | place: Philippines: Tuba, Benguet | collected 2017-08-29 | reverse complement strand
AGCGTGAAGAGGCACGCCGCGACGGTCAGATAATGGCTGAGGCCGATCATCATGCCGCGCTCCGAAAATGATTTATGGTGGCGCGAATGGCGCATACGCAAACATAGCCACCAAGCGAAAAAAACAACACGAAGAGTAAGATGGCTTCGGGGGTGCCACAGGGTCCCGGGACGAGTTGCACTCCTGAGTAAGCAGCGGCGAGCGTGAGCGCCGGCAAAACCCACAACCAATTGCGCCCCAACAGCCACCGCTCGAGCAAAGCGATGGCGCCTCCGATCAGCATGATCGAGCCAAATAGTCCCAGCATCAGCCCGACGTCCTCGCCTTTGGCGCCACGGCCGTGCCGAGCGTGAAGAGGCACGCCGCGACGGTCAGATAGTGTCCGAGCCCGATCTCCATAGCCTCGTCTTGCCCCTTCTCGTCTCGGTGCCCTAGTGTTTCGCCGGTGCGTCTGGGATCGCGCTGCCGCCGGGCGCGACCTTGACCATTTGCACGGCCGTCGCAGGCCCGCGCGCCACCTGATCCGCGATGGACTGCCGTTTGACGCCAACCTTGTGCCGCAGGGTCAGCACGATGGCGCCGACCATGGCGACCAGAAGCACCAGCCCCGCACCCTGAAAGAAATAGATGTACTTCGTGTAGAGGATCTGCCCGAGCGCCTCGGTGTTCGTCACCCCTTGCGGCACCGGGGCCGCAACTGTGCCCGGCGCAACGGGGGCAACTCCGCGTGCGAGAACCAGCAACACAAGCTCCGCAAGCACGACGCCACCAACCAGGAGACCCACGGGCGCATTCTTGATGAAGCCCGCGCGAAGCTCGGCAAAGTCCACGTCGAGCATCATGACGACGAAGAGGAACAGAACGGCCACCGCGCCCACGTAGACGATGATGAGCAGCATCGCCAGAAACTCGGCGCCGAGCAGGATGAAGAGGCCGGCCGCGTTGAAGAACGTGAGAATGAGGAACAGGACGGCGTGCACGGGGTTCTTGGCGACGATCACCATCGCCCCGGAGGCGAGCGCCAGGGTCCCAAAGAGATAGAAGAAGATCGCCGTCAGTGCCATTCCGCCCTCACCCCAACCCTCTTGCTCCGCGCGACGCGAAGCGCGAGGCAGACCCTCATCGATACGGCGCGTCGAGCGCGAGGTTCTTCGCGATCTCGCGCTCCCACCGGTCTCCGTTCGCGAGCAGGCGCTCCTTCGAGTAGTAGAGCTCCTCACGCGTCTCGGTCGCGAACTCGAAATTCGGCCCTTCGACGATGGCGTCGACCGGGCAGGCCTCCTGACAGAGGCCGCAATAGATGCACTTCACCATGTCGATGTCGTAGCGCGTCGTGCGGCGGGTGCCGTCGTTCCGGCGCGGACCGGCTTCGATGGTGATGGCTTGGGCCGGGCAGATCGCCTCGCAGAGCTTGCAGGCGATGCAGCGTTCCTCGCCGTTCGGATAACGGCGCAGCGCATGCTCGCCACGGAAGCGGGGCGACAGTGGGCCCTTCTCGAACGGATAGTTCACCGTCTTCTTCGGCGCGAAGAAGTAGCGCATGGCCAGGAAGAACGCCGAGACGAACTCCGCCAGGAACAGCGATTTCAGCCCTTGGGCCGCCCGCATTGTTGGCTCTCCTATGCCGATTTCAAGAACTGCAGCACGCCGGCGACGACTACGACCATCAGCAGCGACAGCGGCAGGAAGACTTTCCAGCCGAGCCGCATCAGCTGGTCATAGCGATATCGCGGCACCATAGCCTTTGCCATGGCGAACATGAAGAACATGAACACAACCTTGGCCGCGAACCAGAAAATGCCCGGGATCGCGTTCAGGGGCCATATGTCGAGCGGGGGCAGCCAGCCGCCGAGGAAGAGGATGGTGGCCATCGCGCACATCGTGGTGATCGCCACGTATTCGCCGAGCATGAACAAGAGGTAGGGCGTCGACGAGTATTCGACCATGAAGCCGGCGACGAGCTCGCTCTCCGCCTCGACGAGGTCGAACGGCGGGCGGTTGGTTTCCGCGAGCGACGAAATGAAGAACATCACGAACATCGGCAGAAGCGGCAGCCAATGCCAGTCGAGTGCCGATGACGGCAGGCCCAGCCAGGCGCCAACGCCGGTCTTCTGCGCGGTGACGACGGTTCCCAAGTTCAACGAGCCGACCAGCAACAGCACCGTGATGACGACAAAGCCGAGGGACACTTCATAGGAGATCATTTGCGCCGCAGACCGGAGCGCGCCCATGAACGGGTACTTCGAATTCGACGCCCAGCCGCCCATGATGACGCCGTAGACGCCGAGCGACGAGATGGCGAGCAGATAGAGGACGCCGACGTTCAAGTCGGAGATCACCCAGGTGCCCCAGCCGTCCTGGCTCATGGGAATCACCGCCCACGCCGCGAGGGCACAGGTGGCGGTGACGAGCGGGGCCAGGAGGAAGATGCCCTTGTCGGCACCCGCCGGAATCACCGGCTCCTTGAACACGAATTTCAGAAGGTCCGCGAACGACTGCAGCAGACCGAACGGGCCGACCACGTTGGGGCCACGGCGCATCTGAACGGCGGCCCAGACCTTGCGGTCCATGAGCAGCAGGAAAGCCACACAGAGCAGCAGCCCCACGAGCACGAGCAGTGAGAGGCCCACGGCGATCGCAAGCCAGAGCCCGTACTCCCAGAGCATGGTGATCGTCTCGCTCGACATCTGGGTTGCGTGCTCCCTATTCCGCAGCAGCCGCGCCGGATTTGTCGGCGGCTTTCTTGAGCGCGCTCATCTCGGCCATCACGGCGGAAGCGCGCGCAATCGGGTTTGTGAGGTAGAAGTCTTTCACGGCGCTGTGGAACGGCTCGTCCTTCACGGCACCCTTGCCGCCAGCCAGCACGGCAATGACGTCGCTCGGCGCGGGCTTCACGTGATCGAGCGCCGCGAGCGCCGGGGCATGCTGGTACATGCCGGCGCGCAGCACGTTGATCGAGTCATAAGGCAACGTGTGCCCGACAAGGGGTGAGAGCGCGCGGATGATGGTCCAATCCTCGCGGGCGTCTCCCGGCGGGAACGCGGCGCGCGCCGTCATCTGGGCGCGGCCCTCGGTGTTGACGTACGTCGCGCTCTTTTCGGCATAGGCCGCACCAGGGAAGATCACGTCTGCCCGGTGAGCACCGGCGTCGCCGTGGCTGCCTTGATAGATCACAAACGCCGACCCGAGGCGAGACATGTCGATGTCGTCGGCGCCAAGGAGGAACAGGACATCGAGCGCACCGCTGCCCGCGGCCGCAACAAACGTGTCGACGCCCGTCGTCGCGGGCTTCTTCGGCACGAAGCCGAGATCCAAGGCGGCAACGCGGGACGCCGCGGTGTGGAGCACGTTGAACCCGTTCCAGGCCGGGTCCTTGCCGTGGGTTGCCGCAGTCACGATGCGCGCGGCTGCGGCGAGAATGGCGCGGCCGTCGTGGCGCGCGATGGCTCCGGAACCGACGATCACCATCGGTGCCTTGGCGTGCTGCAGCTTTTCCGTGAAGGGATGACTGCCGTCGGCCACGTCGCGAAGCGTTTTTCCGCCCGCGCCGAGGTATTCGTACGCGTAGCCGAGGTCCACCTGCTCGCCGATGACACCGATCGTCAGGCCGCCCGCGCGCCAGCGCTTGCGAATGCGTGTGTTGAGCACGGCGGCTTCAATGCGCGGATTGGTGCCGATCAGCAGGATCGCATCGGCCTGCTCGATGCCTTGAATGGTCGTATTGAAGATGTAGCTCGCACGGCCCAGATCGGGATCGAGCTTGGCTCCGTCCTCGCGGCAATCGACATTCGTCGAGCCGAGGCGGTGGAAGAGATCCTTCAGCGCGAACATTTCCTCGGCACCCGCCAGCGGTCCGGCGATGGCGGCCATGCGGTCGCCCGACGTGGACTTGAGTTTCTGCGCGACGGTGGCCAGCGCATCGGCCCAGGTCGCAGGCACGAGGCGGCCGTCCCTGCGGATGTACGGCTGATCCAAGCGCTGCGTACGCAGGCCATCGGCCACGTGCCGCGTCTTGTCCGAGATCCACTCTTCGTTCACGGCGTCATTGTTGCGCGGCAGGATGCGCATGACCTCGCGGCCGCGCGCGTCGATGCGGATCGCGGAACCGACGGCGTCCATGACGTCGATGCTCTCGGTCTTGCGCAGCTCCCACGGGCGCGCATTGTGCGCCCAGGGCCGATGCGTCAGGGCGCCAACCGGGCAGAGGTCATTCACGTTAGCGCTCATCTCGGACAGGATGCCGCGCTCGAGGTAGGTCGTGATTTCCATGTCCTCGCCACGGCCGATGGCGCCGAGCTCCGACACGCCTGCGACCTCGGTCATGAAGCGCACGCAGCGGGTGCAGTGAATGCACCGGTTCATGGAGGTCTTGATCAGGGGCCCCAGGTATTTGTCCTCGACCGCGCGCTTGTTCTCCGCATAGCGCGAGCCGCCGGAGCCGTAGGCGATGGCCTGATCCTGCAAGTCGCACTCGCCGCCCTGATCGCAGATGGGGCAATCGAGCGGGTGGTTGATGAGCAGGAACTCCATCACGCCTTCGCGCGCCTTCTTCACGGTGGCGCTTTGGGTCGAGATGACTTTCGGAGAGTTGTCGCGGTTGGGCGGCAGATCGTTGACGCCCATGGCGCACGACGCGATCGGCTTCGGGCTGCCCTGCACCTCGACGAGGCACATGCGGCAGTTGCCGGCAATCGACAGGCGTTCGTGGTAGCAGAAGCGCGGAATTTCGGCGCCCGCCTGCTCACAGGCCTGGAGCAGCGTGATGCCGTCCTCGACCTCGATTTCCTTGCCGTCGATGATGAGCTTTTTCGGCATGCCCTACTCCGCCGCCTGTTGGTGGGCCGCCTGGTATTGGTCGATGCGGGCCTCGATGACGGGCCGGAAGTGACGGATCAGGCCCTGCACCGGCCAAGCCGCCGCGTCGCCCAGCGCGCAGATCGTGTGGCCCTCGATCTGCTTCGATACGTCGAACAGCTTGTCGATTTCGCTCTTCTCGGCCTCACCACGCGCCATGCGCTCGAGCACGCGCCACATCCAGCCGGTGCCTTCGCGGCACGGCGTGCACTGGCCGCAGCTCTCGTGCTTGTAGAAGTAGGCGATGCGGGCGATGGCCTTGATGACGTCGGCGGACTTGTCGAGCACGATGATGGCCGCCGTGCCGAGACCGGACTTCAGCTTCGACAGGCTGTCGAAATCCATCGTCAGACCTTCGCAAAGGTCGGCCGGGATGAGCGGCATCGACGATCCGCCCGGGATCACGGCCAGCAAGTTGTTCCAGCCGCCGCGCACGCCGCCGCAATGCTCGTCGATGAGCTGGCGCAGCGGAATGCCCATCTCTTCTTCGACAACGCAGGGCCGGTTCACGTGGCCGGAGATCTGGAACAGCTTGGTGCCGGTGTTGTTCGGCAAGCCCAGCGCCGCGAACCAGTGTCCGCCGCGCCGCAGGATATCCGGGACGACCGCGATGCTTTCAACATTATTGATGGTGGTCGGCGCGCCATAGAGACCGACGTTAGCCGGGAACGGAGGCTTCAAACGCGGCTGGCCCTTGCGGCCTTCGAGGCTTTCGAGAAGGGCCGTCTCCTCGCCGCAGATGTAGGCGCCGGCGCCGTGCGCGATGTAGAGGTCGAAGTCCCAACCGTTGACGTTGTTCTTGCCGATGAGCTTGGCGTCATACGCTTCGTCGATCGCGCGCTGCAGGCGCTCGCGCTCGCGGATGAATTCTCCGCGGATATAGATGTAGCTCGTATGTGCGCGCATGGCGAAGCTGGCCAGCAGGGCACCCTCGATCAGAAGGTGGGGATCATTGCGCATGATCTCCCGGTCCTTGCAGGACCCCGGCTCGCTTTCGTCGGCATTGATGACGAGATAAGAGGGCCGCGCGTCGGCCTTCGGCATGAAGCTCCACTTGAGACCGGTCGGGAAGCCCGCACCGCCACGGCCACGGAGACCCGACGTTTTCACTTCGGAAATGACCCAGTCGTGGCCCTTGTCGATGAAGAACTTGGTACCGTCCCATGAGCCGCGCGACATCGCACCTTTGAGCCCCGAGTCATGGAACCCATAGATGTTCTGGAAGATGCGGTCCTTGTCCTCGAGTAGCATCGGCTGTCTACCCCTTGGATTTGTCGGAGGGCTGCGTGGCGGCGGCGCCGCCTTCCTGCAGCTCCGGGAAACGGGCTCGCCAAGCGCCTCGCCGCGAGCCATCGTAAAGTGTCGGGTCGACGAGCGTCGTCGGCGCACCTTCCGGAGAAGATGTCTTGCGGCCAATCTGCGAGCCGGCCTTCGGCGTTGCGCCACGTGCGAAGGCACCGAGAATCTTGTCGAGTGCTTCCGGCGTCAGATCCTCGTAGGTGTCCTTCCAGATCTGAACCATCGGTGCGTTCGCGCAGGCCCCGAGGCATTCAACCTCTTCCCACGAGAACTCGCCATCCTCGGACAGTTCGTGGGCGTGCTCCGCGATGCGCCGCTTGCAGACCTCGATCAGTCCCTCGGCGCCACGCAGCATGCAGGGAGTCGTGCCGCACACCTGGACGTGGGCTTTCGAGCCTACCGGCGAAAGCTGGAACATCGTGTAGAACGTCGCGACCTCATAAGCCCGGATATAGGCAACGCCGAGCATGTCTGCCACGTAGCGCAGCGCGGGCTCCGGCAACCAGCCATTGCTCTGCTCTTGGGCGCGCCAGAGCAGCGGGATGATCGCAGACGCCTGCTTACCTTCCGGATACTTGGCGATGGTTTCCTTGGCCCACGCGAGGTTCTCGGGCGTGAAGGCGAAACCATGCGGTTGATCAGGATGAAGTCGGCGGACGGCCATGCTGGCTCCCCAATACGGATCATCCGCGGGGCTAGGGAGGCAGGGCGGACGAGACCTGGGCTAGGCTACGCCCCGATCTTCCACCACCTCACCATGCAACTCCCCCGCAGCAGTGTTAACGTTCCACTACGTCTATCGCAGCGCGAAAGCAAGCGCGCACGGCAATGCGCCCACCATGCAGCGTCCATGATTTTCGTCTGAAGAATCGGCTGCCGTCGCACGATCTCAAATGCCGATCTGAGACGTCAGGGATCGTATCGCGTAGCGGTTGCCGGTTGCTGCTCGTCAGGTGAGCGGTGTGCTGAGCCAGCCCGTGATGAGGAGGACGGTGGCGATCGGCGCCAGGAACAGCGAGATCTGAGACCCAACGCGCAGGAAGCCCGTCCAGAAGATCGCGAGAAGGATGCCGAACAGCACGATGACCCAGCCGCCAGCGTCCACACCGCGCGTCACGGCAAACCAGATGGCAACAAAGACCGAGAACAGGCCGAGGAGGATCGGCACCGCAGGAAAATCAATCTGAAGCGCACCCCTGGACCAAGCGTGCCGTCCGGCAATAAAGCCATAGGTTGCGAGCGAAAGGCCCCAGCCAAGGGCCGCCACCGCCAACAGAAAAAGATTGTCGATCATGCGGAACGCCTCCCCGGATTAACTGACGGATTGTGCCAGGATTTCCGCCAGTTCACCAGTCTCCGTTGAGAAGCGAGCTAAGTCTGCAGCCTTGAGACGCAGTGTTATCCCGCCCAATCACCGCGGGCGAGGCTTGCCACCCCCTTCGCAAGACGCCATATTCCGGCCGGAGGCTGGCGGCGGACGAGACCATCGCCAACCGGGTCAGGTGCACGGGTCGTTCGTCAGCCTCTTTATATCGCTCACGGGCGCTTTTCGGATCGCCAGAGCGATCCGGCGCCCTCCGCGAGGGCGGCGCTCGCGCCGGGCCGCCTTGCGGCCTGGGCCCTTCGGGCCAAGAGCTGTCGAGCGTAGGGGCGGGGCGGATGGCCAAGAAGAAATCTGACAGCGATGTGACGGCGGGCGGCGAGGCACCGATGCCTGCGAAGCCGTATGTCGTCCTGGCGCGGAAATACCGGCCGCAGACGTTCGACGACCTCATCGGCCAAGAGGCCATGGTGCAGACGCTGCGCAACGCGTTTGCCTCGGGGCGGATCGCCCACGGTTTCATGCTGACCGGCGTGCGCGGCGTCGGCAAGACCACCACAGCGCGCATTCTGGCCCGCGCCCTCAACTACGAGACCGACACCATTGCGGTGCCGACCATCGACATGCCGGTGTTGGGCCGGCACTGTCTCGAGATCATGGAAAGCCGGCATCCGGACGTCATCGAGATGGACGCCGCTTCCAACACGGGTGTCGACAACATCCGTGAGATCATCGAGAGCGCGCGCTATCGCCCGCTCACGGCGCGCACCAAGGTCTTCATCATCGACGAGGTCCACATGCTCTCCAAGGGAGCGTTCAACGCGCTCCTGAAGACGCTCGAGGAACCTCCGGGGCATGTGAAGTTCATCTTCGCGACGACGGAAGTGCGCAAGGTGCCGGTGACGGTGCTCTCGCGCTGCCAGCGCTTCGACCTCCGGCGCGTCGACGTCCCGCGCCTTGCCGAGCATCTGAAGAACATTGTCGTCAAGGAAGGCGCCTCCGCCGAAGACGATGCGCTGACGCTGATCGCTCGTGCGGCCGAGGGCTCCGTACGCGACGCCCTCTCGGTGCTCGACCAGGCGATCTCGACCTCATTCGGGCCCAACCCCGGTGATGACAGCACCGTCACGGCCGCGTCCGTCCGCGCCATGCTCGGCCTTGCGGACCGCGGCCGCATTTTCGACCTCCTGGAAATGCTGCTCGCGGGCGACATCGCGCCTGCGCTCAAGGCGTTCAATGCCCTGTTCCAGGACGGCGCGGACGCCGTGCAAGTGCTGCAAGATCTCGCCGAGGCAGTTCACATCACGGCGCGCATCAAGGCAGTCGGTCCGGATGCCGCCGGCGAAGCCCTCGCGCTCGACGAAAAGCGCCGGGCGGGTGCACTGGGCGATCGCGTGTCGATGGCGCTGCTCGCGCGTCTTTGGCAGATGCTGCTCAAAGGCCTCGAAGAAGCCAGCAAGGCGCCCAATCCGGCGGTGGCAGCCGAAATGGTGCTGATCCGGATCGCGCATACGTCCGACCTGCCGCCACCCGACGAGATCATTCGCATGCTTGGCGGTGCGCCGGAGACGAAACGGTCCGCCACCCGGCCCGCCGTGTCTGCCGGGGCCGCTGCCGGGGCAACGGCGCAGGTTACGCAGGACGAGCTGGACGAAGAGGCGGCCGTGCAGCCGCGTGCTGTCCAGGAATCCGAGAATCCGGCTGATTTCGATTTCCCGTCCGACGGCGCGATCGACGACGAGATGGGTGACGACGATGGCGACGCAATCGCTCCCCGGGCGTCGGCGCAGGGCTCCGTGCTTCGGCCGCTCAACACCTTTGCCGATGTGGTAGCGCTGGTCGGCGAACGGCGCGATGCCAAGCTCAAGGTTTCGCTCGAGGAGCAGGTGAGCCTCGTGAAGTACGACGGGGCGGCTGGCGCCATCGACCTCTACCTCCTGCCCGGTGCGATGCCCGATCTCGCCAACGACCTGCGCGAGAAGCTCAACAAGTGGACGGGCCGGCGCTGGATGGTGGCACTGTCAAAGACACCCGGCGAGACGCCGATCGGACAGGTGCGCCGGGAGCGTGAGGCGCGCGAACTCGCAATCCTCAAAGCGCATCCGGCCGTGGCCGCCGTGCTGGCGGCGTTTCCCGATGCGGAGGTTTCTCCCGTTTCACCGGTCGCCCGGACGCGCGACGACGACAAGGCGGCGGGGTAGGCAGTAGGCAGTAGGCAGTAGGCAGTAGGCAGTAGGCAGTAGGCAGTAGGCAGCCTCTTACGGCAGCGGCTGTCAATCTTCCTCGCACTGCCTCACCTCGGGAATTGATCCCGATTTTGCGCCATCCGCGACGGACCATCTCCCCGTGCAGAATTAGTAATGTTATAGCGCGTCATCGCCAGCCTTCAGGGAGGCTTGGGGTTCAGGGGAGAGAAACGCATGCGCTCTATCGCACTCACGGTTTTGGGAATGACAGTTGCCACGGGGGCTGCCTTCGCCGCATCCGAAGGCAAATTCTCAAAGGCCACCGTGGACGGCATCACCAAGTCGCTGACCGCCGACGGCTGCAAGCTCGGCGAGATCAATTCCGGCGACGGCTTCTACACGATCTCGAACGCCGAATGTGCCGACGGCAAATACACCGTGACCGTCGATACCAACTTCAAGGTCACCGAGAAGAAAAAGAAGGAGTAGCCGCGCCTTCTCCCAAATCAGGACGCGATTGCTTCGTGCTTTGAATACTTGGGTCGGGGTCAAACCCGGCCCCTTTTTTTGACCTCGGGGTTCAACCCTCTTTCACCTGCTCCCATCTCAGCGGGAGGATGATCCCGCCCATGGACGACCCTTTCGATCTCCAGCGCTTCGTGGATGCGCAGTCGCTCGTCTACGAGACGGTGTTGCGCGAGCTTCGCGCCGGCCGCAAGACGACGCACTGGATCTGGTTCATCTTTCCGCAGGCGAAGGGGCTCGGACGCAGCGCCATGTCGGAGCGCTACGCCATATCCTCTCTCGAGGAAGCGCGCGCCTATCTCGCACATCCCGTGCTCGGCCCGCGGCTCAAGGAGTGCACCAACCTCGTGCTCTCGCACGAAGACGTGCCGCTGGAGCAAATCCTCGGTGGCGTGGACGCCATGAAGTTCCTGTCGTGCATGGAGCTCTTCGGCGACGCGTGCGGGATGGAGTGGCTGCGGCGATGATGCCGTGCGGAGGGCGAAGAAATGATCTAGGTTCGGAAGAAATCGGCAGCAGGCAACGGGTAACAGGCAGCCCCGAACTTCCCTCGCTGCCGGCTGCCAGCTGCCTGTTGCCTCAAAAGGAGATCCGATGAAAGACCTGATGGGCATGATGAAACAGGTCAAGGAGATGCAGGACCGGATGCAGCGCCTGCAGGAGGAACTCGGCTCGATCGAGGTGGCCGGATCGGCTGGCGGCGGCCTCGTGTCCGTCACGCTCACCGGCAAGGGCGACCTGAAGCGCGTGCAGATCGATCCCTCGCTGCTGAAGCCCGAGGAGGCGGAAATCGTCGAGGATCTCATCGTTGCCGCCACGGCCGACGCCAAGTCGAAGGTCGAAGCGCAGGTTCAGGCGAAGATGGCCGAAGTAACCGGCGGGCTGCCTCTGCCGCCCGGTATGAAGCTTTTTTGACGGCACGGCGCCCGGCCGCCGAAAAAAACTTCTTCCCGAGGGCCCCTCTGGGCCTTCGGACTGTTGAAATCGGCAGGGTTCTGCCCTATTTGCGCACGCTTGCTCAAAGTGCTGTGCACGCGAGCTGTTCTTTCGACCGTGATCGCGTCCGGTCCTCCTGAAATCTGACGCGCCAATCATCGTTAAGGGAGCATCGCTTTGGACAGCGTTCTCATCATCGGTGCCGGTGCGGCCGGCTCGGTCACCGCCCAGAAGTGCGCGATGAACCGCGACGTCTTCAAGAAGATCCATCTCGCCTCGCGCCGTCTCGAGAGCTGCG
>VFQQ010004925.1_pt1 | contig 11419 bp, 16 predicted proteins | sample 3512341 | NCBI WGS metagenome assembly VFQQ01 (sample SAMN10412373, study PRJNA504923) | tailings metagenome | isolation source: Relicate 2 Philex TSF1 revegetated site | place: Philippines: Tuba, Benguet | collected 2017-08-29 | reverse complement strand
CACACACACACACACACACACACACGCACGCACACACACACACACACACACACACTCTGTCCCGGATCAGTCGCACACTTGACAAGTGGCAAGGCCAAACTGACGTCGCAATCATGCAGAATGCTTCGACGGCTTGCGCTAGCCACAGCTGTACTCAACAACAACAAGGCATGTATTGCGCTACCGGCCCAGTGTGTGCTCAGTTGGGTGGCCATGTCAGCACCAGCCAGTCCCAAGCAGTGTGATGCACTGCAGCCGGCAGCAGCTGTAGGCCCGGCCAGCGCTTCTGCAGGGCTCGGCGCCCCGCTGGCGTGTCCAGCAGGCGCACAGGCACTAGCGCCCCGCTGGCCAGCACGAAGAATGCCGAGGTGCGGACCTGCAGGCGGCGCAGCCGTGTGCTGCCACTGCCAATGGCGGCTGCCAACGCATCCACCACTGCCACTACATGATCATCGCGGTGGCTCTGCAGCGGTCAAGATGGCAAGCAGTCAAGGTGTCTGAAGGGCACATGCAGTGGTCGCTTGCTGCAGGCAACCAGCTGCATTTTGTGCTGTCGGGCTCAGCACTTGTTGTAGGACAGCCCCTTGCCGCCCAACCCGTCAACAAGGGCTCAGCAGGTGCGCTGTGCGATCCATCTTTGCCTGAAACAACACAAAAAAGCAGCTGCGGAGTTCCATCCTCACCAGGTGCACCGCCATGCCACGATCAGGGGCCCAAGCAAAGGCTGGGACAGGCGGCCACAGGCCCTGCTCATCTTCGTCGTCTTCCTCCTCCTCCCACCAGTCTGTCTGGCCGTCCTCGCTGCCTGACGCACTTGGCTGAAGCACAGCCGCCAGGCTGGCCGCCTCCAAGCAGGGCAGACCCAGGTGCAGCAGCTGGGCATCGGTTACCACCTCCTGGCTGTGGGAGCACAGGCTGCCCAGGTTCACCTTGAAGCGGCTGCGGTAGTGGAAGACCTGCCCGCAGGGCAAGGGGCAGCACACACGGGTGAGAATTGGGGCCAGGTGTCACTGCCGTCCATACCACATACGTGCGTCTCAGCATGGTTGGGTTGCATTGCTGTGCACAGCGGGTCCAACGCAGCATGCATAACATGCATACACCGCCATGTGACACAAAGATCAAGGTCACCTGCCGTCAACATGCCCTGCACGGTACCGGCACAGCGCAGCGGGGCACAGCACAGCGTCATGGGGCAAAGCGCGAGCGGGCACAGCAGGCTCAGCATGCACAGCAGGCTCAGCAGCACACCTCCACAGCATTCTCTTCGTCAATCAGATCTGGCCCGGCCACTAGCAGCAGCTGCCCAGCGAGCACTGCTGGCAGCTCCAGGGCACCCCCAAAGTAGTCTCGCTGGTAGCCCACCACCCGTACCCGCTCAAGGCTGCACAGCAGCAGCAAGCGGCCAAGGAGAGATGGTGAGGCCCGGCTGTGTCATGCCAGAAGCAGGCAGCACTTGGAGTGCAGCAGCTCTATCCAAGAGCCGGAGCCTGCGCAGGCCACCAGCTGCATCTGGGCTGCACGTGCATACCATGCTGCAAGCCTTGGCAGTGCCCACCTGCTGTGGTGGGGCAGCGTGAAGAAAGCTGTGGGCCGGGTCCGCCCGCCCCTGCTCCACCCGCCATCGATGGTCAGCCGCCGCAGGCTGGACGGCAGGCCCGCCAAGCAGGGCTCCGCAAACTCGTGAAGAATGAGTGAACGCAGCGCGGGCAGGTGCCGCAGCCTCGCACAGTCGAATGTGTGGGGCTGCAGCCCCTCCCAGGGTGGGCCCCAGGTGAGCTCAAGCGCCTGCAGGGAGAGCAATTGGTGGCAGCGTTTTGGCCAGCAGGGACGGAAGGTTGCCGAAGGGCAGCGCCAGCGTCTGTGGTGGCAGCTGTCGACACCAGCACGCACTTGCAAAGCAGGTCAAATGGCAAGCAAGCACAGTCAAATTCACGCCCTGTAAGTGCCCCAAGCGCCCACACATACCTGCAGGCGAGTGAGGGCGCTCAACTCCAGCACCGCCTGCTGCCGCAGGCTGCCCTCCTTGGCCGCTCGCTTGGTGGTTCCCAGCGGCAGGAAGAACTTGCACAAGTAGGTCAGCTGGTTGCGCCGCTCGCCTGCCTCCGCGCGCCGCCCGGTGGCCAGCTTCTCGACGAAAAATCCATACTCAAACGCCACTGCGTTGACAGGGTGGCTGCGCTCGCCACGTGTGGCGCACGCCCGGTGCAGCCGGCCGCAGCGCGCCTGCAGCCACTCTAGTGCCCCCTTAGGGTCTTCGGGGCGCTCCTCTATTGCCCGAGCCGGCGGCGGCGCCAGGCGCAGGCTGGTGGCGTGACGATGCAGCCAAGGCACGGCCGCTGGGACCGGCAGGACGGCCACGCAGTTGACCGGCAGGGCAGCGGACGAGGGAGCATCTTCGTCCAGCACGGCGGCCCAGCTGTGGCGGCGGGAATTGGAGATGATACGTAACTCAGCAAAGGAAGGTAGGCATTGCAAAGCGAGCTGGCATGCATGCTGGCCAGAAAGCAAGCTCAGCACACAGCGCTGTCAAGCCGAGCCCAACCAACACGGATGCACAGTGTGCCACCCACCCACCCACCCACACACACGCTCACCCACCTACGGCACACACGCCGCAGCGCAAACCACTGCTGAGCCACCTGCAGCAGCGGCTTCGGCGCATGGCTGGACGGCAGCACCGCCGAAAAGATGCGACGCAGCAGGTCTGGGGGCAGGGCCGCAAATGAGGGAGCCGAGGGGGCACTGCTGCTGCCCTGTGCACCTGCTGCAGCGGCGGCTGCACCTGCCCCGCTTCGCTTGCTCTTGACCTTGGTCTGCTGGGCACTGCTCTTGCCGTGGTTGCCCTGAGCAGCCTTAGGTGGCTTGGCAGCTGCGTTGCTGGGCTGCGCCTGGGCCTTGCTCTTGCGCCGCTGAGTGCCTGCTGCCGGCGGCTGTGCCTGTGGGGCAGGCTTGCCGCCCTTCTGTCGCTGCTGCGGCGGCGGCTGCGGCGGCTTCTGCTGCTTGTCTGGCTTGCTGCACGGCGTCTGGTTAGTGGCAGACTGCTTGGGAGGTGTTGCAGGAACTGTGCCTCCCTGCTTCTTGTCGCCGCTGCCGCCGCCGCCGCCCTGCTGCCTGCGCGGCTGCTGTTTTGAGGCAGGGCCTGCAGCAGCCCCTTCAGTGTGCCATCGGGCCGATCCAGCTGCAGCTGGTGCCCCTGCCGGCTGCTTGGGCACGAAGGCCGGGGCGTCTGCTCGGAGCGTGCTTCCCTGGCCTGCTGGACCACTGCTACTGCTGCTCGCCCCAGCCATGCTGCTGTGCCTATCAGGAGCTGCGAGTGTGGGGCTTTAGCTTGGCAGAATGGATCGGCGCTGACTAGATGCTGAGGCAAACAGTGCACCTTCTGAGGGCAATCGACAGGTCTGCAGCACCACAGGAGGCTGCAGCAATTTTTCCCTGTTTCATCCCAATGCGTGCATGAGGGCTCCCCCGGCGTGCTGCTGCCCTCTTCGTGATCGCTGTCATTTGCACTTGCATCTGCAGCCATCATAACACAGTACATACAGACTGAAGAATGCCAAGAAAGAACAGGTATATGGGGAGGTTTACGGTCGTGCATGTCTGGGTGGGCTTGCGAGTCTCAAAGTCGGCAGCGACCGGTTGCGGCGGGTAGGCGGGGCTGGAACAAACAAATGGAAAGCACTTGGAAGGAAGACTGTGTAGGGCGTCACATGTACAGACAACTCGGTTGGGGCTGCATGTGTTGCGGCAGAGCGGTGGCAAGTGGGTGCAACGGCAATGGTGGCTTGCCATCGGCGCTGCAGCTGGAGGCGCAGGCCCCGCTGGTGCCGTACTGTTGGTTGTATTTGGAGTCTCCACCGCGCAGCGGCAGCTGAAACGTTAGGATGCAAGCTGCGCTGTGCCCTAGGAGCTGCAAGCTCCGGGCAGCGACGGCTGCAACGTGAGGCCATATGCCTCTAGGGTCCTCAGGCCCCGGGCAGCGGCGGCTGCAGCGTGAGGCCCAGGCGGCGGACCAGCTCGGTGCGCATCATGGCCATCTCTCCGCCCACGCCGCCCAGCATGTCTGAGTTCTCCTGGGCGCGGCGGATGAGGTAGGGCATGACCTCGTCTACTGCGCCAAACGGCACGTACTCTGCAGGAAGATGGATGAAGTGCAAGTTAATGCTGGGATTAGGTTAAACCAGGTTGGGCACGAGTTCTTCCACAACGCCAAACGGCACGTACTCTGCAGGAGGATGGATGGGTGTGAGGGCATAAGTGCAAGATGAATGCTGGGATCAGATTAGGTCAGGTGGGGCACGAGTTTGTCCACAGGACCAAAGGCACGCACTCTGCAGAGGGGCAGGAAGGTAGACGTGAGTGGATGGCAGCGGGGGAGCAGGACGGACCAGGCAGCCCAGCATCAGCATCCGCTGTCACAGGGTGTGCAGAAGCACGTCACGCATTCGCTGTGGAGAACCCAAGCAGGTGCCGGCAGCCCAACAACCCTCGCTCACTGTATGCGCCGTAGCCGTGCGCTCCTAGGGTGTAAGTCAGGTGGTCTGCCATGCCTGCAGGATGAAGAGAACTAGTTCAGCAATTGAGGCTATGCCGGCTCTAAAGGGCCCGGCTCTGTAGCCTATTACTCGACTGCGCAGGGAAACGAAATGCGAACTGTCCCGCTCACCTAGCAGCTGGCCAAAGTAGACGCCCGAAGAGGGCGGCATGCCCAGGCGTGACATCTTCTGCACCGCCTGTTCAATAGACTGCTGGTTGTGGCTGCGAGTACAAAGCGGGATGGCAGCAAGGAGACAGGGTGGGCAACACTGGGATGCCAGCGAAGCAGGGCGGCAGAAGCGCGAGGCGGCGGTGGCCATTGGAAACATAGGCAGCCAACCAGCGCAGCTGCAAGGCAGCAACTCGTCCAAAGCGTGCAGCTGGCGAGCAGCTGCCTCGGCGGCAAAATTGCCAGCAACCGCCCAATACTTGGGGGCAGACCACCAGGCACAGGCCATCTGAACTGCACACATGTTGCATTGATTGCCATCAGCCACACCTGGCCACCATGACTTCAGCTCCCTCCGACTTGACGCATCGCAGCATCTCCTCCACACACCTGTGCCGAGAAGGGGCATGTGGCTAATGTGGCAGGCAACTGCTGGTGCAGACCCAGCAGGCGGCAGCCCCGGCATGTTGGATCGAGCACCCTGCATCGCGCTCTCCAAAGGCAGTCACCCTTAGCGCTCCGCCCCAACCAACCCGCCCCCTCCAACTCACGCGTCGTAGTTGGCGTGCGTGTCTTCCTTGGTTTCGTGGATGGGGGAGGGGTAGCCCATCTCCTGGGCCCGCTGCCGCTCCAGCACCATGTACGCGCCCCGCACTGCAGGGGAAGAGCAAGGTTGATACAGAGAAAGCAGGAGGGCGGCTGAAAACCTGGCGCCTCTACTGCTTGCCCGCTCGCAAGCAGCACATGCATGGCGAGCGCACACATGGACGCATGCTGCCAAGCCAGCATGCGTACATGCACCACGGGATGTGATGCACAAATAACACCAAACAACAGCATGAGCGCTCACCCAGCTTCACGCCATACTTGTAATTCTGCAAGGCATGGGAGCGAGATGGCAGGGTAGGTCGGTCAGCGGCAGCAAACCTCGGCAGACCACTGTCCGCGCAACATGCCCCTCAGCATGTGCACAGCATGCCCACAGCTGCGCTAGAAATGTACCACACCATGCCGTCCAGAAACGGACACCTCCCCAAATAGGGGGCCTACATTCGTTCGATCCAAAGGCTCACCTCCCGCCGCGCGCGCTCCAGCTCGTCCAGCAGCCGGCTGCGGCTGTCCTTGAGGTAGCACTGCAGGGAAATGCAGGAGATAGGTAGGAAAGGAAATATTGGGTCCCAGCTAGGACGGGCAGCTCAGGATCAGTGAATGCCGGGATGGAGCCCATTGGCAGCAGGCACGGCACTTGCTGCCGCTGCTCCCTGCTGGCCTGCCATGTGCCGCAAACACTTCTGCCAGCTCAGCAGTGCCACACAGCAGACGAGTGCAGTACGCTGACCCAGCAGCGCTGCGCACCTGGATTGTGTTGTAGATGAGCGGCGCCTCGCGGTTGTACTGCGCCAAAAGGACGTTGCAAGAAATGTTCAAGTCTTCCGCACTTCACAGTGTTCAATGTCGAGTGTTTTGGAAGGACTAGCATGCTGTGGGCAGTGGGCCACCAGCCCGCCTGCACAGCCCTGGGAGGCTAGCCCATCTCACACCACAAGCCCCCCTTTTACTCGCCACCCGCCCCACTAACTAGAGCATCAGGTGCACTCTCACCTGCCGCTGCAGCTCCGTCACCGTGTTGTCGATGGCGGGCTGGAAGTAGCTGTGCTCTGCGTCGATCAACAGGCGCACGTCCGCCTGCAGCAGCAACAGCGGAAGAGTGTGCGACGATGCACAGCGTGTACTGGGGTCAGGCTGGGGGCATGGGACGTGTGGCCGCTCCCCTGCTTGCATGGGCAAGCAGGTGGCACCACAACTTCGGCCGGCCGGAGTACAACACACGCAAGGCGAGCGATGCACCATTCTGCACAAGCCATGCAACATTCTGCTCACGTCTGCTGCTGCGCGCGCCAGGCGGTCCACCCGCCCCATCATGTTGCGCATGAGCTGCATCTCCTGCTCATTCAGCGCCGCCTCTGGAAGAGCGGAGGGCAAAGCAGGTGGATGTGGTGAGCATGGCATGCATGCAGGTGGATATGGTAAGCATGGCATGCATCGGCACCACCTCCTGCTCATTCAGCGCCGCCTCTGGAAGCATGGGAGCAGGCGGGGCAGTTCTCGGGCAGCTGTCTCAAGCAGCATGATGCATCTGGTGAGCGTTCAGCGCCGCCTCTGAAGAGATTTGAGGATCTTTTTGAAGGGCAGCACAGCAGGCTTTGCGGGAACTGAATGTAGGGAGCTATGTTGCGCACCAGCTGCACCTTGTTTCCTACGGCATTAGCCTGCCCAGGCTGCCCAGTTTGACAGCAGCCCAGGCCTGGGTGGGTGCCTCACCAGCAAAGGGCCCTCGCGAGCGGCAGCGCGAAGCAATTGCGGCCGTGTCCATGACCGACACTCGGCTGATCCTGCACGGGTTGCAAACAGTTGAGGGAAATACGTTTGGGAAACGCCGGTTGGATCGATACGGGGATGCCATGGCAAACCGCTGTTGAGCCGCAAAACAGTGCAAAGAGCCACACATTGGGGAGGAGGCCGCAAAAAATCAACTTACCAGGACACGTAATCCACCAGGCCGCTCTTCTTCACGTCCAGGTGGCTGAACGCCTGCAAATGTGGGGGACAGAAGGCAGCCATCATGAGAAAGCACAGATGCTCACCAGCCCACCATTCTGAGCTCTCCCTCTCTCCCAATAGATGGGACAAAACAGCGGCCCACCACCCACCCAGTCAGGCTCGTCCACACACATCTCCCGCATGGCAAGAAAGCAAGGCCACCCGAGCATGCCAGCGGAGCATAGCGCATGGGGGTAATCTCTACCCACCCAGTCGGGCTTGTCAACAGCCGCATCTCGCATGGCAGCACAGAGTTGAATACCGTACTACACTGCACCCACTTTGCCCACAGCACTGAGCACCCACCCAGTCGGGCTCGTCCACAAACACCTCGCGGTACACGCGCTCAAACTCGTCCTTGGTGATGGTGCCGTTGCCGTCTGCACAGGGATGTGGCCAGCTCAACGTTCGTCAAGCGGGTGGCTGTCCTTGGTGCTGGTGCCATTGCCGTCTGCACAGGCATGTGGCCCGATCAACATTAGTCAAGCGGCTGGTAACTAACTCGTCCTTGGTGATGGCGCCGTTGCCGTCTGCACAAAAATGTGCGCAGATCAATATCAGGCAAGCGGCTGGCAGCAAGCTTGTCATTGGTGATGGTGCCGTCTGCACATGGCATTGCTTCGTGTCAAAATAAATTCCAGCGGCTTGCAGGCCATGGTGATTGCAACGCCACTGCCGCACGGAGCTTCCGTCCATCGGCTCAGCCACAGTGCAAACACGCGTACAGAGCACTATCACGCGCGCACACGTGTCAAACCGGCGGAGCAGGTCACAAAGCGGGCAAAACACTCCCAAGTTCGCGCAGCGCAGTGCACCCCACACATGCAATAAGAGAGCACAAGTGCACGCACCCGCGTCGAAGCGGCGGAACAGGTCCCGGATCTGCAGCAGCGAGTTGGACGCGGTCTCCAGCAGGGCGGGCGGGCCCAGCGCCGTCACCTTGATGGCTGCAGGGGCAGGGGCGGGGTGGGCGCAAAGGGGAGGTGGCAGGTTTTAAAGTGGCTGTTGTTGGGTTGGCATGTCGCAAAACTGTGCAGCCTGCGGCGCGACATGGCAGAAGGCGCCCCATGGCAACTAAACGGCCTGCATCGGCAGCAGGAGCCGCCTGCCCAGCAGCCTGCTGCATTTGCGCAACGCCCGCCATCCCATGTACAACTTTTGCACTGGTGCACACAGCGCACCTGCAAAGCCCTGGCCCTCAGCGCTGTGTGCCGCCTCAATGGACTTGAGGAAGATGGACATGCGGGAGTCGCACACGCGCTCGCTCTCGTACTCGTATGTCCTCACAATCACTGCAGAACAGCAGAGAGGTGGGGAACAACTTCTGTGCACGTACAGATGGCAGCAGCGATGGCGTTCTTCGACCCTGCGCGTGCTGGCTCGACTGTACTGCACTGTAGCTGCTGCTAGCGCAGGAGCACCCACCTGAGGCCTGCGGCCCCTGCCGGCTCTGCGGCCCCTCCTCCTGCTCCACATCATCCTCTGCACAGCAGGCACAGCAGACACAGCAGGTGGGTGCGCAGGCACAGCAGGCAACCTGCCCAGCAAGCATCCGTGCGCTTGCCCAGCAGCGAGCAGGCCCTGCAGGAGCGCTGGAGCGCAGAAGCGGCGGGGCAGAATCAAGGGCACTGCGCTGCACTGCGGGGGTGCCTGCCAGGTGCCCGCTGCACGCATGCCATCGGCTGCACAGACCTGCTGCGTAATCCAGGATTGCACGGACACCGCTGGCCTTCATCTTCATCAGTGTCGGCTGGATTCGCACCGCATCCTCGCCTGCAGTCCCGCAGGCAGGGCGGCACAGGGGAGGGCAGACAGGACACACAGCAGCGGTCAGCAGGGGTGGCAGCAATGGACCGCCCCACTCACTCTCAGCGCAGTACGTCACACCGCCAATGCCGTGCTGGCGCAGCGCACGCAGCGCAGCACAGCAGGCCTCCAAGGACTCGCCTGCCACAAACTGCAGGCGGGAGGGGGGAGGGAAGGGCCGGAGGGAGGGATTACACGTTGCAAAGGAGCAAGTACTGCCTCCATCACGCAGCAAAGCCCGGGAGGCCCGCCGCCTAACTGCAGCCTTGTTGCTTTCTTCCGCTGTGTGGCAGGCCTTCTGCCCCAGCTGAAGGGGCGTACAGGGCGGCAGGCATCCCACCCGGTGCGCAAGCATGTGCGCATTGCACCTAGGCGCTACCCAGAAACCAAATCAAAACCCGGCCAATCAAATCCATAGAAACCCGCCTGCTTGTAGAAGGTGTGCCGGATGACCGCGTTGGTGAGCGTGGAACCAAACACCTTCTTGCTCCAGGCCAGCACCGAGTCAGCGTGCGCCTGTTAGAAAGGCGAGAGAGGGCACGGCATGCATGGTGTGTACATGGGCAAGGTAGGCAGCCTGCCGCTGCGTAGCATGTGGCTGGGCGTACCCGGCAGGGCCGAGGGACATGCTCCACATGTACCAGTGCCAAGGACGTGCAGCTGGTATTATGCCAGGTTGTGCCGGAAGCAGAGAGCCAGACCCAAGCGGTCAGCAGGCTGGAACGTGCCTTCAGAAATCTGGCAACATAAGGGGCACATGCGGCTGCCGCCCTGCCTGGAAACAAGCACATCAGCTCACCACCAGCGGCCGTATCTTGCAGCAGGAGAAGACGAGCAGCGAGCGCATGATGTCCAGCGTGGACTTGGCCTGCGGGTGACGATAGATGAGGGGGTACAGGGTTGACAGCGCAAAGCTGGGAGCAGCAAGGCAGGGGCGATGCCTGAGAGCGCAGGCGCCAGAAGCCAGGGCGCAGAATGTACTGCCGCAGCCAGCGAGGCTGGGAACAGGCAAGCACAGGCGCCAGCCACCTCCACACACGCTCAGCATTGCCGTTGACATAGCCATGACAGCTGGCAAGTGCACAGATGCCTAAAAAGCGCACCTTGAAGGCGGCTCGGGGGTCGTTGAAGTCGAGCTCAGTGTGCGGCAGGGGCGGCGCAGGAGGAGCCACAGGGGACCCCTCCCCCATCACTTCCTTGACTGCCTCTGCTGCCTCGCTCATGCGCTCTGGCGCGGACTGCAGCGCCGCCTCCTGCAGCGCCGCAGAGGCGCGGTGCAGGCCGGCCGTGGCTGCGGGGGCCAGCTGGCGGAGCGCCGGGGCCAGCTGCCGAGCCAGGCCGGCAGGCTGCTGCAGCATCTTGGGGTGCCGCGCTGCCTGGTAGGAGATGTTGGAGGGCTGCATGTATAAGTGGGGGGAACGCAGGGATGAGCCGGCCGTAAGTGCCTGCAGGAGAGCTGACCCACGGGCGCAGGCGTCGAGCAGCGGCGGCGGGGAGCAGGGCCCCGCCGCGTTGCTGGGGGGCCTTGTGGCGCTGCGGAGGCTTGTGAGGTGCTAAGGATCGCCCCATCGCCTACCTGGGCTGCTGGGGAGGCCGCGCCGCGTGGCCAAGGGCTTGGCCAAAGTGCCGACTGGGGCTGGCTGGCTTGAAGGCGAGGCCGATCGGCAGGTCCCCGCGATCGGTGCCCCGCGAAACTCCGGGTTGCGCCAAATGCCCGCTCTTCATGGCGCTGCTGTGTGCTGTGGGCCGCCAGGGAGCCCTGCCGCTAACCCCTTGCGCCTCCAGCCCCTCCTGCCATCGCCCAAGCCATCGAGTCAGCCTCCCGCCCCGGCCGCAGCGCCCGCAGCGTGCTCGAGTTTGGGGAGCCCTCCCGGCGCGCGCCAGCGAGCCAGCAGCAGCCATGGCGGTCACCTGGAATGGCGATCAGGTGGGACGGGGCGCCGTGCGGGGCGGCAGCCCAAGGGGTCTCCCCTTCGCTCGCCGATGATCGTCGTGCCGATGATCGTCGTCCGCCGAGTTGAGGGGCCAAATATGGCAGGCCAGTCACTTGCAAGCTTCCTTGAAGGCCTGCAGCAGCTTGCAAGGTGCTTAGAACAGCTCCCATTCGCGGTTGCTCTCTCAGCGCCTCCCCTGACTCGGTCCGCTCACAGGAATAACACAGCACTAGAATAATTATATTTTAAGTCAAGTTCTCAAGCCCCAGGGGTCCCTGCTGGCCGCCGCCGCCGCCCGCTGCCGTCTCGGCACGCCGTTGCGGGCTGCGTGGCCCTCACTCGCCAGTGAGGTCCACCACATCCTCCTCCTCCT
>VFQQ010004924.1_pt1 | contig 11420 bp, 14 predicted proteins | sample 3512341 | NCBI WGS metagenome assembly VFQQ01 (sample SAMN10412373, study PRJNA504923) | tailings metagenome | isolation source: Relicate 2 Philex TSF1 revegetated site | place: Philippines: Tuba, Benguet | collected 2017-08-29 | reverse complement strand
CGCTGCAGGTTGTAGTGTGGTGCGAGGGTCAGTGCGTTTGCTGACACAACCAGCACATGCTGGCCCTGAAGACCTGCAGGCACAGAACAGAAGGACACTTCATCATCACTTGGTGCAACCAACCAGGTCGCTTACAGCTGCTACAGCTGATATATGCTCGCTTGGTCAAGACACACACATACAAACACATACGCCATCCCTTGCTGCGACCTGCTGTCACATGGCAACAATACTGCACGAACTGCTGGCCCGCCTCTGCACGAGCGCCAGATTCACTCCTTATGTCTGTGTGTGTATGTGTGTGTGTGTCTGTGTGTGTGTATCTGTGCCCCTACCAGCTGTCTTCAGCGCTGTGCGCAGGTCCTCTACATCTCCCTTCCACTCAGCTGCTGACTCCACACCATTGCTGATGACATTGCTATTTGATAGGCCATACGCTGCAACACGCACGTTTGCACACAAGACACGCTCTGTAGGGCCGGGAAAAGGGAACACGCTGGATTGGTTTGTGGGGGCAGCGAACCTAGGCTGCGCTCTGCAGGCAGTCTACTCTCTACCTTGCACGTGCGCCTGGGCTAGAGCTGCAGATGCAGGAGGGAGGACGATGTGTGTCGTCTGGCTCAGCGGCTGCAGGCGCTTGCACGCTGCGGCGGAGCGGAGAATCCACCTGCAAGGGGCAGGGCACGCTTTTAGATCAAGCTAAATCCCTGGGCACCTTTACACAGATGTGTTCTGTATGCCACATGAGAAGAAGGGCCTCAGAAGCTCTGTGCAGCTGTGTGCCTGTGCCCAGTCCTGCACTCACTCCAATGCCGTCTTGCCACTCAGGTGTGCCAGTGCAGGCCCTTCCAAAGACCCTGCTAGCACTACCAGAGCCACGGGACGCTGCAGAGCAAGGTAGAAGGCCAGAACGGGCTTGCAGTGGTGGCCATTGGGGCAGGCCACCCAAATGGACACATGTCACATTGCCACCGTGCATGAGATGACATTACGGCGCACACATCACTGCTGGCCTGCAGGCTCTTACCATTCTTCTTGTCTATGGCTTCCTTGTGTATGGCTGTCTGCAGGTTGGGCCCCCTGGGTGCGCGCTTGGAAATGCTTGCGCTGCTTTGGGCTATACCTCTCGCATACCTCTCAGGGCGCAGGTGAGGAGAGAGTGAATCAACTGCTCAGTGTGCTGGTAGCCTGAAAGAGGGGGACGCGGCCCACATCATCTGAGTGCGTTTCTGTATCGCAGCTCCAGACCCGTTCGTAGCCCCTGCTTCCTGCCAGCTGAGACACAATGAGTTGACTGCCTCTGCGCACCCACCCTGAAGGTGCACTGCTGTGTTAAAGCGTCCTAGCAGGTTATGGGCGCGGAGTTCACACTACGCAGGTCACGAACACACGCCGGCTGTACTGCCATACATCCTAACACTGTACCCTCGCACAACACGGGTATCAATACGCGTATGCAGCAGGGATACAGCACTTGCAGCTCATGCATGTCATCCTGCAAACAACATTAGCACGCCTCGCTCAGTGTGCCCCTGCTACAAACAGCCTGCCTATTTAGTGAACGTATGATGAAATGTACATAGCCAGCAGCACAGCAAGCTATAATACGCATTGAAGACTGCGTGGCAGCTCTAGGAAGTGTTACCAATGTCAGTAAAAGTACAAGACTCACTCATGCCCCCTGCTTTGGCATGCAAACGCTGTGTTCTCTGATCTCAGGCTGGCGTCGTGGCCGGCCAGGCACTTTACCACACCTTGTCTGCATACGCTGCGTCCATACGCCCTATGCATACATGCCGCTTATGGGCCAATGCCGAACACCCAGCCTGCAGACGCTGCGTCCATAAGCCTCAGCTGCTGGGTGTGACCTCCTCAGCCGAAGAATGAGTAGTCTACGGACCTCACTGTCTGGCCTGATAGGTTGCCGATGTGTGTCTCATCGTGGCCACACGTGATCCTCCTGCCTGGGCCCTCCATGTGGCAGAACATGACTCGGCCCTGCATATGAGCCGCGGATACACACAGGATACACGCCGCAGTCAGCATACCGGCATACTCTGGGCCTTCCCCGTGGCTGACCCGGGAAACCGTCCGCCAAACCTGAGTGCGCCTTGCCCCCTGCACCATTTTCACTTCTGCTGCCTCAGATGCACTCTACGCTGTGCTGACATTGATATGCCGTTGCGTGCCAATGTGTTGCAAGGTAAATGTGGCTGAGCCAGGCTTCAGCCGACCCTCAATGCAGCTCTCCAGCCTTAAAGCACCCTTCTGAGCTAGCCTAGTGCACAAGTGCAAGCCCACGTCAGTTTGGCTCGGGCTGCATCAAAGCCTGCTTTCTCGGCACCTCCTTCCATCACAGCAATCCACGGCCACCAGGTTCAAGCGCTTGCTTATTGTGCTTCGTGCTTGTGCAAGTTGCGAGCAGATAGTGGCCTCTGGCAGGAGGGAACGTTTCGTGCGTGATCAGTCAGGCAAGGCTCCTCAGCTTGCCTCCTACGCTCCCTATAGTGTAGTGTAGTATAGCGCAAGTGCAAGCGAGGAGGTATGAATGGGAGCGCAAAACCAAACGTGTATCATGGACAATGCGACTGCTCCTGGTCGGCCCTCTGAATGACTGGTCACACACTAGGGACGCTGCTGCAATTAGAGGGGTGACTTGCGACCCTTGCCATTCCTTCGTTACACCAGCAAATCCCTTCGCTCCTTTCGCAAAGGGTGCAGATATAGCCAAATTGTATGCCATAGGCAGGGGAGCGGCGTCAGAGCAGAGTGTGGACCAGGAGGCAGCGCGGCGCAGTTTGACAAATCAGCAGGTCTGTCAAACTGCGCGGATTCAAATCTCTCCGCGCAAAGACCATCCCCGCCCCTGACAAGCGACGTGTGAAATGCTTTTACATATCTGCCTACGATGGTGTGGTCAGCTGGTCAAGAGCAGCGCTCTGGAAGGCACCCCGTGACCGGTGCAGTTTGTGTGAGGCCCGTGCTAGTTTTCCTCTCCAAGCCAGATTTCTACCACCCAGTTTTGAGTGCCCACATGTTACTAGGGGCCAAAAGCAATAGGAAGGTTGAAGTCTCAGGCGATTTGGCCATCTGTGTGCCTATTTGCAAGATTCTGAGCCATTCAATCAGAGGGCCGACCTCCTGCAATTGCCACTCCTACGCTCAGCACTCACCCCGTTGTGCGGCTGATGCTCCTTCTTCAGAATCTCCTGGACACGCTCTACTGCTTGTTGGAAGGGCTCCTTGCCTGCGCGCAAAGCGCACACGTCTGTACCAGTCAGGCTCCCTGCCTGTGGAGCGAGGTCCACAAACCGAGCTGGGAGCTGCGAGGCTGGCACTGCACGTCTGCGCTCCGTGCATTTCGTCACAACGCGGTGGCTAGGCGCGCAGGTGCAAATGCGGGTGTGCAGGCTAAGGGCGGGCAGAGAGGTGGGCAGGTGGGCACCCAGGTAGGGTCTATCCATCTCTGCCCCTGCAAGCGCTACCGCGCTTACCATTGGTACTTGATGACTTAGCAGTGGACGGCTGTGAAGACGACTGGGCCCGTGGGACGACGATGGCGCGACTCCGCCCGGTTCCGTAAGATTGGCTAAACCGCGTTTGAGGCCACAGCCGAGTGCGCGCACACGTGCACTGCATTGCTGCTAGACAATGTAAAGAGCTGGGGCCGCGATGGCTAGCAAAGCGAGAGAGCTGCTGAGGCAGTGCTCTGACACAGGGTACTGACGGAGCAGGGTTCTGCTGCTCTGCGTGTGTGCTTTTGAGGTTTGATGCTGTGAGAAGCTCAGTAGGTTGATAGATAGGAAGACTGTGTTGTGGGGGCGAGAGGAGCAGACAACCAACTTTCCGACACCGGCAGTACACTTCCTTTACACAGCCGTGCGCTACGCAGAGTACGCGGTACACGGCCCGCTATCCCACACGCATCATCACAAGCACACGGTACTACGCATCAACGCAGTTGTCAGCATAAAGACTGTTTATCATCTCCCGTACTTCTAGCTACGCAACATGACTGCTGCAACTGGCTAACTCTACTCTGAGTCGTCCTTCCGAGGAGGCGCTTCGCGCTTCTCTTGCTCTCCCTCTCCCGGCCTCTCCTTCTTGGGGTTCCCTGCGGGGATGGGGTCAGGCCGCCTCTCAGGCATCTTGGGTCCTGCATTTGCACCACACAGCCACACCCAGCACGAATTCCATCACCACTACAGAACACACCTTACAGAACACACACACACACACACACACACACACACATGCGCGCGGACACACACAAGCACACACACGCATGGCCGATGTTCAGCTATGCCAATGCGTTGCAGCTATCCCAATGCTTCAACGCTGCTTGGTTGCTCCTGTGTGTTTCTTTGTATCTGTACAAGTGCATGCGCCATACACCTGTATGCTTGTGCTACAAACGCACATACCTTCGGGCATCTCCTTATCGCTCTTGTCAGGCAGCTCTGCAGGTCTGAACTCTGGCATTGACGGTGCGTACAGGGGCTGCTCCTCTCGTCGTGATGGGACGAAGGCCGGCTGTGTGTTGGGCTGAGGCACGTAGCTGGGCTTCACCCAGTCCTGAGCTCACGCAACAAAGCCACAGCACCGCGTGATGACACACAGCACAGCACAGAACACGCGGCTTCTGCTCTGTCCTGCCTGGCCTGCCCAGACGGGGGAGCGTTGGACAATGGCACAAGGCGGCTGCGTCTGTGTGAGCTGTGGCCAATGCACTGCACTGATCTCGCGCTCTTGTCTGGAGCGCGCGAAACATGGCCTGCGCGCCTGACTACCGCGCCCTCGCCCAGCAGCCCGCACTGCACTGGTACGTGGCCCTTGCGCTGTGCCCTGCTAGCGTTGAGGGCTGCGCTGCACAGCTGGCGCGCGTCCGAGAGCTCGGTCTGGTTTCGCTCGCGCGCGGCACTGACCTCGTTTCGGTCCGGCGTGGGTCGTGTCCATATCGCTAGTGGCGATGGCAAGGCTTGTAACCTGACCACCGTCCGTGCTTGCGATGGCCCTGTGGGTGGCGAGACAGGACACGGACACGCACTGGTGGGCGCGGGCCACGTCACAAGTCGAGAGCCCCCTCCCTGAGCCTCCTCCCTATGCCCTGCAGTGCGCTTGGCCTGCTAGCTGCCAATGTAAGTGCACACCTGTAGGCCTACGCGCTGATGCACAACTTGTGCGGTGCTGTAGACACTGGGCCATGGTGCGCGAGGTTAGCGTTCCGAAGGTTCTGGCTGAGCGCTGTATCTGCTCCTAGGACAGACAGAAGTGCTTGTTGTTTATGCGTGGATCAACAACACACATCAGCGCGCGTGGCTCTGAGCACGAACGGAGCGAGAACGGATCCACCGTGTGGTCGGTGTACAGCCTTGCCCTTAGCCTCACTTGTCTGCCAAGCATGCCCTGTATATCAAATCAAGCAGATTGGTTCACAGTAGTGGTAGCTTCATTCAAGGTAGCCTGTATGGTCTCATCAGTACGCATGGTCTCATCAACCCTTCAGCTTCACTCTGCGAGTACGCCCTGTATGCTCTGCAGCACGCCCTGTATCAATGCGCGTGTCCACCTTCCATCCACTTGTCTAGTATGTGCAGGTTGGCGACCATGATCGCCATGCCTACAAACAGGGACAGCACCGCTCGCTGCTGTCCTGCGTGCTCTATAGACAGAGGTAGGAGCTCGTGTAATGACAGGAACGCCATGATACCGCCCACCTGCACACACACACACACACATAAACACACATACATATGCAGACACGAACACACACACACACACACACAGATAGATCCCGTCACATCTTTGCAATCCACTACCAGGAAAGCGCCATGTGTGTGTGCGCGCGCGCGGGCAGGCGTGTGTATGTCTGTGTGTGTGTCCCCTCACCGCAGCCAGTAGACATTGAAGCACCGTCCTATCCAGCCACAACGCCCTCAACACCACCCCATGTGTGTGTTTGTGTGCGTGCGTACGTGCGCGCGTGTGTGTATATGTGCACTTCTGTGTGTATGTGTGTGTGTGTCTCCACTCACCGCAGCTAACAAACAATCAATCACCATCTTATCCAGCCAGAACGCTCTAAACACCACCCCCAGTACAATCACAGCCAAAGGCTCTGCAAGCCCCGATACAAATGCGTACATGAAGCCTCTGAGACGTGACCCCGTGGCAAAGTACACGGGAAGGGCTACTGCCACGCCTTCAGGGATGTTGTGCAGGGCGATGGCGATGGCCAGACTCAGACCGATGCTACTGCTCCTGTGGTGGCGTGTGCACACACACACACATACACACACATACACACACACACACATACACACACACACAGACACACACACGGTCAGCAACTTGACTCAGACCAATGCACTTATGTGTTCTCGGGCTGCTGTGTTGTTTCGCAAAACCTGACACACACACACACGCACACATACACGCACACACTACTGCTCAGGTGGCGGCACATACAAGACATGCAAGTAGTGCCAAGCACGCGTACGCACAGCACCTTGGCCGTGTGTGTGTGTGTGTGTGTGTGTGTGTGCGTGTACGTACTTGATGGATGCTAGGAACACAGCCACCCCCTCAGGGAAGTTGTGTAGGGCGATGCCGAGTGCTGTGATTAGCCCACTCAGCAACACCTGACACACACACACAGACACAAAACCCTCACTTGTCTACCCAGGCTTTCACGTACCCTGGCAAGTAGCAGAGACACGACAAGCTGGCATGCGCACGCGCACGCGCACACACACACACACACAGACTGACGTACCTTCCGTCTGGCTTCCCTCGCTGCAGCTTTGCTAGGTGCGGGTGCACCACTCTTGTCTGCCTTCACCGCGCCACTGCCTGCACTGGGTGCAGCGTCCTTCCTGTGGCACGCGCGCACACACACACACAGACATACACACACACACACTTGTACACTGGGTCATGTGCTGATGCATGCATGTGTGTGCATGTGGGCGTCTATCTTCTTTTGGAACTGCCAGAAAGACGCCATGTGTGCGCGCGTGTGTGTGTGTGTGTGTGCGTGTGTGTGTGCGCGCGCGTGTAAACACTGGGCATCAGTGATGATGACATGCCCCTCACTTCATGGCACGTCAAGTCAGCGTACCAATCTGTGTGCATGTGTGTGCTGTTGACAGTGCATGTGTATGTATATGCGTGCACGCATAAGCACTGCACTTACTGTGCTGCCAGACGCGAGCTCCTTCTCGCAGCAGTCGTGATGGCGGGGGGCGTCCCCGCGGCCCCCGCGTCCGTGATCTCATCCTTCCCATTCTCTGCACCCCCTCGCCCCGTCGCTGCCGCACCCTCCGTCTCATCCTCGCCTACGTCTAATTTCAAATTGCTTGAATCTGGCTCAGGAATGACAGCTACGATGACTGCAAAAAAAGCTATCCCTATGAAGAACCAGAGGTTGGCTGTGGCCTCGCCCACGGCCTCTGTAGACTCGGGGAGCAGGTCGAAGAAGCTAAGGGCCTGCAGCGAGGAGCAACGAGACAGCCCGCACGCATCCGCGCAGGGTAAGGTTGTGTTGGGTGGGCGTTGGGTGTGCGCAGGGGCAGTCACGTAAGGTGCTGGCTGCCGCTGCGTGGGATGCGCTGGGGATGCTGGGGTGTGATGTGCAGGATCGGGCTGTGGTGGAGTAGCTGGCTAGCACTGTCTGTGCAGGCAAGAAGCTGCGGGGGCACTGCGTACGTGTGCTCTATGCGGAGCTTGAACGCACCAGCATCAGTCCGGCCGCGCACCCCTGCGGATGGCACACGAAGAGCAGCAGTGTGTCCGAGTGCGAGGATGCGCTGAGCGCTGCGGCATCGGGTGTGGATGCGCGGAGCTACAGCGCTGAGCGATGGAGCTGGAGGGCGCGCGTTCGATGGCGCGGCGTTGACTCGCCTGCAAGTATCCCAGCTTCTTGAAGCTGAACTTGGGCTGCACGACCACCATCAGCCCTCCCAGACCTGTGCCTGCTGCGCCCAGGCTGGTGAGCAGTAGCGCGTTCCATACGCGCGGGTCTAGACCGAGAGGCATCGCGCTGCTGTCCAGGTGCTGCGCGCTGCGGCGCTGGAGCACTGACGCTTGTCTGCCTTTGCGTTGTCTGGTGCGTGCTCGGACAGACGCGGTCTGTGATGCTGTGTTTGTGCACAGACCGCGCTTCAGACCTTGACCCCGCTGGTGTGACACAAACGTTCCGCGACAGAAAGTGATCAATTCATATACCCCTCAGATGCAGCCTTGCAGTGCGTCCATGCTTTGCCATTGACCAACATGAGTTCGTGCAGTGATAATGGGAGCAGCTCAGACGTCCTGGAGCTCAGCGGGGACGACTCGGACCTCAGCTCTCGCCCCTCACCGACCTCGCCAGTCAAGAAGAAGGCCAGCAAGACAGCGAAAGCCAAGCAAAAGGCCAATGGCAACCAGCCTCAGACGCAGGCAGGCACAGAGAAGGCCTCAGGGCGCGCAGTCGTCCCTACCCTGGGCCGGCGCCCCGGTCCACGTTCCGGAGGCCCCTCCAGCGGCCCAGCGGCAGCGAGCCAGTCCGTGCTGCAGACCTTTGAGCTCCGCAAGGGTAGAGGCAACGTCAAGGCCCCATTCAAGGTCAGTGCAGGCACGGGGATGTAGGAGGGAAGTGCGTGATCAGCTCTCTTTCAGGCAGGGCTCTAGAACACTCCAGGCGCGGCTTTCCCAGGCTCACCTCTTACACGGGTCGCGTGCGGGCGCTCTGCAGATGCCTCTACGCAACTACGTGCCGCCCCCGGACAAGCCGATCGCGACCATTGGCCCAAGGCGGTACCAGCTGAGCGCGGACATCCTTGCGCGCATCACGCGCACCATCACAGTACCCACTGCAGGCGCAGCTACAGAGGAGGTAAGGCACGCAACCACCAGCACAGCAGCGCAAGGCAAGGCAGTGCCACAGCCACACACTGGCCGCACTCGTCACAGCTGTGACCTCCTTTCACCTGTGCAACGCACCTTCCTCCTGGTGTACATGTGCGTGCGTGCGCGTGTCCATGTGTACATACGCAGCTCGTCTACACGCCCCTGTGTCTCTACGACCCAGAAACCGACGAGGACGAGACCCGTCGCACCACATACAAGAAGGTGTGGGTCGAGCCAGCTATGGCCGCTAAGCTGAGGCCCCACCAGAGGGAGGGAGTTACGTTTATGTTTCATCGTATCAGTGGGCTGGCGAAGGGGGGCTACACGGGCGCTGTGCTTATGGATGGCATGGTACGTGCAGCGTACACACACACACACACACACACATACACATACACATATGCACGCGCATGCAGACAGGGTGTGGCTCATGCGCTACGCATGCCAGTCAGTGATCAGGAGGCGTGTGTGTGTGTGTGTGTGTGTGCGTGTGTGTGTCCTCCACAGGGCCTAGGCAAGACATTCCAGTCTATCTGCGCCATGTGGACGCTCCTCAACACAGGTGAGCGTGGTCTTGTATGTCACACACGACGGCGTCCGCTTGGGAACATACCGTCTGCTTGTAAGACAATGTCCAGTACGCTCTGAAACTGAGCCATGCTGGACCCATGCTACATCCACGCTACGCGCTCGCGCGCACATGCATGCATGCGGGCGGGTGGGCGTGCTGAAACATGTGTGTGTGTGTGTGTGTGTGTGTGTGTGTGTGTGCGCCAGGTGTGGAAGGCAAGGCCACGTGTCAGCGAGCGCTCATTCTGTGTCCCTCATCACTGGTGGTCAACTGGGGTAACGAATTGAAGAAATGGATTGGACAGGATAAGGTCTGCCCTGTGGTGAGTGGTTACACACACACAGGCACACAGACGCACATGTGCACGCGCACATGGACATGCGCCTGGTCTATGCATGTATCAGGCTTCCCAGAAGCCTGTATGCAGCATGCGGTGATGTTTACTCGTACCGAGCTGTTGCGCCTGCGCGCGTTCGTTGTGACAGGCATGTGAGAGGCTGTTGACCACACGCGTGTAGTCCGCAGGTCGCAGTAGCTTGCTGTGTGTGTTGTGTCATCTTTGTTCGTACACAGGCTGTTGATGACACGCGTGGTTCAGTGGTAATTGACACAGTGAACAAGGTGTGGTCTATGCCAGGGGGAAGATACCAGGGCAAGCCACAGGTGCTCATCATGTCGTACACAACGTTCAGGTACGCACACACGCAGACATACACACACACACAACTCCCATGTCTCTGCCAGCCACCTCGAAGGCATGACCGTGTGCGTGCGTCACACAGGTGGCAATACGTTTTCGTGTGTGTGTGTGTGTGTGTGTGTGTGTGTGTGTGTGTGTGTGTACACACAGGATGCAAAAGGACCTTGTGTACAAGAAGAACATAGACCTAGTCATGTGTGACGAGGCACACGTGTTGAAGAATCCTGAGGCAATGATAAATCAGGCTGTTGCAGGGCTGCCGGCTAAGCGACGCCTGCTGCTGTCTGGAACGCCTGTACAGGTCTGTGTACACACACACACACACACACACACACACCCACCACAAAACATCCACACTTCGCTTGCTTCACACCCACACGGGCGCACGAGCGCGAGTGCGCAGGCGCACATGCACATGGCTTACACTATAACTGTTGTACATCCACACACGCACATGCATTGTGACTTGTGTGGGCTTCGCACCCATGCGCGATACGCAGTACACACACACACGTCTGCGTGTGTGTGTGTGTGTGTGTGTGTGTGTGTGTGTGTGTGTGTGTGTATAGAATGATGTCATGGAGTTCTACGCGCTGTTCAATGTAGCAGTACCGGGTCTACTAGGCGAGAAGCCACAGTTCAAGAGACGCTTTGAGGCGTAAGCATGCTACACACACACACACACATGCACACACACACACAGGCAGACGTGTCACTCGCACATCGTTGTCGACACTTGCAGTTACGCATATAAAAGGTATACAGCCAACAAAAAGCTCGTGGATGAGTGTGTGCACGGGTGTTTTTGTGTGTGTGTGTGTGTGCGTGTGTGTGTCCATACAGGCCCATACTGCGAGGTCAGGACGCAGACGCCACAGAGTTGGAACAGAAGATCTCCAGTGAACGGCTCTTGGAGATGCTGCAGATCTGCAGCACGTATATGCTCAGAAGGTGCGTTCGCATGCATGCACGCGCGCGTGGATCTGTGTGAGCACGGATGTGTAGGACGTAGACACGCAGCTTGCTTTCGGCTTTGTTTCTGCACGCTGGTGCACTCATTATGTCTTCATGTGTGCGCGCAAGTGGGGGGTAGAAGGTGCGTGTGCATGCGTATGTGTGTGTTTGCAAGACGACGATGGATCGTGTAAGCAACTGTGTGTGTGAGTGCAATTGTGTGTGTGTGTGTGTGTTTTTACCCACCTGTATATGTGTTTCTGTGTCTGTCTGTGTCACAGCTCTACGTGTATACGTGTGTGCGTG
>VFQQ010004923.1_pt1 | contig 11421 bp, 13 predicted proteins | sample 3512341 | NCBI WGS metagenome assembly VFQQ01 (sample SAMN10412373, study PRJNA504923) | tailings metagenome | isolation source: Relicate 2 Philex TSF1 revegetated site | place: Philippines: Tuba, Benguet | collected 2017-08-29 | reverse complement strand
GTGTGTGTGTGTGTGTGTGTGTGTGTGTGTGTGTGTGTGTGTGTCTGTGTGTGTTCGTAGATACGTTATGTACGGTCCCAGTCTGGGCCTCACACCCCCAGGTCAGCAGCATGGCGGCTCACAAGGCAACGACAGGGCCACAGGACAGCTAGTGCCGCCGACACCCAGCAGTGGCGGAGCCACACAGACACTGGCAGGCGCCCTGAGGGCTGCGTCTGTGCTGCCGCCTGCAGCGCACGTGGCGTGATAGGGTTGCAGCACCGGCGGCCTTCATACGCTGACATGGCTTATCACAGCCTGTACAGGCGTACATACTTGGCATACCCAGACAAGCTGAGAGCGCGTTGTAATTGCTGTGTAAGCGTGATGTAACAGGCATCGCTTTGTGTTGGCCGGCGAGGCACAGGCGCTGTGTAAGAGGTACGCGTTTCAAGTGGGCGGGCCTGGTGCGGCTCGGCTGAGCGTTGCGGTTCCGCGGTCTGGACTAAAAGCGGGCTGGGCCTGTACCCTTGCTCTCTTGCTTTCCTGCACCTCATTGCTCACCTACGAGCTACCCAGCTATGCAGCTCCCTAAGTCTAAGTCGAAGTCGAAGATACCTTTGGTCTACCCAAATCAGGCCACTCAGTAGTCCCAGGTATGGCACTCAGCTCAGCCCGCCCTTGCATGCGTAGGGAACCCTTTAAGCTTCTTGCCAAGCACAATGAATGATGATAGCGGTGGAAAGCCAATGGCTGTCGCGATGAACTCGCGCACCAGCCCCACAGGCGGGCGTGCCTGGGCGCGGGGCTCAACCCTTGCCTTTCCTATCTGTCTGCAGATGGACCCACTGAGCACAGCTCTGTCCGCCCTGCGCCTGGCCTGGGACCTCTACTGCAAGTATGAGAGCCTGAGCGAGGCCAGAGAGACCGCGCAAAACGCACTTCAGCCACTCATCCGCGCCCTGGAGGACGCCAGGCTCGGCCAGGCCCTGCAGCAGCACTCATCCAGTGGCGTGCAGGGCGCACTGGTCGATGTCAGAAAGGCAGCAGACAAGCTCAGCGAACGGGCCACAATGATTGCGGCCAAATCCACATGGCTGCAAGTCCTGTTCGCCACCAAGTACACCACAGACTTGCTACGGCTGGTCGCCAAGCTCGATTCACAGGTCAGCTACCTGCGGCTGCTAGTCGGCGTGGACACGAACCTGTCAGTGCAGGGCATCCAAGCCAAACAGGATCAGACTTTGCAGCAGATAGCGCGCCTCGAGGCCGCGCTCACCCAGCAAGCGGCCTCGACGCTCACCAGCGCCGGCACCCGCCAGCAGCTGTGCGTGGCGCTGGCCGAGGCGCGCGCGAGTGGCGACACGGCCGAAGCAGCGACAATCGAAAAGCTGCTGGCATTCCTCGCGCACCAGCCAGCCGCAGCCAGCCGCGAGGACGCGGCCGGGCTGCTGCTCCAGCTGCAACGGCAGATTGGCGAGGCCCAGGTGGAGAAGTCACAGGCCGAGGCCGAGCTGCTGCAGCAGTTTGCAGATTATCTGTCTGTGAAAGATACAGGTGCAGCGGGTGCGGGAGCAGGGGCAGGGCCTGCGAGGCATGCCAGTGCAGACATTGTGCCCAAGCACCTGCAGTGCGTCTTTTGCTACAATCTGTACGAAGACCCGGTAGGGCACACACACACACACACACACATACACATACACACACCAGCACACTACCTTCTGCACAACTGCCAGCCATGCATGCTCCCTTACCCAGAGCAGCGTGCTTCGCCCAGCATCTCAACACACCGGCTCAGGAAACGCAGGAAGGGCACGTGCTTTGTTGTTGCTTGTCTTGTCTTGCCTGAACACAGGTTCTGCTTGTCGAGTCAGGCCGCACCTTCTGTCGCAAGTGCATTACACAGTGGCTGGAGGGGAACAACACGGACCCATACAGCAATGTGGTGCTGACATCGCGGCTGCTCGCACCCAACAGGGCCGTGTGTGCGCTGATTGAAGAGTATAAACAGCGCAGGGTACAACACGGCAACGAACAGGCACAAAGGGATGTATCGGACCAGGTAAGACAACGAAGTCGCACACGGGTTGTGTCCTTTGGTTAGCGCATGCTTCAGCTATGCCATTGAACCTGGCATGCATTAGCATGTTTGCGTGTACCAGCGGGCCGAAGTTGCACCTTCGTGTTTCTCTGATGTGTGCAAGAAGTGCTTTCTATGTTGCACTGCAGAACGGGCATGTGCCACCTCTCAAGGCCTCATCCCCTGACAAGCGCGCCACACACAGCCACACACACCAGTCTGACACCCACCAGGTGCGGGCTGCACACGGCACGTGCCCAGTGGAATGCGTGCGGCGCATGCGTGTTTGTGTGTACCCCGCATGAGATCCATAAGCGCAATGGCATGTGTGTTGTGTGCAGTTTTATGCATGGTGTGTCTGTTAAGCGTTGTCTTTCAGGGTCATGTGTTTTCTGCATGGTTTCTGCATGGTGTGGGTGTGTGCAGGTTGCATCCATAGCGCGGCCCTCTTTCCACAGCGACACCCAGTCACACGCGACCTTACCCACCCCAGCACCCGTGCCAGGTAAGGACGCTAGAGGAGCGCACACACACATACACATGCACAAACCACTCGTCCGCACCATAATAGTACGTACAATCTTATCCATGCGCACATGTATACAATGACGCCGTGCTTCCATGCGTCGTGAGCGCGTGACCAGCCAGCCATCTGCCTCTGCTGTCCTTCTTGTGCCCTTTTTTGTGTCATTCTGTGCTCATGTATTTCCTGTTTTGTTGTCATCACTCTGCATGCAGAGGGCATCGCATCACACGTCACAATGCTCACAGACCCCGACCCCTCAAAGCAAGTCCACGCACTGCGCATGCTGGACCAACTAGCCAAGGTCGGGCCCACCAACAAAACCGCCATAGTCAGCGCAGGCGCCCTCCCCCACCTCGTTCACCTACTAAGCAGCTACGTGTCAGACGTGCAGCGCTGGGCAGCATGCACAATCGTCGACCTGGCACACAAGCACCCCGACAACGCCGCCGCGTGCGCCGCGGCCGGCGCGATCCCGCCGCTGGTGCTGCTGCTGGGCAGCCACGTCGCGGACGTGCAGTGCAACGCGGCGCGCGCATTGGGGAACCTGGCATGCGAGCATGCAGACAATTGCACTGCAATCGCCGAGGCGGGCGGCATGGCCGCGTTGGTTGGGCTGCTTAGCAGCAGTGTGGTCACGGTGCAGGACGAGGCCGCGTATGCGCTCGGGCATGTGGCTGCTGACGCTGCGTGCAGCACCGTCATAGGCCGCACGCCTGGTGCCATCCCCACCCTCGTGCACCTGCTGAGTGTCAGCGAAGCGCAGCTTGCGGCTTGTGAAGCCCTGGCCAGGCTAGCGCATGACAATGCACACAACCAGGCTGCGATTGTCGCATCTAAAGCACTGAGCCCAGCGGTCAAGCTGCTGAGTGTGGGTAACCCTGGGGTACAGAGGCTCGCAGCCAAGCTGCTGGGCACGCTCGCGGGGGACCCAGCGGTCAGGCGCAGGCTGGGTAAGAAGGATCCTGCCGAGCCCCTGGTTCAGCTGCTGCACAGCAGCGACGTGTGGGTACAGCGGGAAGCAGCGCGCTGTGTAGGTATGCTCGCGCTCGAAGACACAGACAATCAAACAGACTTTTACTACGCGAAGGCAGTCAGAGCGCTCGTGCCGCTTTTGAGCGTGGGCGATGCGCACGTGTGCTCTTACGCGGCGTACGCGCTGCGCGCGCTCACCAGCAGCGCAGACCGGTACATACAGAACAGCTGCGTGAACAAGGGCGCTATCGGGCCTTTACTGCAGTTACTGGAGTCCGGCGGGCCCGATGAGCAATACGAGGCTGCAAACGCACTCGGCAACATCGCACAGGGAAACCCCACCACGCAAAGTGCGGTAACCGCTGATCCAGCAGCTGTGCCCCGGCTGGTCAAGCTGCTCAGCAGTGACAGCTCGCACGTGCCTGGGGCAGGGGCATACGCGCTCGGCCACTTGGCAGCCGACCATCCAAGCAACCAGACCATTATCGGTGCCGCGGGTGCAATCCCGCAGCTCGTGTGCGTGCTCGACAGTGAGAGCGCATTTGCGCAGTTCGCCGCGGCGCAGGCGATAGGCCGCATAGCGCGCGACCACCCAAGCAATCAGAGTGCGAGTGCAGGCGCCGTGGTGCCGCTGGTCAGGCTGCTGGGCAGCACCGACACACGCGTGCTGGGCGCCGTTCTGTATGCGCTAGGCTGGGTGGTAAACGCTAGCCCAGGCAACCAGGCCGCCGCCGCAAACGCAGGCGCCATGCCTTTGCTCATCGGCCTGCTCAGCAGCGCCGATGCGTACGTGCAGTGCGCCACGGCGTATGCGATTGGTGCCCTGGCGCGTGATCAGCCCAGCACCAAGGTGGCTGCAGGGGCTGTGTCTGCATTGGTGCAGCTGCTGGGGAGTGGTGACAAGAATGTTCGTTCTGAGGCGTCGCACGCGCTGAAGAGCTTGGGCCACTCGCATGCAGGCGAGGTGGGTGGGGGCAAGCAGGGACAGAAGGGGTTCTTAAAAAAGCTATTCAGTTAGACGCATGCATGCATGCAAACCAAGTCTAATGCAGATACACGCACATCAAGCTTTCCCGCAAAAGTAAAACAGCCGTTTTCTTCCTTGCTGTGTGCTGCTGTGGTGATCCGTACTCCTTGCATGACCCTTGTAGCTTACTTGGCTGCAGGCCCCGCGTGGCGCTTGGCAAGTTCTTGTGTCAAGAAGTACGTCCTTCAGTGTATGGCCAGAAGTACTCGCATGCCAGTTTAACACTTGTGTGCATTAACTGTGCGGGTTGCGGCGCATGCTTGGCCCTTGCTTGTACTTACTGAAGGATGGGACTCAGGGTTGTGCATGGCATGTAGTATCATGATATCGTGTACTTTTGCACTTGGCTGCTCAGTATCAGATTTCTCATGGCATGGAAGCACCTCACTGCATGCACATCACGTGCGTGGCTGGTACATGCACCGCACGTATCTCTTGTTTTGCATTCCTTTGCTCTTCCTTCTTTCATCTCTTTCTGGTTCTTGGTCTGGTTCTTGGTCATCTGTTGTATGTTTCATTCCATGTGTGTTTCATTCCATGCACCATGGTGCAGCTTCATCCTCCCTTCTATACCTCCCTTCCTCACGATTGCCAGCGTACCACCTGTGTCGGTGTGTGAAGTAAGTGCCTTAAATGCTGCAGCTGCTTCCAGAGTCCGGCAGCTACGTGTACTCTGTGATGGCAAGGCCAGACAGAGGCGCCGGTGTCCTGTCCAGAGGCGCCTGGTGTCCCCGTGCCTGAGGCTCCGTGGCTTAGGTCCCGTGCAGCCTACCGATGCTGTCTACAGGCTTTGCACTGGCTTGCTGCTCTTATCTGTACGCATCACTGTAACGCAGTCAGTGCAGTCTCCTCCAACCCAAGGGGTGCGGCGGCAAGGGTACCTCCTACCACGAAGGGTCCAGCGCCAAGGGACACCTCTCGCACAGAATCTGGAGGCACAGCACCAACCTTCCACTGATGCATTGCTGGCTAATCAGAGATGGGCTAGAGGGCAGCACAAACACCCCTGCATCAGAGACAGACACGAACAGGAGCCCCACGTGACGCCCTTTTCTTGAAACCGCCAAAGAGCTCAGTGATTTCTCTCCTTCTGCCTCTTCCTTATCGCCATTTGCCACCGGTGTGCAGTGTCGGCACAAAGAAGGCTTGTGTGCTCTCTCAGCCCTCCGTACTTTGCCCCAAATTCTCGCGCCACAGCCGCGATGTTCTCGACTAAGACTGCGCGCATTGGGCGCACCCAGCCATTGGCAGGCACCAGCGGAGCACCAGCGCACTTCATTCTCTCCCCTGGCCGTCCAGCGGTCTTGGCCAGCGTCGTAGCGGAGCCCGAGAAGGCCGTCGCATCCCCGGTATGTGCTCTTCATGGCACATTGCTATGCTTCATCTGCAGCGCAGCAGGGAAGAGCCCAGTGGCGCACAGTGAGCGACCTTTGGACCTTACGGCTCATGCTGTCTGCATCAGACCGTGTGCCATTGCGCCTTACGCAGGTTCCAGCCCCAAGCGGCCTACAGCATCTTTCTGCAGACGCTCAGGAGCGAGCAAAGAAGTCTAAGGTAGGGGGGCGGGCGGACATGCGCAGCGCCCATCCCAGGCTGAAGGGGCACAGGGGCACCCTCTGACCCCCAGGGTAACGCTGCTACCGTGTCTTCACACCCACAGATCAAGTTTGAGAAGGTAAAGGTGGAGAAGTGCGGCTCTAACATGTGGACAGAGGTGCCAGAACTGGCAAAGCTCATCCGCGAGGGCAAGACCAAGTAAGCGCCCTGTGGCTCCTCACCACAGATACAGCCACTTCGCCTGCATCTTGCCAGCCCTCAGCAGCTGCACTCGTGCAAGCCTCGGAAGCCAACTAAGCCCTTGGGGACTGCCTAAGGTGCCCAACACAGCCGTCATCTCCTTCTGCCTCGCTTGCCCCTGTCGCTGGCCCCACGTGTGACCCTGTCCATGATTCTCTTCTGTCTCAGCCCTGACATGCATCTTTGTGTGTGTCCCCTGCAGGTGGGAAGACCTGAACCTTGACGATGTGGACATTCGTATGAAGTGGGCAGGTCTGTTCCACCGCGGCAAGCGCACCCCCGGCAAGTTCATGATGCGCCTTCGCATCCCAAACGGCGAGCTAAACGCCGACCAGCTGCGCTTCCTCGCCGACGCCATCCGGCCCTACGGCAAGGACGGCTGCGCGGACATCACCACCCGTGCGAACATCCAGCTGCGCGGGATCACGATCGAGGACGCGGACCGCGTGATCAATGGGCTGTTTGACCACGGTTTGACCAGCTTCATGAGCGGGATGGATAACGTGCGCAATCTGACGGGTAATCCCATTGCTGGTGTCGACCCACATGAGCTGATTGATACACGCCCTATCCTCGCGGTGAGTGTGAGGACACACAGACACACACACACACACACAGGAGTACGTGTGTCTTTTAAGTAGTTCAGCTCTCACTCCAGTTGAGCCAGGCAAGCGGTGTCGTGGCATGTATGTGCTCACTTATGCGCTGTGTGTGTGTGTGTGTGTGTGTACTTGCAGGAGATGCAAAAGCTGATCTGCGGTCCCGACGGCCGCGGCAACGCCGCGCTGACCAACCTGCCTCGTAAGATCAACATCTGCATCTCATCGACACGCGATGACTTCCCACACACACAGATCAATGATGTGGGCTATGAGGCTGTGAAACACCCTGAGACGGGCGAGGTAAGACCTGTGTGTGTGTGTGTGTGTGTTTGTGTGTGTCTGGATGTGCATTCTTTTGTCCCCCCCCCCGCACCAGCGCCAACAGCTTTTGCAGTTGTCGTGCTAGCATGCCCCGTGCCGCATGCGTGTGTGCATGCGTGTACCTGTGTGTTGCCATCTCTTGTGTGTATTCTTGGCTCCTGACACCTGTGTGTGTGTGTGTGTGTGTGTGTGTGTGTGTGTGCATGTGTACAGGTTGTGTACAATCTGATGGTGGGCGGTTACTTCTCTCTCAAGCGTAACATCATGTCCATCCCTGCCCCCTTCAGCATCACACAGGAGCAGCTGCTGCCGTTCACTAAGGCACTGCTCGAGGTGTTCAGGTGAGCGACACACACACACACACACACACACACACATATCTGTTTGCAACTTTGCTTTGCACGGGCGGGTGCCAGTCCTGTTCCCACGGTTTCGTGCGCCGCTCGCATGTGTGTCTCATGTGTGTGTGTGTCACGTGTGTGTGCGTGTCAGGGACTACGGCCCCCGTGAGGACAGGCAAAAGACGCGTCTCATGTGGCTGGTGGAGGCCCTTGGTATGGATAAGTGGCAGGCACTGCTGGAGCAGTACATGGGCAATGGGGCCAAGCTCGCACCTGCTGTCAAGGTAAGGACACACACACACTCGCACAGATATAAACTTGCATGTGCGCGCGCACACAAGCGGCATCAGCCCAGCGAGCCGAAAACGCGATGAATCTTCGTTTAGGTGTCTGACATGTGTCTGTGTGTGTGTGTGTGTGTGTGTGTGTGCAGCACGGTCACGATGACGTGTGGGAGCGTCGTGACCTGTTGGGTGTTCACGATCAGAAGCAGCCAGGGCTGGTGTGGGTGGGCGCGTGTGTGCCTGCGGGACGCGTACACGCTGATGACTTCGACGAGATGGCACGTGTGGCTGAGGTACGATATGTGTGTGTGTGTGTGTGTGTGTGTGTACCACACAGGCGCACCCCCCCCCCCACACACACACACACACGTGTGCTGAAGTGTGCACCCGCCAACAGCCTGCTGCGCCTTGCGCAGCGTACCGCATGGGGAGCCCGCCCACAGCCTTGCTCACGCGTGTCTCATGTGTGTGTGTGCGTGTGTCTGTGTGTACACAGAAGTACGGTGACGGCACCGTGCGTCTCACGTGTGAGGAGAATGTGTTGTTTGTCAACGTGCCAAAGGACAAGGTCGAGGCAATGCTCTCTGAGCCCCTGTTCACAAAGTTCCCAACCAACCCTGGTGAGTGGAGCCATGCACGCAGTCGCTTGCTAACTCTTTCGCTTTGTGTCAGGTTGCCGTGCATGCATACGCAACCCGCCGGCCCTGCTGCATGTGAATAGAGCAGCCCCTGCGCTTGCAAGGCATGCAGTAGTTAGTTAGTTATGCGTGTGCACGCTTAGCACCATCGTGTGCATGCAACGCTGCCTGATAATGAGCGTGAGTTCATCTGTACGTGTGTGTGTGTGTGTGTGTGTGTGTGTGTGTGTCCACACACGCAGGCAACCTCACCCGCGGTATGGTGAGCTGCACCGGCTCTCAGTTCTGCGGCTTCGCTCTGTCAGAGACAAAGAACCGCGCTGTGTCCCTGATGAGCGCTCTCGAGGCAGAGCTCAACATTCCAAAGTCAGTCAGAGTGCACTTCACTGGCTGCCCCAACTCATGCGGACAGGCACAGGTACGAGAGCCAACACACACACACACACACACACAGTCACATACGCACACACACCAAGTCAACTGGCTTCTTTGCTCTGCAGTCTCCTTGCAAACACACACACGCGCGCGCAAGCAAGCAAGGGCGTTACCCGCACGCCAATTCAGACCATATGTACGGCTCATGCTGACCTGTGCGTGTGTGTCGTGTTGTGTGTGTGTGTGTGTGCATGTAGGTGGGTGATATCGGTTTGATGGGTGCCCCCGCTAAGAAGGACGGCAAGGCAGTGGAGGGGTTCAAGATCATGACAGGGGGCAAGATTGGCGAGGGACCTGCTCTGGCTACAGACTTCGCACAGGTGTGTGTGTGTGTATGTGTGTGTGTGTGTGTGTGTGTGTGTGTGTGTGTGTGACCCGCGCTGGCTACAGACTTCGCACAGGTATGTGTGTGTGTGTGTCTGGAGCAGTAGACAGTACTTGTGCCTGTATGCGCTGCATGTGCTTACATGTATGTCTGGCAAGCGTGGTACGTGGTACAGTAGCCTTGCAAGGGCTGCAAGGGCTGCAAGGGCACTGGCGACGTTTGCAGTGGTTTTGTAGTTTACTTTGCCGGCCACAGTAAGTGTATGGGTCTCAGCTGGCCAGGGAGCGTTGTGGACATGCGCTTGATCACTGCGTGAAAATTCAGCACACGGTGCATGCATGTGCACTGACCAACGTGTGTGTGTGTGTGTGTGTCCTTTCTTGCAGGGTGTGCCTGCTGATGAGCTCCACGCACGTCTCAAGGAGATCCTGATCACACAGTATGGCGCTACACCCAAGACAGCCTAGGCTGGCTGGCTTACAGGCCCTATCTGCACACACACACACACACACACACACACACACTGCGCAGTCTGGCGCCTCAGCCAGAGAAGCTTGTCTTGTCAGCACCCAAGCATGTGCCTATGTCTGGTCGAGAGTGCATGTGTGATCTCCCTTAACCCTTATGTATTCGTACAGCTTGTTTGCTCTATAGCCTCTTTATATTGCTACGCACACGCTGTGCATTGTTAGGCAGGTACACACGTATAACAGAACACGCATGGTTCGTTGGGCTTGTGAGGCTAAAGGATGGATGCCACGCATCCTGTGGCTTACCCGACATGTTGCCTATTCTTTCGTTTGAGAGAGGTATCTATCCTTCCTTGCCTATTCTTTGTTGTTCGTGGAAAAGATTATGACACAAGTACGCGCACGTGAAATTGGTGTGCGTTTCCGTTTCTGGTTTGAGAACGCTGGCAGGCCCCTTCTTACACATCCGTGTACACTAGCTGAGGCTCTTCCTTTCTTGGCTTGCGCGGGTGGTGTGTGTGTGTGTGTTGGTTGTTTGGACATAGCTTGTTGCAGGAGATGGTTTGAGCACTGCAGTACACCATGTATGGAGGATATGTTATGCGTTTGCCTGTGTAATACACTTCAGGAACTACTGTGTCAGCAGCAGCATGTCATGCAATGGCTTGGTAGCAGCAGCAGCAGCCAGTCGCAGCATATCCGTGATACCTCAGCAAACTAGTAGCATTCGGAATCATCGAAGTTGCGCGTGATACAGTGTTGCCAGCGGTTGCCTGTGTAGTACTGCGTGTGAGCTGCATATACCGCTTGAGCAAAGGTGACTTGAGGTGCATCATGTGAATTCAACAAACGAGTAGCATTAGGAATTATCTGAGTTGCGCGTGATACAGTGTGGCAGCTGTGTGTGGGCAGCGTGTGCGCAAACTCAAGTACATATGAGCTACTCAGTACACAGCATCTTACACGGCTGTTTCAATATCTGTGTCAGCTGCGTGTGAGCTGCATGCGCAGCTTGAGCTACACAGCACCTTACATACATAAGGGGTGTCTCATCCTGCCTACATGAAAACACAAAGTTCGCCAAAGCCGCAGCTAGCACGTAGCCAGTCACTCCTAAAACACCGACTGTCACACGTACCCCTACACGTGATCACACACTAGCTAGTGCAACCAAGTGTGACACACACACAGATAGGCCACATGGCACAGATTGCTCGTACATATCCACTGTGTCAGACGGGTCAGCCGCTTAAGCCACACACTGGGCCAATGTGACACACACACACAGGCACACACACAATCATCACTCCTCTGTCACGTGGCGCAGGATCTTGTCTGTCTGACCCGCATACACTGACAGTGTGACACACACACACACTAAAAGTGTAACCCACGACTGCCATGTCACACTTCTGCCACGTGGCACAGGATCTTGTCGAGCTCGGGTCCCAGCTGTGGCACTCTGTCTCGCACACACTCACACACACTCAACAGCGCCTGTAAGCGCTGCCCCGCAGCAGCCACTTCTTGGTCCAGCAGGGAAGGGTCGTCCACTAGGGGCTTGTAACGACCTGTGGACATGTCCTCGAAACGCTTGGCCTGCTTCTGCTGCCTGCACACACAC
>VFQQ010004922.1_pt1 | contig 11421 bp, 18 predicted proteins | sample 3512341 | NCBI WGS metagenome assembly VFQQ01 (sample SAMN10412373, study PRJNA504923) | tailings metagenome | isolation source: Relicate 2 Philex TSF1 revegetated site | place: Philippines: Tuba, Benguet | collected 2017-08-29 | reverse complement strand
TTGCTCCTGGCTGGGTCCCTTTGCTCCCTGCCATGCCTGGTGCCACTCAGCTGCCGCCGCAGCGCATGCCTGCCACCCACAGTGCCGGTCCGTTTGCTTTTGGCCCGGTCCATTTGCTCCTGGCTGGGTCCCTTTGCTCCCTGCCATGCCTGTTGCCTCTCAGCTGCCGCCGCAGCACATGCCTGCCACCCACAGTGCCGGTCCGTTTGCTTTTGGCCCGGTCCGTTTGCTTTTGGCTGGGTCCCTTGCACTTGCACCTGCACCTGCTCACTCACATCTTTACTTTGCATAAAAAAACTGCATTGTGCACAACAAGCGCATCCGGCTGCAGCACCTTCATCCAAACTTGCTGCCGCCCCCGCTTCCTCCAGCCCCGCCGCCGCTGCTGCCGCCGCCGCTGCTGCCCTCATCCTCGTCTCCTGCTGTAAACTGCTGCTCCAGCGCCTGGCGGGCGGCAATCACCTCGTTGCGCCGCTCGTACTGGCGCTGCTCCCGCAGCTCCAGCAGCCACTTGCTGCGGGGAGGAGTGGAGCGCGTGGCGAATGGGCACTCAGCACAAACTGAGCCATCAAGCCTTGTATGCAAGATGATGCATGTGCAGCTCAACGTTGATCCAGCCCCAGCCGTAATTGCCCCTGCCACTGCTGCCCTTCCCTCGAACCCAGCCTCTCACCCGAGCAACCGCTCCAGCCCCAGGATGCGGTTGAGCGACAGCGCCAGCACCAGCGCCAGGCACAGCAGCGAGGCAGCGATGGCGCCACCATCTACGTTGATCACGCCGCCGCCGCTAAACTGCACCAGCTGCTCGGGTGGCAGCGGCACAAACTCGGCTGCCGGCTCGGGCGCCGCCAGCGGGGCAAGTACGCCGAGGTTGCTGCTGCCGCTGCCGGCTGCCGCCGAGGGCCGTCTGCGGCCATGGCGCTGCATCAGAAGGGTCATGGATGCAAAATGTATGGGTTCTTGTGCAGTTCAGAGGAGCAGAAGGCCGTCTAGGCACGGGCATGACGCGAGGCAGCACTAGCGGTGGCGGCGGGAACGCCGCCGCCAGCAGACTGGAGCTTGCAGCCTCACCTGCCGCGATCTGATGGCTGGCGGCGCTTGTGCCGTGCCGATGTGCTGCGAATGGGGGCTGCCCGCGCAGGCAGCGGGGAGCCCGCAAGACCTCCAACTCGGTGCGTGCGCCATGGCTGCTGCAACCGTGTCCAATCGATTGGTAGAACGCTCTTCGAGCTCGAGGGGGGCGGCGGACGTCTTCCACTCGCTGGCCGGCGCCAGGTCACTCCAGCTCGACATCATCGGCAGCGTACCCACATGATAACCGGCCGGGCAACACACCCAATGGGCCTTGGAGTTGCGATATTCACCATGCAGGCGGTGGCAGCGCACCACGGCACCGCGGCCGTGCGGCCTGGCAGTAGGGTTGCAGCAGGGCGTTTCGCAGGCGCTCCGCTCCTGCCCCACCGCCCCAGCAGCTCGCGGCGGCGTCACAACAGCAGGAGCAGCACGACATGTCAGGTGAGCAGGCCGCATTTGGCGCCCTCCCGGCGCGTTCCTTCCCCAGCGCTCCCTGACCCCCACTTGCCCTTTCAAGTGCAGCTGCAAAGCACCAGGACGCATGTGCCGCTGAGCAAGGAGCGGCAGCCGGGCCGGGAGCAGAGCGGTGGCAGCGGCGGCGGCGCCATGCTGCCGCAGCTCGCCGGCACGGCGCCCGTGCACTGCCTGCCCGACATGTGAGAGCTTTGGCAAAATGCACCTCACTGTGTGGGCATTTCCAGGTCGTATTACATGCCCTATATGGCTTGATGAGCTGTTTACAAAGCCCGGCTGCCGGCCCCTGTGCTGCCCACCGCTCTCCTTGGACCCACTACTATCGCTGCCCGCCCTTCTTATCGCAGCTGGGACCGGCTGGCGGCGCAGCACGGCGATGCGCTGGCAGGCGTGGACCCGCACCACCACCCCGCAGAGGAGTACAGCTTTGCACGCATGGCGGCGTCCATCACGCAGTTTGCTGCCGGCCTGCAGTCGCTGGGCCTCGGGCGAGTGTGTGGGCGAGTGGTGCATGCAGCGGTGGGGGGTTGTAAGGAAGCAGGCTGGGGCAGCACCGTGCAGGCGAGGCAGGCAAGGCGGGGGAGCATCATGTGCTGGTTGCTGCAAGGGCGGCACCAGAGCAGGCCGCTCCGGAGGCTGCTCCACTGTGGCTCAACCGCCCATGCCGCCCCCGCTCCGCACCCTCTGCTTGCTTGTGCAGCAAGGGGGACAAGGTGTCGCTCTTCAGCGAGAACAGCGGCCGCTGGATGGTGGCGGACCAGGCGGTCATGAAGTGCGGCGCGGCAGATGCGGTGCGTGCGGGGCGCTGCCGATGCTTTCTGCAGAGCGCCGCTGTGGGAAGGGGTTCTGCCCAGCCGAAGCGCGGCCGGCATCTGCTTGGCATTGGACGATGCACAGCACAAATGCAGCAGTATTCACGCCAAACTGCAAAGTGGATTTGCTGTGCCTGGCAAGCACAGCAAAAGCTTCCCTCCCCCTGCGCCTTGTTGCCACACAGGTGCGCGGCGTGAGCAGCACGGTTGAGGAGCTGCAGTACATCCTGCAGCACAGCGAGAGCACCGGGCTGATTGTTCAGGACGCCGCCACGCTGGACAAGCTGCTGCCCGCGCTGCGCGGCAGCACAGAGGGACTCAGCATCAGCGGCAGCAGCAGCAGCAGCAGCAGCAGCAGCAGCAGCGCGGCACTCCCCATCCGCTTTGTGGTGCAGCTGTGGGGCGAGCCGTCGGCGGAGGCAGCTGCGGCGCTGGGGCCAGCGCTGCACCGCTATGAGGATGTGCTGGCACGCGGCAGCCAGCAGGTGGGAGCTGGCTGGGTGGCATGCCAGGCGTGGCTGTGCTGCTGGGCAGGGAGCACGTGCAGCTGGGGAGCATGGCACAGTGTGTTTGATGCATCTGGTTGCCGGCCAAGAAACCTGGCTTGCTGTTTGGCAGGGGTTTGCCGGCCATCCGCAACCTGGATAGCCACGACCCAATGAGGCTGCCCCGTCTGCCTTCCTGCCATTCGCAGGCCTTCCGCCCGGTTGAAATTGGTGGGCAGGACCTGGCCACGCTGTGCTACACCAGCGGCACCACTGGCCACCCCAAGGTGATTTGAACGTTGAACGGCCAGAGGGCATGACTGTGGTGGTTAAGCCCTGCCTGCCCTGGCTGCTGGCTGTGCTGAGCGGATTGTTGCCTGCTGGCCTGCATAGTCTGCGCCCTGCTTGCTGCTGACATTTGCTGCCGCAGTGCAACCGGCATCTGACTGGTTTGAATGCTCGCCTGCTGCTGCCTTGCAGGGCGTCATGCTGACCCATGCCAACCTGCTGTCTCAGGTGGGGATTGCTTTGTGGTGTGCGCATGGGGCTTTTGCAGATCCTGCGGCAACTGCTCCATGGGCGCCATGACATGCTGCTGCCACTGCTCCTGCTGCCTTGTGTCCTCAACACCAACATATGTCATGCCCCTGTCCACCTCCTGCAGCTGGCCAACTTTCAGTACTTCCTGAGCCCTCAGCCGGGGGAGCATGCGCTGAGCCTGCTGCCGCCCTGGCACATCTACGAGCGCACGGTCACGTGAGTGTGTGGCATGCGCATGTGGGGGGCTGGCAGCCAGCTTTGTTGCAGAGCTCTGCTGGGTGGCAGTTTGCTGCGGGGGCGTGGTCTATGCCCCAAACCTGCCTGAGGATAATGAGCTCACTGCCAGTTTGCGACAGGGCTGAGAGGCCGGGGTTGGCACACGGCTTGCAAGCTGAGCATGCGCAACGCCCTTCCCCCCCTCCCCACTCTCACCCCACATTCTCCCCCCCTCCACACACACCCGCAGCTACTTCATCTACAGCTGCGGCACGTGCACCACCTACTCCAACATCCGCTGCTTCCGCGACGACCTGCTCAAGCACCCGCCCGACTACTTTGTGTGAGGGCTGGGGGGCTGCAATTTTCAGCCCACCACAACTGTGATGGTGCTGCAAGCATGGGCTGGGGGGCTGCATTTTCCTTCCCCCAAGTCGGCCCACTAATGGTGCCGCAGCTCCAGCTGCCATTTCTGCCCAGGTATTGTTCGATCAATCTACAAGCGGGCCCTCACTGATCCTGTGCTGCCCCCATTGAAATCTGTGTGCAGCTGCGTGCCGCTCGTGCTGGACGCGCTGCACAACAAGGTGCGCAGCCGAGCGCTCACAGCCCACACAGAACTTGGCAGGCTCTGTGTGATGACTAGATTGCACCGCCGTGTGACCCCCCAGGGCCGCGCTTGCAGCCCTGAGCGCGCCATTGCGCTGCCCACATACCTTGCACATCCATCGTGCCCGGCCTGGGTCAGCCCGTCGGCCTGCAAACCCTCCCCACTCACCCCCCACCCGCCCCCCTTCTGCAGGTGGAGGCAACGCTGAAGAAGGCCAGCAAGCTGCGCCGCGCGCTGGCAACCAACCTGCTGGCCGCAGCGGCCGCCTACGCCCAGGCTCGCCGCGTGGTGGAAGGCGTTGACCTGAAATATGCGCTGCAGGTGGGCGTTGCATGTGCAATGAATGCGCTGCGTGGCAGCTGAGCTGTCACCAGTGCGACAGGTGGCAGCCGGAGGCACCGATGCATTCCTTGTGGCACTGCATGCTGGACCAAAATGTGCAGCTTTCATTCTTCATGCCTGGAGCCAACTGGCAGCCTGGCAACCGCTGCTGCTCATCCCTGCCCTCCCACTGCCACCACCGCCCTGCCTCTTGGCTTGCAGCCGCGGCCGCTGGGCGCGCTGCTTCAGGCCTGGGTGGCCAGCGTGCTGCTGGCGCCGCTCTTCTGGCTGTGCCAGAAGCTGGTGGCGACCAAGGTGGGCATGGTAGCATTGGTGCATGTGTGTGCATGTTCGGATGGAGGCATGCCATGCTGTTTTGTAAGTGCAACGCGCACGTGGGTCTGCGCACACCGCCAGGAAGTGCAAGCAGCTTGCTCTCCTTTGCCGTCAGCTTGCAAGCATTCATGCAGCCAAGCGCTGCTGCCCATCCTTCCCTCGTGATAATGCTGTGACCACCCTTTCCACAACACCACCCTCTCCCCTCCCTCGCCCTACATCCATCAACAGGTGCGCATGGCGCTCGGCGTCCGCAAGTTTGTCATCTCGGGCGGCGGCTCGCTGTCCCCCTTCCTGGACAGCTTCTACGAGTCCATCGGCCTGCAAGTGCTCAACGGCTGGGGCTTAACCGAGACGTCGCCTGTGCTGGCCTGCCGCCGCGGCGTGCACAACGTGCGCGGCAGCGTGGGTGAGTGCCCGGCAGCTTGGGTTGCGGCTTGCCGCCGCGCGTTGCGGCAAGTTGGGAGAGCATGAAGCACGTACAATTAGCTTCAACCAAGCACACCTGGCGGCTCGTCCGCTTGGTGTGTGCGCCTTTGCTGCGGTCTCGCCCTGCTGCTCCTGCCACGACGTCACACCCACCTTGCTGCTCTGTGCCGCGCTGTCCCGCCCCGCCCCACCCGCAGGCCTGCCCACCCCCGGTACAACTCTGCGAGTAGTCGACCCCGACACGCTTCGAGACGTGGCGGATGGGCAGCAGGGCCTGGTCCTGGCGCGCGGTCCTGGGGTGATGGCGGGATACTACCGGGATGAGGCCGCCACCGCCAAGGTGGGTGTGCCGACAGGGTTCAGCTTTGGGCAGTTGGGCTCAGCTAGCTATGTGTGGACGCCAGGCTGGGAACATGGGGCGCTGCACGAATTTGAAGACCAGGCATCGCATTGCGCATCTGACCTTGCAGCCGCACGTGCCTCTCAACTGATTGCCCACATCTGCACTGGCCGTGCACTGCAGGCCTTCAAGGCGGGGGACGGCTGGTTTGACACCGGCGACCTCGGCTGGCGGGCGCCCGCGGGCGTGGCAGGCAGCTCCATGGCGGGCTGCATCGTGCTCACAGGTGTGCAGGGGCTGGGCAGTTGGGCCGCTGGCGGCAGGCGCTGACTGGAGCGGCAGCAAAGGCTGCACGCCGCCCTTGCCTGTGCTGCTTGCTCTTGGCGTGTCTTCAGCTAGCCATGCTCCAACACCTGACTTGGCGGCATGGTCCCCTGGCCCCCGCTCTGATTTGTCCAGGGCGCGCCAAGGACACGATTGTGCTGAGCAACGGAGAGAATGTGGAGCCGCAGCCGATTGAGGACGCGCTCTGCGCCTCGCCGCTCATCAAGTTTGCAGGTTGGTGTTGCTTCTCGACTTTTCTCAAACGTAGTTGCGCGGCCGCAGCCGCAATTGATGCTTCACAATCTCCGCCATGCAGCCAGCACACAAATGTGGCACTGCTCCAGCTGCACACGCATTGCCACCATGCAAACCACAGCACGGTGCTCACCGGCCTCCCATCCAATCCCGTACACTCCCTTGCGTTCTCCTGGCAGTGCTGGTTGGGTCGGGCCATCGAGCGCTGGGCGCCCTCATTGTGCCCAACTCGGAGGCGCTTGAGGAGCTGGCCAAGGAGCGGGGTGAGAGGCCTCTACTGCCTGGTCTGTGCTGCACGTACAAGCTGATGCTGATGCGCACTAGCAAGCTGCTGCATCCATTGACACAGTAGTGCAGCCGCCTGGGTTGTTTTCGGCTTCGGCTTCGAAGCTGCCGGTTGGTCGCGCAACAACCAGCGAGCGTGCGCAGCTCAGCTGTTCAACCCCCCCTCTGTTCCTGCAGGCGTGGATGCGCTGCCGCCCGCTGAGGTTGAGCAGATGATCGGCGCCGAGGTGCGGGCGCGGCTGGCGGGCCGCGTGCGCTGGGAGCGCGTGGCGGCGTACGAGGTGCTTCAGGACCCCTTCAGGTTCGTTACTGCACAATCTGGGCTGATTTGCGCACTCGCTCAGGTTGCTTAGCGCCGCGCCTGAATGCGGCCAGTGATCAGCTGTGGTTGTATGCTTGGCTGGGCACCATGCAAGCACACCAGCTCATCTCCACGTGTCTGCCTCACCCACCTTGTGTCTGCTGCACGTCCTCTCCCCGCAGCGTGGACGACGGCACGCTGACGCGCACCATGAAGCCGAGGCGGGACGCCATCTTCAAAAAGTGCGCCCTTGCAGTGCAGCTGCGGTGCCACTGGCGCAGCCCGCTGCTGCCTGCGACTCGCGCCAGCTACCAAGACGCATGAACATAGATAGCTGCGTGCTGATGCGGCTGCATGTATAGGCTGCGCATCTGCCCGATGCACGTTAAACTCTTTGCTTACAATGCACCTGGTACCGCCCATCCATTGTCCTGCAGGTATGCCGCTGAGGTGGCGCGTCTGCAGTCGCACCTGCGCTGATCCGGCAGTGCCCCGTGCATTGTCAGCGCCAGAACACCCAGCAGTGCCCAGGAGCGCTGCCGCGCTGGATCGCCAGCCCCATGTGCGGGCCTGTGAACCTACTGGACCGGCCTCGCAGCTCAGCTAGTTGCTTGCCCAGTTGGGTGTTACAAATGAATGTCGCCGCTCAGCTTGGCCAGCAGCTTTCTCACGCAAGCCCAGCACCTTTGCGGGTACAGTTTTGCGATACAAATCAGATGCCAGCGCGCAATATGTGACTGCGCTTGTCTGCGAGCAGGCTTAACCCAGCCAGCTCTGCCCAGTTTGGGCCTCTATCTAAGGGCTGCACTTTGCAGTTTTCCCCGACCAATCGGGCACCTGCCAGCCATGCCAATGCCTCTTACCTCGCCACCCCAAAACCTGTGGGGTTGGCCATGTGCAATCACGCTCCAGTTTTGCCTGCTTCGGTACGTTGTCCAATTATCCTTGCTGTCTGCTTAGCGGCACCCCATCTCCTTGACCACCCATTTGATGACCTATGCCATGCCTCAAAAGCCCATTTAGCGCTAGCGTTGTCCCCCTCTGCGTAGCGAACGTCTTTCTGCGCCTGCTTTACACAAGCCTGTAAGTTGGTGGCAATGCGCCCACTGCGCAAGGCGAGGAGGTGCAGCGTTTGGGCTGCTGCGAGCGAGGGTGAGTTTGAAACAGTAGGCAGGGTGAGGGAGGTGAGAAGCAGTACAGTCGTAGGGCAGACGGGTACAGTGACGGCTCAAAATCCTCGCTGGAAAGCAAGCGGAAGAGATGACAGTCTAGTGCAGGAGAGTCGGGGCACAGTGGGGCCGCTTGCCGCACGCATGCTGCATCGGCCCTGCTGCTGTGCCGGCAAGGCGTGCGATACAGTGCCGCTGCTGCGAGTCCCGCAACGTGGGGCCACGTGCCGTGCCGCCACCGGTGAAAGGAGCCGTCCCACGGTCTACTCTTTGTGGCTGTGGGCAGGCTCCATCACATTGGGCCCAAAGATGTCTCTGCATCCCGTCCAGTCCCCCGTCTCCCGCGCCTCCCAGTAGCCGCCCTTGTACCTGCGGGTGAGTGGTGCACATGCATGGCAACAGCCTTGCAATCAGTGCTGCAGGTGAATGAACCAACCAGCTTGGCAGCAGTGCAGGGGCAGCAGGAACGTTGGGTCGCGCTGCTGCGTCTGTCACACAGGGCAGAGACGTGCAGCGGATAGAGCAGCGTGCACTTGAACACAAGCTCCACCCCAGGCGCATTTCAAGACAACAGCAAGCGCTGACTCTGCCACCCATTCCCTGTGCCACCTCAACCCCACAAGATGACGCAGCGCTTACTTGAACACCAGCTCTTCGCCGGGCTTGCGGTGGCCGTGCACGTGCGCGTCCTTGCCCGCGTTAAAGCTGGACTGGGCGGGGTCCACAAAGTCAAACCTGCAAAGAGGAGAGTGGCGGTGGGACGAGGCAGATGAAATGGCAGGAGGAGGTGTGTGCGCAGAGCCCAGACAAGACGCATGAGCATCAGATGCACGTTGTCTGTCCTGCAGGCTGCCCGACTCGTAAGCTGGAACCACTCTGGCAAGCTGAGGTATGGCAGCGTGCCAGGCATGCCATGCGCAGGCAGTGCGGTGCGCACCAGCGCGGGCGGATGGGCTCCCCTCGCTCCGCCGCCTTGCGCGCCGCGCGCTGCTTGTGCTCCAGCCGTTGCTTCTCATGGTTGGCCTGGCGGGAGGGTGCAAGGAGGGGCGGGTGAGGAGGGCGAGGAAGGGTCGGCAGGAGTGATACGGGGCGGGAGGGGTACAGTGTGCTTGGGGCGTAGGAACAAGCTGCAGCCACTCCCACGCGCACGGCGACCCGGGCACACTTGATGCACACCAACCGACCAGGCCAGCAGCCGCGAGCGACCCCACCAACCTGGTCGTACTGCCCCAGCTCCAGGCAGTGCTGGTCGGGGCGCAGCCGGCAGTCTGTAGGCGCCACCCGGCCGTCCAGGCCGGGGGTCAGCTCATTCAGCATGATGCTGCGGCAGGGAGGTGGAGGTGGATGGGGGTAGGTGGGGGGTGGGGTGGGTGGGTTAGTGGGTGGGTCCGCCCGAGGCGACTGACGAGCGGAAGCACAGAAGAAATCATGAGCGGGTGAATCGGTGAAGAACCCAACCCAGCACGCATGGCAACACACTCCCTACCACTCCCCCGCACCTGAAGGCCGTGAGGTTGTAGCGCGTCGGCTCCGGCGGCGGCGGGTTCTTGCGCCACAGCAGCACCTGCGGGGGGCGGGGGCGGGGGTGGTGGTGGGAAGCGCGGCTCCACACCAGTGGTCCCCTTGACATAGCCAAACAGGCATGATGGTTGCATGCCTGCCCGCCCGCTTCACACCGCCTCCTTGCTGACACAGCCAATGCTGCCCTGCCCTGCTTGCTGGCCAGCATTGCAAAGGGCTGCAATGCACATGGAATGCAGATGGCTGCCATTCTCACCGTGCTGCCGTCGGGCATGTCTGCGTACATCTCGCTGTCCCAGTGGCCATGCAGCAGCGGGCGCTCAAAGCGGTTGTGGCCCTGCTCCAGGAAACCGCGCACCTGCGGGCACAGGGGTGCGGGGGCAAGAAAGCGCACACATCACTTGGAGCACACACCAGTTAAAAGCATTGCGGTCGACGCAGCAGCCAGGACCAGTGGGCATGCACACGCATGGGTTGGCGCTAATCTGTGCTCCGGCAGCGGACATCGCACGCCAAAAGCACTGCCTGCAGATTGTGTTGTTTCGACATACACAACCAGCTCCGGCAGCTCACCCACAGTGAAGGCCCTTTGACATCCCCTTTTAGCAGCCCCTGCTGCATGTACCTGGCGCGGGTCCTTGTCAAAGATGAGCCCCGCCTCCTTGAAGCGCATGCGCGCCGTCAGCCCCGTGTTCACGCACCGCACCTGGCGCAGGGCGGGTGAATGGGGGCGGCAGGGGCGGGTGCGAGCAAATCAGGGAGGGGAGCATGTGCTGCGTCCTCGACAACAGGCTTGTCCGCCTTTGTGCACCCTTGCGCATGCATCCCAAGGGCACCCACAATCGCGACACCAGGCATGGCTTTAGATGCCATCTCTTCACACCAGCAACGGCTCAAAGTGTGCTCCCCCGCCCCGCACAGCTGCCACTCACCTTCATGATGCCTCCGTGGTCAATGTAGATCTTGCCAAGGATCAGGTTGTTGATGGAGGTGGTGACCTGCAGGGGCGGATGAACAATTGCAGGGGGTGAAGGCCAGGAGGAGGGCGGTTGACTGCGGGCGACTTGTTTGAGGAGACGCAGGAAGCGGGGCCTGGGCTGCCAGCAGTGCATAGCGCCGCTGACTCAATGTCAATGAGTCCAGCTCCCACAGCTTGAAACGCTGATTGGTGCATTAAGATACCCACGCCGCCCACCTTGTTCCACTGGTACACGTCTCCATCGCTAAAGGTGACGCGCAGCAGGCCTGAGGGCAAGCACGGGCGGGGGTGCCGGCTCAGAAAGGCATGCGGCATGTCGAGAAGGATTCGACGGACTCGACTGTAAGCGTGCAAGGCTGCAGCAAGCCACACAGCCTCCACTGCCTGGCATCGCAGTGGCATCACAGTTCTGCCCGTGCACAGCGGTGGGCGCATGCCCCGCAGGCAACTACACCCCATGCCTGCACACGCATGCCATATAAAAAATTACTAATTCTGTTCAATAACCAAAAATCCAGGACGAAAAGTAGAAGCACGCAGGGCTCACCCTCTGGTCGCAGCTCGATGCTGCGCCCCCAGAACTTTGACTTGACGTCGGCGTCGCCCTCAAACCGCCACCGCCGCCCCTCTGCCACCGCCGCAATCACGGTGGGGTGGTGCACCACCTGCAGTGGAGTTTCAGGGCGGGGCCTTGTCAGCAGCAATGCAGTGAAAGAAGCTTAGTGCTCAGCTGGAGCATCCCAGCGGGGAAGACACAGGCTGATGCTTGGCCCGCTAGCGCTGGCTCCCTCACAGCCAGCAAGCCTTGTTGCCAGTTTGGCGCTGCTCCACTGTTTGCATGCATGGCGCAGATGCACGCACTGCCAAAGGCCCCCCCCCCCCCCCCCCCCCCCCCCTATGAAATGTGGCCTAACTGCAACCGAACTTGAGACGGTACACGGCCCGCAGCG
>VFQQ010004921.1_pt1 | contig 11425 bp, 10 predicted proteins | sample 3512341 | NCBI WGS metagenome assembly VFQQ01 (sample SAMN10412373, study PRJNA504923) | tailings metagenome | isolation source: Relicate 2 Philex TSF1 revegetated site | place: Philippines: Tuba, Benguet | collected 2017-08-29 | reverse complement strand
AAGAGACAACGCAGGCCTACCCAGGTGGTGGACCGCGAGCGTGGGCCGGAGAACGCGGACCCCGCCAGCCGTCAGCGCGAAGCCGTCAGCGCGAAGCCGTCAGCGCGAAGCCGTCAGCGCGAAGCCGGCGAGCGAAGCCGGCGAGCGAAACAGGCAGAGAGCCGACAGAACGTTCAGGCGTACGTGACCCAGTCCTTGTAGTCCGGCCCGTCCAGGTGCGGCAGCGTGTTGTAGGTCAGCAGGCTGTGCCGCTTGGGCGTGAACTGGAACTCGGTCACGGCGCTGTTGCGGATGCGCAGGTTCAGCTCGATGCTCGCCTCCGGGCTCAGCCCCAGCACCTGGCCCACGGCGGTGGCGATGGGCCCCCCGCTGGACACGATCAGCACGTTCTTCCCATGGTGCGTGCCGCGCACGTGCGCCAGCGCCTCGGCCACGCCGCGCGCGAAGCCGTCGTAGCTGGGCATGCCCTGCGGGCTCACCGTGCCCGCCATCCACTGCGTCAGGCCGTCGCGCAGCAGGCGGAAATGCTGGCGGTACTGCTCGGGCGTGTCGGGCTTGGCCAGCGGCTGCGGGTGCACGCAGCGGATCACCGCATCGGCGTCGTACTCGTTCAGGCCCGCCATCACCAGCGGCTGCAGCGCGAGCCCGGCGCCTTCGGCGATGCCGGCCCAGGTCTGCTGGTGGCGCCGCAGCGAACCGGTGATCACGGCGTCGAAGCCCACCCCGCGCTCGGCCCAGTAACGGCCCAGGCGCAGCGACTGGCGCCGGCCCAGCTCGCTGAGCTGGTCGTAGTCGGCGGCGCCGAACGAGGCCTGGCCGTGTCGCACGAGGTAAAGCGTTCCCATGGCGCGATTCTGGGTCGCGGGCCGCGGCGGCTTTTGTCCCGGCAGCGACTGAACCCGGCCCTGGCTGTCACCTGTGCGAAAGCGCACCATTCGCCGGGCCGCCCGCGCTGGGGAACCGGTTTGCACCGTTTTCGTGCCGCTTATCCGGGCGCCGTGCGCGGGAGCGCGTGCTGCAATCGGTCATTCTTCCCAAAGGCGTCGCCGGCGCCCGGTCCGCGTTCCCCCTCTTTCGATGGCCACCGGTATCCCCGAACTCATGTGGTTTCACCTGCCCACGCTGCTGGCGGTGTGGACAGGCATCGACGTTGTCATCGGTCTGGCCTTCTGGGCCCAGCACCGGCGCCTGCGCCACGTGGGCGGCCTGGGCTGGTGGGCGCTGGCCTGCCTCACGCACACCTGCGCCGCGGCGGCCATGATGGTGCGCCCGCTGCTGCCCGGCTGGGTGGGCATGCCGCTGAGCAACCTGCTGTTCTCGCTCACCTTCGCCCTGCTGTGGGTGGGCTTCCGGGCCTACCTGGGCCTGTCGGTGCGCCGCGTGATGACCGGCGTGTTGCTGCTGCTGCTCGTGCAATGGCCGGTGAACGTGTTCTTCATCGAGGTCATCGACAGCCTGCCCGCGCGCCAGTTGCTGTGGCTGGGCACCAACGTCGCCCTGCTGCTGCTCATGATCGGCGACGCGCGCGCCCACCGTCCTTGGCCGGCGCCGACGGAGTTCCGCGCCCTGGAAAGCGTGCTGTGGCTGCAGGTGGCCCTGCTGCTGGGCTATGCGCTGATCGCGGTGGTGCTGCGCTGGCCTTTCCTGCCCGCGGTGGCGCTGCTCACCTTCTGCTTCCTGATCGCCTATCTGCTGTGCGTGCTGGCCTTCCAGTGCCTGTTGATGCTGCGCCTGCGCGACGAGGCCCAGGCCGCGCGCGCCGTGCAGCGCCAGCGCGAGGCCGACCTGCAGCGCCTGGTGGACAACCTGGACGCCGGCGTGATGGTCTTTCACCCCGACCACACGCTGTGGCGCATGAACACCGCGGCGCGGCGCTTCCTCACCTGGAGCGCGGTGGGCGCGGACGGCGTGGTGCCCGAGCCGAGCTACGAGAGCTGGCTCATGCTCGACGAGAACGGCCAGCCGCTGCGCCGCCACGACCGGCCCTTCGAGCGCGTGCTCATCACCGGCCAGCCGGTGCGCGACGTGGTGGTGGGCCTGCCGATCGATGGCGGCGCGCGCCTGCGCTGGGCGCTGTGCAGCGGCTATCCCGAAAACGATTCGCAGGGCGGCCTGCGCCGCGTGGTGCTGACCTTCATCGACATCACCGCCATGAAGGACGCGCAGTCGGAGCAGAAGGCGCTGGAGGCGCGCCTGTCGCAGTCGCAGAAGATGCAGGCCCTGGGCACGCTGGCCGGGGGCGTGGCGCACGACTTCAACAACATCCTGACCGCGATCCTGGGCAACGCCGACCTCGCGCGCGAGGACTTGCCAGCCCAGGCGCCGGCGCACGAAAGCCTGGGCGAGATCAGCACCGCCGCGCGGCGCGGACGCGAGCTGGTGCGTCAGATCCTGACCTTCAGCCGCCAGCAGCCGCTGGCGCGCGCGCGCGTGCCGCTGGCCGCGGTGGTGGTGGAGTCCTGCGCGCTGCTGCGCGCGGCGCTGCCCTCGCAGGTGCAGCTGGTGCAGACCATCGTGCCGCCGCTGCCCGAGGTCTCGGGCGACGCCACCCAGCTGCAGCAGGTGCTGGTGAACCTGGGCACCAACGCGCTGCACGCCCTGCCCGCGGCCGGCGGACGCATCGAGGTCGCGCTGGACAGCGTGCCGGTGTCGCAGGCGCAGCTGCCCCCCGCGCTGGCCCAGGCCTGCCGGGCGGCGGGCCTGCCCGTGCTGCGGCTGCGCGTGATCGACGACGGCTGCGGCATGGACGAGCGGGTGCAGCGCCGCATGTTCGAGCCCTTCTTCACCACCAAGCCCGTGGGCCAGGGCACCGGCCTGGGCCTGTCCGTGGTGCTGGGCCTCGTGGAGGCGCACGGTGGCCATATCGAGGTGTGCAGCACGCCCCAGAAGGGCACCACCATCACGCTGTGGCTGCCACCCTTGCCCGCCGACGAAGCGACAGCCGAAGACAAACCCGTCACAATGCCCGCCGTGGAAAATCCCCAGCCCCGACCCGACGCCCCGGCCTCGCCGGAGGCCGCCCCTCACATCCTCTACCTCGACGACGACGACACGCTCGTCTTCCTGGTGCGACGCCTGCTGGAGCGGCGCGGCTACCGCGTGACGGCCCTGTCGGTGCAGGCCGACGCCCTGGCCGCCCTGCGCGACAAGCCCGGCGAGTTCGCCCTGCTGCTCACCGACTACAACATGCCCGGCATGTCGGGCCTGGAGGTCGCGCGCGAGGCGCTGAGCATCGAGCCACGGCTGACGGTGGCCGTGGCCTCGGGCTACATCACCGACGAGCTGCAGGCCGAGGCGCGCGCCGCCGGTGTGCGCGAGGTGGTCTTCAAGACCGACGCCGTCGAGCAGTTCTGCGAGATCGTGGCGCGGCTGGTCAAGTCGAGCGACTGAGCACGCGGGCGAAGGCCTCGCTGTCCACGTTGCCGCCGCTGAGCACGGCGCCCACCGCCTGGCCGCGCAGGTGCTCGCGCTCCTGCCAGGCCGCCGCGAAGGCCGCGGCGCCGGCGCCCTCGGCCACGTTGTGCGTGTCGGCGAACAGCGCGCGCATGGCCTCGGCCACGGCCTCGTCGCTCACCCGCACCACGTGGTCCAGGCCGTCGGCCAGCAGGGGCAGCGCGTCGGCCTCGGCCACGCGGCAGGCCATGCCGTCGGCCAGCACCGTGCTCACCGGCGCCGGCACCACGCGGCCCGCGGCCAGCGAGTCGGCGTAGGTGGTGGCGCCGCTGCTCACCACGCCCACGATGCGCACGCGGTGGCCCAGCGCGCGCTTGGCGGCGATGGCCGAGCACGCGCCCGAGCCCAGGCCGATGGGCACGTAGGCGACGTCGAGTTCGGGCACGGCGCGCAGGAACTCCCACCAGGCGGTCGCCACGCCGCTCAGCAGGTCGGCGTGGAAGCTCGGCACCATGTGCGCGCCGCGCTCGGCCGCCAGCGCGCCGGCGTGCTCGCGCGCGGCCTGGAACTCGTCGCCGTGCTCGATCAGCGTGGCGCCCAGGCTGCGCATGGCGGCGTTCTTCTCGACCGAGTTGCCGTGCGGCACGACGATGGTGCAGGCCACGCCGTGCGCGCGCGCGGCCCAGGCCACGCTCTGGCCGTGGTTGCCGCGCGTGGCGGAGATGACCTCGCGCGGCAGCGCGCCGCGCCGCGCGAGGTGCTCGAAGTAGGTGAGGCCGCCGCGGATCTTGAAGGCGCCCACGGGGGTGTGGTTCTCGTGCTTGAGCCAGCACTCGGCGCCCAGGCGTTCGCTCAGCGTGGCCCAGCGGTACTGCGGTGTGGGGCCGAAGGCGCGGTAGACCACCGCGGCGGCGTCCTCGATCGCAGTGAGGGTTGGCAGGTGAGCGGTCATGGTCGGGAATGCAGGCTCAGCGCGCGTTCGTTGTCGATCAACTGCGCGGTGATTGCGGGCTCTTCGTCATGCACGGGCATGGTGTGCAGGCCGATCGCGGCCAGGGCCGCGCGCACGGTGTCGGCCTTGGGGTGCGCGAGCGAGAGCTTGTGCAAGCGCAGGCCGCTGGCGGGCATGGCGGTGGCCGGGTGGTGACCGCTCCACTGAATGAGCGTGGGCAGTACGCCGTCGAACAGGCGCGCGCCGTCGTCGCGCACGGTGATGCGCCATTGCAGCAGGCCGCGCGGCGTTTCGCGCGAGGCGGTGAGCACCGGGCCGGGGTCGATGCCCTGCGCCAGCCAGGCGGCGCGCGCGGCTTCGATGTCGTCGACGCGCGCGACCCAGTGGATGGGCCGCGGGCCGTGGGCGCGCAGGCGCTCGCGCAGCGCGGGATCGTCCAGGTCGAACCAGCGCCGCAGGGGTGCCGCGCGCGTGGGCGTGGCCGCCGGGTTGATGGCCAGCAGCTCGAGGTAGGCGCGCTCGGCGCCGTCGAGCCGCAGCAGGCGGTTGTGGGTGCCGAACAGCGCGTGCGCGCCGCCCGGCGCGGGCGTGCGGCCCAGGGCGCTTTCGCACCAGTCCACGCCCTCGGCCAGCGTGGCGGCCGCGACCACGAGGTGGTCGAACGTGGCGTTCACAGCAGCACCGTGCCCTGCACGCAGCTGACCGATTCGCCGCCGACCCAGATGGTGCCGTCGGCGGCGCGCTGAATGTGCACGCGCCCGGCGCGGCGCAGCGCGGTGCCCTGGCTGGCCACGTAGCGCTCGGGCGCCAGGCCAGCGCCGATCAGCCACTGCGCCAGCGCGGCGTTCAGGCTGCCGGTCACCGGGTCTTCGGCGATGCCGTTGTTGCCGGGGAAGAAGGCCCGCACCTCGAACGCCAGCTCGGGGTCGGATGGGCGTTGCCCCACCACGCCCACCCTGCCGCGCGGCCCGACCACGCCGATGTCGAGGCCGCCGAGCACGGCGGCGTCGGGCTTCAACGCCAGCACCTGCTCGGCGCTGCGCAGCAGGACGGCGCGCCAGCCCGGGCCGTTGTCGCACCAGCTGTGCGCCAGCACGTCCTCGCGCGCGATGCCCAGGCCACGCGCGATCAGCGCCACGTCGGCCTCGTCCAGCGGGCCCTCGCGGCGCCGGGGCGGGGCCGCGAAGGCCAGGCGCGCGCCGTCGCGGCGGATGCGCACCAGGCCCACGCCGCATTCCTGCACGATGTCATCGCCCCGGGGCCGCCCGCCCGCACTGAGCCAGGCGTGCGCCGTGCCCAGGGTCGGGTGGCCGGCGAAGGGCAGCTCGCGCCCCGGGCAGAAGATGCGCACGCGGTAGTCGGCGCCGGCCTGCGTGGGCGGCAGCACGAAGGTGCATTCCGACAGGTTGGTCCAGTCGGTGAAGGTCTGCATCTGTTCGGTGCTCAGGCCCTCGCCGTCGAGCACCACGGCGAGCGGGTTGCCCAGGCAGGGGGTGGCGGTGAAGACGTCGACTTGCTGGAAGGGGCGGGTGTTCATGGGCTCAGGCCAGGGGAAGGTCCAGCACGCCGCGGCTGCAGGGCATGGCCAGCCAGCCGGCGTACCAGCGCTCGAGGTGCGGCCAGGCCGGCCGCGGCTGCGGCAGGCCGAACCAGCGGTGGATTTCGCAGGCGATGGGGAAGTCGGCGGCGGTGAGCTCGTCGCCGGCCATCCAGGGGCGCTGCGCGAGGTGGCCGTCGAGCCGCTCGAACAGCGGCTCGACGGCGCGCACCGAGGCCTCGATGGCGGCCAGGTCGCGCCGCTCGGCCGGGGTGCGGATCCATTGCGTGAACGCCGGGCTGCCCGCGCGGTTGAGCGTGGTCTGCTGCCAGTCGAGCCAGCGGTTGGTGTCGGCGCGGGTGCGCAGGTCGGCGGGCATGCCGCGGCCCTGGCGCTCGCACAGGTAGCGCAGGATGGCGTTGCTTTCCCAGAGGGTGAAGTCGCCGTCGCGCAGCAGCGGCACCAGGCCATTGGGGTTCAGGGCGCGGTAGGCCGGCGTGTCCACCACGCCGTGGCTCAGGCCGGCGTCGGTGCGCGGCAGATCCAGGCCGAGCCACTGCGCGCACAGCACCACCTTGCGCACGTTGATGGAGCTCAGGCGGCCCCAGAGGTGCAGTCCCTGAGCGGCGCTCACCGGGGGAACCTCCGTGCTGCGCCCGCCGGTGCGAGCGCCTTCGGGCGGCCGTGCGGCGCTCATGCGGTCGCGGCGGCCCGGCGGGGCAGGTGTTCGCGCACCGCCTGCGCCAGCGCGGCGATGCCGCGATCGATCTGCTCGACCGTGGCGGTGACGAAGGACAGGCGCAGCGAGCGGATGTCGGGCGCGTCGGTGAAGAAGGGCGCGCCGGGCACGAAGGCCACGCCGCGCGCCACCGCCTGCGGCAGCAGCGCGGTGGCGTCCATGCCCTCGGGCAGGCGCACCCACAGGAACATGCCGCCGTCGGGGGTGTTCCATTGCACGCCCAGGCCGGCCATCTCGCGCGCCAGCGCGGCCAGCATGGCGCGGCACTGCGAGGCGTAGAGCGCGCGGATGGTGGGCACGTGGCGCTCGAGGAAGCCCTCCTTGAGCACCGCGCTCACCAGGCGCTGGTTGAAGCTGGGGCTGTGCAGGTCGGCCGCCTGCTTGGCCTGCAGCAGCTTGGGGTAGACGGCCGTGGGCGCGACGATGTAGCCCAGGCGCAGGCCCGGCGCCAGGATCTTGGAGAAGGAGCCGAGGTAGAGGCCGCCCTCGGGGTTCCGCGCCGTCAGGGGCGCGGGCGGCGGGGCGTCGAACCACAGGTCGCCATAGGGGTTGTCTTCCACGATGGGCAGGCCGGTCTCGGCGGCGGCGCGCACCAGCGCGGCGCGGCGCGCCTCGCTCATGCTGCGGCCCGTGGGGTTCTGGAAGTTGGGCAGCGCGTAGAGGAAGCGCGCGCCGCTCGCCTGGCGGCGCAGGTCGTCGACGTCGAGGCCTTCGGCGTCGCTGGCCACGCCCACGAACTGCGGCTCCATGGGCGTGAAGGCCTGCAGCGCACCCAGGTAGGTGGGCGTTTCCACCAGCACGCGGCTGCCGGTGTCGATCAGCACCTTGGCCACCAGGTCCAGGCCCTGCTGGCTGCCGGTGGTGATGAGCACCTGCGCCGGGTCCACGGCCCAGGGCAGCTGGCGCGCCACCCATTCGCGCAGTTGCGCGTGCCCCTCGCTGGACGCGTACTGCAGCGCCGCGCGGCCGTCGTTGCGCAGCACCTCGGCGCAGGCCTCGGCGAAGGCGCTCACGGGGAAGGTCTGCGGCGAGGGCAGGCCGCCGGCGAAGCTGATGATCCCGGGCTTCTCGGTGACCTTGAGGATCTCGCGGATCACCGAGGGGTTCATGCGTTCGGCGCGGCGGGCCAGGGTCCAGGGGGTGGCGGAGCTCATGTGGGGGTCTTATGGAGGGACGGGGAGGGGACGGGCGGCGCGGCGCCGAAGCGCCGGCCGGCGAACACGCTGGCCACCACGGCCAGCGCGAACACCAGGGTGAGCGCGTCCAGGCGCTCGCCCAGCAGGGGCACCGCAGCGGCGATGCTGATGAAGGGCTGCAGCAATTGCAACTGGCTCACGCGCAGCGGCCCGCCCAGCGAGAGCCCGCGGAACCAGGCGAAGAAGCCGGCCCACATGGAGAACACCGCCACGTAGGCCAGGCCGAGCCAGGCGCTGAGGTTCACGCCGCGCTCGGGCCAGGTGAGCAGCGCGGCCGGCAGGGTGATCGGCAGCGCGATCGCACAGACCCAGCTGATGACGCGCTCGGCGCCCAGGGCGGGCGTGACCTGCGTGCCACCCACGTAGCCCAGCGCCGCAGCCAGCACGGCGCCGACCAGCAGCGTGTCGGCCCAGCCCAGGCCGAAGCCGTGCCCCGCCTGGTGCGCGCGCAGCAGGCTGTAGGCCACCACCAGCGCGCTGCCCAGGCCGGCGAACAGCCAGAAACCCAGGCGCGCGCGCTGGTGCATCAACCAGGCCGCCATGGCCGCGGTGGCCAATGGCAGCAGGGCGGTGAACACGGCGGCGTGGCTGGCCGTCACGTGGCGCAGCGCCCAGCCCAGCAACAAGGGAAAACCGATCACGTTGCCCAGCACCGCCAGGGCCAGCGGGCGGCGGTGCTCGGGGCGGGGCATGGGCGCGCGCGTGACCCACAGCCAGGCCAGCGACAGCCCGCCGGCGATGGCCGCGCGCGCCCAGCTGACGAACCAGGGCGAGAGCTGCGGCGCGTCCAGGCTGCCCGTGGCCAGGCGCGTCATCGGCAGCGTCAGGCCGAAGACCGCCACGCCGAGCAGGCCCAGCAGCCAGCCGCGTCTTTCGTCGCTGCTCATACGGTGAGCATCCACAGGGCGGTGGTCACGAGCACGCCGGCCAGCACGCGGTTGAACCACAACAGGCGCTCGCCCTGCGCGAGCCAGTCGCGCAGCAGCGAGCCGATCAGGGCGTAGAGAAAGTTGCTGGTGAAGGCGAAGAACAGCATCACCCCGCAGACGATGAGCAGCCGCTCACCTGGGTTGGGCGCGGGCGCGCCCGCGCTGCTGATCACCCAGCCCGCGCTGAGCGTGAGCGCGAGCATCCAGGCCTTGATGTTGATGAACTGCAGCCCCACGCCTTGCCAGAAGCCCACCTGCAGGCGGGCCGGGTCGGCCTGCGACAGGCGCGCCGTGCGCGCCAGCATCCAGGCCAGCCAGAGCATGTAGGCCACGCCCACCCCCTTCACGGCCCAGCGCAGCGCCGGCACGCCGGTGATCAGCGCGCCCATGCCTAGGCCGCTGGCCAGCATGAGCAGGATCCAGCCCGTGGGCACGGCCAGGCAGAAGCGCAGGGCGCGCCGCAGGCCGAAGTTGGCCGCCAAGGCGGTGGACAGCGTGGTGTTGGGCCCCGGCGAAAAGCTCATCGCGGTGCAGAAGATCAGCAGGGCGGTCAGTTCGGTGGCAGACATGGGGCGGGTCGGTCGGGCGGAAGGGAAGGGCTGGCGCTCGGCGAACGATCAATGTACCCTTTGCCATCAATACAGAGCCAATACAGTTTGCCCGTTCAGTTCGCACACTGTATGGGCCTGACGGGCAATACACACAAGGCCACCCCATGTTGCTGAAGACCGCGAACCAGTCGCTCACGGAGCAACTGGCCGAGCGCTACGCCGATCGCATCCGCCAGCGGCTGCTCGCGCCGGGCGCGCGCCTGCCCTCGGTGCGGGCCTGCGCCCGCCTGCACGGTGTCAGCCCGTCCACCGTGGTGGCGGCCTACGACCTCCTGCTCGCCCAGGGCCTGGTACAGGCGCAGCGCCAGCGCGGCTTTTTCGTGCGCGAGCCGCTCACGCCGCGCGCCGAGTCGCGCAGCGCTGCGCCGCTGCCGCCGGCGCAGAGCCCCATCAACGCGACGGCCCTCATCCGCGGCATGTTCCACCAGGTGAGCGACAAGCCGCAGCCCGGCATGGGGGTGTTCCCGCCCGACTGGCTGGAGTCGACTTTCATGCCGGCCGCCGTGCGCCGTGTGGCCTCGGTGCGCGCGCTCAACGAAACCTCGCTGAGCTACGGCGAGCCGCGTGGCGACGAGGGCCTGCGCCGCGTGCTGGCGCAAAAGCTGGCCGGCATCAACGTGCACGTCGACCCGGTGCAGGTCGTCACCACGGTGGGCGCGACGCACGCGCTCGACATCGTCAGCCGCACGCTGCTGCGACCCGGCGACCCGGTGATGGTGGAGGAGCCGGGCTGGGCGGTGGAGTTCGCGCGCCTGGCGGCGCTGGGCATGCGCGTGCTCACCGTGCCGCGCGGCCCCGACGGGCCCGACCTGGCGGTGATGGAGCGTCTGGCCGAGGCGCACCGGCCCAAGCTGTTCGTCAGCGTGAGCGTGTTGCACAACCCCACCGGCTACAGCCTGTCGCCTGGCGCGGCGCACCGCCTGCTGCAGCTCGCGCAGCGCCTGAACTTCCACATCGCCGAGGACGACACCTACAGCCACCTGGCGCCCGAGCACGCCACGCGCCTGAGCGCGCTCGACGGCCTGCAGCGCACCATCTACGTCAGCGGCTTCGCGAAAATCCTGGCGCCGAACTGGCGCATCGGCTTCCTGGCCGCGCCGCCCGGCCTGGTCGAGCCCCTGCTCGACACCAAGCTGTTAAGCACGCTGACCACGCCGGCTCTGCTGGAGAAGGCCCTGGCCTACTGCATCGAGCAAGGGCAGCTGCGCCGTCACGCCGAGCGCGTGCGCACCCGCCTGGACGCCGCCCGCACGCGCAGCGTGAAATTGGCGCTGGGCGCGGGCTGCCGCTTCGCGGCCGAGCCGTCGGGCCTGTTCGGCTGGGTCGACACCGGGGTGGACACCGACGCGCTGGCCCAGCGCCTGCTGGACGATGGCTACCTGATCGCGCCCGGCGCCTTGTTCCACGCCGCGCGCACGCCCAGCACGCTCATGCGCATCAACTTCGCCACCACGCAGGACGCGGCGTTCTGGCGCACGTTCTCGCGCCGCGTGGCCTCGGCCAGGGCGGGCGCGTAAGGCGCGGGTGCGGCGCCTGCGCCGCTGGCGTCAGCGCGCGCCCAGCGCCTCCTGGCGCTCCAGCGCGGCCATCCATTCTTCTTCCACGGCCACCAGGCGCTGCGCCACCTCGGCCGCGCGCGCGGGGTTGGTGCCGTACAGGCTGCCATCGTCGAGCTCGGCCGACAGCGCGGCTTGCTCGGCCTCGAGCGCAGCGATCTGCGAAGGCAGCGACTCCAGCTCGCGCTGTTCCTTGTAGCTGAGCTTGCGGCGGGGGGCGTCGGCCGCCGGGGCCGCCGCGGGCGCGGGTTTGGCCGTGGCGACGGCGGGCGCTGGCGGGGGCGGGGCGGCGCGCGCGGACTGGGTCAGCCAGTCTTGCACGTCGCCCACGTACTCGCGCCAGCGGCCCTCGCCTTCGGCCACCAGGGTGCTGGTCACCACGTTGTCGAGGAAGCGACGGTCGTGGCTCACCAGGAACACCGTGCCCTCGTACTGCTGCAACAGGTCCTCCAGCAGTTCCAGGGTGTCGATGTCCAGGTCGTTGGTGGGCTCGTCCAGCACCAGCACGTTGG
>VFQQ010004919.1_pt1 | contig 11427 bp, 10 predicted proteins | sample 3512341 | NCBI WGS metagenome assembly VFQQ01 (sample SAMN10412373, study PRJNA504923) | tailings metagenome | isolation source: Relicate 2 Philex TSF1 revegetated site | place: Philippines: Tuba, Benguet | collected 2017-08-29 | reverse complement strand
CGGGACGCGTTTGTCGGCGTCCTTGTCGTAGAGGACTTCGCCGGTTTCGTAGTCCATCAGGATCGCAGTCCGCGCGATCGTCTCGAAGGCCGCCGCCGGGACGACGAGGGAAAGCGCAAACGCCGCAAGGGCGATGAGGCGGGTCAGCATGTCCAACTCCTACTCAATCACGATGGCCGCGCCCTTCTGGCCGTCCATCAGTACTTTCTCAAGAATGGCATCCGCTTCGCCCACCGAAGCAATCGGTCCGACGCGCACGCGATAATACAGCTTTCCGTCCTGCCGCTTGGTGGAAATGCGGAAGTCGGCGATGGCTTTCAGCCGGCGCAGCAGACGGTCGGCATTCTCGCGCGCCAGGAATGCGCCAGCCTGCACATAGATACCGCCCTCGCTCGCGACGGGAACTTCGGTGACCGTGCCGTCGGGCTGATCGACCGGCGAGGCGACGGGCACCGGAACCGGCCTGATTTCAGCCGGAGCCGCGACCGGGCGTGAGGCAGCAACGCCATCTGGCGGCGGCAGCGCCCCGCCCTCCACAGCAGCCGCCGGGGCCGCGCGGGCGACGGTTTCGCCGATTTCGGCGTGGTTGCCCTTGCCCGCAATACGTTTGCCGGGACGGCCGTCTGGCAGATCGGCGATCCCAAGGAACTCGACCCGGACACGGGCGACACCCTGCGCCTTGAAGCCGAGAAGCTCCGCGCCCTTTTCCGACATGTCGATGATGCGACCGGGCTTGAACGGACCACGGTCGTTCACCCGCGCGACGATCGACTTGCCGTTCTCGAGGTTCGTGACCCGAACATTGGTCGGCATCGGCAGCGTCTTGTGCGCCGCGCTGACTTCGACCGGGTTGAATATCTCGCCATTCGCGGTTTTACGCCCGGAGAATTCCTTGCCGTACCAGGAGGCGATGCCCGTCTCGTCATAGAGAGGGTCTTCCTGCGGGTAGTACCAGACGCCGGCGACCTCATACGGATTGCCGACCTTATAGCGACCGCCTTCTCCGCTGGGGACCGGGCCGTCGCTGAGCGTCCGGGTCGAGCCGCAAGCCGCAGCGAACGCAGACAGCGCCACGACAGCGAGAACACGAAACCGGACGCGGTGCGCGGGAATCAAACTGGTCATGCGGGGCGGAACTTACGGAAGCGGTGGCATACGCCGCAAGGCGGCGCAGTCCGCTCAGATCAAATCCGCGAGAAGCCCCGGCAATTGGCCGAGATGCTCGATCTTGCGGAAGCGCGGGGATGTGGCCGGCTCCTCGGCATGCTCCAGCACCCAGGTCAGCGGATGCGGGACGAAGACGCCCCAGCTGCCCGCGTCGATCGCGGGAATGACATCCGATTTGAGCGAGTTTCCAACCATCATCGCCCGGTCTGCGCCGTCGCCATGCCGGGCGAAGATGCGGGCATAGGTGGCGGCGGTCTTGTCGCTGACGATCTCGACGGCGTCGAAGAAATCACCGAGGCCGGAGGCGGCGAGCTTGCGCTCCTGGTCGAAGAGATCGCCCTTGGTGATGAGCACCATGCGGTACTGGCCGTGCAGCATCTCCAACACCTCGCGGGCGTGGGGGAGCGTGTGAACAGGATGGCGGAGCATTTCGCGCCCGGCATCCAGAAGCTCGCCGATGACGGAGGCGGGAACGCGCGCCTCGGTCAGCTCGATGGCGGTCTCGATCATCGAGAGGACGAAGCCTTTGATGCCGAAACCGTACTGCGCGAGGTTCCGGCGTTCCGCCTCCAGCAGCCGCCCCTCGATGTCGATGTCCGGCGCGAAGGGGCGGAGCAGATCGGCGAAGCGCGCCTCGGTGAGGCGGAAGAACTGCTCGTTCTGCCAGAGCGTGTCGTCGGCATCGAAGCCGATCGTGGTCAGCGGCGCGGGGCTGTTTGGTGCGGCGGTCATGCGGGCGCGGTGTCTGGCTTGGACGGGCGCGAATTTCAAGGCACATAGCGACCATGACCGCCATTGCCCGCCAACTCGCCCGCCTGATCGCCGCAAAACCCATTGATGATGCCGACTATGAAGCGGCGGCCTTGTTGACGCTGGACGCCATCGCCAATGCCGTGGCCGGGGTGAATTCCGTGCCAGGCGCCATGCTGCTGAGGGCCCATGCGGCCGGGACGCCGTTTGGCCGCGCCTTTCTGATCGGCGCGCTGACCCATATCCACGAGACGGACGATCTGCATCGCGCCTCGGTTGTGCATCCGGGCTGTGTGGTGGTGCCTGCAGCGTGGGCGCTGGCCGAGCGGCTGGGCGGCGACGGGCGCGCGGCGCTTAAGGCGGTGATCTGGGGCTTTGAGGCGGCTTGCCGCGTCGGGGCGAGCGTAGGCCCGGCGCATTACCGGATCTGGCACAACACGGCGACCTGCGGGCCCTTCGGCGGCGCGGCGGCCGGGGCGAGCCTGCTCGGCCTCGGCGAAGACGCCTTCACATGGGCGTTCGGCAATGCCGGGACGCAGTCCAGCGGTCTCTGGGAGTTCATGGCCTCGAGCGCTATGTCGAAGCACCTCCACGCCGGGCGGGCCGCCGAGGCAGGGCAGCTGGCCGCCGAGCTGGCGGCGCAGGGCTTCACCGGGCCGGAGACGATCCTGGAGGGCGCCAAGGGCTTCTATGCCGGCCTCTGCCCCGATCCGCGGCCCGGGGCGGTCACGGAGCGCCCGGACGCGCCATGGACGGTGCATGAGACGTCGATCAAGCCCTGGCCGTGCTGCCGCCACACCCACCCGGCCATCGATGCCGCGCTGGAGATCCAGCGCCAGATCGGCAATCGGGCGTTGACGAGCGTGCGGGTCGACACCTATCGCGCCGCGCTCGATGTCTGCGACCGCGTGGCGCCGGAGACGGAGTATCAGGCGAAGTTTTCGCTGCAGCACACGGTGGCCGCGGCGCTGGCCGACGGCGAGGTGGCGTTCGGGTCGTTCGATGCGGCGGCGCGCGACCGGCTGCGGGCCGATGCGGCGCTGGTGCAGGTCGCTTTGGCAGAGCCTTACGCCTCGGCTTATCCGGCGCATTGGGGGACGGCGGTGACGGCGAAGCTTGCTGACGTCACGCGGCTAAGCGCCGCGCGAACGGATGCCAAGGGCGATCCGGAGGCGCCGTTGTCGCGTTCGGACATGGTCGCGAAGGCGGAGATGCTGATGCGGCTCGGCGGCGTTGAAGAGCCTCAGCCGCTCATTCAGGCGATCCTGGCGATGTCGCAGACCGATGCGCCGCTGCCGGCGCTGATGCTCGGAACCGTGCGGGCCTAGCCGAGGACGCGCGCGACGTCGGCGAGGCTTTCGATGCCGGCGGCGGTTTCCGCGTCGAGCGGCTTGCCCAGTTTTTCCTCGATCGCCGTCAGCAGGCGCATATGGGCCAGACTGTCCCACTGATCGATGGAGCCAATGCGGGCGCCATCATCGATCGCGCCGGCATCGATCGCCAGGGCATCCGCCAGAAGGAATTTCGCCGCGTCGAGCCTCATACGCCGGTCTTTCCTTTGAGGGCCAACCACTCGTCCTTAAGCAGGCCGAACTCGTACTGGTCGAGGCGCGCCGTGGTGCCCATGTGCCGGACATGGCCTTTGAAGATGCCCTCCAGCCGCCAGCCCTGCGCCTTGTAGTTGAAGACGGCGGGGAAGTTGCGCGCAAGCGGCGATCCGATGGCCTTCTCCATGCCGTTCTTGAAGACGTGGTCAAGCAACGCCGCGCGCGTCTCAAGCACGACCTTCTGTCCCCAATAGCTTTTGTCGCCGATGATGACGTTGAACTTCGCCGTCCGGTGAACCGGGTGCAGGTCGATCTGATAGAGGCCGATATGCAGATTGGCGGCGTTCTTGTCGAAGATGCCGATGAGCAGCCGCGTGATCCCGTCGAAGCGCTGCACGTAGTGGATGAGGTCCGCCTTCGACATACGCCGAAGCGGCGTGTTCACCGGCCCCATCACCTCTGGATCGTTGAGCCATTCGCCCCAACGCTCCGAGGCATCGGCATTCGTCAAGGTACGGAGCAGAAAGCGTTCCGTTTCGATGCGGACCGGGATCGCGCGCGGCGGCGGCGGTTGACGCATCATGTGCGGGCACCTTCCATGAGCGCCTTGCGGACCGCCTCGCGGCTGACCTTTCCCCGCGAGGTCCGCGGAATTTCATCGACAGCGAACCAGCGCTCGGGCGTCGCCTCGCGGCGGAGCCGCTCACGGCAGAATTGTTTGACGGGCTCCAGGTCAGCCAGCGCGCCAGGCTTGAAGCGAACGGCCGCGCCAACGATCTCGCCACTGACGGCATCGGGGATGGCGAAAGCGCAGGCCTCGGCAACCGCATCGTGCTGCTCGATCAACATATCGATCTCGGCCGGCTGGATCTTGAAGCCCGCCCGGTTGATTTCGTCCTTGATCCGTCCCGCGACGGTAACGCCTCGCGCATCGACGAAACCCTGATCGCCGGTGCGATACCAACCATCCTCTAGTGCGGCGGCCGTCAGATCCGGCCGGTCGAGATAGCCTGCCATCAGCGACGGGGTCTGGACGACGATCTCACCCTCGCCTTGCGACAGGATGCGGCCATCGTCCTGCCGGACGGCGGCGCGCCCGCCCCATGGACGGCCGACGAAGCCATCCTCGATCCCGTCATGCACGGACGAGGCCCCGCCGATCCAGTTCGCGGTCTCCGTGATGCCCAGACAGTTCACTGTTTCGGCCTGCGCCCAGACAGCGATGTCACTCCACAAGGCCGACGACAGCGGCGCGGAGCCGACATGGACTCGCTGCAGCGTTCCGCCAGACGGTGTGTTGGATAGCTTGAGGGCCATACGCCATAGCGTCGGCACAGACGACATGAAGGTGATGCGTTCGGCGTCGATCAGGCGGCCGAGGTCTTTGGCGAGACCGAGACCACGCGGCGCGAGAACAATATCGCCACCGGCGAAGAGCGGCGTCAGCGCATTCCCGATCAGGCCATGACCGAAATGCGTCGGCAGCGTCACGAGCGCCCGCCCGGTCAGCGCGGCGCCGATATGCGCGTGATTGAGTGCAATACGCGCGAACAGCGCGCGAAACGTCAGAACGACGCCCTTGGGTGCGCCAGTGGTGCCGGACGTAAAAAGGATCACTGCGGCATCATCGAGATGCGAGTCTGCCGTTTGAGGCATCACATCGCCGCCCGGTGCGTCAGCGAGATCGGCGAGAGGCGTCTGCCAGCCCTGCCCTTCAGCCTCGGTCGAGATCAACGCCAACACCGGCTTCGCGAAAGCCGAAATATTGGTGCGCTCGCCCAGCGTCAGGCTGGCGTCGATGCAAGCGGCGGTGCCGCCAAGCGTCCAGACCGCGAAAAGATCGAGAAAGAAATTGAGACTGCCGCCATGTCCGATGGCGACCACAGACCCGCGCCGCACGCCCCTCGCTTGAAGAACGGCGGCCCGGCCGGCGACGGCGCGCGCCAGTTCCGGCCCGCCCAGCGACTTTCCTGCAGCGAGGTCGTGAATATGTCCGAGCGTCGGGAGGTCAATCCGCATAGCGGTCTTTTGGTCGAAGGCAGATAGCCGCGCAAGCCGCACAAACGAAAACGGCGCGGGATTGCTCCCGCGCCGTTAGCGTTAGTCGAGGTAGATTACAGGCCGCCGAAGAACGGAATGCCAAGCTCCGAACGCGTCGGCTCAAGCGAGCCGGTGCGGTGCTGGTTCGCGAGCGAACCTTCCGTGCCGAAATAGACCTTCAGGTTCATGCCAAACGTCAGACGCGACAGGTCGGTGGTCTCGACGTCCGTGCTGCGATAGGCAAGGCCAGCGCCGAGCGACAGGTTGTTCTGGAGCAGGTATTCCACGTCCGCGCCGATCGACCAGTTGTCGAAGTCGGTCGTAGCGACGTCGAAGTCGCTCGTGCCGTACTTGCCGGTCAGCGTGATGCCCGTCTTGTCGTTGACGTAGTAGGTGCCGAACAGCGTACCCGTCCAGGTGTCGATCGAACCCGGGCCGAAATCATACGTGTCATAGGCAACCGAGCCACCGACGGTGAAGCGATCCGAAGCGAAGTACTCGCCGCGGAGCGCAACCAGAATGCCGTCCAGCGAGTACTGGACATCCATCGACTGGTAAGCGACCTCGAGGCCGACCATGCCCTGTGTCTGGTCACGCCAGAAGAGCTGCGTGCCGGCGCGCCAGGTGTCGAACGCAATGTTCTTGCCGCCGAACACGTCCGACGAAACGCGGTCGGAGTTGAACGACGTATCGAACTGGACGTTCCAAGTGTCGGTCAGGTCGAAAGCGGCAGCGCCTTCGAACTGGAACTGCCACCAGTCGATGTTCTTGCCGCTGAACAGGTCATCGTCCCAGTCGACATAGTTCACGCCGGCGCCGACATGGCCAACCGTGTTGGCCTGCGCGACGGCAGTGAGGGCCAGCAGGCTGACGCCCGCTGCCATAAGCGATTTCATCATTTTGGACTCCCCAATTATCTGGTGCGAGGTCCCTGGCCACATGCCAAAAACTAAGCGCACCCTACTCATCTCAAATCAGTGCGGCGCAGATATGCCGATTCCATAGATGGAACAACGGGGAGATCGCGCTCGTTCAAGGCGGATTGATGGCAATCACAGTTTAATGCGACAGCCTGCCGCAGCTTGTCTTCACGACTGAAACAGAACGTTTTCGTGATTTAGATCGGGAGTGCGGAAATCCTCGGTTTTCACATCAAACACCCGTACGTCACCTGAAACATTACGTTTAAGATAGGATCCCGCCTCAAAGGATACCTCCCGTTACGGCATGCAATCCGGCAGTGCACGAAAGTCCAATTATGCGGTGCGAGCAGTGCGTTGAACCCGTCCGGCGCTTGGTCTATGCGAGCCGCGCGGGATGGGTGGCCGAGTGGTTTAAGGCACCGGTCTTGAAAACCGGCGTGGGTTCACCCCCACCGTGAGTTCGAATCTCACCCCATCCGCCATCGTGACATCCCCTCAGCGTTTGGTAGCCTTCCAAAAAACATTGGAAGGAAACACCTATGGCACCCGCGAATGCGCCCGGAGTCTCAGACGCCCGGCAAGTCGACGCCCTGATCGTCGGCGCCGGATTCTCCGGCATGTACATGCTGCACAAGCTGCGCGCCCTTGGGATCAGCGCTCAGGTGGTCGAGGCCGGAACGGGCGTCGGTGGCACCTGGTATTGGAATCGCTATCCCGGCGCGCGCGTCGATATCCAGAGCCTCGAATACAGCTTTGGTTTCGATGCTGAGCTGGAACGGGAGTGGCGCTGGTCGGAACGCTATGCGCCTCAGCCCGAGTTGTTGAGCTATGCCAACCACGTCGCCGACCGCTTCGACCTGAAGCGCGACATTCAGTTCAACACCCGCATCACCGCCGCGCACTGGAATGAAGACGCCCGCCGCTGGGACGTTACGAGCGAGAACGGCGACACATGGGCGGCGCGCTATCTCATCCTCGCGACCGGCTGCCTCTCCATCCCGACCGACGTCACCTTTCCCGGCATCGGCGATTTCAAGGGCCCGATCTACCGCACCTCGCGCTGGCCCCGCGAAGGGGTGGATTTTACGGGACAGCGCGTCGGCATCGTCGGCACTGGCTCCTCGGCCATTCAGTCGATCCCGATCATCGCCGAGCAGGCGGCACATCTGACGGTCTTTCAGCGCACGCCTAACTATTCGATGCCGGCGCACAACGGCGAAATCCCGGCATCTGACTTCGAGGCCTGGGCGAAGGATCCACGCGCCTATCGCGCCGCGTCGAAGGATACGGTCGGCGGATTCCAGAACGAGCCGGGCGAGAAACTTGCGACCGAGACTTCGCCCGAAGATATCAGGGCCGATCTCGAACGCCGCTGGGCCGTCGGCGGCTTCCGCATACTGGGCGCCTATGTCGATCAGGCCATCGACCCCGCCGCGAACAAGATCGTGCACGAGTTTATCGCCGGAAAAATCCGCGAGCAGGTCAACGATCCCGCCATCGCCGCGCTTCTGACGCCCAAGGATCACCCCTTCGGCACCAAGCGCCCCTGCGTCGACACGGGCTATTACAAGACCTTCAACCGTGACAACGTCGAACTGATCGATCTGCGCGCCGACCCCATCGCCACCTTCAATGCCGACGGCATCGCGACCGAAAAGCGCCAGCACGATTTTGACGCCATCGTCCTCGCCACCGGCTTCGACGCCATGACCGGCGCGATCGACCGGATCGACCTCCGAGGCATTGGCGGCGTGAAGATAAAGGACCACTGGGCAGAAGGTCCGCGGACGTATCTGGGTCTGATGGTCGCGGGCTTCCCGAACATGTTCACGATCACCGGCCCGGGCAGCCCGTCGGTTCTGACCAACATGATCAACTCGATCGAGCAGCACGTCGAATGGGTCGCCGACTGCCTCGCCTCGCTTGCCGAGCGCCAGCACCCCAGCATTGAGGCAAGCGCCGAAGCGGAAGCTGCGTGGGAGCTCCAGGTCGCGATGGCCGTCACGCCTTCGCTCATGCCGCAGGCGAACAGCTGGTACATGGGCGCCAACGTGCCCGGCAAACCCCGGATGTTCATGCCCTATGCCGGCGGTCTCAACACCTACACTGAAATCTGCAGGCAGGTGGCGGCGAAGGGCTATGAGGGTTTCATCATCCGCCAGGGCGATCGCATGCTGAGCGAGAGCCGCGAGTTCACCAGCCAGCCGCCGCTGCCCGACATTCCCCCCAGCCTCATGCCGATCATTCTGGAACGCCTCGCGGCAGCCGGGCTGATGCCAGCGGCCTAGGGACTGCGGGAACATCGTCGCAAACGAATACGGCCGGACATCGCTGTCCGGCCGTTTCGATATCCAAAGACTGCGACAGCTTAGGACGCCTTGCAGGCTTCCATGGCGGGACCGACCTTCGCTTCAGCATCGCCCAGCGCCTTCTCGAACTCTTCTTTGGTCAGGCCAGCTGCCGCGAGAGCATCTGCCATGGCCTTCTCGGCCGCTTCCGGCGTCGTAGCCGACACAGACGCGTCCTGCATGGCGGCCAGCACCTGCAAAACCTTCGCATCCACATTCTCTTCCAGGGCCTTCACCTGGCACTCGCAGGTTTCCGGCTTGTCGCCGCCTGCCTGGCACATGGCAACCAGCTTGTCGTGGGTCTCGTCGGCCATGGCAGGCGCGGCGAGGAAGAGCGGGAGAGCAGCGGCAAACACCGCCTTGATCATCATCGAACGCATAGTCGGAAGTCCCTCGTTCAAAAGTCGGTCGAGCAACATCCCCGCGTCACCCGTATCCGGCCGGCGCGCGGTTTTGCGCGTCCTACCTTGGCGGGCGAGGGCTTAGCAGCATCGCAAGCAGCCGTCGAGCAGGCCCTCAGGGCCGGTTCGTCTGCTGATCGGCGATCCAGCGGTCGATCCGCGTCTCAAGCATGCCGAGCGGCATGGCCCCGGCAAGCAACACCTCGTCATGGAACCGGCGAACGTCGAACTGCGCGACCAGCCGCTCGACGGCGCGGGCGCGCAGTTCCTTCAGCTTCAACTCGCCGATCTTGTAGGCCAGCGCCTGCCCCGGCCATGAGATGTAGCGTTCGAGCTCGGTCTGGATGTTGTGCTCCGACAGGGCCGAGTTCTCGGTGAAGCATTTGCGCGCCTGCTCGATATCCCAGCCTTTCCAGTGGATGCCCGTATCGGCAACCAGGCGGCAGGCGCGCCACATCTCGTAGGACAGGCGTCCGAACTTTTCGTAGGGCGTGCGGTAGATGCCCATCTCTTCGCCGAGATACTCGGCGTAGAGGCCCCAGCCCTCAGTGAAGGCCGTCGCATCTCCATTGCGGCGGAAATAGCGAAGCTCCTTCAGCTCCTGCGCCAAGGCGATCTGGAGGTGATGGCCCGGCACCGCCTCGTGAACGGTGAGCGCCGGCAGCTCGTAGAGCGCGCGCTGGTCAAGATGGCTGGTGTTGACCATGTAGCCACCCGCGATGCCGAGATCGGGCGAGCCTGGGAAATAGCGCCCGGTCGTGTAGCCCTCCTCCTGCTCCTGCGGCACCGGACGCACGCCGTAGGGCAGCCGCGGCAGAGTGAGGAACAGGCCGGGGAGTTTGTCGTCGGCGCGTTTGGCGATTTCGGAGGCTTTTTCAAGGAGTTGGTCGCGGCTGGTTGCGTAGAACTGGGGGTCGCTGCGCAAGAAGGCGAGGAATTCGGGGAAGGTGCCGGTGAAGCCGGTTTCCTTCATGATGCCGTCCATGAGGCCGCGGATGCGGGCGACTTCGCTGAGGCCGAGCTCGTGGATCTCGTCCGGCGTCATCGCCGTGGTGGTGTGATGGCGGGCGATGGCGACGTAGTAGTCTTTGCCGCCGGGAATCGAGGAAATGCCGATCTCGGGGCGGGCCTTCGGCAGGTATTCCGTCTCAAGAAACGTCACGAAAGCCTTGCGGCGCGGGCCGATTTCCTTGGCGATGACCTTTTCCGCCTCAGCCTTGATCGGCGCGATGGCGGCGGGATCGAGCGTCGCGGGAAGGTTGGCGAAGGGGGCGAGCAGCGGGTCCTTGTCGGGCGCGACCTCGGCCTGGCGCTTGGCGACGGCGATGACGCGGTCGACGACGAGCTTGGGCTGCGTCCATCCCGCCTCGATCCCGCGGCGGGCATTGGCGATGTTCTGATCGTAGTAGGTAGGCAGCGCCTTCAGCCGCTGCAGCCAGGCTTCTGCATCCTCGATGCTGCGGATGCGCGTGGCCTGTCCGAGATAGTCGGCGAGCGAATGGAAGCCGCTGTCGTTGTTGAAAGGCATCCGCCCCTCGTCGAACGGCGCAAGGGCGAGCGAATCGTCCAGAACGGCGGCGAGATAGTCGCGGTCGAAGGCGTCGGCATCGGACAGCGCGGAGGCCGGAATGGCATCGAGCCGTGCCTTGAAGGCTTTCAGCTCCTCCAGGCGGCGCGCATCAGCCTCGATGCTGGCGTCGGGCAGCTTGCCCATCGCCTCGCGGTCGCCTTCGAAGCCCGCGCCGATGGGGCCTTCACGCTTGAGCCAGGCATCGTACTCGTCAGCCAGTGACGTGAAGGCGGCGGTCTCCGCCTCGCCTGCCCATACTGGCGACACCAGAAGGGCTGTGGCTGCGATGGACGCGAGAAAGGTCGAACGGATCACGGCGGAGCCCCCAAACGATGCGCGCGCGAGTTTGGCTGTATTCGATGACAGGGGCTAGCACGGCACGCGAATGTTACCCGATACTCATTCGGGACAGGGACGCGTCGGCTAGATGGCGCCGGGAGGAACCAACATGACGACGCGCGATCCGAAACAGGCCAAGTCTGCACCGCATTGGCCCGCCGGGCCGCGCCCGCCAGAGGGCGCGCCGAACATTGTCGTCATCCTGTTCGACGATGTCGGTTTCTCGGATTTCGGCTGCTACGGCTCGCCGATTCAAACTCCGAATATCGACGCGCTCGCAGCCAAGGGCCTGCGCTACCCAGGCTTACACACGACGGCGATGTGTTCGACCACGCGTGCGGC
>VFQQ010004918.1_pt1 | contig 11428 bp, 11 predicted proteins | sample 3512341 | NCBI WGS metagenome assembly VFQQ01 (sample SAMN10412373, study PRJNA504923) | tailings metagenome | isolation source: Relicate 2 Philex TSF1 revegetated site | place: Philippines: Tuba, Benguet | collected 2017-08-29 | reverse complement strand
GTGGTGCCTCTCCCCGCTCCAGGCAGGTTTCGATACAGGCGATTTCCTGATGCCAGTTCGGCTGGTGAAAGAAGGCAAGTGACTGGCGCCGCGCGGACCTGGTCGCTCCGACGTCGGGGTTGACGACTCTGTGCAGGGTCGAGACCCAGCGGTCGTTGGTCCACATCGCCATCAGGTCGCCGATGTTGATGACAAACGCCCCCTCCACGGGCGGCACTTCGCGCCAATCGCCTTCCGGGGTGAATATCTGCAATCCACCCGAGCCAGGTTGCGGCAGCAGGATCGTCAGGCTGCCGTAGTCGGTGTGCGCACCAGCGCGCAGCTGACCGGCAAGTGGCGGTGTATCGGTCTCGGGATAGTTCAGTGCACGCAGGGCGCTGATCGGCCGATCGATCATCGGCTGGAAATGGCCTTCCGGCAGGTCGAGCGCGACTGCGAACACGCGCATGATGCGTGCGGCAAGATCCTCCATCGCCGCATAATATGCCTTCCAGGCATCGACGAAGCCGTCAGGAGCTTCCGGCCAGATCGTTTCGGCATAGCAGAAAGCCAGCGCCTGCGGATCGGTCAGCCCGTCCGGAACCGAAAGCGGACCGCCGTTGAAACTTTCCTTGAGGTCCGGCGGCGTGTCTGCCCCCTTGGACTTCGCCAGGGCTTCGGCGCCGGCGCCAAGATAGCCATAGGGGTAGCCCGGATACGGAGCCCTCACCTTGTCCTTCAACTCGGCAGGCTGATCGAAGAAGTCTCGCGCCTTGGACCACACGGCATCGATCACGGCCTGCGGGACGGAATGCCCGCTGACCGCCAGGAAACCGGTAGCGCGGCAGATTTCGTCCACCTCCCGGCCAAGCGCCTTTCGGCCGGCAGCATCCGCCTGCTCGAAACGGGAAAGATCGAAAACCGGAAACGCCGCAACCATTTTCCACTCCCATCGGATATTGGTTCCGATGCGAGCATAACTTTCGTGCGATCCGCTTCAATGAGGAAGCGTTGTTCCAGCCCGGCGCGCTAGTCCGCGAGAATGAAGGTGACCTTCATGTTGACGCGGTAGGCAACGATCTTGCCGCCCTCGACCACGATCTTCTGATCCTGGATCCAGGCGCCCTCGACATTCTTCAGCGTCTTGGAGGCACGTTCGATGCCTTTCTCGATGGCATCCTGGAAGCTTTTCTTGGAGGAAGCGGTGATCTCGGTAACGCGGGCGACGGACATGTCCTACTCCTGACGACGAGCCAATTTGCCCGGCAAGCCTACAACCGGGACATACGCGTCGCAAGCAAAGGTAGTCTTGCCGAGCCTTACGTCAGGCCTTGGCCACCTTGTCGAACGCCATCAGCCTTTCGAGCAAGGCAGGCATATCCTTGAACGGCACCATGTTGGGGCCGTCCGACGAGGTCGAATTGTCGGGATCCTCATGCGTCTCGATGAAGACACCAGCCACGCCAACAGCCACCGCCGCACGAGCCAGCGTTTCCACGAAGCGACGCTCGCCGCCTGACGTGGCGCCCTGCCCGCCTGGCTGCTGTACCGAATGGGTGGCATCAAAGATCACCGGCGCGCCGATGTCGGCCATGATCGGCAGGGCCCGCATATCGGAAACCAGCGTGTTGTAGCCGAACGAGGCCCCGCGCTCGGTCACCAGCACATTCGGGTTGCCCGAATCCGTGAGCTTGGTCACCACGTTCTTCATGTCCCAGGGAGCGAGGAATTGCCCCTTCTTCACATTGACGACCTTGCCGGTCCTGGCGGCGGCGACAAGCAGGTCGGTCTGGCGCGACAGGAATGCCGGGATCTGCAGCACGTCGACATGCGGCGCCACGATCGCGCACTGCTCCTCGGTGTGGATATCCGTCAGGATCGTCACACCAAGTTCCTGGCGCAGCTCCGAGAAGACCGGCAACGCCGCTTCCAGTCCGGCGCCGCGCGTGCTGCTCAGCGAACTGCGGTTGGCCTTGTCGAAGGAGGACTTGTAGACGAAGCCGATACCAAGCTTTCCCGTCAATTCTTTCAACGCACCTGCCATATCGAAGGCATGCTGGCGCGATTCGAACTGGCAAGGCCCGGCGATCAGCGACAGTGGCGCATCATTGGCGAACAGCGCCTGCCCGACAGTCACCTTGGCATTGGGTTTGGTCATTTCTGGTCCTCGAAGATGAAGGCTGCACCCTGGCCCGGCGCGGGCGGCACGACAAGCCGGCCGCCCTGCAAATGGTGCCTGATGCCTGCCGAAACAAGCAGTCGTTCTGTCGCGCCACGATCTGCCACGGCGAAAATCACGGCGGCGAAACGCAGCGCCGTGCGCCCACCGGCACCGATCGAGAATTCTGCCTCGAATTCATCCGGTCGCATGACCGCGACATCGGCATTCGGCAATACCAACAGACCATCCGGCTGCGCCGAAGACTTGCCCCTGGCGGCCGCCTTCGTCAGGAGAGCCCGCTGCAAGGCTGGATCGTCGCTCACAGCCACGATGCCCTGGATGGCTGTGGCGCCATTGGCATGCACCTGCAGGGCGGCGCGATCCACTTTGGGGGCGTTGATCCTCTGGCAGGCGAAGACGAAGGCATCGGGCGTGTCGCGCCCCGATGCGAAGGCAAGCCTGAACGAGACTGTGTCGCTCTTGCCCGAACGATCGGTGAATGGGCGTGAGAAATCGAGCTTCTCACCTGCCGAAATGCCGGCTTCGACATAGGCGCGGTGGTCATGATCGGCATCGTCAGTACCGAAGACAATCGCCGAAAATCCTTCAGCACCATGATCTTCGCGATATGTGTGATCGCGGGCCACGAAGACATTGCCAGCCATGATCGCTTGCGCCGCTATTTCAGCGTCCCCCACGGCAAGGGGCTCCAGGAAGGTCCCGTCCGCGAGGTAGACACAGCAGTTTTCGGTGCCGAAGGGATGAACGCCGTGCGGCGCCACGGTGAATCCCAGTGTCGTAAGACGCGCCTCCGCGCCTTCGAGCGTCGCCGTCGGCAAAACGATGTGATCAAGCGGATGGACTGGTCGCTGCATGTTGGCGGCGGTGTGCATCATTCCGACTGCCGGTTCAAGGAAAATGGCTCTTCGAGTGCCAAAGTCCCCTGCCACGGTCCTGCGTCAGCTGCATGACGGTCGAGGAAGCAGCCTGGCGGGACATGCATCCCACAGGCATCGTCGACGCTTCGACGACGATGAAATCATAGAGTTTGACGATCCGTTAGTCTTGAGCTGTCCCGGTGGCGTTCACCTGGCAAGCAGTTGCACCCAATGGAGGGAACCGGAAATGATTGGCCAAACGTCGCGTTTCGCTACACGTGTTTGATCTTTCGGTTCCGCTTCTCGTCTCGGTCGCGGTGACGTTCTTCGTTGCCGGTATCGTCAAGGGTGTCACCGGCATGGGCCTGCCAACGGTGGCGATGGGTGTGCTGGGGGCGCTCATTTCGCCTCTGGCGGCGGCCAATCTTTTGATCATCCCCTCGTCCGTGACCAATATCTGGCAGCTGCTGGCGGGACCGAACGTCACCCTGCTCATTCGCAGGCTCTGGCCGATGATGCTGGCGATCATCGTGGGAACGATGCTGGGCTCTGCATGGCTTGCAAAAGGCGACACCGCCCCGACAACCATGGCGCTCGGCATCGCGCTCGTCGTCTATTCGGGCTACACGCTGTTGGCTCACCAGCTCAGCGTCGGCAAGGGCTTGGAGCGAGCACTGTCGCCGCTTGTCGGTGGAGTCACCGGTCTGATTACCGGTGCCACTGGCGTATTCGTCATTCCCGCCGTGCCCTATATGCAGGCTCTTCAGCTGGGAAAGGATGATCTGGTGCAGGCGCTTGGCCTGTCATTCACTGTTTCGACAGTTGCTCTGGCCATCGGACTGGCAGCACGCGGAGCCTTCCAGGCTGAGAACCTTGCATTCTCGGCCTTCGCGGTTGTCCCAGCCCTTGCCGGCATGTGGTTCGGGCAGGTCTTGCGGGGCAGGATCAGGCCAGCACTGTTCCGCAGGATATTTCTGCTTGGTTTGCTCTTGCTGGGGCTGGAGATGACAATGAGGCCGTTCTTCTGAGCTCTTGTCGTCGCCAAATCAGGTGCGAGCCTGGAGGTCAAGCCGCCAATCGTTGCTGCGCATCGCATTGCCCGGTGGATACTCGAAGTCGCATTCGCCCATCAGCTCGAAACCGAGCCGGCGGCAGATGGCATTGGACGCGGGATTTTCGGGCGCGGGAAAGGCGTGCAGATAGCGATGCCGGCGCTCACCGCGCAGCACGTTGATCAGCAGGCCTGTCGCCTTGCCTGCGATGCCATGCCCCTGCAGAGCGCCCACCACCGCCCAGCCGGTTTCGTAGACAGGGCCACCGCGCCACGTCCGCTCCCAGTAGCCGATCGACCCGGCACCAACCCCGTCATGGGAAATGCGGAACATCCTGGTTTCGCCCGGAACGGCCTTTTCCAGATAGCGCCGGTGACGGCCGAGCAATTTTTCCGGCGTTTCCGGACCACCAATATAACGCTTGGCCTCGATCGTGTTGCAGCGTTCGAGGATGTCGATATCACCTGGAGACCATGTCTCCAGCGCTATGCGGCCATCTTGCGCAACCATCATCTGCAAGTCTCCCGCCCGGTCCGGCCATGAACATGTGCCGATTCGCCTCCCGCGTCCTCAAATCGAAATGGCCAGCGAGAAGCCCTTTTCTTGTTGAATGTCTTTTTCGGGAAAACCGGCAAATCGGTTTCTTCCCCTTCCCCTGCGGCAGGCATAACCTTTCCGCAAAAAATACAAGGTCATGAGAGGGGACTGCTATGACCATGCCCGGTGCTTCACCCAATCTCTACAATGAGGACCTCGCGCCTGCCAAGGTCCGCAACTGGGGACCGTTCTCGATCTTCAACGTCTGGACGTCCGACGTCCACAGCCTGTGGGGCTATTATCTCGCTGCCAGCCTGTTTCTGTTCTGCGGCGGGTTTCTCAACTTCATCGTCGCGATCGGCATCGGCTCGCTCATCATCTACGCGCTGATGAACATGGTGGGCTATGCCGGGGTCAAGACCGGAGTACCTTACCCAGTCCTGGCACGTGCGTCCTTTGGCATATGGGGCGCCAACATACCGGCACTGGTACGCGCCATCGTGGCCTGCTTCTGGTACGGCGCGCAGACCGCTGCGGCTTCCGGTGCCATCGTCGCATTGCTTGTCCGCAACGAAAGCATGCTTGCCTTCCACCAGAACAGCCACATGCTCGGCCACTCGACACTGGAGGTGATCTGCTTTGTCGTGATCTGGGCGCTGCAGCTGCTCATCATCCAGAAAGGCATGGAAACGGTTCGCCGGTTCCAGGACTGGGCCGGTCCCGCCGTGTGGGTGATGATGCTGATCCTGGCCGTCTATCTCTGTGTGAAATCAGGCAAATTCGCCTTTACGAGCGACATCCCGCTGGATGTCTTGCGCGAAAAGACCAAGGATGCCGGCATTCCGGGCGATCCCGGCTCGTGGACGGCGCTTTTTGGGGTCGCCGCCATCTGGGTTACCTATTTCTCGGCGCTCTACCTGAATTTTTGCGATTTCGCGCGCTACGCACCAGACAAGGCTGCCCTGCGCAAGGGCAACATCTGGGGCCTGCCCGTCAACCTTATCCTGTTCTCGCTGGTTGCAGGTGTAACCACCATCGCCGCCTACGATGTCTATGGTGAAGTTCTGCTGCATCCAGACCAGATCTCGGCCAAGTTCGACAGCTGGTTCCTTGCGCTGCTGGCAGCACTGACCTTTGCCGTGGCCACGCTTGGCATCAATGTGGTGGCGAACTTCGTCTCGCCGGCTTTCGATTTTGCCAACGTCTTCCCGAAGCAGATCGACTTCAAGAAAGGCGGCTACATCGCGGCCTTGATCGCCCTGGCGCTCTACCCATTCGCCCCCTGGGAAGGTAGCGCCGCTACGTTTGTCGGCATCATCGGCGCCACCATGGGACCGATCTTCGGCGTCATGATGGTCGACTATTACCTGATCCGGAAAGGTGAGGTCGACGTCGAGGCGCTCTACCGGGAGGACGGAGAATTCCGGTTCCAGGGTGGTTGGCATGTCAATGCCTTCATCGCCGCGGGCATCGGCGCCATCTTCTCGTCGATCCTGCCCAACTTCACCGACTGGCTACCGTCATGGTGGGGTGTCTATGGCTGGTTCTTCGGCGTCGCCATCGCCGGCATCATCTACTATGTCCTGCGCTCCGCCTCGGTGCGGGTGCCGGCAAGAGCTTGACGGGAGAAGACAACGGCGCGCACTCGCAACAGCGCGCGCCGTTCATTCCGAATTGGTCGAGATCATTGGACATCAACTGTAAGCCTGAGCTTACAGTTCTACCATCTCGGCCAGCTTGCGCACCGTGTTCCAGTTGCGCGAAGTGCCGATACCAAGCCGCTTGTGGCCAACCGCGCCGAGCAGACGCGAATTCGGTCTCTCCCGCGAAAAGACGATCCAGATATCGCCATTCACCAGTGTGATCTTCTCGTCCGCCGCCGCATAGGACTCCAGCGCATCGAGCGCCGTTGCGGGCACCGGCTGACGCATGACGCGAACAGCGACCTGATCCGCCGTCTCGGCTGATTCCTGCGGAAACGGATTACCCGCTGCGAATGCCGGCCAGCCGGCCGCATCGCGCACGATGATGTCAACATGCCGACCGAAGGCATCTGGAAATGCCGCCTCGAGCTGGTTCTCCAGTTCCCTTATCGGCATTTCAGGCGCATCGAAGACCAGGTTGCCGCTGGCGGCGAGCGTGCGCGTGTTGGTGAATCCCAGCCCCTCGGCCATCGCCTTGAGATCGGCCATCACGACGCGACGCTGCGGTGTCAGCACAATGGAATAGAGCAGCGCAATATAGGTCCGCACCGCCCTGCCCTTGTTAAACCATCCGGCTCTGTTCGACGGCCGCCTCGATGAAAGAGGCGAACAGTGGGTGCGGATCCAGCGGACGGCTCTTCAGCTCCGGATGGTACTGCACACCTATGAACCAGGGGTGGTCGGGATATTCGACCGTCTCCGGCAGCACGCCATCGGGAGACATGCCGGCAAAGACCAGCCCGCAGTCTTCCAGTCGCTGCTTGTAGTCGATGTTGACCTCATAGCGATGGCGATGACGTTCGGAAATGTCGGTATCGCCATAGATCGCAGCGATCTTGGAACCGGCTTCCAGCCGTGCATCGTAGGCGCCGAGCCGCATGGTGCCGCCGAGATCGCCGGCGGCCTGCCGCTTCTCCAGCATGTTGCCCTTCAACCATTCCGTCATCAGGCCGACGACCGGCTCCTTGGTCGCGCCAAATTCCGTCGACGAGGCGTTTTCGATGCCTGCCAGCGAACGAGCCGCCTCGATACAGGCCATCTGCATGCCGAAGCAGATGCCGAAATACGGCACCTTGCGCTCGCGGGCGAATTTGGCTGCCAGGATCTTGCCTTCCGAGCCACGTTCCCCGAAGCCGCCAGGCACCAGGATACCGTGCACTTTTTCCAGGAACGGTGCCGGGTCTTCCTTCTCGAAGACCTCACTTTCGATCCAGTCGAGCTTGACCTTGACGCGGTTGGCCATACCACCATGCGACAATGCCTCGATCAGCGACTTATAGGCGTCCTTGAGGCCGGTATATTTGCCGACGATGGCGATGGTAACCTCGCCCTCCGGATTGTGGATGCGTTCCGCCACGCCCTGCCATGGCTCCATGCGCGGCTTCGGCGCCGGCTCGATACCAAAGGCAGCGAGCACTTCCGTGTCCAGTCCTTCGTTATGATAGGCCATGGGCACGTCGTAGATGTGTCCGACGTCAAGCGCCTGGATGACGGCCGACTCGCGCACGTTGCAGAACAACGACAGCTTGCGGCGCTCTTCCTTGGGGATCGACCGGTCGGCACGCACCAGGAGGATATCGGGCGCAATGCCGATGGAACGCAGTTCCTTGACCGAGTGCTGCGTGGGTTTGGTTTTCAATTCACCAGCTGCCGGAATGTAGGGCATCAGCGTCAGGTGTACGTAGACGGCATTGTTGCGCGGCAGGTCGTTGCCGAGCTGACGAATGGCTTCCAGGAACGGCATCGCCTCGATGTCGCCCACCGTGCCGCCGATTTCACACAGCACGAAGTCATAGTCTTCATTGCCGTCGAGCACGAAGTTCTTGATCTCGTCGGTGACGTGCGGAATGACCTGCACGGTCGCACCGAGATAGTCGCCGCGGCGTTCGCGCTCGATGATGTTCTTGTAGATGCGGCCCGTGGTGATGTTGTCGTTCTGGTTCGCTGAACGACCGGTGAAGCGTTCGTAATGGCCGAGATCGAGATCGGTCTCGGCGCCATCGTCCGTCACAAACACCTCACCGTGCTGGTAAGGCGACATCGTGCCGGGATCGACATTGAGATAGGGGTCGAGTTTTTTGATGCGCGCGCGGTAACCGCGCGCCTGCAACAGGGCTCCGAGAGCCGCTGCGGCTATGCCTTTTCCAAGGGAAGAAACCACGCCGCCGGTGATGAATACATATCGCGCCATGGGAACCATCGCTTAGCGCGGCCTGATCGATTCCGCCAGTGGAAAAACCGCCGCGCGTGGTTTTTCCCGGAACTACTCGCTTGGCCGGGTTGCAGCCAAAACAAAAGGGCCGGCTGGAGCCGGCCCTTCCGCCACTTGTTCGTACCACGTTACAGGACGACGACCTTGGTGCCCATTTTGACGCGGTTGTAGAGCTCGATGACGTGATCATTGATCATGCGGAAGCAGCCGTTGGAGGAGCTGGTGCCGATCGTCTGCGGAGCGATGGTGCCGTGGATGCGCAGATGCGTATCCTTCTTGCCGTCATAGAGGTAGATGGCGCGCGCACCGAGCGGGTTCATGCCGCCGCCGGGCATGCCGTCCTTGTACTGGCCGTACTTCTTCGGCTCACGTTCCTGCATGTCCTTGGTGGGGATCCAGCGCGGCCACTCCTGCTTGTCGCCAACGCTGGTGTCGCCCTTGTACTGCAGGCCTTCCTTGCCGACCGCGATCGCATAGCGACGGGCCGTGGACCAGGATTCAACCAGATAGAGACGGCGTTCAGCGGTGTTGATGACAATGGTGCCGGGCTCATAGCCGGTGAAGGTTACCTCTTGCGGCTCATATTCCGCCTTCACCTTGAACGGCTTCTTGGCCGACTTCCTGTCCATGACAGCGTCCAGCGCCCGCGTCTGCGGCAGCATGGACATCGAGGACGAACCGGCATTGCCGCCGAACAGCCCGGCAAACAGACCGTTGTTGTTGCGCGGACGGGCTTCGCCGGCACGCGGCTCACTGCGCAGCTCGCCATTGTTGCCATTGGCAACAACGTCCTCAGCCTCCGCCGTCAGCGGCTCCTCTACCACCGCCGGCATCGGTTCGATCGGCTTGGCGAGTTCGAGTTTGACCAGTTTCTTTGCCTGCTTGGCGTCCTCCACCGGCTCAGCCGACTGGATGACCGGCTTCTGGCCCTTCTTGGCCAGGAATTCCTGGCGGGCAGCCTCAGCCTTGACCTTGGCGGCCTCGCGCATCGCCATTTTGCGAGCCTCGAGCGCCTTTTCCTTGGCGAGAGCACGCTCGACCAGGACCTGCTTTTCCAGATCCTCGATACGAGCGAGATCGGCGTCGGTCGGTTTCTTTTTCTTCTTGAGCTGCTTCAGCTCGACGGCCGCGCTTTTGGTCTTGGCGCTGTCGGCCTTGGTTGCCTTCGGGTTGGCAGGTGCCGCCGCATAGGCAGGCGCACCGATGGTGAGCGCGGCACAAAGGCCGGCGAGAATGAAACTGCGAAGCCGCATGGCGAAGTTCCGTCCAGAAGAATCGTGTTGCCCACGGCAACAGGCGGCGCCCTCAAGGCACCGCAATTGCCGCAATTTCGCTATAATCGAACAGATGGCGACCGCTCAAGCCGCTTTGGCCACGGTGCAAGATCGAATCTTCGTGATGGCATCGCATTTGCGCCAACTGTGTTCCAGGAACAACAGGTAATAGTGTTACTGTGCCGTGCTGACAGTTACTTTCTCAGCGACTGTGCCCAATCGAGACACCACGTTTCCGCTCGATCGCGGGAAATGCTAACCGGCTCAATTCAGGCGTTCGCTCAGCGTGATCGCGACCCAATCGCGGGCACGTTTGCCGATCGCCTCGAGAAGGTCGCCCCTTAACGGCAGTTTGTGATTGCCATCCCCGAGCGCCATGAACGAACTCTGAAACGCGACGCCATCGACGGTTGCACGAACCTTGACCAGCCCCCGCGTCCCAAAAAACTCAGCCGAATGCGGCCAGATGACATAGGTCCAGCCGCCTTTGGTCACGCTTTTGCGTATCTGCGCGTCAAAGGATGTGTCGAGAAATTGTCCCATTCTTGCCTCCTGGCGGGTTTCACCAAGGACGCGCGATGTGCCATCGTTCCGACAAGAGGCAGAAGATTTCAGGCGTTCGGCGAGCGCCGCGGCCTCCAGCTAAGCACCTGGTTCAACATCGCCACCGCCTTCGGCCCAATCCTTGAAACCGCCGAGGTTATAGATCTTTTGGTAGCCCATGTCCTTGAGCACCTTGCCGCTCAGCGCCGAGCGCCCGCCGGAAGCACAATAGAGAATGAGCGGCCGGTCCTTGCGAAGCTCCGCATTGTGATAGGGCGTCTCCGCGTCGGCGCGGAACTCCAGCATGCCGCGCGAGATGTTGATTGCACCTTTGATCTTGCCGCTGGCCAGGACTTCCGGCGCGTCGCGCACATCGACAACCAGGGCACCCTCACTGGCAACAAGTTTTCGAGCCTCATCCGCCGTAATCTTCGGCACCGCCGCATTCGCGGATGCCATCATCTCTTTGATACTGCTTGGCATTGCCAGGCTCCTCCGGGACGAACCGCACGGAGCCTAGTAGGACCCTTAAACTCTGGATAGCCCCTCGAAAGACTTACGCCTTGAGGACAAGTCATCGCCAAAAACGAAAACGCCCGCCGGACCGATCGGCCTGGCAGGCGTTCATGACGGAAAGCCTTCCGTCCAATTCTTACTGATTTGGAACCTGCGGCTGAGCAGGCTGCTGTGTCGCGGGAGCCGCCGCGCCGTTGGCCGCAGGAGCAGCAGCCCCGTCGGCAGGTGCAGCAGGCTGCGTCGACTGCGGCTTGGCAGCATCGCCTGACGGCGGGGTCGGAGCCGTGCTGCCGGCCGGTGCAGCCGGCGTCGTGTTGCCCGGAAGCTGGTCGAGGACGCCCTTGCCACCCGTCTGCTGCGTGATCGGAGCACGATCCAGGAAGTCGGTCGGCTTGCCACCATAGCGGGCGAAAATCGAAAGGATGAGAGAGGTGGCAAAGAATGCCGCCGCCAGGATCGCGGTTGCCCGCGTCAGCGCGTTGGCTGCACCACGCGCGGTCATGAAACCCGAGCCACCACCGATGCCGAGACCGCCACCTTCCGAGCGTTGCAGGAGCACCACGCCGACAAGCG
>VFQQ010004917.1_pt1 | contig 11430 bp, 11 predicted proteins | sample 3512341 | NCBI WGS metagenome assembly VFQQ01 (sample SAMN10412373, study PRJNA504923) | tailings metagenome | isolation source: Relicate 2 Philex TSF1 revegetated site | place: Philippines: Tuba, Benguet | collected 2017-08-29 | reverse complement strand
GAAGGCCGGGCACTCCTCCCTCAAGGTGTTCATGACCTACGACCGCCTGCGGGTCGACGACGAGCAGCTTCTCAACGTGCTCCAGTGCGCGCGCGACAACACCGCGATGGTCTGCGTCCATGCCGAGAACCACGGCATGGTGAGCTGGATGGGCAAGCGGCTCGTCAAGCACGGCTACACGGCGCCGAAATTCCACGGCATCTCGCACCCCCGCCTGTGCGAACCGGAAGCCTTCCATCGCCTCGTCGCCTGCGCCGCGCTGGTCGATCAGCCGATCATGATCTTCCATGTCTCGACCGCCGAAGGCGCGCAGGTGATCCGCAACTACCGTGGCGAGGGCTTGAAGATCTTCGCCGAGACCTGCCCGCAGTATCTGTTCCTCACCAAGGAAGACCTCGACAAGCCTGGCGTCGAAGGCCGCAAGTGGATGTTCTCGCCCCCCGCACGCAATGCCTCGGATCAAGATGCGCTGTGGCAGGCGCTCTCGCTCGGCGACCTGCAACTCATCTCGTCCGACCACGCGCCCTATGCGTTCAACGAGACCGGCAAGCTGATGGGCGGCAAGAAGGCCACCTTCAAGCAGGTCCCGAACGGCATGCCGGGCTATGAAGGCCGCCTGCCGATGGTGTTCAACGAGATGGTGTCGAACGGCCGCTTCGACGTGACGAAGTTCGTCGAGTGGACGTCGACCAACCCGGCGAAGATCTACAATCTCTATCCCAGGAAGGGCACTATCGCGGTCGGCTCCGACGCCGACATCGCGATCTGGGACCCGAAGAAGAGCGTCACCTTCAACGACAAGACCGTGAAGGACAAATCCGGCTACACGCCGTGGAAGGGCCGCACCGTGAAGGGCTGGCCCACCACCGTGCTGCTGCGCGGCGAAGTGCTCGTGGCGGACGGGAAACTGAAGACCAAGCCGGGCTCGGGCCAATTCCTCCCGCGGAAGGGCGGCAAGGCGGCCGAGCCGCTCGGCCGCATCACGCAGGAGTTCGACCCGAAGCGGAATTTCGGCGCGAAGCTGAGATAGTTACCCCGCCATCCGCGGCAGCTTCTTCTCCACGATGCCGGCGAGCGCCGCGGCGCCGAGCGGCAGGATCTCGTCGTTGAAATCGTAGCCCGGATTGTGCACCGGCGTGCTGCCGAAACCCTTGTCGCCGTTGCCGATGTTGATGTAGGCGCCCGGGCACTTCTCCAGCATGAAGGAGAAGTCCTCCGACGCCATGATGAGGTCGCGCTTGCGATCGACGTTCGCCTCGCCGACCAGTTCCGCCGCAACGTCTGCGAAATCCTTCGTCGCCGCGGTATCGTTGACCAGCGGCGCGAACAGCACGCGGAAGTCGACCGTGGCGGTCGCGCCGAACGCCTCAGCGACGCCCTTCGCGATGCGCTTCATGCTGTCCTCGACCAGCCGCATCGCCTCGTGCGTGAAGGTGCGCACCGTGCCGCCAATGCTCGCGGTCTGCGGGATCACATTGTAGGCGTCGCCGCTCTTGATCATCGTGGCGCTCATCACGACGGAGTCGAGCGCGCTCACGTTGCGCGACACGATCGACTGCAGCGCGCTGACGACGTGACACGCGACCAGCACGGAATCGACGCTGCCCTCCGGCCGCGCGCCATGCGAGCCGCGTCCTTCAATGTGGATGTCGAAGAACGCGCCGCCCGCCATCATGGTGCCGGGCCGGATCGCGAACTGGCCGACCGCCATGCCGGGATGATTGTGCATGCCGAACACGCTGTCGCACGGAAAGCGCGCGAACAGGCCGTCGTTCACCATCGCGCTCGCACCGCCGAGCCCTTCCTCGGCGGGCTGGAAGATGAAGTTCACCGTGCCGTTGAAGTTGCGCGTCTCGGCGAGATAGCGCGCCGCGCCGAGCAGCATCGTGGTGTGCCCGTCGTGGCCGCAGGCATGCATCACGCCCGGCTTCGTCGATTTGTACGGCACGTCGTTCGCCTCGAGGATCGGCAGCGCGTCCATGTCGGCGCGCAGCCCGATCGAGACCGGGCCGTTGCCCTGACGCAGCACGCCGACGACGCCGGTCTTGCCGACATTGCGGTGCACCTCGATACCCATCGCCTCGAGTTGCTTGGCCACGATGTCCGAGGTGCGATGTTCGGTGAAACCGATTTCCGGATGCGCGTGGAAGTCGCGTCGCTGTGCGGTCAGGTCGGCATGATAGGTCTTGATGCGGTCGATCGGCGTCATGGCTCGGGGTCCTTGCGGTTCCGCCATGTATTCAACGGGAATTGTGCGGTTCGCAAGGCGCCTGTGCGCAGTCCGGTCGGCCGAAAAGCGCAACCCTTGCGGCCCGGCGGGGAGGTTCTCTATGGTCGGATCGACCCCGAAAGAGCCGCCCTTTGTCGCGGTAGGTAGCGATCCTCGATGGCGGACGTCCAGCTCAACGACATCACCAAGGCCTGGGGCACGTCCAAGGCCGTGGACAGCGTCAGCTTTTCGGCGCGTACCGGCGACCTCGTGGCGCTGCTCGGCCCCTCGGGCTGCGGCAAGTCGACGACGCTGCGGCTGATTGCCGGGCTCGAAACCGCAACCTCCGGAACAATCACCATCGCCGGGAAGGACGTCACCGCGCTACCGCCCGCCAAGCGCGGTGTCTCGATGGTGTTCCAGAGCTACGCACTGTTCCCGCACCTGTCGGTCGCCGAGAACATCATGTTCGGCCTGCGGGTGCGCGATGTTCCGAAAGACGAGCGCGAGGCACGGCTGAAGCGCGCCGCCGGCATCCTCGGGCTGGAGGCGTTGCTGGAGCGCAAGCCCTCGCAGCTTTCGGGCGGCCAGCAGCAGCGCGTCGCGCTCGGCCGCGCCATCGTGGCCGAGACGAAAGTCTGCCTGATGGACGAGCCGCTCTCGAACCTCGACGCCCAGTTGCGCGTCGAGATGCGGCGCGAGATCCGCGGCCTGCAGCGCCGACTGGGCATGACGATGCTCTACGTCACGCACGACCAGGTCGAAGCGATGACGATGGCGGATCAGGTCGTGCTGATGAAGGACGGCCACATCGAGCAGGATGCGCCGCCCGCGCAGCTTTACGAAAAGCCCGCCACCATCTTCGCCGCGCGCTTCGTCGGCACGCCGCCGATGAATGTGATCCCGGCGACGCTCCTGTCCACCAGCGCATGGGCACTCGCGAGCGCACCGAACGGCTATACGCCGGACCAGCTTGCGGTCGGCGTCCGTCCGGAACAGGCGCAGCTTGCCGGCGATGGCCTCGCGGCTTCTGTTGCGGCCGTCGAGTATCTCGGCGCCGATACGCTCATCGAAGCGAAGATCGGCGAACAGTCATTTATCGTGCGCCAGTCCGGCCGGACGTCTGCCGCACCCGGTGAGACTGTCCACATTCGCTGGGAGCCTCAGGCGGCACATTGGTTTAGTCTGTCGTCACAGTGTCGCATCGATCGATAACAGAAACGTCACAGACCAATAGGGAGAACATCATGGATCGCAGGCAGTTTCTCGTCAGCACAGCGGCGCTCGCCACCAGCAGCGCCATCGCATCGCCCGCCATCGCGCAGGGCGCCGCCGAAGTCTCGTTCTTCTATCCGATCGCGGTCGGCGGCCCGATCACCAAGATCATCGACGGCTACGCGGCCGACTTCGAGAAGGCCAACCCGTCGATCAAGATCAAGCCGATCTACTCGGGCACGTATCAGGAAAGCATCACCAAGGCGCTCACCGCGCACAAGAGCGGCACGCCGCCCGTCACCTCGGTGCTGCTCTCGACCGACATGTTCACGCTGATCGACGAGGACGCCATCGTTCCGATCGACGGCTTCATCAAGACCGACGACGACAAGAAGTGGCTCGCGAGCTTCTTCCCGGCCTTCATGGAAAACAGCCAGACCGGCGGCAAGACCTGGGGCGTGCCGTTCCAGCGCTCCACCATCGTGCTCTACTACAACAAGGACATGTTCAAGGAGGCGGGCCTCGATCCCGAGAAGGGACCGGCGACCTGGGCCGAGATGCAGTCCTTCGCCGAGAAGCTGACCAAGAAGGACGCGTCCGGCAACGTCACGCAGTGGGGCGTGCAGATTCCCTCGTCGGGCTTCCCGTACTGGCTGTTCCAGGGCCTCACCACGCAGGCCGGCGCCATCCTGATGAATCCGGAAGGCAACAAGACCGCGTACGACAACCCGGCGGTGATCGAGGCGCTGCAGTACTGGGCCGACCTCTCGCGCAAGCACAAGGTCCATCCGCCCGGCATCGTCGAGTGGGGCACCACGCCGAAGGACTTCTTCGAGAAGAAGGTCGCCATGATGTGGACCACCACCGGCAACCTGACGAACGTGCGCAGCAACGCGAAATTCCCGTTCGGCGTCGCGATGCTGCCCGCGCACAAGCGCCGCGGCTCACCGACCGGCGGCGGCAACTTCTACATCTCCAAGAAGGCGAGCGCCGCCGAGCAGAACGCGGCGTTCCAGTTCATCAAGTGGATCACGACGCCCGAGCGCGCCGCGCAGTGGAGCATCGACACCGGCTACGTGGCGGTCCGTCCGGACTCCTACGAGACCGACGCGATGAAGAAGTACGCGGCGGAGTTCCCGCCCGCGATCGTCGCGCGCGACCAGCTCAAGTTTGCCGTGGCGGAGTTGTCGACCCACGAGAACCAGCGCGTCACCAAGCCGTTCAACGACGGCATCCAGGCCGCGCTGAACGGCACCAAGACGCCCGAGCAAGCCATGAAGGACGCTCAGGCCGAGGCTGAGCGCATTCTGCGGCAGTATCGGTAAGGAGCGTTCGTTGCTCTCTCCCGCTCATTCCCGCGCAAGCGGGAATCCAGTTCTTGGCTCTGGGTCCCCGCTTTCCGTCAGGGCGTTTACGCCCGTCTTAGACGGGCTACGGGGACGAGCGGGTGAGGCATGAACTCCCGCCTCACCGCCACCATCCACGGCTGGCTGCTGCTGCTGCCGGCCATGGCGTTTCTCGCGCTGTTCACGCACTGGCCGGCGGTCGCGACCTTCATTGACAGTTTCTATTCGACCCCTCGCCCGCGCCGCCCCTCGCGCTTCATCGGCCTCGACAACTACGAGGCCATCATCGCCGACCCGGTGTTCTGGCGCGCGCTCTGGAACAACCTCATCTTCGCGGTCGGCACGATTCCCGCTTCGATCGCGCTCGCGATCCTGATGGCGGTGTGGGTCAACGACCGCATCGCGGGCCGCACGCTGATCCGCATGGCGTATTTCACGCCGACCATTTTGCCGATGATCGCGGTCGCCAACATCTGGCTGTTCTTCTTCACGCCGCAGTACGGCCTGCTGGAGCAGATCATCGGCGCGTTCGGCGGCACGTCGCACAACTGGCTCGGCTCGCAGAACACCGCGCTCGCCGCCGTCACCATCGTGGCGGTCTGGAAGGAAGCCGGCTTCTTCATGATCTTCTATCTGGCGGCGCTGCAATCGATCTCGCCGTCGCTCGCCGAGGCTTCCGCGCTCGAAGGCGCGTCGCGCTGGACCTTCTTCCGCCGCGTGCAATTCCCGCTGCTGATGCCGACCACGCTGTTCGTGCTGATCAACGCCGTCATCGGCGCGTTCCGCACCGTCGACCACATCATCGTCATGACGCGCGGCGGGCCGGACAACGCCACGACGCTGCTGCTTTATTACATCTATCAGGTCGGCTTCAATTTCTGGGACACGACGTACGCGGCCGCGCTCACCGGCGTGTTGCTGGCGATGCTTGCCGCGCTCGCGCTGCTGCAATACGGCTTCCTCGAACGGCGGATTCACTACCGATGAGTGGCACCGCCGTCCGCCCCGATCCCTACGCGCCGACCGGCATCTGGCGCGGCATCGAGAGCGCCGCCGCCGCGCTGCTCGCGATCCTGTGGATCCTGCCGCTCGCCTACTGCGTCTGGGCGGCGATCCATCCGGCGGAATTCACCACGCGCTTCTCGCTGTTCGCGCCACTGACGTTCGAAAACTTCGAGCGCGCCTGGATCGCGGCGCCCTTCGCGCGCTACTTCCTCAACACGTTCATTCTGGTCACCCTGATCCTGAGTTGCCAGCTCGTGCTCTGCACACTCGCCGCCTATGCGTTCGCGCGCTACGAGTTCGTCGGCAGCAATGTCGCCTTCGCGCTGGTGCTGGCGCAGCTCATGATCATGCCGGACGTGCTGATCGTGGAGAACTACCGTACGCTGTCGAAATTCAACCTGATCGACACCATTCCGGCCATCGCGTTGCCCTATGTGGCGTCTGCATTCGGCATCTTCCTGCTGCGGCAGACATTCAAGACCGTGCCGAAGGAGCTGGACGACGCCGCCAAGGTCGAGGGCGCGACGCCGCTCCAGGTGCTGCTGAAGGTGTACGTTCCCCTCGCGCGGCCGATCTACGTCGCTTACGGCCTCGTCTCGGTCAGCTACCACTGGAATAACTTCTTGTGGCCGCTGATCGTCACCAACTCGGTCGAGGCCCGGCCGCTCACGGTCGGCCTGCAGGTGTTCGCGTCGGGCGACCAGGGTATCGACTGGTCGATCATCTGCGCCGCCACGCTGATGACCTCGGCGCCGCTGCTGCTGGGCTTCCTGCTGTTCCAGCGCCAGTTCGTGCAGAGCTTCATGCGGGCGGGTATCAGGTAGGCGTTAGTCGGCCACGTAGCCCCTCTTGTGAGGCTTCAGAGGCCACACACCGTTAACTTCGTCCCCGCTGACGTCGTAAAATTTCAGCGTCCGACGGACGCCAAACGCATCGCGATAATCTGCCCCACCAGAGATAAAGAACTTTCGCGTTCCCGCTCTAACAGCATCCAAATCTAGTGGCGCCAACGGCCATGCGCGCTGCAAATCGACTTCGCCGTCTGCAAAGACAATCGATGTGCTCGTTCGGTTCTCAATGGGCAATGGCTCACCAAAAGGGGAGGCATCAGAATCTGCCGCTATCGGAGGATCAATCCAGGTTGTGAAATCGTAGGCCGGCGTTTTGCCTGAGTTGACAAGTTGCACATGCGCCAGAACGCCTACACCGCCGCCGTTCATATTGACTAACCGAAACGAGCCTTTAGCGACGCCGATATATGCGCGAAGCTGTCGCTCAGCTGTGTCACGCGATAAACCGAATTGTCTGAGGGCGACTAACAACGCAGCGACAGCGACTAGCGGGCCAAATACGCCGAGCCACGATCGAAGGCACACAGTGCCGGGCTCATTCATGCCGCAAATAGAACCACCTCTCCCAATTGCGACGGCGAGTACTACACACACTATGGCAAAGACGAATACGGCTGCGACGTAACGCTCAACGAGGATCTTCTTCATCTGCCCCCCCCCACAATCCACAGTAGCAAGTAATGGTGGGGCTGGCCGTGTCAATCCTGCAGGCGTGCACGGGCATGAGGCTAGCAGCCTTCCTTATTGTCGATTGCTGCCCTGATGAGGCTTTCGGGCCGCTGCCCACCCCGCTAGAATGTTACCCAACAAACATTCTAACGGGAGGACTTGAATGATCGACCATCGGATTTCGCGCCGCGCGGTTCTCGCCGGCACTGCCGCCGCAGGCGGTCTCGCGCTGTCGGGCTTTCCGGCGCACGCGCAGGTGAACTGGAAGAAGTTCGCCGGCACCAAGCTCGAGGTGATCCTCGCAAAAGGCCCGCGCGGCGATAACTTCCAGAAGCATATCAAGGAATTCATCGACCTCACCGGCATCCAGGTCGAGTCGGAGCAGATCCCCGAGCAGCAGCAGCGCCAGAAGGCCGTGATCGAGCTCGCCTCCGGCAAGCCGAGCTTCGACGTCATTCACCTCAGCTACCACGTGCAGAAGCGCCAGTTCGAGAAGGCCGGCTGGCTCGCCGACATCTCGGGCTTCATGAAGGACCCGACGCTGACCGCGCCCGACCTCGTCGAGAGCGACTTCTCGGCCGCGGGCCTGTCATACGCGAAGAACGACAAGGGCCAGATGCTCTCGCTGCCGTGGTCGGTCGACTACTTCATTCTCTACTACAACAAGGAAATCTTCGCGAAGGCTGGCGTGCAGCCGCCGAAGACGCTCGACGAGATGAACGCACTCGCCGAGAAGCTCACCGATGCGAAAGCCGGCGTGTTCGGCTATGTCGGGCGCGGGTTGAAGAACGCCAACATGACGCTGTGGACCAACTACTTCCTCAACTATGGCGGCGAATTCCTCGACAAGAACGGCAACATCCTCACCGACGGTCCCGAGGCGATCGAGGCGACGAAGTCCTACGTGCGCTCGAACAAGTCCTCGCCTCCGGGCGTCGTCGGCTTCAACTGGATGGAGTCGCTCGCCGCGTTCGCGCAAGGGCGCGCCGCGATGTGGATCGACGGCGTCGGCTGGGCGCCGGGCGTCGAGAATCCGAACTCCTCGCGCGTCGCCGGCAAGGTCGGCTACACGATGGTCCCGGCCGGTCCGAAAGGTCGTTTCTCGGCCACTTACGGTGACGGCATCGGCATCGCGGCGGCGAGCACCAAGAAGGAAGCCGCCTACCTGCTCTGCCAGTGGGCGGTGTCGAAGCAGCAAGGCGCGCGCCTCGTGCAGGCCGGCGGCGGCGTGCCGTTCCGCAACTCGGTGCTCAACGATCCGGAAGTGCAGAAGGGCGTGACGCTGCCGAAGGAGTGGTTCCAGTCGGTGCTCGATGCCGGCAAGATCTCGAAGCTCGGCCTGCCGGTCGTCATTCCGGTCGCCGAATTCCGCGATCTCGTCGGCGCCGGGGTCACGGCGACACTCTCGGGTGGCGATCCGGCAGCCGAACTGAAGAAAGCGCACGACCAGTTCCGCCCGATCCTCGAGCGCAGCGAAAAGGCGTCGTAAAGCGTCGCTCGCTTTCTCACCGCGTCATGGCCGGGCAACCCGTCGAAGACGGGTGTAAACACCCTAATGCCCGGCCATCCACGTCTTTCTTGCCTCGTGTGAAGCAAGACGTGGATGCCCGGCACAAGGCCGGGCATGACGGCGTACTTTTCGTCAGTCCGGCGTGACCCGCATGTCCCTCACCACCGAACAGCCCGAAAAGGAATGGCGCCCGCCGTCCTACTGGCCGTTCGTGCTGCCTGCGCTCGTCGTCGTTCTCGCCGTCATCATCTTCCCGTGGGTCTTCACCATCTGGATGAGCCTCAACGAATGGAAGGTCGGCCAGCCGATCACCTTCGTCGGGCTCGCCAACTACCTGCGCATGCCGAACGACCCGCGCTTCGTCGAAGCCGTCTGGCACACGCTTCTCTACACGGCGCTCTCGGTGATCCTGCCGCTCGTGTTCGGCACGCTCGCCGCCGTGGTGTTTCACCAGAAATTTCCGCTGCGCGGCTTCCTGCGCGGCATCTTCATCATGCCGATGATGGCGACGCCGGTGGCGATCGCACTCATCTGGACCATGATGTTTCACCCGCAGCTCGGCGTGCTGAACTATCTGCTCTCGCTCGTCGGCCTGCCGCCGTCCCTTTGGGTGTTCGATCCCTTCACCGTCATCCCGGCGCTGGTGCTGGTCGAGACCTGGCAGTGGACGCCGCTCGTGATGCTGATCGTGCTCGGCGGCCTCGCCGCGATCCCCACCGAGCCCTATGAGAGCGCGCTGATCGACGGCGCCAGCTTCTGGCAGATGTTCCGCTACATCACGCTGCCGCTGATCACGCCCTTCCTGTTCATCGCCGGCATGATCCGGTTGATCGATGCGCTGAAAAGCTTCGACATCATCTTCGCGATCACGCAAGGCGGGCCCGGCAACGCGTCCGAGACGATCAACCTCTATCTCTACAGCGTCGCGTTCGTTTACTACGACATCGGCTACGGCTCGGCGATCGCGCTCGTGTTCTTCGTGCTCATCGTGATGCTCGCCGCCGTGATGCTGTACTTCCGCCAGCGCATGCACTGGAACGAGGCAGGAGGCGGCGCATGAGCATCCGCCAAATCCTCGGCAAGATCGGGCTCTGGTTCTCGGTCTTCATCATCGTGTCGCCCGCGCTGCTGTTCTTCATCTGGATGCTGTCGCTCTCGGTGAAGTACGAGATCGACAACGCGAGCTACCCGCCGATCCTGATCCCGGACCGCTTCGCGTGGGAAAACTACGCGCAGGTGCTGCAGTCGAACCGCTTCATCACATACTTCTTCAACACGCTGATCGTCACCGGCTCGGCGACGCTGTTCGCGCTCCTCGTCGGCGTGCCTGCCGGCTACGGCATCGCGCGCATGCAGGCGCACAAGGCCGCGATCGTGATCCTCATCGCGCGCATCACGCCCGGCCTGTCGTACCTGATCCCGCTGTTCCTGCTGTTCCAGTGGCTCGGCTTGCTCGGCACCTTGGTGCCGCAGATCATCATCCATCTCGTCGTCACGGTGCCGATCGTGATCTGGATCATGATCGGCTACTTCGAGACGACGCCGCTAGAGCTGGAAGAGGCCGCGCTGATCGATGGCGCGACGCGCTGGCAGGTGTTCCGCCATGTGGCACTGCCGATCGCCAAGCCCGGCATCGCGGTGTCGTTCATCCTCGCGGTGATTTTCTCGTGGAACAACTTTGTGTTCGGCATCGTGCTCGCCGGCCGCGAGACCCGCACGCTGCCCGTGGCGGTCTACAACATGATCTCGTTCGATCAGTTGAGCTGGGGCCCGCTCGCCGCGGCTGCGCTCGTGGTGACGCTGCCGGTACTGCTGCTCACCGTGTTCGCGCAAAGACAGATCGTGGCGGGGCTGACGGCAGGTGCGGTGAAAGGCGGCTAGCTCTTCTTCAAATTATCCACAGTGCCAGCGGCGATCGGTAAAATTTGAATCATTTCCTTAGCGACCCCGTTAAGGCGCCGCTGACATCATTTGCGCGTGGAGGGCCCACTTTGCTCCGGAGTGACGCCCATGTACTACGCGAGAGATCGCGAAACGGCCGAACGCGTGCTGCTCGAACTGCGTGCAACGCGCATCCTTGACGAACCCGCGCTGACGCTTCCCCGCCTGCAACGCATCCGCAACGAGGTCGCCTGCGAAAGCGCCGCCGACCGGCCGCGCCTCATGGCGTGGATGTCGATCCGCAAGCTCTACGACGCCTACAAGGTGACGCCCGGCCGCGACCTCAAACCGCTCTGGACCGAGGCCATCGCCAACACCAGCGCATGGAGCCAGAGTTTGCGCGTATAGCGCCTCAGCCGCATTGGCGTGGCTGGTCAGCGAACCTGTGATGCCCGTCACAGCCACCGCGCTTGCCTGCCTGCATGATACTCCCGTTGATCGCTCGGGAGACCTGCAATGCGTCGCCAAGTCTTTTTCCTGCTGGGCAGCCTGTGTGTCCTGGTCGGCGCCGCGATCCTGACCGGCATCCCGAAGCCTGCTTTCAGCGGGACGTCGGCTGCGTCTCCCGTGCCGGGCTTCCTGGACTCATTGCGGTTCAAGGATCTGACGATCACCGCGTCGCTGCCGTAGCACTCACCGCGCTCCGCTCGACACTGAAAATTCTCAAAGCAGTCAAAACCTTCC
>VFQQ010004915.1_pt1 | contig 11432 bp, 8 predicted proteins | sample 3512341 | NCBI WGS metagenome assembly VFQQ01 (sample SAMN10412373, study PRJNA504923) | tailings metagenome | isolation source: Relicate 2 Philex TSF1 revegetated site | place: Philippines: Tuba, Benguet | collected 2017-08-29 | reverse complement strand
TCCTGGCCGGAACGCGCATCCCACGCGCTGGCATGGAGCTTGACGGCCTTGGGCGGGCTGGGCGTGGTCGGCGGGCTGTTCGGCGTCACCCTTTTTACGCAGCCGCTGCCGGATACCATGCCGGTTTCAGGCTGGGTGGCTCTTTCCCTGTTGATCTTCGGCGTGGCCCTGCTGGCGCGCGAATGGCAGCGGCCACGCGTCTTCCTCCTCGCGGGCCTGCCCGGGTTGTTTGGCTTGGGGCATTTGCTGCGTCTGTGGTTGGGCTCGGGGACCGCCGAAACCGCCGCGGTCGTTGCGGGCAGTCTCATCCTCGGCAGTCTCGGCCTGCTGGTCCATCATCTGCGGTTGCCGGTGCGCTTCTGCCTCCCGGCCAAGGCGGCCGTGGGCTCGCTCATCGCCGCGATCGGTGTCTCAACCCTGCTGGGCTACCTCGGAAGTTTACCCGCCGTTTACATGTGGGGCTCGGTCACGCCCGTCTCCCCCGTCACCGCCGGCGGCCTGATCCTGCTGGGCCTGGCCGTGCTCGTGCTGACCTGGCGCGACACCTCGAAGATCGAGGATGGGGTCCCGCGGTGGTCACCCGTTCCGGCGGTCATCGCCGCGCTCACCATCACCTGCATCCTCTGGGTCGGACTCCGCGAGCGCGAACGGGTTTACCAAAATGCGCGGACACAGACCGCCATGGAGACCCTGGCCATCCAGATCGGCTCGGAGCTTGAACGCCAGGCCAACACCATCGAGCGGCTCACGCGCAAATGGAGCAACGATATCCCCACCCGGCCCGTCTGGGAGGTTGATGCCGGGCTGCAGCTGCGCGATGCCGAGGCGTTCGGCTGCCGCTCGATCGCCTGGATTCATCCGAACTTCCGCACGCGCTGGGTCCACCCGGTCGACGGCAACGAGGACGCCCTGGCCTACGACCACGCCGCGACCCCGGCCCGGCTCGCCGCACTCGAAAGCGCCCGGGACACCGGCAAGCCGGTGGTCTCCTCCACCATCGAACTCGGCGGGGTGGGCCCGGGCATCGCCATCTACGCGCCGATTTACTTCAAGGGGGAGATCATCGGCTACACCGGAGCCGAGTATTTTTACCAGCGCTTCTTCCGCACCCTGATTGGCGAGCGGCTCAAGCTCGGCGCCGATTACCACGTCCGGATCGACATCGCCGGCGAACCGGTTTTCACCACCGGTTTCCCGCAGACGGCCGCGGGCCCGACCTCCCTGACGCTCGAAAAGACCTACTCCGTGCTCGATCGCCGGCTGCGCCTGAGCCTGCATCCCTCGGAGGAATCGCTGGTGCGCGAACGCCGGCATCTCCCGGAGATCATCCTCGCGGCCGGCCTGGGCTTCAGCTTTCTCCTCGGCCTGAGCGTCCACCTTGCGCGCAGCGCGCGCACCGGCCAGCGCGCCGCCGAATCCTCCAACCGCCGCCTGATCCTCGAAAACGAGGAGCGCCGCCGCGTCGAGGCCCGGCTCAAGGTCTCCGACGAGCGGCTGCGGCTCGCGCTCGATTCCACCCACATCGGCATCTTCGAGTGGAACATTCCCACCCACCACGCCTACTACAGCCCGGGCCTGTGGAGCATGCTGGGCTACGATCCCCAGCGCATGCCCGCCACCCTGGAAGCGTGGCAATCGCTCGTCCACCCGGAGGATCTCCCGGCCTACCGCACGCGGCTGGAGGCCCAGCTCGCCGGCGAATCGGCCTTCATCGATCCCGAATACCGGATCCGTGACAGCCACGGCAACTGGCGCTGGATCTCCACGCGGGCCAAGACCGTCGCCGCCACCGAGGCCGGCCGGCCCACCCGCATCGTCGGCACGATGCAGGACATCACCGCCCGCCGCGAGGCCGAGCAGATGCTGCGCGCCAGCCAGGCCGAGGCCCGCAAACTCTCCCTGGTCGCCGCCAAGACCGACAATCCCGTTCTCATCACCTCCCCCGCCGGCGACATCGAGTGGGTCAACGAGAGCTTCAGCCGCGTGATGGAATACGGCCTGGAGGAGGTCGTCGGGCGGAATCCGGTCGACTTTCTGGGTGGCGTCGAAACCGATCCGCAGACCGTCGCGGAGATCCGGGCCGCCCTCGGCCGCGGCCAGGGCCTTTCCACCGACGTGGTCCATTACTCGAAGTCCGGCCGCAAGTATCACCTGCACCTGGAGATCCAGCCCGTGCTCAACGAGACCGGCCGGGTCGAGAACTTCATTGTCATCGAGACCGACATCACCTCCCGCGTCGAGACCGAGAGCCACCTGCGCCGGGCCAAGACCGAGGCCGACGCCGCCTCGCGCGCCAAGAGCGAGTTCCTCGCCTCCATGTCGCACGAGATCCGCACGCCGATGAACGGCGTCATCGGCATGACCAGCCTGCTGATGGAGACGCCGCTCACGCCCGAACAGCGCGACTTCGTCAACACCATCCACACCTCGGGCGAGGCCCTGCTCGCCATCATCAACGACATCCTCGACTTCTCCAAGATCGAGTCCGGCAAGCTGGAGCTGGAGAACATCCCCTTCGACCTCAACGCCACCTTCGAGGAGGTGCTCGACCTCTTCGCCCTCCAGACCTCCAGCAAGAAGCTCGAGCTGGCCTACACGCTCGGGCCCGGCGTGCCCTCGTGGATCAACGGCGACGTCGTCCGGCTCCGCCAGATTCTCGTCAACCTCGTCAACAACGCCGTCAAGTTCACCCCCGGCGGCAGCATCATCATCGAGGTCAAGACCCTGCCGGATGCGCCGGCCGGCATGCTCGGCCTCGAGTTTGCGGTGCGCGACACCGGCATCGGCATCCCGCCCGACCGCGTGAACCGGCTGTTCAAGGCCTTCTCGCAGGTGGACTCCTCCACCACGCGCAAGTTCGGCGGCACCGGCCTCGGCCTGGCCATCTGCCAACGCCTGAGCCAGCTCATGGGCGGCGACATCCGGGTCGAGAGCACCGTCGGCAAGGGCTCCAGCTTCATCTTCAGCATCCTCACCACGCCCGCCGCGGCCCCCGCGCCCGCGCCGCTGCCGGAGATCCCCTCCAAGCTGCTCGACGGCCTCGTCCTCGTCATCGAGGACAACCTCGCGATCCAGAACCAGCTCCGCTCCCTGCTCGAATCATGGGGGCTCTTCGTCGCCTTCACCCGCACCCCCGCCGTCGCCCGCGACTTCTGCACCAAACTGCTGCAACCGCCCGTCCTGCTCATGATTGACGGCGACGAAACGGAGGCCGGCACCTCGCCGCTCGACGAGCTGCTCGACATCCGGGCGGCGCGCCTGCTCATGCTGCCCTTCGGCCAGACCGCGCCCGCCGCGCCGGCCGACGGCCGTCCCTTCGGCACCATCTACAAACCGATCAAGGGCCACACGCTGCTGCAGACCCTGATCGACCTGTTCAACCCGGCCGCCCAGACCGCCGCCGCGGTCGCGCAGGACAAGCCCAGGCTGCTCGCCGAGGACATCTCGCTGAACGTCCTCCTCGTCGAGGACAATGCCGTGAACCAAAAGGTCGCGCTCCGTTTCCTCGAACGGCTCGGTTATGAAGCCGATGCCGCCAACAACGGCGTTGAAGCCCTCCGCGCCATCGAGGCCCGCCACTACGATCTGATCCTGATGGATCTGCAGATGCCCGAGATGGACGGCTTCGAAGCCACGCGGCAGATCCGCCGGCACGTGCCCGCCGACTTCCAGCCGAAAATCATCGCCCTCACGGCCAACGCCATGGCGGGCGACCGCGAGCTCTGTCTCGCCGCCGGGATGGACGACTACATCAGCAAGCCGGTGAAGATGCCCGAGCTCGTGGAAGCCATCAAACGGCAGTTCGCCGCGGACTACACCCCGGAGGAAACCGCCGGCACCGCCGCGCTGCCGCCCACGGCGGCCGAACCCTGATTCAACCGAGCCGCGCCCGCCACGCGGCCATCTCCGCCGCCCGCGCCGGGTCGGCCGCGAGGTTGTGCAACTCCAGCGGATCGCGCTCGAGATCAAAATACAGCCACGGACTCCCGTCCGGGCCGAGCACCAGTTTGCGCGCCGCCGAGCGCAGGCCGCGCCATTCGCGGTCGCACTGCCGCGCCAGCCGCACCACGCTGGGCATGGAAATTGCGGCCGCATCCCGCGCGCAACGCCAGATCTTGCCGTCGGCCAGGGCGCAGGTCAGGGCGGGCAGATCGGTCAGGCTGACGGGGCTCCCGTCCTTGGCCGCCGCGCCGCCGGGCCGGCGCACCAGCAGCGGCACCCGCACGCTTTCCTCGTGCGGCCAGCCTTTGCGGAACAATCCGTGCGCGCCATGCATGTCGCCGTGGACGCTGGTGAAGACCACCGCCGTCGCCTCGCCCACCGCGGCGAGCAGCCGGCCGATGGCCCGGTCCGTCGCCTCGATGTGGGCGTGGTAGCCGGCCAGTTCGCGCCGCGCCTGGGTCATCGCCGCCGGCGGCACGTTGGCCCGCAGCGCCGGCTCGCGCGGCACCATGCCGGCGGCGGGTGCATCGTAGGGCGGATGCGGCGCTTCCAGGCTCACGACCGCAAACCACGGTTTCCGCCAGCCTGCCAGCACCGCCGCGGCCCGCTCCGCCAGCACATCGCTCTGGTAGCCCGGAAAACACGCCGGCTCCGGCAGTCGCGTGCCGTGCAGCCAGGGATCGTTCAGCAGAAATCCGCTCTCAAATCCTTCCCAAAATTCGAAGCCGCCGCGGGCCCCGGGCGGCACAATCGTGCGGGCATGCGCCTCGCCGACCAACGGCGCCGCGGGATCGCGCCGGCCGAGATGCCACTTGCCGAAAAAAGCCGGCGCATAACCGCGCGCCTGCAGGGTGTGCGCGATGGTGCGCGCATCCGCGGGCAGCGGGTCGAAGTAGTCGCGCACGCCGTTCTGCGGCGAAGGCACCCCCGTGAGCAACGCCGCCCGCGCAAACGGCCCGAACGGATGCGGCGTCACCGCCTGGGTGTAGTCCACGCTCCGGGCGGCCAGCGCATCAAGCACGGGCGTCCGCACATCGCGGTCGCCCGCATAGCCGCAGGCCTGCGCCCGCCACTGCGTGGTCAGGATCCAGAGGATGTTCGGCGGTGCGGACATGCGGCGGCTTACTGCAGGCGCGGCGGCAACGCGCGGTAGCGGGCCGCCAGCTCGTCCAGAATGCGGCCGGTGGCCTGTCCCTTGATGTCGTCCCCCGTGGGGATGCTGCGCGCCGGCAGCACGTTGTTCACCAGCGCGCAGTAGTCGCCCGACACCATGATGCCGAGCAGCTCGCCCGACTTGCTGAAGACCAGATCGCCGCGCGACGGGGCGAAGTCGCCGAAAAGCCGCGTGAGCAGCCGGTTGTCCACCCGCACGTAGCCGGGCATGGCGGCATCGAGCCGGAAGGCGACCTCGCCGTAGCCCGCGCTGCCGCCGCTGATCAGCACGGCCTCGGGAAACTTGAACGGTTCCAAAGCCGTGTCGTAAACCTTCACCCCCAGCGCCGCCACCTGCTCCGCCGCCACGGGCAGCACCACCACGCGCGGGTCCAACGACAGGAAATCCACCCGGGCGACGCTGCTGCGATAGGTGCCCTTGGTGAACTCGACCCGCAGCTGCTCCCAGTCCGCGCCGCTCTCGCGCACGGAAAAGGGCGTGTCATCCAGGTGCAGCAGCGCATAGACCTGCGTGCCGTCGGTGATGAAGACGGTGCGCGCCTCGCGCGTCCGGGTGACCGGCCCCAGCATCGACCGGCGGAAGGCCGTGAACGTGGTGTTCACCCGGTTGGCCAGAAAATCGTTGAACAGCACGTTGACGTTGACGGGGCGGTGGTCGCGCAGCTCCCGCGTGAGTTCGCCGGATCGTTCCGCCAGCCGGCCGACGCCCTGCGCAAGCTGCACGGTCGTGGCCTGCACCTTTTCCCGTTCCACCCGCTCGGCCTCGGCCTGCTGTTTGAACACTTCGGCGGTCTCGCGCAGCATGAGCTTTTCCTGCTCGGCCACCTTCACCGCCACGCTCAACCCCTCGATGCGCTCGCGGGCCGCGGCCTGCTCGGTTTCGAGCGCGGCGATCGCCTCCTGCTGGCGGCGGGCCTCGGCCCGCTTCTCCTCCAGCTCGCGCTGCAGACGGGCCAGTTCCTCCTTGGACATCGCGGCCGCCTCGGTTGCGACCGCCACCTGCCGCGTCAGCTGCTCGGCGGTCGCGCGCGTGGCGGCGAGCGTGCCGCCCAGGCGGGCGGCTTCCGCTTCCAGCCGGGCGAGGTTTTGTTCGCGCTCGGCGAGAGCCGCGGCGGTGGATTCCAAACGATCCGCCAGTGCGCTGCGGGCACCCCGCTCGTCGGCCAGCGCCAGTTGCATGGCGGCCACGAGGTCGTCGTCCCGGCTGGCCGCGTTGGCCGCCACTTCCGGCACGGGCGGCCGCCGGCCCTGCGCCGGCTCCGCCTTTTCCCACCGCGTCAGGGCGAGCAGGTTGAGGAGCAGGAAGTCGCAGAGGATGAGCAGCAGCGTGCGGTTCATGGCTGGGCGGCCTGGCTTTCGGCCTGGCTGGCGAGGATCAGCTGGCGCTTGTAGGGCCGCACATGGCGGATCTTCACCAGCGCCACGCAGGTGATGCCGAAGAGGTTGGAGGAATACGCCGCCAGCAGGTTCGGCTCGATGAGGCCGAGCACCTGCAGGACCAGCGCGGCGGCGGTGCCGCCGATGCCGACGTAGAGGCCGCTGTCGAAGAGATTCTCCTCATTCTCCATGAGCCGGAGTTTCAGGAGCGAGGGTGCGGCCTGGCGGGCGACTTCGCGGATCTTCGCCAGACAGACGAGATACACGGCGATTTGCAGGGCGGCAAAAAAGCCGACGGAGATGAGGGTGGAAGCATCCATGGTCGTGAGGTTTGGGTCGGTTGCGGGGGCGGGAACTTCGGAGATGGTCACCAAGACGGGCAAGGTCGGGCGGGCCAGAAATTCGGACGGCGGGGCGGCCTGGAGCAGGAACGGCTCGGTGGCGACGACCAGCAGCGCGGCGAAGAGCAGCGCCAGCACGCCGCTCTTCGCCCGGGGCAGCGCAAGCGTGGTGCGGTCCAGCGGCGGAAAGAGCCAGCGATCGGCGCCACGCAGCACGAGAAACGCCCCCAGAACGTAGCCGAGATACTTCAACCCGAGGGTGAGCGTCGGGTTCAGCAACGCGAGCGCGGCGGCCACGCCGAGCGTCGGGCCGGCGGCGTGATTGACGGGCACCTGCCGCCGCAGCAATTGCCGCACCGCTCCCTGCCCGTGACCGAGCGCGAGCCGCAGATCGGCCACGCCGGCGCGACCGTATTGGATCAGATAGGCCGCCACCTGGTCGGCGGAGTCGGCCAAAATCGCGGCGGCATAAATCAGGGCGAGCTCCTCCGGAGCAGCCCGGGCCAGGTGCGCGTATTCGCCGACGGTCTTCACATCCCCGGTGCGGCGGAGCAGCTCGCAAAGCTGCACCCAGTTCAGCCGCTGGCTGAGCGAAAGCAGGTCGATGAAAAACAGTTCGAGCCCGGCCAGCGCGCCGTCCGCCGCGGCCGCTTCCGCGGCGGCCCGCAGTTCGCGCTGCAACGGCGCGGCTAGGTTCTCCCCCTGGTAGAGCAGGGCCGTCAGCAGGATGATCGCATCAAGCGGCTGGCCGCCCGGTTCCCCGGCCGGAGCGAACCGGCCGGTCGCGGCAACCCCGCGCACGCGAAGCAATGCCTGCACGCCGAGCGAACGCGAGCCCTGCAAAAATCCGCGCAGGGTCTCGCGTGATTTTTCCGTGATCAAAAACCTGAGCACGGGCGTGCTCGCCTCCGGCGCGCCCCCCTCGCGCAGCCTGAACAGGGGTTCGAGAAAGGGATCCCACCCGCCCCAGGCCACAAGCCCGGCCTGCTGCCCCGCCAAGTGGGTCACCGCCTCCGCCAACGCCGGCGCACCCGGGGTTTCGACGGCGCGGGCGGCGGCCAGCACCAGCTCGGCCGGACCGATTTTCTCGGCTTCGACCAGCTGCCGCCCCAGATCGGCCAGCGACACCGTGCCCCGGCCCGCCTCCGCTAGCAACGCCGGCGTCACGGACTTGAGATTGACCGGCAGCAGCCACGCCGCCACCGCCACCAGCACCCCCGCCGCCACGCTCACGGGCGCGGCCAGCCACCACCGGGCGGAAATTGCGGGTCTGAACATGCGGGGGAGTATTGAATTGCGGGCGCCGGTTGGCAAATCCACGCTTGGTGCCACCCATCGACCGATGTCCCTGCGAATTGTTCACTACAACGAACCCGTTTTGCGCCGGAAAGGCGCGCCGGTCACCGAATTTGACGGGGCCCTCGCCCGGCTCGCCGCCGACATGATCGCGGCCATGCATGCGGCACGGGGCATCGGGCTGGCCGCGCAGCAGGTGGGCCGACCCCTGCAGCTCTTTGTGGCGGACCTGCGGGAAAGCGACCGCGACTTCACCTGGACCCTCGACGGCGCACAGCCGCCCCTGGAACTCTTCATGCCGCTGGTCGCGGTCAATCCCGCCATCAAGGTCCGCCCGGGCACGGACGAATATGTGCTGGAAGAGGGCTGTCTGTCTTTCCCTGAAATCCGCGGCGACGTCATCCGGCCCGACGCGATCGTGCTCAACTACCAGGACGAGCGCGGCACGCCGCACGAACTCGCCTGCGACGGCCTGCTGGCGCGTTGCGTCCAGCACGAATACGACCACTGCCAGGGCACGCTCTTCATCGACCGGATGGAAAAGAAAGTCCGCAGCGCGCTCGACCGCGCGATTCGGGAGCTGGCCCGCGAAACCCGCGCCGCCGCCGGGCCATGAGCATCGCCACCCGCACCGGCGACGACGGCACCACGAGCCTGCTCTACGGCCGGCGCGTGCCCAAGGATCACCCCCAGATCGAGGCGGTCGGCGCCTTTGACGAACTCAACGTCGCCCTCGGCGCGGCCAAAACCCATCTGCCGCCCGCCGCCGCGGCCACGCGCGACCTGCTCACCGCGATCCAGCAAAACCTCGTCGCCCTCATGGGCGAACTCGCCTGCGCCGAGGCGGATCTGGCGCGCCACGCCGGCTCCCGGTTCGCCAAGCTCGGTCCCGCCGATCTCGCGCGGCTCGACGCCGCCATTGCTTCGCTTGAAGGCCAGGGCCTGAAGTTCGACGGTTGGGCCACTCCCGGCGCCAATCCGCTGGCCGTGGCCTTTGACACGGCGCGGGTGACCGCCCGCCGGGCCGAACGCCGCCTCACCTCGCTCCCCGCGCACGGCCGCACCCTGCGGCCCGAACTCCGGGCCTACGCCAACCGCGTCGCCGACCTTCTCTGGCTTCTCGCCCGACAAGCTGAAAATTGACCGGGACCGGTCCGGCGGAATTTCCCGGCTACACCCTCAACCAACCGCGGAAACCGCGGCCGGTGTAGTAGGAATCGGCGCCATTGTGATACGTGAAGACCCGGCCGAAACGGCGGTCGCCGAAGAGGGCGCCGCCCAGTTTTCGGATCTCCGGCGGCGTCTTCAGCCAGCTCGACGACTTGGTGTCGAACTCACCCAGCCGCTGCAGTTCGCCATACTCCGCCTCCGTCAGCAGCTCGATGCCGATCGCCGCGGCCAGGTCGGTGGCGCAGCCCTGCGGGGGGAATTTTTTGCGGCCGTCCAACGCCGCACGGTCGTAGCACAGGCTCTGCCGGCCGGCGGGGCTCTGCGGCGAGCAGTCCATGAAGACGTATTCGCCGGTCTGCCCGTCCTGCCCGACGACATCCGGCTCGCCGCCGGTGCGCTCCATTTCCCGGAGTGACCAAAGTTTCTCCGGCCGGGCCGTGAGCCTCGCCTCCACCTTCGCCCAGGCTATCGCCGGATGCCGGCTCCGGTGTTGCTCAAAGCGGGCCCGCAAAACATCCAGCAGGGCTTCACGTTCGCCCAAAGGCAGAATCCTCCCGCGCGACGGCTTTGTCATGGCAGTCCCACGGTCGGTCAAGACCGCCAAAAAGACGAGCCCGAAGGCCGCGCCGGGCGCCGGAGGTGGGGCGCGAACTCAGGCCCGGTCGCGGTTGCGCGGGTGATACTTCGCGTGCTGGCCGAGCAGGCGTTTGGTCTCGACCGCGGTGTAGATCTGGGTCGTGCCGATGTTGGCGTGCCCGAGCATCTCCTGGATGGCGCGCAGGTCGGCGCCGCCGTTGAGCAGGTGGGTGGCGAACGAGTGGCGCAGGAGGTGGGGCTTGACGTTTTTGGTGATGCCGGCGCGCCGGGCGTATTTTTTCACCAGCAGCCACAGCATGACGCGGGACAGGCCGGTGCCGCGCTCGCTGAGAAAGAGCTGGCTGCCGGTGCGCGGTTTCACGAAGTGCGGCCGGCCGGAAGCCAGCCAGGCGCCGACGGCCTCGGCGGCCTTGCGGCCGACGGGCACCACCCGCTCTTTCGCGCCTTTGCCGAAGACGCGCAGGTAGCCCTGCTCGAGGTCGATTTGCTGCAAGGTCAACCCCGCGAGCTCGGAGACGCGCAGGCCGCTGGAATAGAAAAGCTCCAGAAAGGCCCGGTCGCGCAGCGCATAGGCATCGCCGCCAACGGGCGCCGCAAGCAGGCGCGCGACCTCCTCCGCGGTCAGCGTGCCGGGGATGCGGCGCGTGAGCCTGGGGCCGCCCAGGAGATCGGTAAATACATCGTCGCGGATCTCCTCCCGCACGAGGTGCCGCGCCAGGCCGCGCAGCGCGGCCAATTTGCGGGCCAGGCTGGCGGCGGTGTAGCGGCCGCCGCCCAGCGAATGCAGCCACGCCGCGGCCTGGGCGCCGGTCACCGCCGCCCAGCCACGCACGCCCTGCCGGGCCAGATGGGCGGCGCATTGGCGGAGATCGCTCTGGTAGCCCGCGCAGGTCGGCCGCGCCAGGCCGCGCTCGAGTTCGAGAAACGCGATGAAAGCGTCAATTTCCGGCAAAAAAGCCGCGATCCGGGCTTCGTCGTCGCCGGACGCGGTTTGCGGGCGGCCGGTCATGGCCGGGAGAGCGCGGTGCTCAGTAGCGCCGCCGGAAGGCCGGCGGCGGCGGCGCGGAGCTCTCCTTCATGCGGAAGGTGATGCGCGCCTTTTCCAGATCGTAGGGGCTCATCTCCATCTTCACGGTGTCGCCCGCGGCGATCTTGATGAAGTTTTTGCGGAGCTTGCCTGAGATGTGGGCGAGCACCACGTGCCCGTTGGACAACTGCACCTTGAACATCGTCCCGGGAAGGACGGCCACCACTTTGCCCTCTACTTCAATCGAATTGCCATCAGCCATGGAGGGGAAAGGTAGGATAAACGGAGGTGCGGTTCATGCGGTAATCGGTGTATAAAAGTCACTTGTAAGCCGGAAAGCCCCCCGGTAAGTCAAGGCTTTAGCTTGCGCATGACCAAACCCCCTCCACCGCCCTGCCCCTTTGAAAAGCGCTTCCCGTCGCAATTGGTGCGCGACGACGTCTTTTTCATGAGCCTGGCCTACAACCAGGCGATCGACGCCTGGCGCGCCGACGAGGTGCCCATCGGCG
>VFQQ010004914.1_pt1 | contig 11439 bp, 9 predicted proteins | sample 3512341 | NCBI WGS metagenome assembly VFQQ01 (sample SAMN10412373, study PRJNA504923) | tailings metagenome | isolation source: Relicate 2 Philex TSF1 revegetated site | place: Philippines: Tuba, Benguet | collected 2017-08-29 | reverse complement strand
GTACTGTCTATGTGCCGCAAGAACCCGCGCTTGAGCCTGAACACACTATTTTTGAGGCTGTAGCCGAAGGCCTGGGCAACTTGCGCCAGGCCTTGGTGGAGTATCACCACGTATCACAGCAAATGGCAGAGCCTGATGCCGACCTCGATAGCTTGATTGCTCGCATGCAGACATTGCAGCACGAATTGGAATCGCAAGGTGGCTGGCAATCGCAAGCACGTGTGGAAGCGGTATTAAGCCGCTTACAGCTCGACCCCGAGGCCAAAATTTCCACGTTATCAGGTGGCTGGCGCAAGCGCGTGGCGCTTGCACGCGCCTTGGTGGCAGAACCTGAAGTCTTGTTGCTGGATGAGCCCACCAACCATCTGGACTTTGCCGCAATTGAGTGGCTGGAAAACTTGCTATTGGATTTCAAGGGCAGCTTGCTGTTTATCACCCACGACAGACGTTTTCTTGACCGCCTCGCAACACGCATCGTGGAGCTTGATCGTGGCCACTTGACGGATTTTCACGGCAATTACAGTCAATACCAAATCAAGAAAGAAGAACTCTTGGCAGTGGAAGCCACCCATGCTGCCAAGTTCGATAAATTCCTCGCACAAGAAGAAGTCTGGATACGCCAGGGCATCAAGGCACGACGCACGCGCAACGAAGGCCGTGTTCGCCGACTGGAAGCCCTGCGCCTGGAGCGTGACGCTCGGCGCGAACGCCAGGGCAACGTCAAGCTCACGCTGGATAGCGGTGAGCGATCGGGCAAGTTGGTGGCTGAGCTGGATCATGTCTCGCTCGCCTACAACAAGCCGCTCATTCAAGATTTCAGCACGCGCATCATGCGCGGTGACCGTATCGGTTTGATTGGCCCCAATGGTGCCGGTAAATCCACCCTGCTCAAATTGATCCTGGGTGAACTCGAACCCGATAGTGGTTCCATCCAGCGCGGCACTAACCTCAACGTGGCTTATTTTGACCAGATGCGCGAGCAACTGGATGAAGAAGCTACTCTGGCTGACACCATCAGCCCCGGCTCCGAATTCGTGCAGATCGGCAATGAGCGCAAGCATGTCATCAGCTATCTGGAAGACTTTCTCTTTCCACCACAGCGATCGCGATCGCCAGTGAAATCGCTTTCCGGTGGTGAGCGTAACCGCCTGTTACTGGCACGTTTGTTTGCGCGCCCTGCCAATGTACTGGTGCTGGATGAGCCTACCAATGATCTCGACATCGAAACCCTGGAGTTGCTGGAAAGCCTACTACAAGAATTTGCAGGTACCTTGTTCCTGGTCAGCCATGATCGCGCCTTTCTTGAGAACACCGTGACCCAGATCATTGCCTTTGAAGGTAATGGCACCCTGAGTGAATTTGGGGGCGGCTACGACGACTGGTTCCGCCACACCCAATCGCAAGCTGCCGCAAAAACTGTTGCCAAGGCTGCCAGCGAAAAACCAAAGCAGGAAACACCAGCTAAGAAGCCTGTGGCTAACAAGCTAAGCTTCAAGGAAGCCCGAGAATTAGAAAGCCTGCCTGCCAAAATTGAAGCCTTGGAAACAGAACAAAGCACCATCAACCAAGCCCTGACCAACCCAGATATTTACCGGGAAAACGCTGATCAGGCACGCACCTTGCAACAGAGGTTAAGCGAGATCGGCAGCGAAATTGAACAGGCCATGGTGCGGTGGGAAGAACTGGAAAACCGTAATTTAGCGTAGAGTGGGCACGATGGTGTGCAAGCCCATGCCATCAATAAGCTGTGCCCACTGACTGATTGACCTAAGGGAGCAACCGCTTGGATTCGTTGTGGAATTCATATACAGCCAATATTGCTTATGCAATCAGCCAGTTGTGCATTGCCATCATCATGGGTGGCCTGTATTTTCTCGCCCCGACTGAACGCTCCACCCGCTATTGGGCACTTTCCGGCTTACTGAGCATCTTTGGCTCCACGCTCACTGCCTTCAGTATTTCAAAGTTTGGTCATTTGCCGCTCATCACTGGCTCTACCCTCATGATCGCTGCAATGACAGCAAAATGGTGGGGAACGCAGGCATTCTTCGGCAAGCACCCTGCTCATATTGGCTGGTACCTGATCCTGGGCTTTTTCATTGCCTATAGCCTGAGCATTTTGCTGCAATTAACTGTAGGCATACGTACCCTGCTGTTCTCTCTCATGCTCGCCGCGCTGATGTTCCTCAACGTGGTTGAGGTCGTCAAGGCAAGGGGCATCCGGCTATCCTTTGCCAATAGCCTCGTCATCATCGCCTATACACTAGCCGCCGCTGATTTCATCCTGCGCGGTATCCTCGCGATCAGCGGCGGCATTGACCTTGCACCACAAAGCCATGACCCTATCAACGTATTCGGGCTCTACCTGATCCCCATGTGGTGTAACCTGCTGGGCTCCCTTGGCTTGCTCTTGATGTATTTCGAATCCATCATCCTTGAAAAAGAGCACCTCGCCTCGCATGACGAACTGACCAAGCTTTATAACCGCCGTGCACTAGTCAACCTTGGACGCCGTGAAGTAGACCTTGCTCTACGCTACCAAAAGCCTATCAGCATCTTCATGCTCGACCTGGATCATTTCAAATTGGTCAATGACACCTACGGGCACGACGTCGGCGATAAAGTATTACGCAGCGTGGCACTGACTTTGAGTAACACCTGCCGTAACACTGACATCATCGGACGCTACGGTGGTGAAGAACTCTGCATTCTCTGTCCGCATACCACAACAGAGGAAGCCATCGCATTGGGAGACCGTGTATTGGAAGCAATGCGCAACCTGCGCCACCCAGCTTGCGACAATCGCCAAGTCACTTGCAGCCTGGGACTCTATACCTGGAACCCCCATATCGATCTCGCGACAAGCTGGGAAGCAATGCTCCATCGCGCTGATACTGCGCTATATGCAGCCAAAGCTGCAGGCAGAAACTGCATGCTGCAATACAACATTGAGGCTGATCGCCAAAATCAATAAAAATTACTTATTAAATAAATTTAAACAATCAATTTTATTTATTTAAATAAAATCCCTACACTGCAATCTCACTATTTCAACACCCTAGGAGATTGCAATGACAACATCCCTCATCAACACCGAAATCAAGCCATTCAAGGCAACTGCTTTTCATAACGGTGAATTCGTCACCGTGACTGAAGCCGACCTCAAGGGCAAATGGGCTGCCGTGGTGTTTTACCCTGCCGACTTCACTTTTGTTTGCCCAACAGAGCTTGGCGACATCGCTGACAACTACGACGAACTGCAAAAATTGGGCGTTGAAGTTTACTCCGTATCCACTGACACCCACTTCACCCACAAGGCTTGGCACGATGCTTCGGATACCATCCGCAAGATCAAGTTCCCCATGATCGGCGACCCGACAGCGACTGTGACACGCAACTTCGGCGTATTGCGCGAAGCAGAAGGCTTGGCTGACCGTGGCACCTTCATCATCGACCCCAATGGCGTCATCCAGGCGATTGAAGTCACCGCAGAAGGCATTGGCCGCGACGCTGCTGACCTGGTACGCAAGATCAAGGCAGCACAATACGTTGCCACTCACCCAGGTGAAGTATGCCCAGCCAAGTGGAAAGAAGGCGAAGCTACATTGGCTCCTTCCCTCGACCTCGTTGGCAAGATCTAAGCAGTAACGGCCCGGGCAAACACAAACTCCCTGCCTATCTGCCCGGGCACTTTTTGCAGCACTATCAATACAAGATTGAGAGCACATCATGTTGGACGCAAACATCAAGACACAATTAAAGGCTTATTTCGAAAAACTCACCCAGCCTATCGAAATCACCGCTTCTGTAGATAGTGGCGATAAATCCCGCGAGCTGCTGGAGTTGCTGAACGACCTCAAGAGCCTGTCTGCGCACATTACCGTCCAGCAAAGTGATGATGTCACGCAACGCACGCCCTCTTTCAGCTTGAACAGCCCAGGAAAAAACCTCGGCATACGCTTTGCCGGGCTTCCCATGGGACATGAATTCACCTCGCTTGTGTTGGCGTTGTTGCAGGTAGGCGGTCATCCGCCCAAGGCCGAGCCAGAAATCATCGAGCAAATCCGCAACCTTGAAGGCGAATTCAATTTCGAGACCTACATCTCGTTAAGCTGTCACAACTGTCCCGAAGTGGTACAGGCCATCAACCTCATGGCTGCGATCAACCCGAACATCCGCCACGTCATGATCGACGGTGCCTTGTTTCAGAAGGAAGTGGACGAGCGCAAGGTCATGGCCGTGCCTACGATCTTCCTCAATGGTCAGGAGTTCGGCCATGGGCGTATGGGCGTTCAGGAAATCCTCAACAAGATCGACACCGGTGCAATCAAGAAAGAAGCCGAAAAACTCTCGGCCAAGGAACCGTTCGATGTCTTGATCGTCGGCGGTGGCCCAGCGGGCGCATCGGCAGCCATCTATTCCGCCCGCAAAGGCATACGCACTGGCGTAGTTGCCGATCGTTTCGGCGGGCAGGTCATGGATACCATGGCGATTGAGAATTTCATCTCAGTCAAGGAAACCGACGGGCCTAAACTGGCTGCAGCATTGGAAGAGCACGTTAAAAGTTACGATGTCGACATTATGAATCTGCAACGTGCAGCAGCCTTGGTGCCGGCGCATGAGAATGGCGGCTTCACAGAGGTTAAGCTCGAAAGCGGCGCTGTACTCAAAGCCAAGTCCGTGATCATCGCGACTGGCGCACGCTGGAGGGAAATCAACGTCCCCGGGGAAAAAGAATACCGTGGACGCGGCGTGGCCTACTGCCCTCACTGCGACGGCCCATTGTTCAAGGGCAGAAGCGTAGCTGTCATCGGCGGCGGCAATTCTGGCGTTGAGGCGGCGATTGACCTTGCCGGCATCGTCAAGGATGTCACCTTGATCGAATTCAACGGAGAACTACGTGCCGATGCCGTATTGCAGAAGAAACTGTTCAGCCTACCCAATGTCACTGTCATCACTGGTGCACAAACCACCGAGATCAATGGTGATGGCGAAAAAGTTGACGGCCTGACTTATACCAATCGGCAAACCGGCGAATCACACCGGGTCGACTTGGCTGCAGTGTTCATCCAGATTGGCTTAGTGCCCAATACTGATTGGATTAAGGACACAATCACCTTGAGCAAATTCGGTGAAATTGAAGTGGATGACAAAGGCCAAACTTCAGAACCAGGCGTATTTGCCGCAGGTGACGTCACTACGGTCCCCTTCAAGCAAATCATCATCGCCATGGGTGAAGGTTCCAAAGCCGCACTCGGCGCATTCGAACACCTGATTCGCCACTAAACCCGCCCCGGTACTGTTTCTCCAGCCAAAAATCGCGTGAAACAGTACCGCTCAAGCGCCTTAAAAGGTAGAATAGCGCCCTTGGATGTCCTCGTGGTGAAACGGATATCACCGGCCCCTCCTAAGGGTCAGTTTCAGGTTCGAGTCCTGACGGGGACACCATAAGAAAGTTTCAGGACATGTCATAACGTGTCATAAAGCCAGGAAAATCAACGATCCTGGCTTTTTTATTGTGTCATAGCGTCTCATGAAGTGTCTTGACATGTCACATTTAGGAGGTGCATGTCTTAATAAAATAAAACCATTATAAAATAATAACTTAAAATAAATATCTAAGTTATTATATCTATTTTGGGATACATAACGTGAACATCAAAGGCCAAGGCACTATTACTGAACGGGTTGGAAAGAAAGGCTCAAGCTTTCAAGCCAAGGTCAAAGTCGATGGTACTTTCTACACTGGCACATTCCCAAATAGGAAAGAAGCTAATGTCTTCATTCAAGATATTCAATCTAAGATTAGGAAAGGTGAACATGTTGATCACACTCAAATCAAGAAAACTCACCTATCTCAAATTTTCACCGAGTTTCTAAGTTCTCACGATGACATTCCGAAACTTAAATCTCAACGTATTGAAAAACTAATTTTAGAAATTGGCAATGTTCCATTGGAAAAATTCACCTCCAATGGTTTTGAAAGTTATTTAAAGTATAAGAAAACTCAAACCATACCTGCCAACTGATCTAAAAAGAAAATAGAACCTTTACCTGATAAAAAGTATGCCAGTGGCTCCATCAGGAAGTTTTACTACGATATTAGAACCGTTTTGAAATAGCATAGTAAGAAATATGATTATGTATTCAATACAAAACCATTTGATGAAAATCCCGCCCCTCCTGCTTGGGAAAAACCACGTGAAAGAAGATTAACGGATCAAGAGTTTCAATCTTTACTTGCAGCTTGTGACAAGATGTATGTGAATAAAGAAGAGTTGAAAGCAATCATCAACTTTCAAAGATATAGTGCTATGCGTATTGGTGAGACTATTAAAATGAAATAGTCAGACCTACGATTAAATGAGGATGAACCATCAGCTTCATATATTTTTGTTCCAAAAAAGAACCAAAAAACCAGGAATAAAGTGAGTTGTAAGGATCGCTACATTCCACTACGTCCTGAGCTCTAGCATCTTATTAAATATACGATTACGAGGTTCAATAAAACCAGTGACCTTGTATTTCCATATTAGGCTAGTGTTCATCCATTGAGTGCAAGATTTAGATTGATTTGTGAGAATGCAGATATCAAGGATTTCAGAATCCACGACTTAAGACATGAAGCTATTAGTTGGTTATTTGAAAATACACTACTTACTGACATAGAAATTTCTAATATCTCAGGTCACATTGAAATGGATACTTTAAAACGATATGCGAATTTAAGACCTAGCAAAACAGGTGCTAAATTTTGGGGTAAGGTTTAATCCGTAAAAACTGAATTTAATGTATAATTTACAGCCAATATTAGGGTAAAGTAAATGTCATCAATTGCAAACAAACAACTTTCAGAAACTGAAAGTATTTCTAAACCAAAAAATAGAACTAATGCAAAAATTGAGAAGATATTTACGCCATCTATCGATATAGATAATGTAAAAATATATCATCAAGATGTAATTGCTTTTTTAAAATCTCAACCTACTGAATCAATAGATTTAATTGCCACTGATCCTGCCTATTCTGGAATGAACCAACACCTTCAATTAGGAAAAGGTAGAATCATTGGAGAGTACAAAGAAAAAGGTGAAAACGGTAAGTGGTTTGAGGAGTTTCACGATACACCTGAAAATTATGAAGTTTTCTTAAAAGAATGCTTCAGAGTTTTAAAAAAAGATAGACATCTTTTCATAATGTTTGATTCATACTCATTGATTACTTTGGGAGAAATTGTTAGAAAAGTATTCAATGTAAAAAACATTATCACCTGGGATAAAGTTAATATTGGAATGGGTCATTATTTTAGAAGACAAACAGAATTTATTATGTTCGCCTCTAAAGGAAAAAGACCATTAACTAGAAAAGACATTCCTGATATTTGGAAAATTAAAAGAATACACGGCGCTAAATATCCTACACAAAAGCCTGTTGAACTTTTTGAGGCAATGATAGCTTCTAGTAAAAATAAAAATGAAGATTTCGTTGTTTGCGATCCATTTAATGGTTCTGGTAGTGCGGCAATAGCATCTTTAAAGCAAAATGCAAAATTTATTGGTTGTGATATATCACAAAAATCAATTACATTTACAAAAGAAAGAATAGAACACTATATCTGCAATAAAAGTGATATTTATCAAAAGAATCCTTCATTCAATGAATTAATACAAAAGAAATTCTGGTAATGGCATCTAAAACATCTTCTTCAAGAGCTTGGTTTTTTCCAACATCCCCAAGATCACCATATAAACTTCAAGGTGAATTAAGCTTACTTAAACAACTTGAAGGCAAAGCATGGAATCCAGATACGCAAATTGAATATGCAAATCTTCTTATGGAGTATCCTGAGTTTGATGGTGAAATTTCAAAAACAGATCCTGCATTTTCTGGAAGAGATAGAGCCACTAGAACACCTAGATTACTTGGCTTTGTTCATTTTCCAAAAAGAGGAAAAAAAGGTCCATTTAAATTCACTGATATTGGAAATTTGTTTATAGAAGCATCTGAAGAAGAACAAATATTAATTTTCCAAAGGCAACTAGCTAAAGTGCAGTTTTGTTCACCATTACATTCAAGTGGTGGCTTTGAGATGATGACAGTTAAACCTTTAATGGTGATGATTAAACTTCTAAATCACCTTGGCAGTATGAACAAAGAAGAGGTTGCTCTATTTGGTAACACACTCACAAATCATAAAAATTTTGAAAGTCATTTAAAAACTGCCTTAGACTACAGAGAAAAATTGAAATCATTTGATAATCCAGCTCACAGAAAAGTATTTCGCAAAGATTTTGCATATGATTGGGTTCAACATATATATCAAGATGATATTGACGAGGGTCGAACAAAATTAAGAGAAGGTGGTGGTGATTTTCTTAAAACTAAATATCAAACATTAAGAGACTATGCAGACTCGACCATTAGATATTTGAGAGCAACTGGATTGTTCACGATTTCACCACACGGTCAAAGATTAATGTTATTAAATTCAGCAACAGAAGATGCACAGTTTCTTTTGGATAAATATGGCATTGGTTTATCTGAATATACTAATCGTGAATATGATGATTATGTTGAAAACTATCTTGGAAATCCCTCACTACCTTTAATCAGAAAAGATGATCCAACGCTTCAAGAACAAGACTTATCAAAAATGTTGGGTGAATTACAGAAAAATGAACCTGATAATGCTCAATCTATTTCTGAACAATACTCTCAAGCTAAATCCAAAGTTGAAAAACTTCAAGTATTAGCCAATTTAGAAAATCAGCTAGCTAAGTTACAAATTCAAAATGAAGCTAAATCAATCAGAGATGATTTGAAATCAAGTTTGGTTGATATCAAAGATGCATATTCTGCTATAACAAGTAGAGCATCAGAAATTCTTGATAGACCATTAATGTATGAATGGAATACTTGGCGTGCATTAGTTTTAATTAACGATGCAAAAAATGTATTAGCAAACTACACATCAGATACCGATGGAAATCCTGTATCAACTGCTGGCGGTAATAAACCTGATATTTATGTTGAATATGACTCATTTCATTTAATTGTTGAAGTTACTCTCAGTAGTGGTAGAAAGCAATATGAAATGGAAGGTGAACCAATCACCAGACATTTAGGTGAGTTCCAAAAAAATGTTGTTGATAAAGGTGATACTAAACCTGTATTTGGAATTTTTGTAGCTGAAACTATAAATGAAAACGTTTTGAATTATCTTCTTACTCAAGCAAGATTTAGAAGTCAAGTATGGAGAGGTACAGTTAGATTTGTTCCAATGTCTAGGGTTGTTTTTGAAAGCTTTATGGAATCAGCTTTATCTCATCCAAAATTTAGTAATTATGTATTGAGGAATTTCTTTGAGTCACTATTTACTCAAGAATCAATTGCATTAGGTGAGTTTGAATGGCTTGCTTTAATTGAAAGTAAAATTGAATCATTTAGCAAATTACAAGCATATCGGGCTGCGTAAAAAAAATTATTAATTTAGAGTCAGCATATATTTGAAAGGATTACATATATGGCATTAACTTATGATGAAATTCAGAAACAGATAGCTGATTTACAGAAACAAGCAATAGATATTAAAAAGGCTAAAGCTTTAGATGCTTTGAAGCAAGCAAAAAATTTAATCTCTAAATATGGCTTTAATGCAAAAGATTTAGTTTGATCTACCAAACCATTATCAGTTAAGAAATCTAATCCCAAATATAAGCTAGATAAAAATAATTGGACTGGTAAAGGTAGAAAATCAAAATGAGTAATTGATTATCTTGCTTCTGGTAAATCATTAGATGATATTGAGATTTAATAAAAACCAATATAAAAAGCTATTTATTCAGTAGTTTTTTTATGGATCTCAGCATTCTTACCAGTACACAAATCGCAAAATTTAGTATCAAATGATGCATAACACAACATATTGATAAAGAGCCGACTACAATCGCAGCATATTAATATTTTAATAGGCATGCTACTATATATAGTAAATATCATGATTATTTTTACCATATGTAGTTTACAATCGATTTTTTCAATTATATTTGTATTGTCTAATCAACGCACCATTTGGTGATTTAATTACAAACTAACCACAGCAATGTGGTTAGTTTGTGCCTATCATTTATTGAGCCTTGACTTCCAATTTTTTTCTATTAGCTTCAATAGTAATTAAATTATCAAACATTCCTACGCGTCAGAAATCATGGTTCGGAATTTTTGAAGTAAGCTGATAATCGTTTTTGGAAGCATACGGCCATCACCGGGAAAGTCGTCAGCGTAGCCGATGGCGACACCATCACAGTCCTATCGGGTACCACAGCTCACAAGATCAGGCTCATGGGCATAGATGCGCCTGAGAAGAAGCAGGCATTCGGGAACAAGTCCAAGGAGTATCTTGCCAAGGCCATGGCAGGCCAGCATGTCATCGTCGATTACAACAATCGGGACAGATACCAGAGGACCATTGGCAAGGTGATCTATTTAGGGGCAGGATATGAACCTAAGGCAGATTCAGCTTGGTATGGCGTGGCACTATAAACAGTACGAGCGTGAGCAGGATGTAGAGGATCGGTCACTGTATGATGCCCAGGCTGAGTATCTGGCGCAGAGGGATAAGTTAGGGCTGCACCTTTGCTGCCCTTAACCCTTCCCCCCTTGCCATGCCCGTTGCCCTCAAGGTGCGGGCGGGGTGATGCCTACATGTTGCAAAAACAAGACATCTATTCGTAGATCACAATTATTTTCTGATTTAGGAAACAGCCCTAATTGTGACCATGATTTATGTGCGCCTAAAGTGACTAGCAATAAGAAAGTTGGGGTAACTATGGGGGTAACTTATAAATTTAAAAATATAAAATCCTTGCAGCAATATGCTTACAACGATTTGTACGGTTGATGACGGGCTCCAATCAGTTGCGAAGATTCCTGCCGCAACATCCGTTTAAGATGATGGATTTACCATTCGCCTGACTTGGCAAACAAGCCCAGCGATCAATTTGGCATCCTCATCATGCTGCAGTGACTGAAAATCCCTCATACCCGTAGTCTGACTCAATAGCTTACCTTTGGCATCAAATGTTGCCGTAGCTAATGTGCGATAAGTCTGTTTACCACAATCAAATTCCAGCTTGGTCTGTTTTGCAATAGTTTGCTTGCCGTGTGTTTCACGCTTGGCAAGAATTGATGAATAAGCGCCCTTTTCGTCGTAGGAATCAAGATCAACCAACAGCTCGGTATCGGCTTTCTTCACTAGCGACTCCCACTCTGTTGCAGAAACAGAGCTTGGGGCCAACAGTATTGCAGCTGACAAGATGATGAATGGATACATGTGCGTACACTCCTAATCGTTTGTTTGATGATGCAACAAAACGGGAGGTAGACATATCAGTCAAATGCCGCAGAGAAAATAAAAAAGCGAACCCGAAGGTTCGCTTT
>VFQQ010004913.1_pt1 | contig 11440 bp, 11 predicted proteins | sample 3512341 | NCBI WGS metagenome assembly VFQQ01 (sample SAMN10412373, study PRJNA504923) | tailings metagenome | isolation source: Relicate 2 Philex TSF1 revegetated site | place: Philippines: Tuba, Benguet | collected 2017-08-29 | reverse complement strand
GCTTGCTGCCTTGTGTGTGTGTGTGTGTGTGTGTGTGTACGTGTGTGTGTGTGTGTGCCATAGTACGTACCAGTGTTGTAAAGGGGTAGTTGGCTATCTTAGGCTTAGCAGCAGTAATGACACTCAGTAGTGTACTCTTCCCAGCGTTAGGCACTCCTATGATACCCACATCTGCCACCACACGTAACTCTAAGTCTACCCACATCTCTGTGCCCTGTGTACACACACACACACACAGACACGCTTGTGGTAACATGGCGCCGCGGCCCCGTGCGCACACACACACACACGGTAGACGTACAGATACAGGCAAAGGCAGAGCATGACATACGGAGTTTACTGGACGGCTGTGTGTATGTGTGTGTGTGTGTGTGTGTGTGTGCCTCTCTGACACAGGCCAACAGCGTACCTCTTCACCCTTCTCCGCAATGGCGGGCGCTGTGTTCTTCTGTGTCTTGAACGCTGTGTTGCCTCTCCCACCCCTACCACCCACACACAGCAGTGCCTTCTCTCCTGCCTCTACCAGCTCAGCTAGGGGAGCCTCACCCTGTGACACACACACACACACACACACACACACACACACACACACACACACGTGGCTATCGCACACACGCGCACACGGACATGCATGCAGCGTCACAGTCTGAACCTGAGTGTCCGTGAGAGTGTTCGAGTGTGTGTATGTGTCTTCATACACACCTCTTCTGCGTCTTTGCGTCTTATGATCGTGCCAAGTGGCACAGGTATGTACAAGTCAGGTGCGTTGGCTCCGTCGCAATTGTCACCTGTGCCCTGCACCCCACTCTGTGCCCGCCAGTGAACCTGTTGAGCCACACCACAACACATCGACACACGCACACGTGTGTAGGCATCACCCCTGTGGTCAACTGGCTGCGTAGGATGCGTGGAGGAAGGCTTTGCTGTGAGGTGTGTACCTGTTTTCTGAAGCTGGAAAGAGAGTTGTGTTGCGGGTCTGCTATAGCCCACACGTTGCCACCCCTGCCGCCGCTGCCCCCTGCTGGCCCTCCAAACTCAACAAACTTCTCGCGCCGGAAAGCCACGCAGCCGTTCCCGCCATTGCCGCTTTGCAAGAAGATGCGCGCTGTGTCAAAACACCGCATCTCCGCTGGCAGGCGCTTGGGGCGGGTCCTGCCGAAGTCATCGAGCCCTGAGCCCTCTTCATCCTCGTCTGCCCCTTCGTACACGCTGAGCAGGCCTTGCTGTCTCTGCACAGGGGTGAAGATGTCTGCGGATGGACCCTTGAGCTTCTCCTTTCGCTTCTTTGCGACGTTCAGCAGTCGCTGCGACCAGTCGCCTGCAGTGGGCGCGTCTTTGCCTGACGTCGAGGGCTGGTTGGTTGCACAGGAGGGTGGGCAAACGCAGCGGCGGCTAACGACTGGCAAGAGATGGTGAATATGGGCTGCGGCCAACGGGTGGTGCGCAGTCGGGCACCTGTGGTGCGTATGTGGACTGGGTAGCGCCATTGTGGCGGCTTGCACTGCAGGTAGCTTGTGCAATGCGTACTCTACGAGTACAGCTTACGCTTGGAGGCAAACTCGTTGCGCAGGCGACTTCAGCTGACAGTGTGAGAGTCGGTTGAAGTGGCGGGGTGCGCCCCTGTTGCTCGCGTTCTTTGCCCCTCCTCTGTGTTCTGTTCACGCTCCTCTATCTGCACACACGCAGCACAGTCGCGCCGCACCAGCAGCCGCAGAGGATGGCACCCGAGGACTCTGACACCCAGGCGCCAGACAACGTTGCTGGCCCAGGACCGAGCAGTGAAGCTGTGGCCGCAGCCACCGCCACCTTCGTGAAGCGCAACCGCAACAGGGCGAACCTGAGGAAGAGGCCGAACGAGGGCGAGGGCAGCGGGGACGATGACAAGACACAGGTTGAGAAGAAGGCCAAGGCGGGCCGCAGCGACGCCCTAACCTTTAACAGCAAGCAGCAGACAGACGAGCAGGTTCACGTGACGTACGAGAGCACGCGAGCAATCCAGTCAGGCAGGGATGAGAGCGTCTTCAAGACGCTTGAGACAGAGACGGAGGTAGATAGGGATGCCAGGTATGTGCAGCGCACGCAGCTAGCCTTCTGTTGCCTACAGTGTCCACGCGCACAGGCGCCAGCTGGGCAGGACCACCAGGCACGCGCAGCGCGCAGCTGGTCAGCGAAGCTTACCGCGCAGCAGACGTGCTGATCACGATTTCCTTGTGTCTCTGGTGCTGTGTGTGTGTGCAGGGCGCTCCGCGAGGCAGTTCTAGCCCAAGGCAAGGCAGGCGAGGCTCAGCAGGACGACGGCAAGTACAAGGGTATGAACAGCTACACAGACTACAGGGCAGGGTTTCGCAGGGAGCACACAGTGGGCGCAGAGAAGGGTGCGGGCGCGCACGGGCCGCTCCGCGCCAACATGTACGTCCGCATGACAGCACTTATGGACTACAACCCGTCCATCTGCAAGGACTACAAGGAGACAGGGTATTGCTCGTACGGGGACAGCTGCAAGTTCATGCATGACAGAGGGGATTACAAACAGAGCTGGGAACTCGACAGGGTGAGTACACACACACACACACACAAAGAAAACATATATACATACGCGCACAGACACACACGCTCGTATACATACACACACATGTTTGCTCGTGCACTCGCACAGGCGCACGCGCGCGCACACACACACGCACACACGACGCAGCTCGTTTTGCAACGCTGATCGCGCGTACATGACCATTGCTGCTTCCGGTGGTCAGCGCGACACCATAGCAGCTCACGTGAGGGGCTGCGTGTTGTACGCTCATGTGTGTGTGTGTGTGTGTGTGTGTGTTGTGTACCACAGGACTGGGAGGAGGAGCAGAAGCGCAAGACGGAGGCTCGTATGCGTGCGTTGGCACGTGGCAGTGATGACGAGGGCGAAGGGGAGGGGGAGGAGGAGGAGGATGACAACCTGCCCTTTGCATGCTACACGTGTCGTAAGCCCTGGGGGGAGGCGAAGAACCCTGTGGTGACACTGTGTAAACACTACTTCTGTGAAGACTGCGCACTCAGGTGAGTAGACGGGCTGGACATGCACACACACACACACACACACACACACACAGACAGCTCGCGCGCCCAAGGTGTCTGGGCGCGCTTTGCATGGACTCGCTTTTGCGTCCTTCTGCGCATATGCTCATACTTGCCGCCAAGTCACCGCACTACTGCTCGTTCAGGGGTGTTCGTAGGTTCTTCTGCCTCAGCTGTCTGCGTGCCTTTCTCATGTGTGTGTGTGTGTGTGTGTCTGTGTGTGTGTGCGTGTCATGCAGGAACAATGCCAAGAGCGCCAAGTGTGCAGTGTGTAATCAGCCCACACGTGGTATCTTCAATGTAGCCAATGACATCATCAAGAAAATGAAGAAAGCGGGAACGAGTACATAGGACGCCTGGGCCAGTGCCAGTGCAGCGCAACGCACACATGCATAGGGCTTGATCAGTGCAGTTATCAAAGCGCCGGTCCAGTACAGGCCACATGTGGGAACAGCGCCAGTCGTGTCCTCGGCTCTGTGGGCGCGAGTACATAGCATCGGAGCGCGTCTCAGTGCAGTCTGTCAGCATGGCGGGTTAGGGACATGCAGTGTGTGAGCTGTGTATAGGGCCTGAGGAGGATTGCTTTGCTTTGGCGCAAGCACAGGACGCCGTTGTATGTACAGGGTGGCTGCAGTTTGCCCTGTGTCATGGCAGGCGTGTGCGTACGTGTACTTGCGCAGCTTGAGGACATGTGCCTGATACGAACCCGTGGTGTTCGCATATACATAGAAACATGGAGGTACATGGTGCCTGGGGTGTTTGTTGTGCGGGCAGTGCTGTAGGATAGCACAGGCTCATGTGCTGCCTTGCGTGCACTGCTGTGCTGGTTGACTTTCGAACTACACGAGGCTGACGCGATGCGTGCTTCAGTTATTGTTTTTACTGAGTCTGCTGCGACGCAGGCAAGGTCTGTAATGCTATCCTGACTATCCTTGTCTGTGGTCGCTCAGAAGGGACACGAATTGGCAGTGTATCTTACAGGGCACAGCTATGTAAGGGCACTTCAGACCTATGACACCAGGCTAGGGATATACTTGGGAGGTAGCTGAGATGACATGCGTGAAAGGGTTAGCTGACGAGGACTGTCAGACTATGCAGCTCTTGAGAAAACAAGTAACAATGCGGTGCCCGCACCAGTCAGGAATGTAGGATAGGAGTGGCGAAGCACACACAAAGATGCAAATACAGAAGAAGTATACTGGCATGCAAAGAACGTAAGAGTATGCTCATGAGAGTGCGGCCACGTCACGCTGTGTGAGGACACACAACGCTGTCACAGAGAGGAGAAAGTGACGTGGCACACACATGCATGTGTGTTTGTTGAGCTATCTCAGGCAAGTAGACATAAGTGCAGGCCGAGCAGCAAGACGGCGGCACTTGTCAGGTCGATATGCCTGACGGTCCGCCCGGTGTCTGCTACCCGCCCACGCTTGTCTACTTGCCCTAAAGCCTCGTAGAAAGGACAAGAAACTATGCAGACCCGTCCACATGTCATGCTCAAAAGGAAAAACTAAGTACCACGGTGTCTTGCCAAATGTGGCCACGTCACGCTGTGTAAGCATACACAGCGCTGTCAGAGAGAGGGGAGAGTGACGTGGCGCACACACACACCACCGCTTTATGTCTTGTTCAGGCAAGTAGACCTAAGTGCAGGCTGAGTAGCACGACTGCGGCACTTGTCAGGCAGATACGCCAGACGGCACGCCAGGTGTCTGCTACTCGCCCGCGCTTGTCTACTTGCCCTACTGCCTCGTAAAGAACACGACTAGGTTTGCATACCAGTCTGCGTGGCAAAAAGAAAGTGCGAGTACCGTGGCCTAGGGGGACGGATCTGTGCCGCCACGTCAACTGGCTGGGAAAGAGAAGGAAAGGAGAGTGACGTGGTGCCGACACACAAACATACATGTGTGTATGGCAATCCTCGTCGCGCTGCGCTATCTAACCCTACGTCGTTTTGTGCCGCACAAAGAACACAGGAAGAATTTGCAAACCCTTGCGCCCGCCTAGTTGACTAGAAAAGCCATGCAAATCTCTGGCCGCGGCACCAACTATGCATGCAAGCAGTGTCAGGGCCACGCTCAAAAGAAGCTGAACCTGCTGAGTGCTTTTGCCCCATACCCATCACTACTACCCGGCATTAGCACACCTAGGGTGAGTGATGGGGGTGCAACGGTCCATAGGACCACGCATGTGTCTGTCTGTGAGCCCATAGCGCCATACTGAAGACTGAAAACTATGGATGAATGAAGTATGCCCTGCTGCGGCTAAGAAGTCCTGCTGTGTCCATGCACCCACCGTGGCAAAAAAGCCGTGAGGCCACCTGCTAGTAAATACTGCTAAAGGATACGTGCTCGCAGCGCCTGTCTGCAGTGCCACTGCGTGCCAACTGTCAACCGCAACTCTACTAGTAATGCTACTGATAAAGAAGCCTGCATGGGCCTTCTACGTGGGTCTATGTACTGCTAGTCCAACCATCCTGCTACTATGTTGCTACTACTACTCTAGCTCAGCCCATGACTGCCCTTATGCCACCATCAGCCTTGCCCCACCATGCGACTTGACGAATGTGACCGCTGAGTTCCACTTGCTCTTTGCCGCGTCGCAGAACCTGGTAGCACCAGACCCCACAGCCGTGCCGAAGCTCTCCTTCCACTGCTTCACCTTGGCACCAAGGGACACGGATGGTGCGACCGGCGCCGGCGGCTGGGCAGCCGCCGGCTGCGCGCTGCAGTCCGCGGCCGCGCGCCGCTGTGACTTTGACATTCGCAGGCCCTTGAAGAGGCGGCCAAGGCCCTTGCCACCCTTCTGCTTTTGTGCTTGCTGCAGGCCCTGATGTGGGTGTAGGATGAGGCCTGACCACGACAGGTCTGTCTCCTCCCCACACACCCACATCTCTTCACAGGGCTGCTGCGCCTGCGCGCCGTCTGGCTGCTGCTGTAACTGCAGTGGCAGGTCTCTGGGGGCGAACAGGTGTGTGTCACTTGCCTGCTGAGCTAGGTCACTGTCGAGGTCGTACACCCACGTCTGGTCATCCCAGATTAGAGGCGGCTCTTCTGCAGCGCTGCCTCCTTGCTGGTTCTGCTCTGTTGGCGTGTTCATGTAGCGCTGTGACAGAATGTCCCCGACCTTGTCCTTCTGATCATTGCTGTACTGCGTGTCCGGCAGGAAGTGCAAGAACACAGGTCTGACGCGGCCTGGGTCCATTTGTGGGTGGTATCTGGTGCGGCTGACCTCTTGCTGTGGGACTGGGGTGAGCTCCGGGGCTGGAGGGGCTATCATTCGTGCTGTGGTCATCATCCTATCATCTTCAGTAATATGGCGCTCGTAGCCCTCCTCATCAAAGTACCACTGCGTACAGACGCACAGACAGGAAGCAATGAGTCTGTGCTGCTGCACGCGGTGGACAACAGCGGCGAAAGCCTGCGCACATGCTGCTAGCACTGGGGCGAGCTGACCAGTGTAGGCGCACGCGGATGCTGGCGGCAGCGCTGAGGAACGAGGGGACGTGCTGGGTGGCAGGGTGCGCCATCTGTGTTGCTACCTTCCCTCTCAATGGGCTTGGTGTGCATGGCTACTGCTAGTGCCGACTGCGTGCAATGGCTGGCAGCATTATGGCCTCAGAGCGCTGCGAGTGTGCCTGACGGTGTGCCCAGCCGTGCACGGCCGATGGCTCTCACCTCATCTAGGAAGTAATCCATCTCCATTGCTAATCGCTGGTGCACCTACAAGATGTCACAATGGTACGTTCAGAGATAAGGTGAGAAGGGAGAGCAGAGGGCTTCCCTGCTGGACTCATCCTGCTGAGGGCACCATCATGTGCCAGATGATCTGAGCCGCGTTCAGCGCCCGCACCTGATTGTCCTCACTAGCTTACTGAAAGGCACTCATACAGAGTGGCTAGAAGGATGATCGGGTGGAAGCTGCAAAGATGGGCTGATGGGGATAGCTAATCGCGGGTTTAGGTTCTCAACGAGCGCTGTAGTTGTTCACTTAAACGTGTGCAAGCTGGTGCAGAGCTTGTCGAGCAAAGAAGAAGGGCGGAGAAAGGCCAGAAGCCTGACGAACGAAAAGGTCGGTACGACGTTTCGGTCGAGCCTGCGCTCTTTCTGCTCCTTTTCCTCGCTTCTCGCTTCTATAGTATCAGCGCTAGGTAAGAGAGGCACTTGCAGGCACTGTCGACACAAATTTGTGACTTGCGACAGACACACAACGCAAGTGTGTGCACTGCGTTGTGGGCCTCGGCCCCAGCAGCCTGCCCGCGATAGGCCATGAAGGCATTCATCCAGCGGGTCACGGGCCGACTGGCAGTGGCAGTGAGCCGCTGTTGCCAGGAGCCCAGGGATGTAACTCCAGAGCCGAGCCCACACCTGGGCAATGGTGCTGAAGACTCAAGAAGGTCTTCATTCGCAGCATGCCCGACGCAGCAGACTCCTTGCGGGGTCCCTGGAGCCACAGCTCCATCCTGCCCTCCTTGCTCTGAGTCTGACAATGACGCCACCTTCGCAAGCACGCCACTACAGAGTGTCAAGACCGAGCGCCCCAAGCCTTTGGCAGGCCACCCAGTCGTCAACTTCACCAGCCCGTCACCAAGCAGCAAGGCCGTCGCCCCAGATGACCAAAGTACTGATGCGCACGGTATCCCTCAACAGGCCAAAACCACATCACATGAGGCACGAGCCACTGTAACAAGAGCCACAACACGAGCCACTGTACCACGGCTGAATCTCCAGGCCATCAAGGAGATAAATGCGAATGACCCCGCACAAAGTGAGACTCTCCAAGGCGGAACGACGGAACCACGCCCGACGCAAGCCTCGCGCCCAACCTCTTACGCATCTCCGTGCAGTCATGAACAGGCCACCGCAGTTACGTCCCAGGCCGTGGCAGCCGCGTCGCCGAGCGGCACGCCGCCAAACGCGAATCCTGTCTCGCCGCGCGACCCGCCGCAGGCCGCGACCGGCGCCTCAGTGACCGGTGTGTCATTTGGCGACGCGTCGACTGGTGCGACCGTCGCGGCACCGCAGGCTACGGCCTCGCCTCTCGACACGACACACAGCACGGCCGCACAGCAGGCCGCGGGTGGCGACATGTCGTGCGCCAAGTCAGCGGGCGACATGTCGTGCGCCAAGCCACCGAGGCGTGCCTCTCCGCGCAGCGAGTCGCAGGCCGCGACCACCGCGGCCGGCAACGCGCAAGCCGCCAGCGCAGCGAACGCGTCCGGCCCCGCGCAGGCCGCGGCCGCCGCCGCCGCGCCCGGTGTAACGCAGGCCGCCACCACGGCCATCACTGTGTCCGGCACACCGCAGGCCGCAACAAAAGCGTCCGCGGCCGGCCCATTGCAGCGTACGGCCACCGGTTCGCCCTGCGGCACTCCTCGCAGCGCAGCGGAGCCGTCGCCGCGGGACACGCCGCGTCGTGCAGGCAGGGGTGGCAAGGCAACCAAGCGAACGCCCACCAAGGCAGCCCAAGAAGGTATGCGAGCTGACGAGTACTTTGCATGCCCGCACGCCGCGTTCACGCATGCATCAGTGTCTTAGTCGTGTCGTCGCTGGCCATGTCATCGTCTGCATGTCATGCTCCTATGTTGTCCTCGCAGGCGGCCTCGCTGTGCCCCCATACCAGCATGAGTTCGAGAAGACCAACGGGCCAGCGCCATTCACCACAGGCGCACAATGGCCATTGCCGAAGGGCGTCAACACCCCACATGAGATGGGTCGCCTTGTGCTAGCCAAGACACACGTGTCGGCGGCCACCATGGATGCGTATGATCATGTCACCCCTGATTACTACGACGCGGAGACGTGGCAGGCGCCCACTAGGGAGGGTCTCATCGCGAAGTGCTCCATGGCAGCAGAGTTCAGTGCTCTGCTGGCCATAGTCCCTGAGCACGTGAGAGTGCGGTGTGTTCTAGCCGCCGCGGAGCGCATACGCCGCACTGGCGGCGTTCAGAAGATTGACCCCCTGATGGTAGAGCGTGAGTTTGACTATCTGTGCGCTGCGGGCTGCAGTGGCGCGTGGGATGCACCGGGCGAGCTATACGCCCTGCCAGCCATCGGCAGCAGCTTGCTCTTCTGTGGCAGACCATGCGCGGAGCGGGTAAGTGCAGGCAGCATCCTAATCATGACATACACACATGCTCTAGAAGGTCGTTGCATGCATACATGGTACATGTTGCTGTCTCATCTCTCATCATGTATGTGTCCCATGTTCGCGTGCATGCTGTAAATACGCATGTGCCTCCCTTGTGCTTGTGTTTGCAGTTCCTGGCAAGCCTCCCGGTCACACACAGAATATGGGCTTGCTGCCCCAGGGGCAACGGGAACAAAATGATGTTCGCAAGGTTCAGTGCCCAGGGTGATGCATCAACCGGGCCCGTCACGACACCACGACCAAAGGCCCCCACGTCACAGGCCTCCTTCGCCCCCACCCCCACACCGTCACCGTTAAGGCCATCCGCCCCGGCTGACGGCTCCCCAGCCAACTTCACCACACCAACCAAGCCAGCAACCAACCGCAGCACAGTGACTACACCCACCAGCACCAAGACGCCTGGCAACCCAGCCACCCCCACCGAGCCCTTCCTAAGCACCGCCACCACGCCCAGCACTACTAAGGGCACAGGCGACGCGCGCGCGGCGGCGGCAGAGGGCACGCCGGCGCAGGGTACGCCGGCGAAGGGGGCCGTGGTGACGTTCGGCCCCCGGACCCACGAGCAGTTGGCCGCGCTGAGCCTGTTTGCTCAGCGCGCCTATGAGATTGAGGAGGAGCGCTTAAAGAGCCTGAAGCAGGGCAAGCGCGTCAGCCCCCTGCTGCCCTTCCTGCACAGATTGCGCGTTGTGGCGTTCAAGCAGGTGTGCAAGGCCTTGCACGGCCTGAACGACCTGCCTGAGCAAACGCGCAAAGCGTTCGTGGTTTACTTTGAGGCGCAGTTCAGACTAACCAGCTTCCAGAGGGTGGGTAGCAACATGTGTATAACTGAGTTTCAGGTGGCCATACCCAAGCAGTACAGGGGTGTGGGGCGGGTGTGGGAGGTGCTTTGGTACCTGACTCAGGACATTGTGTTCTATACCCTGAGCAAGCCAGCTGTGTTCGCGGTGATTCGTGAGTTCCTGAGGTAAGCATGCTCCATGCACTCCATGCACTGCATGCATGCAAACAAAACTTATATAAACTCATGCGACATTCACTTTTTGCGCATGTACATCATGCGTGCGTGTGTGTATGTGTTTATGACGTCCATGTACTTATGTGTGTGCGTGTTGTTGCCATGTGTGTGAAGGGAGGGCTGCCACGCCCATGCGGTGCTTGACGCCGTCACGCGCGTGTGCGCGACATGCGGCGCGCAGTGCTCCGAGCCTAGTCCCGTCGAGCTGTGCTCCGGGTGTATGTCCGTCTCGCCCTGCGCCAATCCCGCGTGCAGAGACGCGCACGCGGCGGGCGACAAGTGCGTGCTGCTGCAATGGGTTCGCAACCGTGGGTCAAAGCGTCTGCTCAAGAACATCCTACCTACAGTGCAACGCCCAGAGCCCACACCTGCAGCACTGACAAAGATTGCTGAGTACAAGGCGCTCGCAGCCGCCAATCCCATGCTCGCAGCGCTGGGCGAGGCCACCCTCCCCAAAAAGGACCCGACCTCACGCCACGTGCTGGCACAGATTGACATGCTCTTCTGTGCGGCCGTGCTACTGGAGCCTGAGGAGCTGAAAGGGCTGTGTGAGAAGGTCAAGCCCTCAGTGTAGGCTGTGTGCAGGCTGTGAGCACAGCAGTAGGCCGTGAGGCAATCAGCCCATGCAGGGCCAGTGTTCGCAGGCTGTCTGCACAGTTGAGGCAGGGGCAGTATGCGTACGAACACTACCAGTGATTACTAGCAAGCTGCCGCTACCGTTTGCAGATGTACGTAGCCTGGCTGTGAACACTGAGCGCGAGCGCGTGATCTCGTGCTGCGTGGTTGGTTGTTGTTGGGTCGGCTAGAAGCCACCTCCACTACGATGGGAAGAGCGTGATATTGATAGGCGTACATTGGGAACACGTAGAGAGCGTGATCTTGTCAAGGGCGCCCACATGTGCCTACGTCTGTGATTTGAGCTGAGATTTTGATGTTGTAGGTCGGGTAGATGCCACCTGCACTGATATGAGAAGGGGCATGCGAAGATGGACCTAGGAGGACACACGCTCTTGCTTGGGTTTGCCTTGCCTGTTCTGAGAGTTCCTAAGGTAGGTTCTGTTTGTTGGTTGGATGTTTGCCTGAGAGTTGGTTAGGCAGGTTCCATGACTTCAGTTGTCAGAGGCCTTTGAACCCTTGACCTCGTCGGAGAATCGACCCGTCTCCACGGACCCGTCTATATACAGACGTCCGCGCCGAGGTGCACTTTTCTCC
>VFQQ010004912.1_pt1 | contig 11441 bp, 10 predicted proteins | sample 3512341 | NCBI WGS metagenome assembly VFQQ01 (sample SAMN10412373, study PRJNA504923) | tailings metagenome | isolation source: Relicate 2 Philex TSF1 revegetated site | place: Philippines: Tuba, Benguet | collected 2017-08-29 | reverse complement strand
TGATGTCGGCGCCCGCCGCGATCACGCTCTCGGTCACGCGCTTGCCGCCGGCCGCGTCGCTGTAGGCGGCCGGGCCGATCACCGCGTAGATGATCTTCGCGTTCGGGTCTTCCGCCTTCACGCCTTCGGCGAAGCCGGCCGACTGCGAGTTCCACGACGGCGGTTCGCCCGACACGACGATGCCCACGGTCTTGGAGCGGCTGAGCTTAGCGGCCATGCGGCCGGCGAGATAGGCGCCCTCATGCCCGGACAGCGTGTAGTCGGCGACCAGCCCGGCCTTCAGGCCCGTCGGCGTGTCGACGATGGCGACCGGCACCTTGGTTTCCTCGGCGATCTCGGGTGCCGCGGTGTTGTAGCCGCTGGCATGGGCGATCATCAGCCCCACGCCTTCCTCGGCCAGTTCGCGCAGCGTCGGGCGCACGTCGCCATAGCCGAGGCCCTGGGCCACCTTGACCTCGACGCCGGCCTTCTCGCCGGCGGCCTTGGCGGCTTCGACCCCTTGCTGGTTCCAGCCGTAGTCGGTGCCTTCTTCCGGCGTCAGGATCGCGATTGACGTCACCTCGGCGGCCTGAACGCCGACCATCATGGTGCCGGATAGCAGCAACGCGCTTGCGGCTGCAAGTATAAACTTCTTCATCTTCGCCTCCGTTTTTTGACTGTTTCTTTCGAGCAGTTCTATGTTATTCCCCGTAGTGGTTTACTGGCTTACCTCCGGATTTGATATGCGTTCGATTTATGTGTGGGTTGTTGGTGCATGTCTCGCCGTGACGTCGGCCGCGAGCGCCGTCGAGCTCAGACACATCGAGGTGCGCAAGGGCACTGACGGGCTCATCCCCGCGCCCTTGACCGTCGCGAACGAGACGTCCGTCCCGATCGTCTGCATCGCCGAGATCGCCCACTGGTACTCCGCCGAACTGGCGCGCGCGGCGGCGGGCACCGATGCCGGGATCGACCTGTGGCGCGACCCGGCCGACGGCGCCTTCGTCGCGCTCAACGACAGCGAGGAGAACCTGCCGGTCGAGAAGCTGTGGTGCGGCTTCGAGGGCCGTTCGTACGAGACGCGCAGTGAACTCATGCTGGACCGCGGCGCGCCGCCGGCCGCACGATCCGCCTCTTGCCGGGAGCAGGACGGGAAACTGGTCTGCTCGTAACCGACCATCGCTCACCCCCGCCCTTCGAGGATGCGCCGCGTGGCGATCAGCTTGCCGGCGCGCTCCGCCTGCAGCGCCGCGATCGCCTCTGGCGTGTAGGCATAGATGCCCTCGCCGGACTTGATGCCGAAGGTCTTGGCCTCGGTCTTTTCCAGGACCAGCGGCGAGACGTCCTTGCGGTCGGCGAGGTCGGCGTTGAGGAAGGAGGAGACCGACCGGTAGATGTCGAGCCCCGCCATGTCGAGCAGCGCCATCGGGCCGATGACCGCGATCTTGTAGCCGATGCCCCAGGATACGCAGGTGTCCAGATCCTCGGCGTCGATGACGCCGCGCTCGACGAGGTCGACCGCTTCGCGCAGCAGAGCGTAGAGCACGCGGTTCTCCACGAAGCCCGGCACGTCCTTCTTGACGACGACCGGCAGGAGCCCGAGGCCCCGGATCATGTCGCGGATCATCGCCACGGTTTCAGGCGCCGTCTGCTCGCCGCCGATCACCTCGATCATCGGGATGATGTGCGGCGGGTTCGACCAGTGCATGCCGACGAAACGCCGCGGGTTGGAGATGTGGGCCTGCAGTTTCGTGATCGGGATGCCGGACGTGTCGGTTGCCACGATCGTGTCGGCCGCGATCAGCGGGTCGATTGAACGGTAGATCTCGGCCTTGACCTCGATCTGCTCGGGAACGTTCTCGAGCACCATGTCGGCGCCGGCCACGCAATCCGACAGTGAGCCGGCAAAGGTGACGCGGCCTTCCCCGGCGTCCGGCGCTTCTATGCCGAGCCTGTCCAGCGCCGATGCGCAGACCGGCAGCATCGCGGTCGCCCGTTCGACCGCCGCCTGTGCGGAGTCGTAGGCCACCACGTCGATGCCGCCGCGCGCCATCCGCGCGGCGATGCCGGGACCCATCGTCCCGAGGCCGACGAGGGCGACGCGCCGGATCATCAGGCAGCCTTCGGCGCGGCGGGGGCCGCACCCGTCGCCTTGGCGAAGGCAGGGCGGCCAGCCATCGACGCAACCCAAGCTTCCAGGTTCGGCAGCGCGGGCCGCTCTATTCTGAAGTCGACGCAGCGCTTCAGGATCGGGCCGCAGGCGATGTCGGCGATGGTGAGCTTGCCGAGCGCGAAGAACGACTTGCCGGCGAGATGGCCGTCGATGATCTTCAGCTGCGCGCCGAGATCCTTCACCTGTTCCTTGTATTCGGCGGTCTGCTCCTCCGGCGTCAGCTTGGCCCCCTTGAAGGCGGCAAGGTAGCCGGGGTTCACCGCGGCGAGCAGGAAGTCCATCCAGCGCTCGACCTCTGCCTTCTCGGCCGGCGTGGAGCCGGTGAGCGGCGGCGCCGCGGCGGCGAGATAGCGCAGGATCGTGTTGGATTCCCAGATGACGGTGTCGCCGTCGATGAAGGTCGGCACCTTCGACGTCGGGTTGAGCGCCTTGTACTCTGCCGTCGTGGTGTTCTCGAACTGCCGGCCGTAGTCCTCGCGCGTATAGGGCGCGCCCATCTCCTCCAGCATGAAGAGGACTTTCTGGACATTGCCGGAGGTGGCGCGGCCGAGAAGCTTGTACATGGTCCTGTTGTCTCCCTGTATGCGCGTCCGCTCAGCCCTTGTCGGCCGTCAGCGGCTTGTAGACGATCGCGTCCATCTCGATCTTGGTGTTGATGACGGCGCGGGCCTCGACGGTTGTGCGTGCCAGCACGGCGTCGCCGATCGTCGCGGTGAAGGCCCTGTTGTAGCGCCCGAAGTCCCGAACGTCCTGTAGATACGTCGTGATCCGCACGATGTCCTGAAGCGTCGCGCCCTCATGGGCGATCACCCGCTCGATGGTCCGCAGCGTCGCGACGGTCTCTTCCTCGATCGTGCCGTCGATCATGTCGTTGTTCTCGTCCTTGGGCACCTGGCCGGAGACGAAGATGAAGTCGCCTGCGCGCACCGCCGGATGGAACGGCAGGTTCGGGTTCTTCTTGCCGATCGCATAGTGCCTGTCGGATTTGCGGGTGCTGTCGGCCACGTCTTGCTTCCTCAGAACACGCTGGTTTCGATGATGTCGACCCCGCGGACGCGGTCGATGAGATAGATGAGGCCGCGGTCGTCGATGGTCACGTCGTTGGACGAGGCCCGCTCGGCGCCGGCCGGCGGGTCCGGGAGGAAATGGCCCACCTCCTTCGGCGCGAACGGGTCGGCGATGTCGACCAGCCGCATGCCCTGGGCGAACCACGCGAAGGGGATGATGGAGCCGCTGAACCGCTCCGACGGCTGGTGGCAGCCGGTCATCGGCGGCTGCGGCGCGCCGTCCGGATCCAGTCCGGGAACCTGGAAGGTGGAGATCGGCAGGGGATTGGTCTCGTCGGTGATGTCGTGGATCCATACGAAGGCGGGTGCGTGCGGCCGGAGCTTCGCCACGTCCTCGTCCGCCACCACCATGATGTCGCGGCCCTTCAGCTTCTGCGGGATCGGCAGGCAGGTGTGCGTAGGATGGGGGAAGGCCGGGCTCGAATTCATGTGCGCGATGGCGCGGGGCCGGCTCATGTCGGAGATGTCGAGGATGAACAGCCCGTGATGCCAGTAGCTGACATAGAGCCGGTCGCCCATGCGCAGCGGATGGTGGCATCGCGGCGTGACGTAGTCAGCCCAAGGATACTCCTCGCCGCCGCCGACCCACTGGCCGGGAATCCACCAGCGGCCGACCTCGACCGGGTTCGCCGGGTCGATCAGGTCGAGGATCATGACGATGTTGCCGACATAGCCTTCTGCCGTCGGCGAGATGTAGGCGTAGCGCCCGTCATAGTCGTAGCGGTGGACGCCCTTGCCGGCGGTCATCCATTTCGAGATCGGCTTCGGTTCGGCCGGGTTCGACGTGTCGTAGATCGCCAGCCCGCCGCCGAAGTCGGCCGGACCCTCCGAGCCGAATCGCTCATGGTTGATGATCATGATGCCGTCCTTGGCCCTCACCTTGTGCGAGTGCCAGCCGGGCGGCACGTCGATCGTGGCGATTTTGCGCGGCTTGCGAGGGTCCGAGATGTCCACCAGCGTCGTGCCGGAGGGCGGCCGCATGTGGCCGACATAGAGGATGTCGCCGTCGACCCAGACCTGGCCGCCGCCGGGGCAGTCGAAATTCGCCAGATGCTTCGTGTTTGCGGCGGATGGCAAGATTCGTTGTTCCCTCATTCAGATCAGTGGCTGGGCGACACCCCCACCCCTTACCCCACCACAAGGGGGAGAAGGATTCTGCTGCCGTCGTGCCCTTACACGTTCAGGACCCGGTAGCGAGCGCGGGCACTTCAAAACCCCCTCCCGCTTGTGGGGAAGGGTAAGGAGTGGGGGTGATCATGGGAACGCCGCCCAAAGAGATCCAGCAGCCTCTATCGATGCGCCGTGATGTTGATAGATACTGGTTCGCCCGTTCATCATGCCAGCCGGAGCAGGTCGCCCGCCTGGTTGCGGCCCCAGCGCTTGTAGAGCAGCAGCTTGCGCTGCGTCGGCGCATCGGTGGCGCCGAAGAAGATCACCGGCTCGCTGTCCGAGCCGTTGACGTGCTCGACCCAGCAGCCACCCGGCACCGCCAGCGTGTCGAACTGGTCCCAGTCGTAGCGCTTGCCGTCGATGATCGAATGGCCCTTGCCGCGGAACGGCGCCAGCAGAAGGCTGGCCGTCTCGCGCTGCGGCAGGGTCTTCTCGCCGGGACGCAGCATCTGGACGTAGAAGTTGATCGTCTCGAACACCGGGCCGCCAGTCGTCGGGTTGGTGTAGTCGACGACGATGCCCTCATGGGGGTCGCCGTCCCAGTCCTTGTGGGCGTCGAGCAATGCCTGCATCTTCTCCCAGCGGTAGACATACATCGGCGACGAGAGGCCGCCGCCGCGCTTGTGGTCGACGAAGCGCGGCAGCATGCCGCCCTCGCCATAGATGCGCTGCGAATAGTCGGCCGGGTAACGGGCCGTCTGGACCTTCTTCTCGACCTCCTTGCCGTCCACCATTTCGGTATACTTGTGGTCGAAGTGCACCGCGTGCAGCATCTCGACCAGGGGCAGGTCGAGGACGGAGAGGTTCACCGCCTGCTCGTGGCCGACGGTTCCGTGGTTGTGCCAGGCGTCGTTTGGCGTCAGCACCATGTCGCCCGGCCCGAATACGACGTCCTCGCCCTCGACGCCGGTGAAGTTGCCCTCGCCGGTGAGCCCGAAGCGGATGGCGCTTGGCGAATGCTTGTGCGGCGGCATGATCTCGTCGGGATCGTTCAGCCGGTAGGCCGTGTACATGGTCGAGACCGACGCGCGCTTGGGCGACAGGCCCGGATTGATCAGGATCAGCGACCGACGCTCGCTGTCGTCCATCGTCACGAGCTGCGCGGCTCGCTGCAGCATCGGCTCGATGTCGGTGTATTTCCAGACGAAGGGGATGGCCTTCGGCGTGGCCATCAACTGCTTGATCTCGTCGTGCTCGACGTCCTTGGTCGCCCAGAACGGGAACATGTTCGATCGGTGGATGTCGTCGTAGAGGGTCTCCAGTGCCGACTGCTTGTTGCTGAGCGACAGGTTCGAGCGCGATGCAGACATCCCGACCATTCCTTTCCGGAGAATGAACGACTACCGACCAAGGCAACCGTAGCACAGCGGTTATGGTCGGCAACCCAAAAATCGCCCGCATCGTGCGATTCTTCGGTCGGCCAGGAGGGAGGGTGTTGGACTGCGGGAATGGACGCAAATAAACGCATTAAGAACAATAGACTAGGCAGAGCTGGGGTCGGCCAGACGCATTCCGCAAAAGGGTCGCGGTCGCGATCCGGGCATTCTGGTCCCGTGCCAACCAGAACGACTTTTGGTTGAAGAGACCGGCGCTACGCGGCCAGTCTCTGCCGTGCGGCCTGCTTCACGAGATCCGCGCCCTTCTCGGCGATCATGACGACCGCCGCGTTGATGTTGCCGCACACCAGATCCGGCATCACCGAGGCGTCGATCACCCTGAGCCCGTCGAGCCCGCGCAGCCGCAGTTCCGGATCGACGACCGAACCGGCGTCGGCGCCCATCCGGCAGGTGCCGGCCGGATGATGGACGGTGATCGAGGTCGCGCGGATGTGCTGGTCGATTTCGTCGTCGCTCTCGCATTTCGGACCGGGGAAGAACTCGGCGCCGACGAACGGCGTCATCGCCGGTTGCGAGGCCAGCAGGCGGGCGACGCGAAAGCCGTAGCGCAGCGACGCCCAGTCCTTCGGCGAGGACAGAAAATTCTGGTGGATCAGCGGCGCGGCCATCGGGTCGGTCGAAGCCAGCGCCACATGCCCCCGGCTCTCCGGCTGGACGGCGACGATCCGCGTCGCGAAACCGTCGGGAAACGGCTTCTTGAACGGCGCGAAATAGGGCCAGGCGCCCAGCGGCGCCGCCGTGAACAGGAACTGCACGTCCGGCAGCGGGCGGCTTTCGTCACTCTTCAGGAACGCCACGACCCCGCCCGGGACGTCGCCTGAAAACCCGCTTCCGGTGAGGTAGGTGCGCGCGAAATCCAGCGCGATGCGATCCGCGCGCATCATGCGGTGGAAGGGGCCGGGCGTCTTGCGCCGGTACATCAGGATGACCGAGACGTGGTCCTGCAGGTTGGCGCCCGTTTGCGGCGACGCTACCTTCGTTTCGATGCCGTGGGCGGAAAGCGCCTCCGGGTTGCCAATGCCCGACAGCATGAGCAACTGCGGCGTGTTGATGACGCCACCCGCGAGGAGCACCTCCCGCCGCGCCGTCGCGACAATCTCCTGGCCGTCGCGCCGGTAGCCGATTCCCGAGGCGCGTCCCTGCTCGACCACGATGGAAGTGGCCATCGCCCGCGTGAGCACCTTGAGGTTGGACCGCTTCATCGCCGGCCGCAGATAGGCGGTGGCCGCCGAGCACCGGCGCCCGTCGGCGATCGTCATCTGCAGATGCGAAAAGCCTTCCTGGGTCTCGCCATTGTAGTCGTCGGTCTGCGGGAAGCCCGCCTGGCGGCTGGCCTCGCGGAATCCGTCGATCAGTTCGTCGCGGTACTTGCAGCGCTGGGTTCGCAGCGGTCCGGAACCGCCCCGCCAGCGGTTCTCGCCGTCTTCCCACGATTCCGATTTCCTGAAGTAGGGGAGGACGCGCTCATAGGACCACTCGGTCAGCCCGGTCGACGCCCAGCGGTCGAAATCGCCCTTGTTTCCGCGCACATAGGCCATGGCGTTGGTCGACGAGCAGCCGCCGATCACCTTGCCGCGCGCGCATTCGACCCTGCGCCCGCCGACATTCTCCTCGGGCTCGCAGAAATACATCCAGTCGTGCCGGCGCTCGGTGAGGATCTTGCCCCAGCCGAGCGGGATGTGGATCATCGGATCGCGATCCCAGTCGCCGGCCTCGAGCAGAAGCACGGTGACGGAAGGGTCCTCCGTCAGCCGGTTGGCGAGCACGCAACCGGCCGAGCCGGCGCCGACGATCACGTAGTCGAAGGTCTCCGGCATGGCATCCCCATCGGTGCGCGCAAGAGGCGCGTTTTCCGCAAGTCAACCACCCGCCCGACCGTGTTGTCAACCAGATGTGAACCGGATATGTCTGGTTGGGCCGAGGGTGGTCGCAAGGGCGGCCCGTTCCGATCCAGGAGGATAGCCGTGCAGCCATCCGTGGTTCTGTCGCCGGGTTTTGACCAGGTGGTCAAGGCAGTCCGCGACCTTCATCGCGATCTTGGCCGCCTGCCACCCGAGCGGCAGCTCGCGGAACAGTTGAACGTCAAGCGCCACCAGTTGCGGAAGGCGCTGGAGTCGCTGCGAAAGACCGGCGAACTGGAGCCGCCGCGCCTGCGGCGGGCCTCGCGCGAACAGCCGCGCTATGGCGAGGAGCTGGTGCGCATGACCAACCCGCTCGAGGTGCTGGAACTGAGGCTGCTGATCGAGCCTGGCCTGGCTCGGCTCGCTTCTGTGCGGGCCTCCGCGCATGAGATCGCCCGGATTCTCGACGCGGCCACGACACCGGAGAATGCCTCCTCGGCAGCCGTCGACTTCGCCTTTCACCTTGCGGTCGTGGGCGCAGCCAGAAACCACCTCGCGGGGGAACTCTACCGGATGCTGCGCCAGCTCGGTGTGGATGCGCGCGTGCGCATCGCCGGCACCGGGGCGCCGACCTGTCCGAAACGCATCGCCCAGCGCGATGCCGAGCATCGCGCCGTCGCGGAGGCGATCGCGCGGCGCGATCCGCAGGCGGCGGAGGCGGCGATGCGGGCGCATCTGATTGCCGTGCAGAAGCAGGTCAACGAACGCACCGACGCCGCCGCCTTCGCCGCCTGAACCACCGGACCCGGATCCGCCATTCGTGAGGACAAGGACCGCGCCATGCGCCTGACCGCCGACGTCGTCATCATCGGCGCGGGCTCGTCGGGCTCGGTGCTGGCGGCGCGGCTCAGCGAGGACCCGGCACGCAAGGTGCTGCTCGTCGAGGCGGGCGACTGGCCCTCGGACCCGGATATCGCCGACCCCCTCAAGTGGCCGGCATTGCAGGGCCGCGACTACGACTGGGCCTACCGCACCGTGCCGCAAACCTTCACCGCAGGACGCATCCACGAATGGGCACGCGGGCGGATCGTCGGCGGGTCCAGCTGCCTGCACGCGATGGCGCATGTTCGTGGCCATCCTGACGATTTCGCTGCCTGGGCCGAGGCGGGCGGCGCGGACTGGTCCTATGTGGCGCTGCTTCCCCATTTCGTCCGTAGCGAGCGCTTCTCCGGCCCCGCGCGAGCCGGTCGCGGCACCAGCGGCCCGCTCGATGTCCGGCTGCCGGGCGAAGACGTCAGTCCGGTCGTGCGCGCATACATGGAAGCGGGTCGCAGCATTGGTGCGCCGACACTGACAGATCACAACAGCGGACCGCTGACCGGAACCGCGCTGAACTCGCTCACCGTGCGGGACGGCCGGCGACTGTCGCTCGCCGACGCCTACCTGACGGAGGACGTGCGCGCACGCTCCAACCTGACGATCCTGACGTCGACCGTGGTGGAGATGCTGGACATCGAGGGCGGCCGCGTTTCAGCGCTCCGCGTCGCCGGTCCGGACGGCCGGGCGGAAATCCGCGCCGAAACGATCGTGCTGGCGGCCGGCGCCGTTGCGACCCCGCTGCTTCTGTTCCGGTCCGGTATCGGCGATCCGGACGTGCTGGAGCGTGCGGACATCGTGCCGCGCGTGCCGAACCGGGAGGTCGGCCGCAACCTGCAGGATCATCTGCTCGCGCTCGGCAACGTCTACCGCGCAAAGCGGCCGGTGCCGCCGTCGCGCCTGCAGCATTCGGAATCGCTGATGTACCTGAATTCGCAGGACGTCCGCCGTGCCGACGGCAGCCCGGACATCGTACTGGCCTGCGTGGTCGCGCCGTCCGTCGCACCCGGTCTGGAAGCCCCGCCTTACGGAAGTGCATACACCCTGCTGTTCGGCGTCTGCCACCCGACGAGCCGCGGCCGCATCCTGCCACGCGGGCCGTCGCCGTCGGACGCGCCGATCATCGACCCGCAATACCTCTCGACCGAGTACGACCGCGAGACTTTTCGCGCCGCCTTCCGCATGGCGCGCCGCGTCGGCGCTCAGCCGGCGCTCGACGAATGGCGCCAAGTGGAGGCGCTGCCGGGTCCGGAGGTGGAGACGGATCAGGAAGTCGACGCCTTCATCGCCCGCTGCGCTTCCACGCATCACCATCCCTGCGGCACCTGCCGCATGGGCGCCGACCCGGATGCGGTGGTGGCGCCGGATCTCTCGCTGAACGGCGTCGACAACCTTTGCGTCGTCGACGCCTCCATCATCCCGCGCATTCCCAGCGGGCCGATCAACGCCGCGGTGGTTGCGATCGCGGAAGCCTGGGCCGACCGCTGCGCGCGGCCGGCATAGGTCCTTCGCTCCTGTCTCTTCAGGGAATCAGCTTCTCCGCCCGCAATTGCGCGAACAGATCCGTGAACGACTTTTCCGTGTTCTGGAACACGAGGAAGCCGGCCTCGCGGCTCTTGGTCATGTCGGTCATCACCTCGATCGGCCGCCCGAGGTCGAGATCAGTGTGCCAGGCGGACGCCAAGCGGTCGAGCCTGGCTTCCTTGAGGTCGTACTTCTTCACCATCCCGGCCCAGATCTGCGGCGCGTCGGCCATCTCCGCCTCGAGTTCGTGGACCTCGCCGTCCCAGCCGACCCATTCCACATCGAACCATTTCGCGATGCGCGGCCACAGCCAGCTCCAGCGGAAATAATCGCCGTTGACCACGTTGAAGGCTTCGTTCTTCGCCGTCTCAGCCGTCGCGGCCCAGAGAATGTGTTTTGCCAGAACCCGTGCGTCGGTCACGTCGCAGATGCCGTTCCACTGCCCTTCGGAACCCGGCCAGCGGAACTTGCGTCCGGTCTCCTTGCAGATCGACGCGTAGACGGCAAGCGTCGAGCCCATGTTCATGGCATTGCCGATTGCCTTGCCGATGACGGTGTGCGGGCGCTGCACCGTCCAGGTGAAGCCGTCGCGCTTGGCGGCGGCAAAGACCTCGTCCTCCTGGGCGTAATAGAAGTTGGGCAGGTCAAGGCGCGACTGCTCCTCGCGCAGCGGTGTCACCGGCCGGAAGCCGCCGCTTACATAGGCGTCGAACGGCCCGAGATAATGCTTGAGGCCGGTGACGAGATCGACGTGCCTGACGCTCTTCTTCGGCGATAGGGCGTCGAGCACGTTGCGCACCATGGCGCTGTTGACGCGTATGTTCTCGGCCTCGTTCGCCTGCCGCGACCAGGTGGCGAAGACGACATGGGTCGGCGAAACGTCCTTGAGCGCCGCCTTGACGCTCTCGGCGTCCTGCAGATCCGCCGCCACGGGCCTGACCCCGGTTATGGCGGTGTCGTTGGTGGGATTGCGCGACAATCCGTAGACGGTCCATCCGTCCGCCAGAAACTCCCGCGCCGCGTTGCCGCCGATCATGCCGCTGACGCCGACGATTAGAACCGTGCCCTGCATGGCTGTCTTCCTCCCTCGGTCTCTTTCCGGTCTGCCGCGCCGCGCGCGATCACGACGCCGTCCGCGTCGGAACCGCGAAGATAGGAGCGGTGCCGTCGCCGACAAACGCCGACATTGTTCAGTTTGATAAGTTTTCGCGGCGGGCATGTCCTTCGGCCGTTTCGTCGGCGCTCCACGGTGACGCAACGCCCGAAGATTCTGCTCATTTTGATAATTCCGAAGGTTGCATCGCGTGGGGGCACGCCGAAAGATGCGCCTTGCAGGAAAGGGTCGCGACCGCGCTGTGCGGAGGGAGACGCGGTCCGGTACGCGCGTTCGTGACGCGCGTCGGGAGGATACAGG
>VFQQ010004911.1_pt1 | contig 11441 bp, 10 predicted proteins | sample 3512341 | NCBI WGS metagenome assembly VFQQ01 (sample SAMN10412373, study PRJNA504923) | tailings metagenome | isolation source: Relicate 2 Philex TSF1 revegetated site | place: Philippines: Tuba, Benguet | collected 2017-08-29 | reverse complement strand
CGCAAGAGCGGACGGGATCGGTGACCGAGGCGGGCTGGGCGACGGCGGGGCGGACGCCAAGCGCGATCGCCGCCAGGGCGAGAGACATCGCAATCAGGCTCCTCACCCTTCTCTCTCCCCGCAGGCGGGGAGGGAGAGACTTTGGCCTCGCTCCACATTCTCGATCAAAATGCCAAGCCCGGCCGACGCTCGGTTGCCACGCCTGAGCAACCCTCTCCCCGCTCGCGGGGAGAGGGAAGGGTGAGGGGCCCACGCAATCACGCCGTCAGGAAAGCTCATTCCCCCACAACCACCTGCCGAAAGCGGCGTTCCGATGGCCGCCTTCACCCGACCTTCAGGAGCTTCTCGGCAGCGGCGCGCGCCTCGTCCGTGATGGTCTCGCCGGCGAGCATGCGCGCCAGTTCCTCGCGGCGCAGTTCGAAGCCGAGCGGCTTGACCCGCGTCGCGACCCGCTGGCCGGCCGTCTCCTTGGCGATGAGGTAGTGGCGCGTGGCGCGCGCCGCGACCTGCGGGGCATGGGTCACGGACAGCACCTGCACCTTCGCCCCCAGCCGCGCAAGACGCTGGCCGATGGCATCCGCCACAGCGCCGCCGACGCCGGTGTCAATCTCGTCGAAGACGAGCGTCGGCGCCGAGCCCTGGTCGGCCAGCACCACTTTCAAGGCCAGCATGAAGCGGGAGAGCTCGCCGCCCGAAGCGATCTTCATCATCGGGCCCGGTCGCGTGCCCGGATTGGTCTGGACCCAGAACTCGACGCGATCGATACCTTCGGGGCCCTCACCGGCCGCAGTCAGTTCGGTCGAAAAGCGTGCGCGATCGAGCTTCAGGGGGGCGAGCTCGCCATTGACAGTCGTGTCGAGCTTCTTGGCTGCCGTCCTGCGCTTGGCGGAAAGGGTTGCAGCGGCCCTCGCAAACACAGCCTCCGCTTCAGCGGCAGCCCTGTCGAGTGCCACCAGATGGTCCTCGCCGGCATCGAGGGCGGTGACGTCGGCAACGAAACGCTCGGCGAGTGCCGGCAATCCGTCGACTGGCACGGCATATTTGCGCGAAGCGGCACGCAAGGCGAACAGCCGCTCCTCGATGCGCTCGAGTTCGCGCGGGTCGAACTCCGCAGCGCGCTGGGCCGCCTCAACCGCAGCGCGGGCATCCTCGATGCGGTCCAGAGCCTCGCCGAAGGCCTTCACGATGGGTTCGACCAGCGCCGGGGCCTGCGTGGCACGCCGTTCCAGCCGGCGCCACGCGGCACCGAGCGAGGGCACGGCCGATGTCGGGCCGGAGAGCGCGTCCATGGCCTCGGCGAGATCCGCGGCGATCTTCTCCGACGCCATCATGGCCTGCCGGCGCTCGGCAAGCGTGGCCTCCTCGCCCGATTCCGGCCTGAGCTTCGTCAGTTCCTCGACGGCATGGCGCAGGAAATCGCCGTCGGCGCGGGCCTTGGCGAGACGCGCCTGCGCCTCCTCGACGGCGCGACGTGCCTCGCGCCAGCCCTTCCAGGCCGCGCGGACGGCATCTGCCTCCCGTCCGAGCCCGCCGAACGCGTCGAGCAGGGCGCGATGAGCCTCGGGCTCCACCAGCGCCCGGTCGGCGTGCTGGCCGTGGATCTCGACCAGTGCGGCGCCGATCGCCCGCAGCACCTGCACGCTGACCGCCTGGTCATTGACGAAGGCGCGGGTGCGCCCGTCGGCGAGTTGCACGCGACGCAGGATCAGGTCGCCCTCGGTATCGATGTCGGCTTCCGCCGCGATCCGCCGCGCGGCATGGGCAAGCGGCACGTCGAAGACCGCCGTTACCTGGCCCTGCTCCTGTCCATGGCGGACAAGAGCGGCATCGCCGCGCGCGCCGAGCGCCAGCGAGGTGGCATCGAGCAGGATGGACTTGCCCGCGCCGGTCTCGCCGGTCAGCACCGACAGGCCCTCGGCGAAGGTCAGATCGAGCCGGTCGATCAGGACGATGTCGCGGATCGAAAGCTGGACGAGCATGGGGCGGTTCGCGAAATCCCGGCGGACGGCGTCACACGCCGGATTCGGCGCGCGGGCGCCTCATGGCTTATCGCGAACGGGACGGGAACGGAAGGCCGGTCAGCCCGGAACGATGCGGCGGAAAGCGCGGCTGATCCAGGAGCCGGTATCCTCGCGCGGCGTCAGTCCCTGGCCCTGGATCAGCGCGTAGCTGTCCTTGTACCACTGGCTCTCCGGGAAGTTGTGACCAAGCACGGCGGCCGCGGTCTGCGCCTCGTTGACGATGCCGAGCGCCATGTAGCACTCGACGAGACGGGCCAGCGCCTCCTCGACGTGGCGGGTCGTCTGGAACTGCGAGACGACGGTCCGGTAGCGGTTGATCGCGCCGGCATACTGGCGGCGCTCGAGATAGAAGCGCGCGACGTTCATCTCGCGGCCGGCAAGCTGGTCGCGGGCGACCTCGATCTTGCGGCGGGCGGCGGTGGCATATTCCGACTGCGGCCACTTGCGGGTGACCTCCTCGAGAACGACAAGGGCGCGCTCGGTGCGGCCCTGGTCGCGCTGGACGTCCGGGATCTGGTCGAACTGCGCCGCGCCCATCAGGTACTGGGCATAGGCGGCGTCGTTGGAGCCCGGATGCAGCTGCACGTAGCGACGCGCCTGGTTGATCGTCTCTTCGTAGTCCTGCGCCTCGTAATAGGAATAGGCGGCCATCAGGAGCGCGCGCTTGGCCCATTCCGTGTAGGGATGGGTGCGGTCGATTTCCATGAACTTCAGCGCGGCGCGTCGCCAGTCACGGCGGTTCTGCAGCGCGAGGCCCTCGTTGTAAAGCTTCTCGGCCGGCTCGTCGGGCAGGTTCGAGGGATCAGGGCCGGCGAAGAGGTTGCCGAAGGACGGCATGCCGGAGCAGGCTCCGAGCGGCAGCGAGACCGCCGCGACCATGGCGACGACCAGCAGCCTGGCGCCGATGCCGCGCGCAGGCCTGTTCGAGCCGCCGATATCCCCGACATGCTTCTGCAAGGTCACGAACCTTCCCCGACCACTTAGCGACGCGGACCCGAGGGCCCGGCACGGCTCATAACCGAATTTGCACGGCAGGGCTATTGCCCGCCGGCCACGTTCTGAACAGGAGTTGAGGCCAGATTGCGGCGGCTCAGCTGGCGTCCGGCCCGTAGGCCGGCATGGCGACGCCGAGATCGGCATGGCCGCGCTCGCGGCGAATGGCCGGCTCGACGATGGCATAGGCCGACGGATCGGCGAACAGCGCCTCGACCAGCTTGACGTTCATGCGGTGGCCGCCGCGATAGGAGCGGAAGCGGCCGATGATCGGCGCGCCGGCCAGCGACAGGTCGCCGACGGCGTCGAGCAGCTTGTGGCGGACGAACTCGTCACGGAAGCGCAGGCCTTCCGGGTTGAGGATGCGGTCGTCACCGACCACCACCGTGTTCTCGAGCGAGGCGCCAAGCGCGCGGTTGGCCGCCCAGAGCTTCGACACGTCCTGCATGAAGCCGAAGGTGCGGGCGCGGGCAACCTCGCGACGGAACGCCGCAGGATCGAGGTCGATGCCGAACACCTGGCGGCCGACGAGGGCGTTGTCGAAGTCGATCTCCACTTCCAGCTTCAGGCCGCGATGGGCGCTGCCGGCTTCGTGGGGATGGAGTTCGACACAGCCGCGGTCCGTCTCAAGGACGACCGATTTGAGGATCTTGATCGCCTTGCGGGTGGCAGAGAGCTGCTGCAGGCCGACCTGGTCGATGGCGGCGACGAAAGGCGCGGCCGAACCGTCGAGGATCGGCATTTCCGGGCCGTCGACCTCGACGAGGCAATTGTCGACGCCGAGACCGGCAAGGGCGGCCATCAGGTGCTCGATGGTGGCAACACCGCCGCGATCCGTCTGGCCGAGCACGGTCGAGAGATCGGCCGAGGAGACATTGCGGAAGATGGCGGGAATTTCGACGTGGTCCTGGTCGGACCTGAGGAAGCAGATGCCGGCGCCGGCTTCGGCGGGATGCAGCGTGACGGAGACAGAGGTGCCGGAATGGACGCCGATGCCGTCAAGCTGGATGGACTCGCGAAGCGTCGTCTGCCTGGCAGTCTTCATTTCCGACCGTCTCTGCCACCTGCCGGACCGCCTTGCAGCGCTTCGGGCTGGGTGGCCCCCATCATGACCTCGCCGACCTGGTTCCGATTTCCGTTGTCCGGTCCGGATCCCGTTGCGGTGCACACGAATCACCGCGGGGATTCATCCATGGTCGACGGCGCGGACCATAAACAGGCCCACCTGGAGGGCCAAGTCACGGTTTGTGTCCGACTGTTACCAAAATTCGGTCGCATTTTCGCGAGCCCGTTAACACCATAAAAAGACTGCATTAACAAAAACTTACCCGGGTGCACCGCACCCGGGTAAGTTGATTGTCTGCAAGATTTTGTAACAATCCGGCGCGCTGCCGGCCGCGACCTCAGTTCGCCTGGCGGCGGAGGAAGGCCGGGATGTCGAGATGGTCGTCCTCGGACCGCGGCTGCTGCGCTGCGGGACGGCCGTGGATGTCGAGGCCGGCCGGCTCGCGCCGCATCTGCGGGGCAGGCGCTGCCGGGCGCGCCGGGGCGCGGGCCGGCTGGACGGGCTGCACCGCGCGCGGAACCGGGGCGGCGGCAGGCTCGGGATCGGCCTTGCGGGTGAAGCCGATCGACTGGAGCTTCTCCATCAGCGAGGTGCGCTTCTTCTCGACCGGATTGTCCACGGCCCGGTGCTGGGCGACCGGCTCGGCGCGGATCTGGTCACGCACCACGCGCGGCAGTTCTTCGGCGGAGGGCATGCGCACCGGCCGCATCGGCTTCTCGGCCGCCGGCGGGATGAAGTCGCGGGCCGGCAACGGCTCGTCGCGCGGCGGCATCAGCGGCGCATCGAGTTCGACCGGCGCTTCGCGGAACAGCGCCGGCTTGGCGACGACCGGCTGCAGCACGACCTCGGCCTCGGTGACGACCGGTGCCGGCGCTTCCGCGACCGGCATCGGGGCCGGCTCGGCGGCGCGGGTCTCGACGACCGGGGCGGTGGCCGGCTGCGCCATCTGGGCGATGCGCTGGGCACTCTGCTTCAGCTTGGCGGTCATCTCGGCGATGGTCGGCGTCGCCGCCATCTGGGCGGCAAGGTCGATGCCGGTGGCGACCACCGAAACGCGGATCGTGCCGTCCAGCGCCGTGTCGAAGGTGGCGCCGAGGATGATGTTCGCTTCCGGATCGACTTCCTCGCGGATGCGGGTAGCCGCCTCGTCGACCTCGAACAGGGTCAGGTCGTTGCCGCCGGTGATCGAGATGAGCAGCCCCTTGGCGCCCTTCATCGAGGTCTCGTCGAGCAGCGGATTGGCGATGGCGGCTTCCGCCGCGGTGATCGCCCGGCGCTCGCCGGTCGCCTCGCCCGTGCCCATCATCGCCTTGCCCATGCCGCGCATGACGGCGCGCACGTCGGCGAAGTCGAGGTTGATCAGGCCTTCCTTGACCATCAGGTCGGTGATGCAGGCGACGCCCGAATAGAGCACCTGGTCGGCCATGGCGAAGGCGTCGGTGAAGGTGGTCTTCTCGTTGGCGACCCGGAACAGGTTCTGGTTCGGGATGACGATGAGCGTGTCGACCGACTTCTGCAGTTCGACAATACCGGCATCGGCCGTCTTCATGCGGCGCACGCCCTCGAAGTGGAAGGGCTTGGTGACCACGCCGACGGTGAGGATGCCGAGTTCGCGGGCAACACGGGCAATGACCGGGGCAGCGCCCGTGCCGGTGCCGCCGCCCATGCCGGCGGTGATGAAGGCCATGTGCGAGCCGGTGAGCTGGTCACGGATCTCGTCGATGACCTCCTCGGCTGCCGCCGCGCCCACTTCCGGGTGCGAGCCCGCGCCGAGGCCCGAGGTGACAGCCAGGCCCATCTGGATGATCCGCTCGGCCTTGGCCGAGGACAGCGCCTGGGCGTCGGTGTTGGCCACGACGAAGTCGCAGCCCTGAAGGCCGCCCTCGATCATGTTGTTGACGGCGTTGCCGCCGGCGCCGCCGACGCCGAACACGGTGATCCGGGGCTTCAGCTCCCGAATGTCGGGCATCTTCAGGTTGATGGTCATGATGGAGCCTCGTTCGAATCACTCACGCGACAGCCACGTCGCTTGTCTAACCCAGGTTGCAATGCCGGTGGCGCCGGTATCGCTATTTTTTTGCCCGTCTCGCCAAGGGGTGCGCTGCGGGCGGCATGTCAGAAACTGTCCCTGATCCATCGGCCGACGCGCTGGAAATAGCCGTCCGTGCCGGTCGCGGCGAAGAAGCGCCGCTGCGGTTCGAAATGCTCCATTCCGGCGATCTGCGGATAGACGGTGAGGCCGACGGCGGCGGCGAAGGGCGGACCCTTGGCGCTGTCGGGCAATCCGATGATGCCGACCGGGCGCGCGACGCGCACCTGGCGGCCGAGAATCTGGGCGGCGAGATCGGCCAGCCCCGGCAGCTGCGCGCCCCCGCCGGTCAGCACGACGCGGCGCCCGGCCTCGGCGGCGGAGCCCGCCGCCGTCAGCCGGTCCCGCACCATTTCCAGGATCTCGTCAATGCGCGGACGGATGATGCGGATCACCTGCGCGCGCGACACCGAGTGGGGGATGTCGCGGTCGTCCTCGGAGATCGACGGCACGGTGATGATGTCGCGCTCGTCGGACTTCGCCGCGAAGCAGGCGCCGTTCAGCACCTTGATGCGCTCGGCGTCCGACAGACGGGTGGACAGGCCGCGGGCAAGGTCCATCGTGACGTGGTGGGAGCCGACCGCCACCGCGTCGGCATGGACGAAATGGCCGCCGGCGAAGACCGACAGCGTGGTGGTGCCGGCACCCATGTCGAGGCAGACCGTGCCGAGTTCGGCCTCGTCGTCGGTCAGCACCGCGAGGCCCGAGGCCAGCGGCGCGGCAACCAGCGCCTCGACGGTCAGATGGCAGCGTTCGACGCAGAGCATCAGGTTGCGCGCGGTGGCGATGTCGCAGGTGACGACATGCATGTCGACGCCGAGCGAGGAGCCGAGCATGCCGCGCGGATCCTTGATGCCGCGCGTCTCGTCGAGGCGGAAGCCGATCGGCATCGAGTGCAGCACCGCCCTGCCCTGCCGGACCGAATGGTCGGAGGCGGCCTGCAGCACGCGATGGAGATCGTGGTCCTGGACGCGCGGCGCCTGGCAGGTGACGCGCGCCTCGTACTGCTCGGAGCCGAGACGACCGGCCGAGACCGTGACCACGACGCGGTCGACCTGGACCTCGGCCATGCGTTCGGCGGCATCGACTGCCTGGCGGATCGCCGCCTCGGCCTTGGCCATGTCGGCGACGGAACCGGCCTTCATGCCGCGCGCGCGGGTGTGGCCGATGCCGAGGATCTCCGCCTTGTGGGTGCGGTTCGGCAGGATGTCCGAGCCCTCGCGCGGGCGCAGCTTGACGATCATGCAGACGATCTTCGACGTGCCGATGTCGAGCACGCACATGATCGCCGACCGCTTCGGGGGAAGCGGCTTCATGCGGGGGGTCAGGGCGTCGCGGAAATGGCTCGTCATGTACGCTGGCCCTGGGCGGCGCGGCGGCGGGCGCGTTCCCGGTCACGCTCCCGGAGTGCGGCCTCATGCGCCTTCATCGCGTCATCCGACAGGCGCACCGTGACGCGGTCGGGCACGCGCAGGTCGATCGCGGCGATGTCGCGGCTCATCAGCCGGCGCTCGGCATCGAGGCGGGCGAGATCGGCCATGGCGCGGTCCATGTTCTCGTCGGGCAGGCGCACGTCGATGCCGTTCTTGAGGACGAGATTCCAGCGGCGTTCGGCGACCAGCACGGCGGCGCGCACCGACTGGGTGACATGCGGGTGGTCGCCGAGAAGGCCGACGATCTCGCGGGCGCGCGTCTCGGCGCCCTTGCCGACCAGCAGCGGCAGGTTCTGGAAGCGCGAATCGAGGTGGTCGAGGATGACCGTGCCGTCGGCGGCGATGACATGGATCCGGCCGTCGCGCTGCCACAGCGCGAAGGGCTCGCGCTCGACCACGGAGACGAGCAGCTGGTCGGGATAGAGCTTCTGGATGGTCGCGTCGGCGATCCAGGCATTGGCCTTCAGGCGCGCGCGCGCCTGGTCGGGATCGAAGAACAGGACCGAGGACGAGGGCCCGATGCCGGCGACTTCGAGGATCTGGTCGTGGCTCATCTGGCGGTTGCCGGTGAGCTTCACGCCGCGCACCTGCATGCCCGCGGCATTGGCCGCCGTATCGCCGATGCCGATAAGAAAGCCGTTGACCGCCGGCCAGTGGCCGCCGCGATGCGTACCGTAGAGGCCGGTGGCGACGAACAGCGCCAGCGAGGCCATCAGGCCGGCGCGCGGCGGCAGGTGAAGATTGGTGATCCGGATCGACAGGCGGCGCAGGAACAGAGCCAGCGCGCCTGGGCGTGCGAAGGGATCGGCGGCAAGCGCCTCCTCGCGGCGCTGGCGGTTGCGGAGCTTCTCGCCGGCCGACGCGAACGCGTCCGCCCCGGCTCCGGCCAGCCTGGCGATCAGCGATCCAGAGAAGCGTCCAGCACCATCCATTCAACCAGCTCGGCGAACGATATTCCTTCGTGAGCGGCCATATCGGGGACGAGCGATGTCCCGGTCATCCCGGGCTGCGTGTTGACCTCGAGGCAGACGAGCGCCCCGGTTCCCCCGGGCGTGTCGTCGTATCGGAAGTCCGCACGGCTGACCCCTTTACAGCCGAGCGCCTGATGCGCTGCGAGGGACAGTCTTTGGACCTCAGAGTAAATATTTGGTTTAACCGGCGCCGGAATCAGGTGCTTCGATCCGCCCGGCGCATATTTCGCCTCATAGTCGTAGAAGACGCCGGCATATGTGATCTCGACCACGCCGAGCGCCCGGTCGCCCATGACCGCGCAGGTCAGTTCCTTGCCCGCGATGAACGGCTCGACCAGCACTGAGTCGCCCAGCGCCCAGTCGGCCGAATGCAGTTCCTGCGGCGGGTGCTCGTGCTCCTGCGTGACGATGAAGACGCCCAGCGAGGAACCATCGGTGTTGGGCTTGATCACATAGGGCCGCGGCAGGAGGTGCTCGCGTGCCGCCTCGCGGCGGGGCACGATCATGCCTCCCGGCACGGGCACGCCCGCCGCCGCCAGGACCTTCTTGGTCATCGCCTTGTCCATGGCGAGCGCCGAGGCCATGACGCCGGAATGGGTATAGGGAATGCGCCCGATCTCCAGGATGCCGGCCAGCGTCCCGTCCTCGCCGGGGCGGCCATGCGTCACGTTGAGGGCGACGTCCGGCTTCAGCTCGGCCAGCCGGGCCGCGATATCGCGGCCGACATCGATGCGGGTGACCCGGTAGCCCAGTGATTCGAGCGCGCCCGCGCAGGCGGCGCCCGAATTCAACGACACCTCGCGCTCGGCGGACCAGCCGCCCATCAGCACGGCGACATGCGGTTTGGTCATTGTCTCTCCTGACGAGGTCTGGTCTCACGCGATACAGGCGCGAATACGGTCGAGAATCGGCTGAATCTCGCTCTTCGGAAGCCGGCCGAGCACGCGAAGCACGCGGCCGGGATCGATGCAAGCGATCTGCGTCGGCCGGACATAGGAACGGACCGGCAGGCCGAGGGCCGCGTGGTCGGCGAGCGGGATCGCCTCGACCGGCGCCGGGCGGACGACGCTGGTGATCGCCGCGATCCAGAGCATGCCCTCCTCGGCGACGCGGTCGCTCGAGACGACAAGCGCGGGCCGGCGGCGGGGCGAATGCCGGTCGGAATAGGGGAAGGGAACGACGACGACCGTGCCCGCATCGACGTGAAAGGCGTCAAAGACCGGCATAGGCGGCATCGTCCTCGGTCATCGCCCAGTCGGCGAAGGCAACGAAGGGATCGGGCGCGGTGCCGGTCTCCCGCTCGAGGATCACCAGCCGGTCGGTCAGCACGAAGCGCACCTGGTCGCCGCTGGCGAGCGCCAGCCGCTCGCAGACCGTGCGCGGCAGGGTGACCTGCTGGCGGCCGGTCAGCCTCGATCCCGGAACGATCCGCACCCTGCCCGTCATGCGCCCCTCCCCCTGGCAGGCAAGCCGGCCTCAGGCCAGCGGCACGCCCACCCGCCGGATTTCCCAGTGCAGTTCGATGCCGGAGGTCTCGCGCACCCGCCGGCGAACCTCCTCGCCGAGGCTTTCGATGTCGGATGAGGTCGCCTCGGGCGACGCGATGAGGAAATTGGTGTGGAGTTCGGACACCTGCGCGCCGCCGATGCGCAGGCCCCGGCAGCCGGCAGCATCGACCAGCTTCCAGGCCGAATGGCCCGGCGGATTGGCGAAGGTGGAGCCGCCCGTGCGGGTGTTCACCGGCTGGGTGGCCGAACGCTGGCGGGTGATCTCATCCATGGCGGCCAGCAGGTCGGTCGGCTCGCCGGGCGTGCCCCTGAATAGCGCGGAGAGGAAGATGGCATCGTCCGGCGCGCCGCAGCGGCGATAGCCGAAATCCATCCCGGCGAGATCCCAGCTGTGCGCGCGTCCGTCGCGCGTGACGCCGTGGGCCTCGACGAGGATGTCCTTGACCTCGCCGCCATAGGCACCGCCGTTCATGCGCAGCGCCCCGCCGATGGCGCCGGGAATACCGCGCAGGAAGGCGAAGCCGGCAATGCCGGCCTCAGCCGCCATGCGCGCAACCTTGACGTCAGGCGCAGCCGCGCCTGCACGCAGGAGGTGGCCGTCCAGCACTTCGATTTCGCCAAATGCCTTTCCGAGTTTGATAACCACGCCGGGGATGCCGCCGTCGCGCACCAGCAGGTTGGAGCCGAGCCCGACCGGCATCACCGGCCAGTCCACGGGGATGTGGCGGAGGAACTCGATCAGGTCGATCTCGCCCGCCGGTTCGAACAGGAGTTGGGCCGGCCCGCCGGTGCGGAACCAGGAGAACGGCCTCATCGAGGCGTTGGCGTTGACCGTGCCTTGGAGGCCGGGGACGAGGGCTCGGACGACGGGTGTCAGGTCATCGAACATCAACGACCTCCCCGCCCCATCCGGATGCACCCTGCCGTCACCCCCGGCGAGCCGCGCAGCGGCAAGGAAAGGGGGTCCAGTGTGTTGAACGACCAGCTCTGCAAAGTCTGGATCCCCTTCCCCTCGCTCCGCTCGGCCGGGGATGACGGGTTATGCATTGCGCAGGTAAGGGCCCTCGACCGCTTTCGATGAAACCTCGCCACTCTCCCTCACCCCTTGGCCAGCTTCTCAAGCTCGCCCGGCAGGGCGTAGGCCCACTGGGTGATGTTGCCGGCGCCGAGGCAGATGACGTAGTCGCCGGGCTTCGCCACGCCCGCCACCAGGCTCGCCAGCTGCGCCGGGCTCTCCAGTGCCACCACCGACTTGTGGCCGCGCGTCTTCAGCCCCGAGACGAGATCGTCGCGGCTCGCGCCGGGGATCGGCTGCTCACCGGCCGCATAGACATCCGCGACGATGACGTGGTCGGCGTCG
>VFQQ010004909.1_pt1 | contig 11449 bp, 7 predicted proteins | sample 3512341 | NCBI WGS metagenome assembly VFQQ01 (sample SAMN10412373, study PRJNA504923) | tailings metagenome | isolation source: Relicate 2 Philex TSF1 revegetated site | place: Philippines: Tuba, Benguet | collected 2017-08-29 | reverse complement strand
GTTTCAGCGCGTATTCCAGCCCGATCATGGCCTTGCCCCAGAGCGAATTGGCCATGGTGTTGAGCGTCTTCACGCCCTGCACCTTGTAGACCGAACGGATCTGCAGGTGGTCCTGCAGGTTGGCGCCCACGCCGGGCAACGCGTGCACCGGCGTGATGCCGTGGCGCTGCAGCAGCTCGGCCGGCCCCACGCCCGAGAGTTGCAGGATCTGCACCGAACCGATGCTGCCTGCGCACAGCACCACCTCGTGCGCCGCGCGCACCGTGAGCGCGCGCCCTTCGCGCACCAGCTCGGCGCCGGTGCAGCGCAGCGTGCCATCGGCCTCGCGCTCGAAGAGCAGGCGCTGCGTGGGCGTCTCGGTCCAGACCGTGAGATTGGGTCGCCCTTGCGCCGGGCGCAGGAAGGCCTTGGCCGTGTTCCAGCGCCAGCCGCTCTTCTGGTTGACCTCGAAGTACCCCACGCCCTCGTTGTTGCCGCGGTTGAAGTCCGCGCTGGCCGGCACACCCGCCTGCACCGCCGCCTGGGCAAAGGCATCGAGCACGTCCCAGCGCAGGCGCTGCTTCTCGATGCGCCATTCGCCGCCGGCGCCGTGCAGTTCGTCCGCACCCTTGTGGTAATCCTCGTGCTGCTTGAACAGCGGTAGCACCTGCTCCCAGCGCCAGCTTTCCTCACCGGTGATCTGCGCCCACTGCGCGTAGTCACGCGACTGGCCGCGCATGTAGATCATGCCGTTGATGCTGGAGCAGCCGCCCAGCGTCTTGCCACGCGGGTAGCGCAGCTGCCGGCCGTTGAGGCCCGCATCCGGTTCGGTCTTGTAGAGCCAGTCGGTGCGCGGGTTGCCGATGCAGTAGAGATAGCCCACCGGGATGTGGATCCAGTGGTAGTTGTCGCGCCCGCCGGCCTCCACCAGCAGCACGCGGCGCTTCGGGTCGGCCGAGAGCCGGTTGGCGAGCAGGCAGCCGGCAGTGCCGGCGCCGATGATCACGTGGTCGAAGGTCTGGGCTTCCATCGCACTCTTCACCGCACCACGTGGCTGGCCAGCACCGGGAACAGCTTGGTCAGCCCGTCGGCGAGCAGTTCCACCGCCATCGCCGCGAGGATCAGGCCCATCAGCCGTGTCATCACGTTGATGCCGGTGCGCCCCAGCACCCGGGCGATGCGGCCCGAGGCCGAGAACACGAGCCAGGTCACGAGCCCGATCACGATGCCGTAGCCCACCAGCACGCCCAGCTGCCACAGGTGGCGCGTCTTCTCGGCGTAGATCACCATCGTCGAGATCGTGGCCGGCCCGGTGAGCAGCGGGATCGTCAGCGGCACCACCGCGATGCTGGCCCCGGCATCGACCTTCTCCTGCCCTTCGTCGATGTCGCCGGGCTTCGACTCCGCGGGCTTCGCGTTCAGCATGGCCATGCTGCTGATCAGCAGCAGGCAGCCCCCGCCCACCTGGAACGAAGCCAGGCTGATGCCGAAGAACTCGATCACCTTCAGGCCGGCCACCGCGCTGACCGCGATGACCACGAACACGCTGAAGGAGCTGACGCGGATCGTCTTCAGCCGCTGCTCCCGGCTGAAGTTCTGGGTGAAGTGCAGGAAGAAGGGCAAGGCGCCGATCGGGTTGACGATGGCCAGCAGGGCGATCAGCGGCTTGAGCAGGTCCATGCGCCGATCTTAGGCACGGGTTTCGGTGCGTCCGCGCACACCGGGGGTGCGTGGCCGGCGCACGAAGCCCGTGCTGCGGGTTAGCACGGGGGCGGCAAAACAACAGTTTCCGCGCCGCCTGCTTTACAGCGTGGCATTTTGCAAGCCCATAATCCGGGCGTCTGTGTCTGGCAGCTGTACCTTTTGCCTGAGTGGGTCACGCAGGGTTGAGCTCCGCATGGTTATCTAAGGATCTTTCGAGGGCTCCCCGTGGGAAACAAACTGTACGTCGGCAATCTTGCCTATTCCGTTCGCGACGACTCGCTGCTCCAGGCATTCGGTCAATTCGGCAACGTCACGTCTGCCAAGGTCATGATGGACCGTGAAACCGGCCGCTCCAAGGGCTTCGGCTTCGTGGAGATGGGCTCGGACGCCGAGGCGCAAGCTGCCATCAACGGCATGAACGGCCAGCCGCTGGAAGGCCGCGCCGTGGTCGTCAACGAAGCCCGCCCGCGTGAAGAGCGCCCGGGTGGCTTTGGTGGTGGCGGCGGTGGCTACGGCGGTGGCGGCCGCGGCGGTGGCGGCGGTGGCTACGGCGGCGGCGGTGGTGGCGGCTACGGTGGTGGTGGCGGCGGCGGTGGTCGCAGCCCCTACGGCGGTGGCGGTGGTGGTGGTGGCCGCAGCCCGTACGGCGGCGGTGGCCGCAGCGGTGGTGGCGGTGGCTACGGCGGCGGCGGTGGCCGCAGCGGTGGCGGCGGCTACGGCGGCGGCCAGGGCGGCTACTGAGCGCTGCCCCGCGGGGCTTCAAGGTGCCCGGCCAAGCCGGTTCACCGTGAGAGCCGAGCCGCGTCCACCGGCACAGTGAAGGCGCTGCGGCTTCGGCCCGGCGCCTTTTTCCTTGCCCGGCCTCAGGCGCCGTCGCTCAGTGCACGGTGCAGCCAGGCGCGTGCGAAGGTCCAGTCGCGCTTGACGGTGGCCAGCGACACCGCCAGCGCGTCGGCGATCTCCTCGTTCTCCAGGCCGCCGAAGTAGCGCAGCTCCACCACCTTGGCGGCGCGTGTGTCCACGGCCTCCAGCGCCAGCAGCGCGTCGTGCACGGCCACCACGTCGCGGTCGGGCGCCGCGCCGATCTGCTCCAGGCCCGACAGCGTCACCGGCACCAGCTCGGCGTCGCGCTTGTCGGCACGGCGCGCGAGTTCGTGGTTGACGAGGATGCGCCGCATCATCGTGCTGGAAACCGCCAGGAAATGCGCGCGGTTGCGCCAGTGCGTGCGGCTCTGTTCGGCCATGCGGAACCAGGCCTCGTGCGCCAGGCTCGTGGCGCTCAGCGTGTGGCCCGGGTTCTCGCGCCGCAGGTGGCTGCGCGCCATGCGCCGCAGTTCGCCGTACAGGCGCTCGAAGAGTTCCGACGAGGCCTGCGGGTTGGCCGCACCCAGGCTCTGCAACCAGGCGGTGACGTCGGCGGCTGGGTCGGTGGACATGGCTGATCGCCATTGTCCACGTGGGCACCACGCCCGGGGCCGGCGCGGCGCACCAACCCCGGGTGCCCGGGGCCGCGTTCTTCAGGGCAGCGTGACCGACTTCACCCCGCCCACCGTGACCACGCGGGTCGGCGAGGCCGCCAGGCCCGCCAGGTTGGCGATGCCGCTGGTCTGGCCCTGGTAGGCCAGGCTCCAGGTGACGCCGCCGTCGTCCGACTTGATGATGGCGTGCTGGTTGGAGAAGTTGTCGCCGGTCGCGTACAGCGTCGTGCCCACGGCACGCACGGTGGTGAGCGAGATCGCGCTTGGCAGCTCGGTGCTCGTGAGCAGCGCCGTGGTCCAGGTCACGCCGTCGGCCGAGCGCATCACCGCGCGGCCGCCCACGGCCACGAACTGCGTGCCGGTCCAGGTCACGTCGGCCGGCATGTGCGTGGCGTCGAGCGTGCCGCCGGCCAGTGCCCAGCCGGCGCCGTTGTCCACCAGGATCGTCGGCACGCCGTTCTGCCGCCCCACCGCCACGCGGGTGCTGGTGTTGCCGGCCAGGCCGGCAATGGTGGGGAACACACCCGCTGGCTTGTTGTCCACGGCCCAGGTCAGGCCGCCGTCGGTGGACGAGGCCAGCGTGGTGTCGCCGGCCACCGTGATGCGGCCGCCGCCCTCGGCCACGTCGGTGAGCGCGCCCACCTCGCAGCAGCTGCCGGGTGTCCAGGTGCGGCGTGTCCAGGTGAGGCCGTCGGGCGAGGTGGCGATCAGCGCCGCGGCGCTGGAGCCGAAGACCTTGTCGCCCACCATCACGAACTGCGAGCCGGTCCAGGTGACGGCCTTGGTATCGAAGTAGTTCGTGTCGGGCGCGGTGGCGGCGGTCCAGCTCAGGCCGTCCGTGGAGGTCAGCAGCGTGCGGCTGAAGCCCACGGCCACGAAGCGGCCCGCGCCGTAGGCCAGGCCGCCCAGCAGGAAGCCCGAAGGCGACGCCCGCGAGACCCAGGTGGCCGTACCGCCACCCCCGCCGCCCGTGGTGGTGACGTTGAAGCTGGCGCTCGTGGTCGTGGTCTGGAAGCGCAGCGTGTTGGTGATCACGATCGGGCCCGTCACGGCGCCGGCCGGTACCTTCACCACCAGGGTGTTGGCGCTGCTGCTCACGACCTCGGCCGTCAGGTTGTTGCTGAACTTCACCTGCACGTGGAAGGGGTCGGGGTCGAAGCCGCTGCCGCTGATCGTGACCGTGGTGTCGGCCGGGCCGCTGGTGGGCGTGAAGCTGGCGGCCACCAGCGCTGCGGGTGGCGCCACGCCGAGCGCCGCCTGCAGCGCCGGGCTGGCGTAGCCGGCCATCGCGTTCAACCCCGCGCTCAGTTGCGCCGCGAGGCCACCGGCGGTGTAGACGAAGCCGGTGCTGCTGCCGCTGAGCGTGCCATCGGCCAGGTCGGCGCCCAGCGCCGAGGTCACGGCCAGCGCCGGGGCCGAAGCGCCCGTGCCCATGCGTGCCAGGCCCGCCAGGTAGAAGGCGTAGCGGTCGGCCGTGCTGGTGCCCAGGCTGCCGGCGGTGGTGCTGGCGCTCCAGGGCGTGGGTGCGGTGAGGATGTCGAAGCTCACGCCGCTGCCCAGCACCTGCGCCACGACGGCGCTGTTGGCGTTGCTCGCCTGCGCCGCGGTGAGCGCGGCCAGGCTGCCCGCGGCGGCCAGCGCCTGGCGCGTGGCGATCTCGGTCAGCGGCGTCACGCCCAGCGTCATCGGGCTCGTGAAGCTGGGCGCCACGGCGCGCAGGCTGCTGCCGGGCGGGAAGGGGGTGGTGGCGTTCAGCGCTTCGTCGAAGTAGCTGCTGCTGCCGTCGCTGCGCGCGCTCACCGTCACCAGCACCGGGCCGGCGCAGCTGCCGCTGGTGCTGACGGTGACCACGCCGCTGCTGCCGGTGCTGCCCGTGCCCAGCGCCACGCCGGTGGGTGCGCAGGTGACGCTGACATCGGCGTTGGCCACCATGCCGAGCGAGGCCGTGACGCTCACGCTGCCGGCCGCGGCCGCGGGCGGTGGCGGCGGCGGTGTTGCTGGGCTGGCAGCATCGTCGCCGCCGCCACCACAGGCAGCCAGCAAGGCCAGCAGCATCGCTGCGGCTGCGGCGCGCTGTGGGGAAGCGGGGCGGGGTGATTCGCTGTGCATGGTCGGCGCTCCTCGGGCCAGGCGTGGCCGGACGGTGACCACACCGGCCTACGCCGCGCCCCGCCGGCAAACGGCTCACAAGGCGCGTGGCTGCCCCAAGCGCGCCGGTGAGCCGTTTGCCGCCGGCGCGCGGCGTCCTGGGCAAGCGCTCACAGGCATCATCCACACCCAGACCATGCCCTTGTCATCCGCCAGCTGGGACCGAGTCCGCGCCTTGTTCGAGGCCGCCAGCGACCTCGACGGCCCAGGCCGCGAGGCGCTCATCCAAGCAGCGAAGCTGCCTGCCGAGGCGCTGGCCGAACTGCGCTCGCTGCTGCGCCACCACGACCAGGCCACCGGCAGCGGGAGCTTCCTGCACGGCCCGGCCGAGCCGCCGCCACCGCCCGGCGCCGCACGCGCGGGCCAGCGCCTGGGCGCCTGGCAGATCGTGCGGCCACTGGGCAGCGGTGGCATGGGCGAGGTCTTCGAGGCGCGCCGCGCCGACGGCAGCTTCGAGGGCCGCGCGGCGGTCAAGCTGCTCAAGCGCGGCATGGACAGCGCGGCGGTGCTGGCGCGTTTTGCGCAGGAGCGGCAGGCGCTGGCGCGGTTGAACCACCCGCACATCGCGCGGCTGCTCGACGCCGGCGCGAGCGAGGAGGGCCTGCCCTACTTCGTGATGGAGTACGTCGAAGGCCGGCCCATCGACGAGGCGGCGCGCGCGCTGCCGCTGGAAGCGCGGCTGGCGCTGTTCCTTCAGCTGGCCGACGCCGTGGCGCATGCGCACCGCAGCCTGCTCGTGCACCGCGACCTGAAACCCGGCAACGTGCTGGTCGATGGCGAGGGCCGCGTGAAGCTGCTCGACTTCGGCATCGCCAAGGCATTGGACCCGCTGGAGGCCACCGACGCCGCCCTCACGCAGGCCGGCGAGCGGCCCTTCACGCCGCACTACGCCAGCCCCGAGCAGGTGCGCGGTGAGCCGGTGAGCACGGCCACCGACGTGTACAGCCTCGGCGTGCTGCTGTACGTGATGCTGACCGAGCAGCGGCCCTACGGCCGCACGGCCGCCACGCCGGCCGAAGCCGCGCGCAGCGTGCTCGAAGAGGAGCCCGCACGGCCCAGCAGCCTGCAACTGGCCGAGGCGGGCTGGGAGCGCACCCGGCGCCGCCTGCAGGGCGACCTCGACAACATCCTGCTCAAGGCATTGGCCAAACCCACGGCCGAGCGGTATGCCAGCGTCGATGCACTCGCCGCCGACGTGCGGGCCTTCGTCGAAGGCCGCCCCGTGAGCGCGCGCCCAGCCAGCCCGGGCTACGTGCTGGCCAAGCTGCTGCGCCGCCACCGCTGGGCCGCGCTTGCGGCGCTGCTGGGTGCCCTGGGGCTGGCCACGGGGCTGGCGGCGGCGCTGGTGCAGGCGCGTGCCGCCCTGGCCCTCGGGGCCGTGGGCCTGGGCGCCGGGCTCGTGATGGCGCTGGTGCAGGCGCGCCGTGCCGGGCTGGCCCGCGACGACGCGGCCCGCTCGCGCGACGAAGCGCGCCACCACCTCGTGGAAGTGCGGCGCCTGGCCAACACGCTGGTGTTCGAGGTCAATGACGCGCTCGAACGTGGCGCCACCGAGGGCCGCCGGCAGCTCGTGCACGCGGCGGCGCAGTCGCTGGAGCGCCAGGCGGCCTACGGCCCGCTGGCCGACACGGAGCGCATCGAGCTGGGCCAGGCGCTGGCACGCCTGGCGCGCATCGAAGGCCACGAGCACACCGCCAACCTGGGCGACGTGCCGGCCGCGATCGAGCGCTACCGGCAGGCACTGGCGCTGCTGTCACCGCTCGCGCCGCGGCAGGACGGCAACGTGCAGTGGCACGCCGCCATGGTCGGCGCGCTCGAGGGGCATGCCTCGGTGCTGCGCTCGCTCAAGCGCCTGCCCGAGGCGCGGGTCAGCATGGAACACGTGGCCCGGCACGCCGAGCGGGCGGCGGCGCTGGAGCCCGGCGAACTGCGCTGGCGCATCTTCCGTTGCGCGGCCACGCTCGAACTCACCGAGTACGACTACCCACCCGTGCGCTGGGCCGGGCTGGGCCGCCTGGCCTCGATGCGCGAGGGCGTGGCGCAGGCGCTGCTGCTGACCGAAGCACTCGTGGCGGGCGCGCAGGAGCAGCCGCGCGCCTGGCGGCTGCGCGCGTCGGCGCTGCTGCAGCGCAGTGGCCTGCAGGCCATCGACGGTGAACTCGGCCCCGCGATCGACGGCGCCCGCGAGGCGCTCGCCGTGCTCGACCGCCTGGCGGCCTGGCCCGGAGGCCAGGCGGTGCGCGAAGGCATGTTCGTGGCCCTCAGCATGCGGCTGGCCGTCACCTTGCGCGCTGCCGGGCGCGAGGCCGAAGCCCTGCAGGTGACGCTGGCGGCGCTGGAAGACGGCGAACGTGCGCTGCGGGCCGACCCGAACAGCGAGTACGCGCAGAGCTGCTTCGTGGCACCGGTGCAGACCGCGATGGACCTGCACCTGCAGCTCGACGAGCCCGAGCGCGCGCTCGGCTTTCACCACCTGGCCGCGCAGAGGCTCGGCGCGGAGCCCACCGCGGCGGCGCGCCCGAAGGTGCTGTGGCAGCAGGCCTGGATGGACTCGCTGGCCGTGCCTGCGGCACTGGCCTGCGGCCGCCGCGCCGAGGCCGTCGGGCTGGCGACGCGCCTGCAACGCTGGCTGCGGGAGGATGCCATCCTGCTGCGCGCCGGCGCCGGGCCGCTGGACTGCGAGCTGGAGGCCCAGATGCACGGCGCTGCCGCCGTGTTGGCGGCTGCCGAGGGCCGCGCCGAAGCGGCAGCGGCAGCCACGGCCGCGGCCAACGAGCGCCTGGACGCCATGCGCGCGCTGCGCGACCCGGGCGACGCCATCGAGCTGATCCGCGCCTTCCAGCAGCGCGCGCGCCTGGCGCTGGCGCTTCGGCGGCAAGGTGGCGCGCCGCTCGCCGGCGCGGCGGCCGCCCTGTTCGAGGCGGCGCGCGCCGACGAAGCGGCGCTTTTGGCGCGTGGCCTCATCAAGCCGGGCACGCGCCGCGAGTCAGGCTGGCTGGCCGAGGCGGGCGGATGAAGCCTTCAGGCCTTGCGGCGTGCCTTCACCGCCTTTGCCAGGCCCTCCAGCAGCGGCACTGAATCGTCCCAGCCGATGCAGGCATCGGTGATGCTCTGGCCGTAGGCGAGCTTGGCCGGGTCGTCCTTGCCGGGGCTGAACTTCTGCGCGCCGTCGTTGAGGTGGCTTTCCACCATGACGCCGAAGATGCAGCGGTTGCCGGCGGCCATCTGCGCGCCCACGTCCTTCATGACCTCGATCTGGCGCTGGTGCTGCTTGCTGCTGTTGGCGTGGCTGGCGTCGATCATCAGCCGGCAGGGCAGCTTGGCGGCCTCGATCTGCTGGCAGGCCGCGGCCACGCTGGCGGCGTCGTAGTTCGGCGCCTTGCCGCCGCGCAGGATGACGTGGCAGTCCTTGTTGCCCTTGGTCTGCACGATGGCCACCTGGCCGTTTTTGTGGACCGACAGGAAGTGGTGCGGGCGTGCGGCGGCCTGGATGGCGTCGATGGCGATCTTGATGTTGCCGTCGGTGCCGTTCTTGAAGCCCACCGGCGCCGAGAGCCCGCTGGCCAGTTCGCGGTGCACCTGGCTTTCGGTGGTGCGTGCGCCGATGGCGCCCCAGGCGATGAGGTCGCCGATGTACTGCGGGCTGATCACGTCGAGGAATTCGCTGGCCGCCGGCATGCCCAGGCGGTTGATGTCCACCAGCAGCTGACGCGCGATGCGCAGGCCTTCGTGGATGCGGTAGCTCTCGTCGAGGTAGGGGTCGTTGATGAGGCCCTTCCAGCCCACCGTGGTGCGCGGCTTCTCGAAGTACACGCGCATCACGATCTCGAGCTCGCCCTTGAGCTTGTCGCGCAGCGGCTTCAGGCGCCGCGCGTACTCCAGCGCCGCCGCGGGGTCGTGGATCGAACAGGGGCCGATGATCACCAGCAGCCGGTCGTCTTCACCGCCCATGATGTTGCGGATGGCGCCGCGCGTGTCCTTGATGAGCGCCTCCACCGGCGTGTCGGCGATCGGGAAGAAGCGGATCAGGTGCTCCGGCGGCGGCAGCGGCGTGACGTCGCGGATGCGCTGGTCGTCGGTGGCGCTGGTCTTCTCGCTGAGCGCGAGGCGCTCGTCGACGGCGGGCTGGGCGGGTTTCGGGCTCATCGGTCTTCCTCGGGCTGCTCGGTGTGCCTGCGACGCCCCGGCAACAAAAAACCGCCGGGGTTGCCGGCGGTTTCTGGGGTGCTTGCGTTCGTTCTACTTCGACGCCCTTGCCTCTCCAGCCGCCAAGCGGTGCGAGAACCAAAAGTACGCAAAGTAAAACGAGGCGGCGAAGCGCATGGGCGCGGACTCTATCAGAAGCTGTAGCCGATGCCGAAGGTGATCTGCGGGATCGCCTTGATCTTGCCCACGCCATCGCGCAGTTCGGCGAGTTCGGCGTCGATGTCCTGCTGCGACACCTGGCTGGCCGTGGGGCCGGTGAGCTGGTAGCTCAGCTTGGCCTTGCCGATGGCAGCACCCACGTCGAAGGAGAAGCGCAGGCCCGAGTTGCTCTGGTGGCCCCAGCCGAAGCCGAGGTAGGGCATGCTCGAGGGCATCTTGATCTGCACCGCGAAGCGGTCGTTCGGCGTGGTGGTGTAGGTGGTGTTGCCGATGCGCAGCGTGCCGCCGGCGCCGGTGGCCAGCAGGTCGAGCTGGTACTTGGCGGCGGTGGCGCCGGCGCTGATGCGGAACGAGCCCGCAAAGGGGAACAGGTCGAGCAGCAGCGCGCCGCGGTTGGCCTTGAGCTTGGCGTCGTAGTCGATGCCTTCCTCGTTGCGGCGCTCGCTGCGGTCACCCAGCGTGATGAAGTCGGCGCGCACGCCGAAGAGCGGGCCGATGGGCTGCGCAAAGCCCACGCCGTAGCCGGGCACGCCGGCCGTGAGGTACAGCTCGGCGGCCTGCGCGCCCGGGGCGAGCAGCAGGGAGGCGGCGGCGAACACGGGCATCGAGGCCCAGGTGGCAAGGCGGTGGTTCTTGTGCATGGCAGGCAGGCGGTTGCAGGGGGTGCTGCCGATTCTGCGAGCCGCAGCGGCGCACAGCGCAACGAAAAGCAGCCGCAGGCGTGGCCATTTCCACCCATGGGTGGAAATGGCCCCTGGGGGCTTCAGGCGGCCGCGGCCTCGAAGCCGGCGGCCGCGAGGCGCGCCACCAGGTCCTGCACATGCGCGTGGTTGCGCGTCTGCAGGACGAGCTCGACCTCGACGTTCTGCACGCTCAGCGAGGAGAAGGCGCGTTGGTGGTGCACCTCGTCGATGTTGGCGCCAGCCTCGGCCACGATGCCGGTGATGCGGGCCAGCACCCCGGGCGTGTCGCGCGCCGCCACGCGGATGCGTGCCAGCCTGCCGGCGCGCACCATGCCACGTTCGAGGATCGAGGCCAGCAGCATCGGATCGATGTTGCCGCCGCACAGCACCAGGCCCACCTTGCGGCCCTGGTAACGCGCCGGGTCCTTCAGGAGCGCCGCCAGGCCGGCGGCGCCCGCGCCTTCGACCAGCGTCTTCTCGATCTCCAGCAGCATCACGATGGCCTGCTCGATATCGCCCTCGTCCACCAGCACGAGGTCGTCCACCTGCTGCCGGATCAGCTCACGCGTGATGCGCCCGGGCTGGCCCACGGCGATGCCCTCGGCGATCGTGCTGGCGCCCTGCGGGTGGTTCGTGCCCTTGATGGTGTTGACCATGGCCGGGAAACGCGCCGTCTGCACGCCGACGATCTGCACGCCGGGCTTGAGCGCGCGCACCGCCGTGGCCACGCCGCTGATGAGCCCGCCGCCGCCCACCGCGATCACCAGCGTGTCGAGCTGCGGCTGAGCGCGCAGCATCTCGATGCCGATGGTGCCCTGGCCGGCGATGACGAGCTCGTCGTCGAAGGGGTGCACGAAGGTCAGGCCTTCTTCCTCGGCCAGCTGCAGCGCGCGGTCACGCGCCTGGTCGAAGGTCTCGCCGTGCAGCACCACCTCGGCGCCGAAGCCGCGCGTGCGCTCCACCTTCACGGTGGGTGTGTGCTGCGGCATCACGATGACGGCGCGCAGGCCCAGGCGCTCGGCATGGTGCGCCACGCCCTGTGCGTGGTTGCCGGCGCTGGCCGCGATCACGCCCTTGATCGGCTGGCCACTC
>VFQQ010004908.1_pt1 | contig 11450 bp, 12 predicted proteins | sample 3512341 | NCBI WGS metagenome assembly VFQQ01 (sample SAMN10412373, study PRJNA504923) | tailings metagenome | isolation source: Relicate 2 Philex TSF1 revegetated site | place: Philippines: Tuba, Benguet | collected 2017-08-29 | reverse complement strand
TCGGTCGCCATCGACGCCACAAAGGGCGCGGACGACATCGTCTCCCCCGGCCATGTGTTTCCGCTCGTCGCACGTCCCGGCGGCGTGCTGGTTCGCACCGGCCACACCGAGGCATCGGTCGATATCGCTCGCCTCGCTGGCCTGTACCCGGCGGGCGTCATCTGCGAGATCATGAACGACGACGGCACCATGGCCCGCCTGCCTGACCTCGTGAAGTTCGCCCAACTCCATGGACTGAAAGTCGGCACCATCGCCGACCTCATCGCCTATCGCCGCAAATACGATCACCTGATCGAACGCCGCGTGGAGCAGGAGTTCGCCAGCGAATATGGCGGCGATTTCAAGCTCATCGTCTATGTGAACAAGGTCGAATACGCGGAACACGTCGCGCTGGTGAAGGGCGACCTCAGCGCGCCCGGCCCAGTGCTGGTGCGCATGCACGCCATCAACGCGATGGACGATCTCCTCGGCGCGAAGTCCGGCCGCAACGATCTCCTGCGCCAATCGATGCGCGAGATTTCCCGCGAGGGCCGCGGCGTCATCGTTCTGATCCGCGACACCAAGGAAACCTCGATCACCGACGCGCTCACCCGCACGGACGAGGAACGCCTGACGACAATGCTGAAAGAGTACGGCGTCGGGGCGCAGATCCTCGTGGATCTCGGCGTGAAGGACATGACCATCCTGACCCGCTCGCCGGTCAAGAAACTGATCGGACTCGACGGCTATGGCCTCAATCTCGTAGGTCAGCGCACGATCCCCACTGAAGGAGCCGCCTGATGGCGACCCGTCCCCATCTCCTCGTCGTGGAAGCCCGCTTCTACGAAGACCTGTCCGACGCCCTCTATGAAGGCGCGAAGCTGGCGCTGGCCGCCGGTGGCGCGACGCATGAGCGCGTGACTGTGCCGGGCGCACTGGAAATTCCCTACGCCATCCGCATGGCCGTCGAGGCCAGCGACGAGGGCACCGTCGCGAAACCGTTTGACGGCTATGTCGCGCTCGGCTGCGTTATTCGCGGCGAGACGACGCATTACGAGATCGTCTCGGAACAGTCGGCGCGCGGCATCATGGACTTGACGCTGCAGGGCATTGCCATCGGCAATGGCATCCTCACCGTCGAGGACGAGGACCAGGCCTGGGAACGCGCCAGCGCCGAGAAGCTCGACAAGGGCGGCGGGGCCGCTGCCGCCGCGCTGGCGATGATCGCCTGGCGCAAGAAACTCGGCGTGGATGCATGAGCCGTAAGCCGCACGCTGAACGCAGCCGCGCGCGTCTCGCCGCCGCCCAAGCCCTCTATCAGATGGAGATGGCGGGCGAGGACGCGGGCGACATCGTGACTGAGTTCCGCAGCCACCGTCTCGGCTTTGAGAAAGATTCCGGCGAAGCCGAAGTTATGGCGGAGGCCGACGAGGCGCTGTTTGCCGATATCGTCGAAGGCGTGGTCGCGCGTCAGGTTGAGATCGACAAGGCCATCGCAGGCGCTCTCTCAAGCGGCTGGTCGCTCGAACGGGTAGACTCGACACTGCGCGCACTACTCCGCGCCGCGACGTTTGAGATCATCGGCCGCCAGGATGTCCCGGCCCGCGTGATCCTCGATGAGTATGTCCGAGTCGCAGACGCCTTTTTTGGCGACACGGAAGTCGGCTTCGCCAATGGCGTGCTCAACACGCTCGCCCGCAAGGCGCGCCCGACCGAGTTCGGCATTCCGGCAAACTGACAAGGGCAGGGCGATGAGCGGCGAGTTCGACATCATCGCCCGCCATTTCGCACCGCTGGCGAAAGACGCGCCGCTCGCCTTCGGCCTCAAGGACGACGCGGCGATGATCGCCCCGCCCAAGGGCCAGCACCTCGTCGTCACCGCCGACGCCGTCGTGGAAGGCGTCCATTTCCTGCATGACGACCCGCCGGGCCAGATCGCGCAGAAGCTGCTGCGCGTGAATCTGTCGGACCTCGCAGCCAAGGGTGCGCTGCCGCTCGGCTATCTGCTCACCTGTGCCTTTCCGCCGGACATCGACGAACGCTGGATCGCCGCCTTCGCGAAGGGCCTGAAAGCCGACCAGAAGCATTTCGGCCTCAAACTGCTCGGCGGCGACACCGTCTCGACGCCCGGCCCCGCGACCTTCAGTGTCACCATGTTCGGCGCGGCCAAGAACAGGGCGATGCTCCGCCGTGCGGGCGCAAAGCCGGGAGACCTTCTTTGCGTCACCGGCACCATCGGCGATGGCGGGCTTGGGCTCACCGAGCTTCTGAAACCCCACGCCGATCTCTCGGCCATTCAACGCAAGTTCCTGATCGCCCGCTACCGCCTGCCGCAACCCCGCAACCGGATCGGACCGTTATTGCACGGCATCGCCAGTGCCGCGCTCGACGTCTCTGACGGCCTCGTCCAGGACGTCGGCCATCTCGCCAAACAATCCAAGGTCCGCGCCGTCATCGATCTCGCCAAGGTGCCGCTCTCACCCGCAGCGCACGCACTCGAAAAGCGTGATCCCGACATTCGAAACGCCGCCATCGGCGCGGGCGACGATTACGAGATCGCCTTCACGGTTCCGCCCAAGCGACTGAATTTGTTGAAGTCTGCGGCGCAAAAGGCTCGCGTCCGAGTCACTGTCATCGGCCGGATCGAAAAGGGCGAGGGCGTCGCCATTGCCTTGGCTGACGGGTCTGAAATCACCCCGGAACGCGGCGGTTTCGACCATTTCGCCCGCTAACGGCGGCTTAAGCTGCAGGCGCTAGGTTCCATCCATGCGCGCCGCTATTTTCGCCCTTGCCGCCTTGCTGACGGTCCTGCCGGTTCACGCCTCCGATGCGCCGGCCGAGAAATCCGACTCACCTCTCGGCGGAAAGGACACCACGGTCGAAATGCCCATGTTAGTCGCTCCGGTGACAGTGAAGGGCCGCCTGTATCACTACGCCTATATGCGCGTGATGCTGGAGGCGAAGGATGCTTCCACCGTCGAGATCGCGCGCGATAAGGTGCCCTTTATCATCGACGCGATGCTGCGGGAAACGCACCGCGAATCCATTGCTCTCGACGGCGACCCGGCCCAGATCGACGGCGACGGCCTGAAAAAGCGCCTGCTCGACGCCGCCAATTCCACCATCGGCCCCGGTTCGTTCACCTCGCTCAGCTTCCGCGATACCATCCAGACCGACGACCCGGCGATCAACGCTGCGGCTGCCGCCGCAGAGCCGCCGCCGGAACCGGTCCACGAAGAGCCGAAAACCGCCTCCGCCCACTAGGCGTCTGGATTGCCTTAAGTTCGCCTCAATGGCATAAGCCGCCCGCTTCGCAGCGGGGGACCGGTCAATCGGCCGGGGGGAGACTTTGCCGCTGTTGCTCGGATGGAAGCGGCACTAACGGCGCATAAGCGCCCGCCACCGGCCAAGTCCGACCTTCGACAATCATCGAGAGGTCATCCGTGGATACAGTAACTGTCATTTGGGCCACGATCGGGTGCGGTATCGCCGCTCTCGTCTACGGCCTGTGGGCGACGGGTTCCATCCTTCGCCAGAGCGCGGGCAACGCCCGCATGCAGGAAATCGCTGCCGCCATTCAGGAAGGCGCCAACGCCTATCTGAACCGTCAGTATCTCACCATCACCATCGTCGGCGTCGTCGTCGCCGTGCTGGTCGGCGTGCTCTTCGGGCCGCTGGTCGCCGCCGGCTTCCTCGTCGGCGCGATTCTGTCCGGCATTGCCGGCTATGTCGGCATGATCGTTTCGGTCCGCGCCAACGTGCGCACGACCGAAGCCTCCCGCCTCGGCCTCGCTCAGGGCCTCTCGACCGCCTTCAAGGCGGGCGCGATCACCGGCATGCTGGTGGCCGGCCTCGCCCTGCTCGGCGTGACGGTCTACTTCTACCTACTCATCGGTCCGCTCGGTTATGCGGCCAGCGACCGTCTGGTCATCGACGCGCTCGTCGCCCTCGGCTTCGGCGCCTCGCTCATCTCGATCTTTGCCCGTCTCGGTGGCGGCATCTTCACCAAGGGTGCGGATGTCGGCGGCGACATGGTCGGCAAGGTCGAAGCCGGTATTCCCGAAGATGACCCGCGCAACCCCGCTACCATCGCCGACAACGTGGGCGACAATGTGGGTGACTGCGCCGGCATGGCTGCGGACCTTTTCGAAACCTACGCGGTGACGGCTGTCGCCACGATGGTTCTCGCCGCCATCTTCTTCGCCGCTCAGCCGACTGTTCTGCTGCCGATGATGCTGCTGCCGCTCGCCATTGGCGGCGTCTGCATCCTCACCTCGATCGTCGGCACGTTCTTCGTCCGCCTCGGGCCGTCGAAGAACATCATGGGCGCCCTCTACAAGGGCCTCATCGCGACGGGCGTCCTGTCCATCGGCGCGCTGGCCGGCGTCGTCGCCGTGCTCGTTCCCGGCGGCTTTAGCGGCGCGCTCAGCTACACCGCGTTCGGTGAGACCTTCGCCTTCACCGGCACGACGCTGTTCGTCTGCGGCGTCATCGGTCTCATCGTCACGGCGCTGATCGTGATGGTCACCGAGTACTACACGGGCACCGGCAAGCGTCCGGTCGTCTCGATCGCGCAGGCCTCGGTCACCGGCCACGGCACGAACGTCATCCAGGGCCTCGCGGTCTCGATGGAAGCGACGGCGCTGCCCGTGATCGTGATCGTCGGCGGCATGATCTCGTGCTACCTGCTCGCGGGCCTCTTCGGCCTTGCGATCGCCACGGCCACCATGCTGGCGCTCGCCGGCATGATCGTCGCGCTCGACGCCTTCGGTCCGGTCACGGACAACGCGGGCGGTATCGCCGAAATGGCTGGCCTCGACAAGGAAGTCCGCCACACGACGGACGCGCTCGACGCGGTCGGCAACACCACCAAGGCGGTCACCAAGGGCTACGCGATCGGTTCGGCCGGTCTCGGCGCGCTGGTGCTGTTCGCGGCGTACACGTCGGACATCCAGCACTTCATCGGTACGGCGGCCGCCGGCTCCTTCTTCGAAGGCATCCGCGCGCTCACCTTCTCGCTGTCGAGCCCCTGGGTCGTTGTCGGTCTGCTGATCGGCGGTCTGCTGCCTTACCTCTTCGGCGGTATGGCGATGACGGCCGTCGGCCGCGCCGCGCAGGCGGTGGTCGAGGAAGTCCGCCGCCAGTTCCGCGAGGACAAAGGCATCATGGCGGGCACGTCGAAGCCGAACTATGGCCGCGCCGTGGACATGCTGACGAAGGCCGCGATTAAGGAAATGATCGTTCCCTCGCTGCTCACGGTTCTCTCGCCGATCGTCCTGTTCTTCGCGGTCTTCTGGATCTCGGGCGACAAGGCTGCGGCGCTTGAAGCCACGGGCGCGATGCTTCTCGGCGTCATCGTCACCGGCATCTTCGTCGCCATCTCGATGACCTCGGGCGGCGGCGCATGGGACAACGCCAAGAAGTCGTTCGAGGACGGCTTCGTGGACAAGGACGGCGTGAAGCACCTGAAGGGTTCGGAAGCCCACAAGTCATCGGTCACCGGCGACACCGTCGGCGATCCGTACAAGGACACCGCCGGTCCGGCTGTGAATCCGCTGATCAAGATCACCAACATCGTGGCTCTCCTGATGCTGGGTGCGCTGGCTCACTTCTAAGCCTCGCGATCAACGTTAAGAGGAAAGGGCGCGGAGCCATCCGCGCCCTTTCTGCTTTTCGGCCATGGTTTCAGTTCGCCGCAAAGTGCTTCGCCAACGCATCCAGCGTGTAGGTATTGCCCGACTAGAAGTGGCCATAGCGGCCTGCCCTGGGCATTGTGGATGATCAGCAGACAGCCCGGATAATCGAGCCAGCTCGGCGCCGTCTCTTCGGCGCTGCCCGTTGCGTTGATCGTGGCGGCGGCGAGGGAAGACGCGTGTGCCGCCGAACGTTGACGGGCAGACAGTATCCAACTAATTAGATAGCATTCTAATTAGATAGGGATCATGACTGATCAAAGCGCACGGCTTTTGGCGTTCTTCAAGGCTCTGGCCAACGAAAGCCGCTTGCGCCTATTGGGCTTCCTCGCCCAGCGCGAGCACAACGTTCAGGAACTGGCGGAGGCCATCGGCGTCACCGAGCCGACCACCTCGCATCATCTTTCGCTGCTGCGCGACCTGGGGCTGGTAAGCCGCCGCACGGAGGGAACAACCCACTGGTACAGTTTCGTGCCCACGGCCCTCCCGGCGATGGCCGCCCAGATCCTCAGCACCGAGGGTGTCGCGAAACTCGCCGGCCCGGCTGGCCCGCGCGGCTCAGCCGAGGCCATCGTCGAGAACTTCCTGGGCGCCGACGGCAAGCTCACCCATCTGCCGGCGCAGCGGAAGAAGCGCTACGCCGTACTCGCCTGGCTGGTGCGGAAGTTTGAGGAAGACCGGCGCTACAGCGAGAAGGAGATCAACGAGGGTCTCCAGAAATACCACTGGGACTCGGCTACCGTCCGGCGCGAGTTCATCGGCTATGGCATGATGGCACGCGAGAAAGGCGTCTACTGGCGCCTTTCCGACTTCGACTGGCTGTCGGCGGACGGGAAAGAACCCGTCAGCTACTAACGGCGGTTACGCGGGTCGTCGGCTTCGTTGTTGATGCCGCCCATTGGACCGGAACGGCCGATATTGCCGAAGATCTGCTGCAGGAAGCTCAGCTCGCGTCCACGCGCCGGCGTTTCGCTGCGCGAGAACGACACTTCCACCGCGTTGTCGGGGCCGTAAGTCTGCACCGACTGGACCACTTCGCCGGGGCCAAAATTGACCGCCACGACCTTCCGATCGGTCTCTTCAGGGTAGAAGAACAGCAGGTCTTCCTGCGTGGTCGAGATGTAATACCAGGTGTTGTCGTTGAACGTTCCCGCAGCGGAGGGCGAGCCCAGAGCGGCCTGCAGCGACGACTTGGTATCGACGCCGACGCGAATGGCGTCGAGCATGCCGGGTGTCTCGAGATAGCCGCGGCGGTTTTCCGTTGCCGTGCAGCCTGCGACGGCAAGGGCGGCCAGAACTGCGCTGAGCGCGACTGTGCGCCCTTTAACCGACTTCATCCGTTCTGACTCACTGTTGACGGCAACCGTCCGGTTGACCTACCCCCGGCGCTCGGCGAATTCAAGGCGAGGCTCCGGCCTCGGATCAGGCGTGCCCGGTATTCTCTCTCGGCTGTTCGGAACCGACCCGCAGCGCAAACAGGCCGAAAATCTGTTGGAAGCCATCACGGCGGAGGCCCGGCGGCCGGTTTTCTACGCCGAACTTGGCGTGCCCGACACGCTGGACGGCCGTTTCGACATGATGGCGCTGGTCGCCATGCTGGTCTTCCGCGAGATGCAGAAGAAGGGGGCGGGGGACCTCGCCCAGCGTACCACCGACCACATGTTCATGGCCTTCGACGACGCGATCCGGTCGCTCGGGGTCGGCGATAACGGCATCCCCCGCCGCGTGAAGGCAATGGGCAAGGCCTATCTCGGCCGCGCCATCGCCTACGATCAGGCCCTCTCCTCGGGCGATGCCGGGGCTTTGCGGGATGCCATTGCGCGCAATATCTACAGAGGCGACCCGCCCGCCGACACGGCGCTGGAGCGCGTGACGGCCTGGGTCCGGGCTTCGGCTGCGGCCCTCGACACACGCTCCCGCGCCCAGCTGCAGGCCGGACAGTTCGCCCTGACCGGCCCCTAAGGAGCGTCCATGACCGCGCCCGAACCCGAATTTCACCGCTGGATCGACCCCGCCGGCCGTGGCGCGCCGAATGCCGGCCATGACGTCTCCACGACCGAAGCCGAACGCGCCGCCATCGCCCGCTGGCTGGATGTCCCCTCCGTGAAGGCCCTCAGCGCCGCTCTCGACATCAGGCGCAGCGGCTCGGCCGAGGCCGAGGTCACCGGCGCCATCAAGGCCGAGGTCGAGCTCATCTGCGGCGTCTCGCTGGACCCCTTCGTCCAGTCCTTCGAGATCCCGGTCGAGGCCATTTTCCGCCGCGTCCCTGCCCGAGACGCCGATTCGGACGACGGCGAGATGGAGTTCGACCTCGAGGCCGACGAACCCCGGCCGTGGACCCAGCACGGCATCGACCTCGGCGCGCTCGTCGCCGAGGAACTCTCGCTCGCTTTGCCGGATTTTCCCCGGAAACCGGGGGCAGAACTGCCTGTTGAACTACCGGAGACGGCCGAAGACAAGCCGCCAAACCCCTTCGCCATCCTCAAGGGTCTGGCCGAAAAACCCTGAGGTCCGGTGCGGATTTGGCGCTTGCGCCACGGCCCCGTTTCGGGGCATATCCCGCCCCCTGATTTGAGGCCCCCCTCGCGCTGAACCTAGCGGCCGTCGTCCGGACGGCCGCGCGCGTTTCGGGCTGTAGTGGAGATTAGTGTCATGGCGGTTCCGAAAAGGAAGACCTCGCCGTCGAAGCGCAACATGCGCCGTTCGCACCACGCCATCACGGCGACGAACATCGCTGAGTGCTCGAACTGCGGCGAGCAGAAGCGCCCCCATCACGTTTGCGGAAAGTGCGGCCATTACGATGGCCGTGAGGTCGTCGCGGCCTCCGCCTGATCTGACGCGGGCGCCCATCCATGGCTGATGCGCCCAAATCCGGTCCGCCGAAATCCGGCGCACTCGTCGTCTCGATCGACGCCATGGGTGGCGACAACGCCCCCGGCGCCGTGATCGACGGCATCGAAATCGCGCGTGTCCGTCACCCGGGCGCGCGCTTTTTGCTGCATGGACGCAGCGGCGAGCTTGAACGCCTGATCGCCGGTAAGGCCGGCCTCGTCGACGTGGTCGAGATCCGTGACGCCGCCGATGTTGTCGGCATGGACGACAAGCCGAGCCAGGCCCTGCGCCGCGGCCGCGAAACCTCCATGTGGAAGGCCATTCAGTCCGTAAAGGACGGCGAGGCCTCCACCGCCGTCTCGGCCGGCAATACCGGCGCGCTGATGGCCATGGCCAAATTCCAGCTCCGCCCGCTCGACGGTATTCAGCGCCCGGCCATCGCCGCGCTGTGGCCCACGATGCGCGGCCAGACCATCGTTCTCGACGTCGGCGCGAATGTCGGTTCGGAAGCCCGCCATCTCGTCGACTTCGCCGTCATGGGCGCCGCCTTTGCGCGCGCCGTGCTGGGCGTGAAGATCCCGCTCGTCGCGCTGCTGAACATCGGCACCGAAGAGGTGAAGGGCAACGAGCAAGTGAAGCAGGCCGCGCAGATGCTGCGCGACGCCAATCTCGCCATCCAGTTCGAAGGCTTTGTCGAAGGCGACGACATCAGCGCCGGCACGGTGGACGTCGTCGTCAGCGACGGCTTCTCCGGCAACATCGCGCTGAAGTCGGCAGAGGGCGCCGCCCGCCTCGTCGCGCATTATCTCCGCACCGCCCTCAAGAGCTCGTGGCTCTCGATGCTCGGCGCGGCCATCGCCAGCGGCGCCTTCAAGGTGCTGCGCGCCAAGATGGACCCGCGCTCGGCCAATGGCGGCGTGTTCCTGGGGCTCAATGGCACTGTGGTGAAGAGCCACGGCGGCACAGACGGCTTCGGCTTCGCCAGCGCCGTCGACGTCGCCATCGAGATGGCCCGCCAGGACATCGTCAACCGCATCGCCGCCGACATCGCTGGCGTCGCCGCGCGCCTTGCTGCGCCAATCGAACCCCAGGCTGAGGTCCGTGCAGCGACATGAGTGTGATCCGTTCAGTTGTTGCGGGCACCGGGGCCTATCTGCCCCAGAAAATTCTGACCAACGCCGACATGGCGAAACTTGTCGACACCAGCGACGAGTGGATTCTGGAACGCACCGGCATCTCCCAGCGCCACATCGCGGCGGATGGCGAGACCACGTCGGACCTCGCGACCAAGGCCTCCGAGAACGCGCTCGCCGCGGCTGGCATCAAGGCATCCGATCTCGACCTCATCGTCATGGCGACCACGACGCCGGACGACACGTTCCCCGCCGCAGCCACCCATGTTCAGCGCCGCCTCGGCATGACGCACGGTGCGGCCTTCGACGTGCAGGCCGTCTGCTCCGGATTCATCTACGCGCTGAACGTCGCCGACAACTTCATCAAGGTCGGCCAGGCAAAGAATGTCCTCGTCGTCGGCGCCGAAACCATGTCGCGCCTGCTCGACTGGACCGACCGCACGACCTGTGTCTTGTTCGGCGACGGCGCTGGCGCCGTCGTGCTCACCGCAGGCGAAGGGCAGGGCACGGCCGCCGATCGGGGCGTCCTCTCCAGCCACATCTATTCCGACGGCCGCCTGCGCGATCTCCTCTATGTCGATGGCGGCCCCTCGACGACGCAGACCACCGGCCATCTGCGCATGCAGGGCAAGGAAGTCTTCAAGCACGCCGTCACCAACATCTCGGCCGCGATCGTCGCCGCGCTCGACGCGAACGGCCTCAAGGCCGAAGACGTCGACTGGTTCGTTCCGCATCAGGCCAACCGCCGCATTCTGGAAGCGACCGCCAAGAAGATCGGCCTCAAGCCCGAAACCGTCGTGATGACGGTCGGCGAACACGGCAACACGTCGGCTGCGTCGATCCCGCTCGCCCTCCACACCGCTGTGGCGGATGGGCGTGTGAAACGCGGCGACCTGATGCTGCTGGAGGCCATGGGCGGCGGCTTTACCTGGGGATCCTCGCTCATCCGCTGGTAAGGGGTTAAGTCGCCCGCCTGCCAAGATGGACGAAGATTTAGGGCTATGTCGTTGATTTTCAGCCCGGATGGGTCTTCATTCACCCCTGTTTCGATTCCCGCGACATCTTTTGGGGGGCAACAATGGCGAAAACGCTGACCCGGTCTGACCTTGCGGAAAAGGTCTATCAGAATGTGGGCCTCTCGCGGAACGAGTCCGCCACTTTGGTCGAGCGCGTGCTCGACGAGGTGACGGAGGCGCTGCTGCGTGAGGAACAGGTGAAGCTCTCGTCGTTCGGAACCTTCCTGGTCCGCGCCAAGGGCGGCCGCATCGGCCGCAACCCCAAGACGGGTGAGGAAGTGCCGATCGCCCCGCGCAAGGTTCTGCTGTTCCGCCCCAGCCATGTGCTGAAGGATCAGATCAACGCCGGCACGCCGACCACTGGTGAGGCGTCTGCGTAATGGACCTTGCCGGCCAGCATGAGCCGGACGGCGATCGCGCCGCCAGCCAGAAATCGCCTGATGCGTTCCGCACGATCAGCGAGGTCTCGTCCGACCTCGACGTGCCGCAACACGTCCTGCGGTTCTGGGAAGGCAAGTTCGCGCAGATCAAGCCGCTGAAGCGGGGCGGCGGCCGACGCTACTACCGGCCTGAGGATGTCGATCTCCTGCGCGGCATCCAGCACCTGCTTTACGGCGATGGCTACACGATCAAGGGCGTGCAGAAACTGCTGCGCGAGAACGGCGTGAAGCACGTCGTCGCCGCCGGCCGGCGCGAGCCGCAGGCCGCAAAGGCCAAGGCGCCAAAGCCCGCGCCAGTTGCGGAGGTCGTCGCGCCGGCTCTTTCCTCCCCCGTCATTCACGGGGGAGGTGTCGGCG